>Ga0210040_10001260_pt1 | contig 38897 bp, 35 predicted proteins | sample CryGeyCG12114_NA_FD_185462 | JGI IMG/M metagenome (GOLD analysis project Ga0210040, IMG submission 185462) | Groundwater microbial communities from aquifer - Crystal Geyser CG19_WC_8/21/14_NA (SPAdes) (version 2) | ecosystem: Environmental > Aquatic > Deep subsurface > Groundwater | place: USA... | reverse complement strand
TGTACGCGCTGCGCGACGTCACCGGCACCGTCGAGTCGATCCCGCTGATCGCCAGCTCGATCATGAGCAAGAAGATCGCCGAGGGCGCCGACGCGCTGGTGCTGGACGTCAAGACCGGCTCCGGTGCGTTCATGCGCGACCCGGACGACGCCCGCACCCTGGCCCGCACCATGGTCGGTCTCGGCGAGGCGGCCGGGGTGCGCACCGTCGCCCTGGTCACCGCCATGGACCGGCCGCTGGGTCGGTCGGCGGGCAACGCCGTCGAGGTCGCCGAATCGGTGGAGGTGCTCGCCGGCGGGGGGCCGGCCGACGTGGTCGAGCTGACCCTGGCGCTGGCCCGGGAGATGCTCGCCGGCGTCGGCCGGGACGACGTCGACCCGGCCGACGCGCTCGCCGACGGGCGGGCGATGGACGTGTGGCGCGCGATGATCGCCGCCCAGGGCGGGAACCCGGACGCCGCCCTGCCCCGGCCGGCCGAGCGGCACGTGGTGACCGCACCGGCCACCGGCACGCTGACCCGGCTGGACGCCTACGCCCTGGGCGTCGCCGCCTGGCGGCTGGGCGCGGGCCGGGCCCGCAAGGAGGACCCGGTGCAGGCCGCGGCCGGCATCGTCTGGACCGCCGGGGTGGGGGAGCAGGTCACCGCCGGGCAGCCGCTGCTGGAGCTGCAGACCGACGACGCCGCCCGCATCCCGCGCGCGCTGGAGGCGCTGGCGGGCGCGATCGGCGTGGACACCGACGATCAGCCGCTGCCGCTGGTCATCGACCGCATCGTCAGCTGATGGAGTCCCAGCGCATCGTTTCCCGAGCGCTGGGACTCCATCGCGGCCGGCACAGCGACGAGGGGCAGACTGCATCCCCGTGCGAACGGACCCCCTCATCCCCACCAGTCGCACGCTCGTGCCGGGATCCGAGAGGGGGCCGGTGAGGCTGGACCCGGACGCGGCGATCTCGGTGCGCGGCCTGGTCAAGCGCTACGGCGACCGCACCGCCGTCGACGGGCTGGACCTGGACATCCGCCGCGGTGAGATCTTCGCCCTGCTCGGACCCAACGGAGCGGGCAAGACCACCACGGTCGAGGTGCTGGAGGGCTTCCGGGACCGGGACGGCGGCCAGGTCGCGGTGCTCGGTGTCGACCCGGCGGTCGGGGGCCGGCGCTGGAAGGCCGAGCTGGGCATCGTGCTGCAGTCCGGCGCCGGGGACAGCCAGCTGACCTGCCGGGAGCTGCTGCGCGCGCAGGCCTCCTACTACCCGGGGCCGCGGGACGCCGACGAGGTGCTGGAGCTGGTCGGGCTCACCGAGCACGCGGGTTCCCGCGGGCGCACCCTCTCCGGCGGGCAGCGGCGCCGGTTGGAGGTCGCGCTGGGCATCGTCGGGCGGCCCCGGCTGCTGTTCCTGGACGAGCCGACCACCGGCTTCGACCCGGAGGCCCGGCGGCAGTTCTGGTCGCTGGTCCGCTCGCTGCGGGGCCTGGGCACCACCATCCTGCTGACCACGCACTACCTGGACGAGGCCGAGGAGCTGGCCGACCGGGTGGGCGTCATCGCCCGCGGCCGGGTGCTCGAGGTCGCCGCCCCCGCCGACCTGGGCGGGCGGGGCTCGGCGCCCGCGGTCGTGCACTGGACCGAGGACGGCGCCCGGCGCACCGCGGAGACGGCCACCCCCACGGCGTTCGTCGCCGGGCTGGCCGCCCGCTTCCCCGGTGAGGTGCCCGACCTGGCGGTGGCCCGGCCCACGCTCGAGGACGTCTACCTGCAGCTGATCGGAGACCGGGCATGAGCGTCGCGACCGAGGGCAGCGCGGTGGCGCTGCCCGGCGCCTACGGCACCCGGGTCTCCGTCGAGCTGAAGGAGTTCTTCCGGCAGCGCGAGGCCGTGGTGTTCACCGTCGGGTTCCCGGTGCTGCTGCTGCTCGGGCTGGGTGCGGTGCTGGACTACGACATCGGCTCCGGTGTCGACTTCTCCCAGTACTTCACGGCCGGGGTGATCGCGGCCGGCATCGTCGGCGCGAGCCTGCAGAACCTGGGCATCTACATCGCCAGCGAACGGTCGGACGGGACGTTGAAGAGCCTGGCCGGCACCCCCATGCCGGCCAGCGCGTACTTCGTCGGCAAGGTGGTGCAGGTGCTCGCCGTCGCAGCGGTCACCACCGTGCTGCTGCTGGCCGTGGGGGTGGGGGTCTACGGCATCGACCTGCCCGGCGCCTCGGGCTGGCTGACCTTCGGCTGGGTCGGCCTGCTGGGCATCGCGGCCTGCACGTTGCTGGGCATCGCGGTGTCCAGCCTGGCGCCCAACCGGCGGGCGGCGTCCGCGCTGATCAGCCCGATCGCGCTGCTGCTGGAGTTCGTCTCCGGGGTCTTCATGCCCTTCGGCCAGCTGCCGCACTGGCTGCAGGTGGCCGCCTCGCTCTTCCCGGTGAAGTGGCTGGCCCAGGGGCTGCGTGCGGTGTTCCTGCCGGACGCGCTGGCCGCCGACGAGCCGGCCGGCTCCTGGGAGCTCGGCCGGGTGGCCCTGGTGCTGGGCCTCTGGTGCGTGATCGGGCTGGTGCTCTGCCTGCGCACCTTCCGCTGGCAGGACCGCGGTGACCGCTGATCCGGTGGCGGCCCGACCCGCTGCGGGGCCCGGCGTGAGCCAGGACCGGGCGCACGGGGCGCTCCTCGGGCTGGCCGTCGGGGACGCGCTCGGGATGCCGACCCAGTCGATGTCCCGCGGGGCCGTCGCGGACCGCTACGGCCGGCTGACCGGGTTCGTGGCCGCCGCCGCAGACCAGCCGATCGCGCCGGGCATGGCCGCGGGCTCGGTCACCGACGACACCGAGCAGGCGGTGCTGGTCGCCGAGCTGCTGCTGGACGGCGGCGGGCGCATCGACCCCGACGCGTTCGCCGCCGCCCTCATCGGCTGGGAACGCACCATGGTCCAGCGCGGGTCGCGCGACCTGCTCGGACCCTCGACGAAGGCGGCGCTGACCGCGCTGCAGGCCGGCGTGAGCGCCGCGGACACCGGCCGGGCGGGCACCACCAACGGCGCGGCGATGCGGGTGGGCCCGGTCGGCATCGCGTTCCGCCGGGGCGAGCGCCTGCTGGCCGGGGTGGTCGAGGCGAGCACCGTCACCCACAACACCGGCCTGGGCATCTCCGCCGCGGCCGCCGTCGCCTTCGGCGTGAGCGCCGGGATCGACGGCGCCGACGTCCCCGAGGCGCTGGACGCGGCGGTCGAGGGCGCCCGGGCGGGCGAGCAGCGCGGGCACTGGGTGGCGGGCGCCTCGATCCCGCAGCGGTTCCTGGAGCTGCGGCCCCGGGCCCGGGCACTGGCCGAGGCGCAGTTCGCCGACTTCCTCTACGAGGTGGTCGGCACCTCGGTGCAGTCCCAGGAGTCCGTGGTCAGCGCCCTGCTGGTCGTCGACCGGTACTCCCACGCGCCGTTCGAGGGGCTCTGCGTCGCCGCGTCGCTGGGCGGTGACACCGACACGGTCGCCGCGATCGCCGGTGTCCTGCTGGGCGCCTGCTCCGGCGTCGAGGCGTTCCCCGCGGCCGAGCGCGCGCAGCTGGAGGCCGTGAACCACCTCGGGCTGGACCGCCTCGCCCACCGGCTCACCGCGCTGCGCGGTTGAGCCCCGACGACACCCGACGGAGACAGTCATGGCCACGCCGACCACCGGCACCGCCCCCGCCCGCCCCCTCAGCGCCGTCGAGCAGCGCGGCATCGAGCCGGTGCCCGTCGCGGACCGGAACGGCAACCCGCTGCAGCTGTTCTGGGTGTGGTTCGCGGCCAACATCTCCGTGCTGGGCCTGCCGCTGGGGGTGGCCCTGGTGGCCGGCGGCCTGTCGATCTGGCAGGCGGTGCTGGTCGCCGCACTCGGCTCGTTCGGCTCGTTCGCCCTGGTCGGCGTCATCTCCATCGCCGGCCGTCGCGGCGGCGCACCCAGCCTGACGCTGTCCCGGGCCACCTTCGGCGCGCGCGGCAACATCGGGCCCACCGCCGTCGCGCTCTGCTCCCGGCTGGGCTGGGAGACCGTCAACACCTCCACGGCGGCGCTGGCCTTCGTGACCATGTGCTCGCTGGCCTTCTCCACCGGGTCCGGCGCCAAGGACGTGCCGCTGCTGACGGTGCTGGGCGTGCTGGTGTTCGTGGCCTGCACCGTCGCGGTGTCCGGCATGGGCCACGCCGTCATCCTGGTGGTGCAGCGGTGGGCGACCTGGGTGTTCGGGGTGCTCAACCTGGCGGTGATCGCCGTCATCGTTCCCGCGGTCGACTGGTCGGCGGTGGGCGCGGGCCCGTCCGGCAGCCTGGCCGCGGTGCTCACCGGCATCGGCACGATCGCCGCCGGCACCGGGATCGGCTGGGCCAGCTCCGGGGCGGACATGGCCCGCTACCAGTCGCCGGCGGTGCGGGCCGGCTCGCTGGTCGCCTCCGCCGCCGCGGGCGCCGGGATCCCGCTGGTCGTGATGATCTCGCTGGGGTCGCTGGTCGGCGCCTCCGACCCGGCCGTGCTCGGCTCGGCGAACCCGCTGGACGCGATCCGGGAGACGCTGCCCACGCCCATCGCGGTGGTCTACCTGCTGGCGTCCTTCGTCGGCCTGCTGCTGTCCAACCACCTCTCGGTCTACTCCGCCGGGCTGACAACCCTCACGCTGGGCATCCGCATCCGGCGGGTGCACGCGGTCCTCGTCGACGTCGTGCTGACCACGACCGCCTCGCTGTGCTTCCTGCTGATCGCCGACGGCTTCTACGGGCCGTTCATCACGTTCATCTCGGTGCTGTCGATCCCGATCACCGCCTGGGTGGGCGTGTTCTGCGTCGACATGATCGGCCGCCGCACCTACGACGACGAGGCGCTGCTGGACCTGCGCCCGGGCTCCGGCTACTGGTACCGCGGCGGGGTCGAGTGGCGGGCGTTCGGCTCCTGGTTGCTGGCCATCGTGGTCGGGGCGCTGTTCATCCGGCTCCAGCCGGGCGAGGTGCCGTGGTTCACCGGGCCGCTGAACGGCACCTGGTTGGGGCGCAACGGCCTCGGCTGGGTCGTCACCGGGCTGGTCGCCGCGATCGGCCACGCCCTCCAGGGAGGGGCTCGCCGGCGGGACGACGCACGGTGAGCGCCCGGGTGGTGCACACCGGGCAGGCCGTCGTGGACCTGGTGCTCCGGGTCGCCGCGCTCCCCGAGCCGGGCGGGGACACCTTCGCCCGGGACACCCAGCTCGCCGTCGGCGGCGGGTTCAACGTGCTGGCCGCCGCCGCCCGGGTCGGCGCCGAGGTCGTCTACGCGGGTGGGCACGGCACCGGCCCGTTCGGCGACCTGGTGCGCAGCGCGATGGCCGCCGAGGGCATCGCGGTGCTGGCCCGCCCGGACCCGGCGCGGGACACCGGCTTCTCCGTGGCGTTCGTCGACGACAGCGCCGAGCGGACCTTCGTCTCCACCCTCGGCGCCGAGGGCGACGTCACGATCGAGCACTACCGGACGGCGGCTCCGCGCGCCGGCGACGTCGTCTACCTGACCGGCTACTCGCTGCTGCACCCGGCCGGCCGGACGGCGCTGCTGAGCTGGCTGCCCGAGCTGCCGGCGGGTGCGCTGGTGGTCCTGGACCCCTCGCCGGTGGTCGGCGAGCTCGGGGTCGAGGTGATCCGTGCGGCCGCCGCCCGGACGACGGTGTGGAGCACCAACGACCGCGAGGCCGGCATCGTCGCCGGGCTGCTCGGCGTGCCGTTCCCACCCGCCGCGGGAACGGCCGAGCGGGCCGGCCTGCTGGCCGCCGCGCTGCGCTGCACCGTGGTCCTGCGGGCCGGGGCGCAGGGCGCGGTCGCCGCGGCGTGGCTGCCCGAGCACGGTGCGGTCGGCGAGGTCACGCGCGTACCGGCGCTGCCGGTGCAGGTGGTGGACACCAACGGTGCCGGCGATGCCCACTGCGGCGTCCTGTGCGCGGCCCTCGCCGCGGGCCGCGACCTGCCGTCGGCGGTGCACCGCGCCACCGTGGCCGCGGGGATCGCGGTCACCCGTCCCGGCCCGGCGACCGGTCCGTCGCGGGCGGAGCTGGAGGCGCTGCTCTGACGGCTACCCGGCGGACGGCACCGACCGCTGGGTAGCGTGCGGGGATGCCCGCTGCGCCCCTGGACGCCGAGACCCTGCTGCGCGCCCCCAAGGTGCTGCTGCACGACCACCTGGACGGCGGGCTGCGGCCGCAGACGGTCCTGGAGCTGGCCGCGGAGATCGGCTACCGCGACCTGCCGGCCGACGAGCCCGAGGCGCTGGGCCGCTGGTTCCGGGAGGCCGCCGACTCCGGCTCGCTGGTGCGCTACCTGGAGACGTTCGCGCACACCGTGGCGGTGATGCAGCGGCCCGAGGCGGTGCAGCGGGTCGCCCGGGAGTGCGCGCTGGACCTGGCCGCCGACGGCGTCGTCTACGCCGAGGTGCGGATGGCCCCGGAACTGCTGTCGGAGATGCCGCTGGACACCGCGGTCGAGGCGATGCTGGACGGCTACGCGCAGGGCAGCCGGGAGGCCGCGGCCGCCGGCCGGCCGATCGTGATCGGCACGCTGCTGTGCGCGATGCGCCAGGCCGACCGCTGGGTGGAGGTGGCCGAGCAGGTCGTCCGGCACCGGGACGCCGGGGTGGTCGGCTTCGACCTGGCCGGCCCGGAGGACGGCTTCCCGCCGGACCGCATCCCGGCCGCCATCGAGCTGCTGGACCGGGCCGAGGCGCACCGCACCATCCACGCCGGGGAGGCCGCCGGGACCGCCTCCATCCGGGCCGCCCTGGACGGCGCCGGCGCCGAGCGGCTGGGCCACGGGGTGCGTATCGCCGACGAGGTGCCGGTGGACGGCCCGCTGGGGCCGGTGGCGCAGCGGGTGCTGGACGAGGGGGTGCCGCTGGAGGTCGCGCCGTCGTCGAACGTGCAGACCGGTGCCTACCTGTCGCTGGCCGCGCACCCGGTCGACCGGCTGCACCGGGCCGGCTTCACCGTCACCCTCAACACCGACAACCGGCTGATGAGCGGGGTGTCCGCGACCAGCGAGCTCGCCGACGTGGTGAGCACTCACCGCTGGGGCTGGGACGACGTGCAGACGGTCACCGAGCGGGCCCTGCGCGCCGGGTTCGCCGACGACGCCGTCCGCGCCCGGGTGTTCACCGACATCGTCCGGCCCGGCTTCGCCGCGCTCCGCGGGCAGTCCTAGCGGGCGAGGTCACGTGGGCTCGGGAATCTTTTCCGGGCGCACGCTGCTAACCTGATCGTGCCGGTGAGTGCCGGCCATCCTCCCGGACGGTCCTGTCCGGGCAGCGCATCCGTGCAGATCACGCGTCATCGCAGACGGCGGCGATCACCAGTGTGGACGCCGGGCATCCGGCGATCAGCATCACCACGGGACGCGCACCGATCTGTATCGGAGTTCCCGCTTGTCCTCGTTCGACTCTGTCGACACCCCGAACACCCCTGAGAACGACCTCCCCGAGGCCGCTGCTCCCACCGAGAACGTGGTCGCCGCACTCGTCGAGGAGTCCCCGGCGCCCACCGGCCCGACCTTCGCCCAGCTGGGCCTGCCCCAGCTGCTGGTCACCGCGCTCGAGCGCAAGGGCATCCGCCACCCCTTCGCCATCCAGACCTCCGCCCTGCCCGACGCCCTCGCCGGGCGCGACGTGCTCGGCAAGGCCGCCACCGGTTCGGGCAAGACGCTGGCCTTCGGCCTGCCGCTGCTGGCCCGCCTGGGCGAGGACGTGCAGCACGGTCGGCGCGCCCCCCGCGGCCTGATCCTGGTGCCGACCCGCGAGCTGGCCCAGCAGGTGCACGACAACCTGGCCCCCCTCGGGCAGTCCAACGGCGTGCAGCTGGCGGCCGTCTACGGCGGTGCCTCGATGTACCGCCAGATCCAGCAGCTGCGCCGCGGCGTGGACGTGCTGATCGCCACCCCCGGGCGGCTGCAGGACCTGATCAACCAGGGCGAGGCGACCCTCTCCGAGGTCGTCGTCTCGGTCATCGACGAGGCCGACTTCATGTCCGACCTCGGCTTCCTACCGGTGGTCAAGGAGCTGCTGGACCAGACCAGGTCCGACGGTCAGCGGCTGCTCTTCTCCGCCACGCTGGACGGCGAGGTCGACACCCTGGTGCGTCGCTACCTCAAGAACCCGGCGCGGCACGAGGTGCAGCGCGCGGAGGACACCGGCCCGCAGGCCGAGCACCTGGCCTACAGCGTGTCCTTCCCGGACAAGCTGAAGGTCACCGAGGCGATGGCCGCCCGCCCGGGCCGGATCATCATCTTCGTGCGCACCCAGCACGGTGCCGACCGGCTGGCCGACAACCTGCAGCAGGTCGGGATCTCCGCCGAGGCGATCCACGGCGGCCTCCCGCAGGCGGCCCGCCGCCGGGCGCTGGAGGCGTTCACCGACGCCCGCAGCCCGGTGCTGGTCGCCACCGACGTCGCCGCCCGCGGCATCCACGTCGACGACGTCTCGCTGGTGCTGCACTACGACCCGCCGGCAGACCACAAGACCTACCTGCACCGCTCCGGCCGCACCGCGCGCGCCGGTGCCGCGGGCGTCGTGGTCTCCCTGCTGCTGCCCGACCAGGTGGGCCAGGCCAAGCGCCGGTTCCGCCAGGCCAAGCTCGACCCGCAGGTGTCCCGGATCCGTCCGGGCGACGCGCCCATCGCCGAGCTGGTCGCCGGTGGCACGTTCGTCGAGCCGATCGTCCGTCCGGTGCGCGAGTCGCGTCGTCCGGCCGGCAGCTCCGGCGGGCGTCGTCCCTCCGGTGAGCGCCCGGGTGGGTTCCGCGGCGGCCCGCGCCGTCCCTCCGGCGACCGCGATCGCTCGTACGGAGACCGCCCGCAGGGCGAGCGCTCCTACGGCGACCGGGATCGCACCTCCGGGGACCGCCCGGCCGGCGACCGCGATCGCTCGTACGGAGGCCGCCCGCAGGGTGAGCGCTCCTACGGCGACCGGGATCGTCCCGCCGGCGGGGGTCGCCCCGGCGGCTACCGCGGTGGTAGCGACCGACCGGCGCGCCCGGCCCGCTCCTTCTGAGCAGGGGCCCCGTCCTCCGGTGGACGGGGCCTGACACGGCAACGGCCGGTCCCCGCGGTGCGGGGGCCGGCCGTTGCCGTTCTCGGTCGTCGACTAGCTGCGGAAGACCAGTGCGGTGCCGATGTCCTCGACCACCTGGCCCCAGGCGCTGGCCAGCGCGGGTGCCTCCTCGGCGGCCAGCGGCGCACGCGGATCGGTCTCGCCGCGCGCCACGGCCCGGCCCAGCGGCGCCGTGGGCGCCAGCTGCTGCTGCACCCGGGGCAGCTCGGCGTACTCGGCCAGGTCCAGGGCACCCTCGACCGGCTGCAGCAGCGCCCGGTGCTCGACCAGCCCGCCGGCTCCCTCGGCGACCTCGGCCAGCACCTCGGCGATCTCCGCCAGGTCGTAGCGGTCCTGGTCGGCGGGGAGCGGCAGGATGTCGGTGTCGGCGACCTCGGGCCAGGAGGCGATCTCGGTGAGGTCGTGCGGCTCGTCGCCGGCGCAGAACCGGGCCAGGTCGGCCGGGGTGGCGAAGACGAAGACCTGCCCCTCGCGGCCCAGGAACCGGGCCCGGTCCTCCACGTAGCAGCGCAGCGTCAGCCCGGCGCCGGCCGGGGTGACGACCTCCACCGGCAGGATGCCGACCGCCTCCCAGAACTCCTGTGCGGCGGCGACGGCGGCCGGGGTCGCGGTCAGCCCGCTGCCGCTCCGGATGGTCCGGATGCCGGCGGGAGCCGCCTGTGCGGGTGCTGCGGCGGTCGAGCCGGCCGCGGGGCGTCGGGCCGGGGTGAGGACCTCGATGTCGTCGTCGTCGGAGTCGTCGTCGGAGTCGTCGTCGGAGGTCTCGGGCTCCGCCGTCCGCGACTCGGCCTCCTCGGCGGCTGCCGGGTAGTCGTCGGCGGACACGGTGCCGGCGCCGGTCCAGTCCAGGTGCTCGTCCAGCTCCTCGAGCACGTCCTCCCAGAGCTCGTCGACGGCGGTGCCCAGGCCGACCCAGGCGTCCTCCCCGTCCCGACCCAGGAACGCGTCGATGCCCAGCCCCAGCGCGGCGACCTCGGGGCGGGCGACCAGCTCGGCGACGGCCTCGAAGACGGTGTCGTCGTCGTCCTCGTCGTCCTCGTCGTCCCCGGCGGCGTCGCAGCACTCGGCCAGCCGGCCGACGATGTCGACGGTGGCGGCCAGCTCGTCGACGGCCCAGCGGTCCGGGTTCTCCGCGACCACGTCGTAGACGCCGTCCAGGTCGAACCGGTGGTCCTCGTCCGGGGTCAGGTCAGCGGCCGACAGCCCGGCCACGACCGGCCAGACCGGGTGGTCGGCCAGGTCGTGGTCGGTGTTCACCCGGCAGAACGCGGCGAGCGCGGCGGGGGAGGGGAACAGGTGCACGACGGCGGTCGGCCCGGGGGCCTCGGGGTCGTCGTCGTTGATGTCCGCGGGCACGTCGACCGTGCTGCCGAGGAAGGCCTGCCACTCCTCGCCGTCCTCCTCCCAGGGCGGCGCCCAGAGCGTGTAGCCCGTGCGGTCGTCGAGAGTCAGGGCGATGGGGACGATGCTGGGCCTGGCCACCCGCCCATCCTGCCCGGTCCTGCTGTGGGTTCGCAGACCGGTACCGGAGTGGCTGGACGCCGACCGGGTGCCAGTGGAAGGGCCCCGTCCTCCTCACCGCTCGCAGGCTCGCGGCGAGCCTCTGGACGGGGCCGTCAGAGCCCCATCGGATGCCATACCGTCTTCAGCTCCAGGAACGGGCGCAGCCGGGTGAGGCCGGGGTCGGCCGTCCAGTCCGGCTCCTCGGGGGCCGCCCGCAGCACCCGCTTGACCGTCCCGGCGGCGGAGCGCTCCAGCTCCATCGCCAACGGACCGGAGGTGCCGGCCAGGTCGATGGCGTCGACGTCGGCGTGCTCGGCCAGCCACGGGCCGATCTCGGCGGCGTCCCCGGTGAGCAGGTTGACCACCCCACCGGGGACGTCGGAGGTGGCGAGCACCTCGGCGAGGCTGACCGCCGGCAGCGGCCGGTCCCGGGAGGTGACGACGACGGCGGTGCTGCCCCCGGCGAGCACCGGCCCGAGCACGCTGACCAGGCCGAGCAGGCTCGACCGCTGGGGCGCGAGCACCGCGACCACGCCGGTCGGCTCCGGCACGGAGAACCCGAAGTACGGGCCGGCGACGGGGTTGGTGCTGCCGAGCACGGCGGCCAGCTTGTCGGTCCAGCCGGCGTACCAGACCCAGCGGTCGATGGCCGCGTCCACCTCGGCGCGGGCCTTGGACGTCGACAGCCCCTCGGCGGCGGCGACCTCCTCGGTGAACTGGGCGGCGCGGCCCTCCATCACCTCGGCGACCCGGTAGAGCACCTGACCGCGGTTGTAGGCGGTGGCGCCCGACCACTTCGCGAAGGCGCCGCGGGCGGCCACGACGGCGTCCCGGGCGTCCTTCCGGGAGGCCCGCGCGGCGTTGGCCAGGAAGTGGCCGCGTGTGTCGGTGACCTCGTAGGTGCGGCCGGACTCCGAGCGCGGGAACGCCCCGCCCAGGTACAGCTTGTAGGTCTTGCGCACGGTCAGTCGATCGGTCACTTCGAGGCCTCCAGGTAGGCGGCGAGGCCCTGCCGGCCGCCCTCGCGGCCGTAGCCGGACTGCTTGTAGCCGCCGAAGGGTGAGGTGGGGTCGAACTCGTTGAAGGTGTTGGCCCACACCACGCCGGCGCGGAGCTGGTCGGCGATCTCCAGGATCCGGGAGCCCTTCTCCGACCAGATGCCGGCCGACAGCCCGTAGGTGGTGTTGTTCGCCTTCGCGACCGCCTCGTCGGGGGTGCGGAAGGTCAGCACGCTCAGCACCGGCCCGAAGACCTCGTCCCGGGCGATCCGGTGCGCGGGGGAGACGTCGGTGAAGACGGTCGGCTTGAACCAGTAGCCCTTCGCCGGCAGCTCGCCCTCGGGCTGCCAGCAGGTGGCGCCCTCGGTCTCGCCGAACGCGGTCAGCTCCCGGATGCGGGCCAGCTGCTCGGGCGAGTTGATCGCGCCCAGGTCGGTGTTCTTGTCCATCGGGTCCCCGACCCGGAGCGTGCCGATCCGCCGCTGCAGGGCCGCGACGACGTCGTCGTGCACCGACTCCTGCACCAGCAGCCGGGAGCCGGCGCAGCAGACGTGGCCCTGGTTGAAGAAGATGCCGCGGACGATGCCCTCGACGGCCTGGTCGATCGGCGCGTCGTCGAAGACGATGTTCGCGGCCTTGCCGCCCAGCTCCAGGCTCAACCGCTTGTCGGTGCCGGCGACCGCGCGGGCGATCGACCGGCCCACCTCGGTCGAGCCGGTGAAGGCGACCTTGTCCACGTCCGGGTGGCTGATCACCGCCCGTCCGGTGTCGCCGGCGCCGGTCACGATGTTGACCACACCCGGCGGCAGGTCGGCCTGCTGGCAGATCTCGGCGAACAGCAGCGCCGTCAGCGGCGTCGTCTCGGCCGGCTTGAGCACGACGGTGTTGCCGGTGGCCAGCGCCGGGGCGACCTTCCAGGCCAGCATCAGCAGCGGGAAGTTCCACGGGATGACCTGGCCGGCCACCCCCAGCGGGCGCGGTGCCGGCCCGAGGCCCGCGTGCTCGAGCTTGTCGGCCCAGCCTGCGTGGTAGAAGAAGTGCGCCGCCGCCAGCGGGACGTCGACGTCCCGGCTCTCCCGGATCGGCTTGCCGTTGTCCAGGGTCTCCAGGACGGCGAACTCCCGCGCGCGCTCCTGCAGCAGCCGGGCGATCCGGAACAGGTACTTGCCGCGGTCGGCCGGGCGCATCGGGCCCCAGGTCTTGACGAAGGCCCGGCGGGCGGCGCGCACGGCCCGGTCGACGTCCTCGTCGCTGCCGGTGGCGACCTCGGCGAGCACCTCCTCGGTGGCCGGGTTCACGGTCTTGCGCGGGGTGCCGGTGCCGGCGGTGAACTCGCCGTCGAGGAACAGGCCGTAGCTCGGGCGGATGTCCACGATCGACCGGGACTCCGGTGCGGGGGCGTACTCGAAGAGGCTCATCAGTCGATGCTCACGTGGTCGGGGCCGGAGTAGTGGCCGGTGCGGAGTTTCTGGCGCTGCAGGAGCAGGTCGCCCAGCAGGCTGGAGGCGCCGAAGCGGAACCAGTGGGGGTCCAGCCAGTCCGCGCCCACGGTCTCGTTGATCAGCACCAGGTGCTTGACGGCGTCCTTGGTGGTGCGGATGCCGCCGGCGGGCTTGACGCCGACCTGGCGGCCGGTGGCGGCGCGGAAGTCGCGGACCGCCTCCAGCATCACCAGGCAGACCGGCAGGGTGGCGGCGGGGGAGATCTTGCCGGTGGAGGTCTTGATGAAGTCGCCGCCGGCCAGCATCGCCAGCCAGGAGGCGCGGCGCACGGCGTCCAGGGTGACCAGTTCGCCGGTCTCCAGGATCACCTTGAGGTGCGCTGGTCCGCAGGCCTCCTTGACGGCGACGATCTCCTCGAACACGTCGAGGTAGCGCCCGGTCAGGAAGGCGCCCCGGTCGATGACCATGTCGATCTCGTCGGCGCCGTTCGCGACCGCATCGCGGACGTCGGCGAGCTTGACGGCGCGGCTGGCCCGCCCGCTGGGGAACGCGGTGGCGACGGCGGCGACGTTGATGCCGGTGCCGGCCAGCGCCTCCTTCGCCACGCCGGCCAGGTCGCCGTAGACGCAGACCGCGGCCACCGGCGGGCAGGTCGGGTCCTCGGCGTCGGGACGGCGTGCCTTGGCGGCCAGCGAGCGCACCTTGCCGGGGGTGTCCGAGCCCTCCAGCGTGGTCAGGTCGACCATCGAGATGGCCAGGTCGATCGCCCACGCCTTGGCGGTGGTCTTGATCGACCGGGTGCCCAGCTGGGTGACCCGCGCCTGCGCGCCGACCTGGTCGACACCGGGCAGGCCGTGCAGGAAGGCGCGGAAGGCGTCGTTCGAGCGGGTCACGTCGGCGAACGGGTCCGGGAAGGGGCCGGTGAGGCTGCCCCCGCCGGTCAGCGCGTCCGGGTCCAGCACGTGGGTCATGCCGGCATTCTCCACTGCGTGCCGCCGGGGCCCGCGTCCTGCTCGGCCGGACGGGGGCGGTCACCGGGGAACCGTGGCGCCATGACGCCCGGGGTCCGACGTCGTCGACACCGTCGTCGCGGCGGCCATGATCGCCTGCACCGGCATCGTCGGGCTCGGCGCGCTCCGGCACGGGGGCGTCTCCTCCTCGGCCTGCAGCCGACCGGCTGGTGCTGCTCGCGGTGCCGGTGGTGACCGCCGTGCTCACCGTGGTCCCGGGCCGGGCTCGCCAGCTGCAGGGCGCGGTGCGCCTCGCGCTGCTGGCGAGCTTCCTGTTCCTCGCCGTCAACCCCTGAGGCAGGTTGCCGCGCGGCCGCGTTGACCGCCGAACCGACCTCTGAGCTGGACTTTCGTCTTGCTCGAACGGCGCATCGGTAATAAAATCGAACACACGTTCGATTCCGCCAGGAGGTGTTCATGAGCGAGTTGCAGGCGGCTCTGGACGCGCTCGTGGTGGAAGACCTGCACGGGTGCGGCGACGGGCAGGTGCTCGACCGGGTGGCGGCGCTGGTGGCCGCGCGGAACCGGTTGGACGCCGAGCTGACCCGCACGGTGCGGCATGCCGACACGACCCAGGCGGTGGAGCGCGACGGGCTGAAGAGCATGCGGTCGTGGCTGATCGGGCACGCGCGGTTGGCCCCCAACGATGCGTCGAAGATCGTGCGGGCCGGTCGCGCGCTGGCGCACCTCCCGGCCCTGGCCGCAGGGTTCGCCGGCGGCGACGTGACCGCCGCGCAGGTGGATCTGGTGGCCGGCAAGGTCGGGCCGAGGGAGGTCGCCCGCGCGCAGGAGCAGGGCGTGGACCTCGGCGCCTTCGACCGCGACTGGACGACGATCGCGGCCGCCGCCTCGCACGACGTGCTCAAGGAGGCGGTGGAGCTCTTCGACGCCGCACTGGACCCCGACGGCCCGGCGCCCGACCCGACCGAGGGGCGGGGGCTGACCATGGTCACGCATGCCGATGGCACCGTGACCGGCCGGTTCGAGCTCGACGCCGTGGGTGGGGAGAAGGCGAAGGCGGCGCTGGAGTCGGTCGTGCAGGCCGACCGGCCGAAGGGTGATGAGCGCACCCGCGCCCAGCAGAACGCCGATGCGTTCGTCCAGCTGTGTGACAACCAGCTGGCGTCGGGGAACCTGCCGACCTTGCGCACGGTCAAGCCGCACGTCGTGGTCACCATCGACCTCGACGACCTGGCCGACCCGGCTACCGGCCCGGGTGCGGCGCACATGGGCTTCGGGGCGAGGATCTCGGCCGCCCGGGCCCGCTACCTGGCCTGCGACGGCAGCATCTCCCGGATCGTGATGGGCCCCGACGGGGTTCCGCTCGACCTGGGCCGCGACCACCGGGTGGTCACCCCCGGGCTGCGCAAAGCCGTCGAACGGCGGGACAGGTCCTGCGTGTTCGCCGGCTGCCACGCCCCGAGTCACTGGTGCGACGTCCACCACCTGGTCCACTGGGTGCACGGCGGGGAGACCGACCTGCAGAACTCGGCCCTGCTCTGCGAACGGCACCACACCAAGGTCCACCACGGGTTCCGGGTCGAGCGAGATCCCGGCGGGCGCTGGCGCACCTGGCGACCCGACGACACCGAGATCCGCATCGGCCCGCTGCTGTAGCGGCCCGTCCTCAGCCCGGTCAGGTACCCGGCTGCCCTCCGCGTCAGAGCGGTGCCAGGTACACCCACAGGTCGAGGACGGCCCCGCTTGGCAGGGGCAGGCGGAGCGGCTCGATGCGCTGCCAGCCCTGCGCCTCGTACAGGCCAACCGGCGCGGTCGCGCCCTGCACCACGTCGAGCACTGCTCGCTGTCCACGCTCACGCACACGTGCCGTGGCTGCCTGCAACAGTGCTCGTCCCAACCCGGCTCGTCGGTGCTGCGTGCCCACCAGCAGCCGTGCCACCACCGCCAGCCGGTCCGGGGGCAGACCGGTGGCTCGCTGGGCCGTTGCGAGCGTGGGATCCACCGCAGCGTCGTGGAGCGCGACATGGCCGACGATCACATCGCGGTCCACGGCGACCCAGGCGTCCGTCTCGTAGGGCGGGGAGAGGAAGCCGTGGGTGTCCTCGGGCAGGTGGCGTGGGTAGCCGTCACGCTCGTGCACCGCCCGCACGAGGGCGAGACACCCGGCGACGTCACTCGCGGACTTCTCCCGGATGTGCACACGTGGAGGGTACGGACGGCGACCGCGTGCCGGCGCTCCCGACGAGGGTCGGGCCGTAGAGGACGCCGAGCGTGCCCGGGAACTCAGCGGAGCGGCTTGGTCAGGTGCACGACCTCCAGGCCCGGTCGGATCTCCTCGCGGCGCTGCTCGACGTACCCGCGCCGCCGGTACAGCCGGAGGTTGGGCTCGGAGCGCGAGCCGGTGTACAGCGCCGCCGAGCTGCACGGCGACCCCGTCTCGGCGGCGTCCAGCAGCCGGCTGCCGATGCCGCGGCCCTGCAGGTCCGGCGCGACGGCCAGTCGGGCGATGCGCAGCACGTCGCCGTCCTCGCGGGTGCGGATCGAGCCGACCAACCGGGGCCCGGCCCAGGCGCCCAGGCAGCGGCTGACCGACAGGTCGGCGAGCAGCTCGTCCAGCGTCTGGGTCAGCGCCGGGAGCCACAGCTCGTCGTGCAGCTGCGCCTCGGTCACGTACGCCGCGCGCTGCAGCGTCAACAGCTCGCCGGCCGACCCGGCCGGCAGGTCACCGATGGTCACGCTGGTCGTCGTCACCTGGCGAGGGTGGCAGCCGGCCGACCCCGGCGCGGACGGCGGATACGGTGTGCGCCGTGCAGCTGACCGTCGTGGACCACCCGCTCGCCCGCGCCCGCCTGTCCCGGATGCGCGACGAGCGCACCGACAACGCGGCCTTCCGCGCTGCGCTGCGCGAGCTCACGCAGATGCTGGTCTACGAGGCCACCCGCGACCTCGAGGTCGCCGAGGAGCCGATCACCACCCCGGTCACCGAGACGGTCGGCTACCGGCTGGCCGCCCCGCCGCTGCTCGTGCCGGTGCTGCGCGCCGGCCTGGGCATGGCCGACACCGCGCACGGCATGCTGCCGGAGTCGCAGATGGGCTTCGTCGGGCTGGCCCGCAACGAGGTCACCTTCGAACCGGAGCCGTACATGGCCTCGCTGCCGGCGTCCCTGGTCGGCCGGGCGGTGTTCGTGCTGGACCCGATGCTGGCCACCGGCGGCTCGCTGGTGAACTGCTGCACCCTGCTCACCGACCGCGGCTGCACCGACATCACCGTGCTCTGCGCGCTCGCCGCCCCGGAGGGCATCGAGCGGCTGCGGGGCAGCGGGCTGCCGCTGCGGGTGTTCACCGCCAGCATCGACGAGCAGCTGAACGAGCACGCCTACATCGTCCCGGGGCTGGGCGACGCCGGCGACCGCCAGTTCGGCGCCGTCTGACCATGCGGTTCGGGGTGCTGGGCACCGGCTCCTGGGCAGCTGAGGTGCACGCCACCTCGCTGGCCGGGCACCCGGACGCCGAACTGGTCGGGGTCTGGGGCCGTGACCTGGCCAAGGCCAAGGCGGTCGGCGCGCAGTTCGACGTCCCCGGCACCGACGACGTCGACGCGCTGCTGGCCGACGTCGACGCGGTGAGCTTCGCCCTCCCGCCGGACGTGCAGGCCCCGCTGGCCGAGCGCGCGGCCTCCGCCGGCAAGCACCTGCTGCTGGAGAAGCCGGTCGCGCTGTCCACCGCGGCGGCCGACCGGGTGGTGGCCGCGGTGGAGGCCGCCGGCGTCGCCTCCGTGGTGTTCTTCACCAACCGTTTCCGGACGGCGACCTCCACCTGGCTCGAGCAGGCGGCCCGGACCACCCTGTCCGGTGGCGCGGTCACCTGGTTGGGCCGGTTGGCCGGCTCCCCGTTCGACACACCCTGGCGGCGCGAGCACGGCGCGCTCTGGGACGTCGGGCCGCACGCGCTGTCGGTGCTGGTGCCGGCGCTCGGGCCGGTGACCGCGGTGCAGGCCGGCGCCGGGCAGGGCGACACCGTGCACCTGGTGCTCACCCACCCCGGCGGCCGGTCGAGCACGGTCACCGTCTCCTCGACCGTCGCGGAGCTGTCGGCCGGCATCGAGACCTGGGTGCACGGGGACGCCGGCCGGCTGGTGCTGCTGCCCGAGTCCGGCGTCGCCGTCGAAGCGCACCGGGTCGCGGTCGACGAGCTGCAGGCCGCCGCGCTGACCGGCGGCACCCACCCCTGCGACGTCGGCTTCGGCCGGGACGTCGTCGCGGTGCTGGAGACCGCGCAGCGCGCGCTGGTCAGCGGCTGCCGGGAGACCGTCGGGGGATGACGGTGCCGGCGTCGCGCCGCCGCAGCCCGGTGGACTGGTACCTGCCGACCGGGCGCCTCCGGCGCCGCGACCTGTGGCTGCGGCACGTGCTCGTGTACGTGCTCGTCGGGGTGCTCGCGGCCGGGCTGGACGAGCAGTTCTTCCCGGCTTCGGTCGGGTCCCGGGGCGTCGACGGGGACCCGGACCTGTTCTGGTTCCTCCCCGACCGCCTTGCTCGGTACCCAGCCGCACCCCAACCGCTACGGACCGCCGCCCGCTGACCGGGGAGCATCGACCGGAGCCGGGCTGTCTGCGCGCTGTCGCGCCACCGACGAGGGAGACTGTCGGGGTGAGCCTCTGGCAGTGGTACGTGCGACGCGGTCGGATCGACCGCCGGACCTGGTGGCTGCAGTACTCGTTGCCGCTGGCCCTGCTCACCCTGCTCGCCCTCGCCGCGGACGTCTCGCTGGGCAACACCGACCTGGACGCGGTCGCTCTGGGGTCCGCCTCGCCGTACGGGCCGCTGGTGCTCGCGGTCGTGCTGCTGACCGCACCGGCGTCGATCTCCGCCAGCGCCACCCGGCTGCACGATCGCGGCATGCCGGCCTGGTGGCTGCTGATCGGGTTCGTGCCCGTCGTCGGCGGGCTGGCGCTGCTGGTGCTCAACGGTTTCCTCAAGGGCGATGCGGGACCGAACCGCTACGGCCCGGCGCACGGTCCCGCCTTCGGTCCGGCGAACGAGCCGCTGTACCCGCCGCAGTCCTGGAACTGACCCGCTGGCACTGGTCAGCGCGTTGCTTCACTCTCCCGGAGGACAGACAGCGGGCAGCGGACCCGCCAGGATGGGCCGCCGCTCGCATCCGGAACGGCATCGGTCTTCCCTGGAGTCGGTATGAGCATCGGTCAGTGGTACGTCTCCCGCGGGCGGATCACCCGCCGCACCTTCTGGCTGCACTACTTCCTGCCGATCATGGCGGCGTCGATCGTGGCGGGGCTGCTGGACCTGGCCTTCGGCTTCACGGAGTTCTCCAGCACCACCGGCGGCACGACGAGCTACGAGTTCTCCTCGAGCTCCGGGCCGATCGGGGCGGTCGTGAGCCTGGCGCTGCTCGTCCCGTCGTTCAGCTCCAACGTGACCCGGTTGCACGACCGCGGCCACTCGGCCTGGTGGATGCTCTTCCTGCTGCTGCCGGTCATCGGCTGGATCGTGCTGATCGTGCAGATCGGGTTCCTGCCCGGCACACCCGGCCCGAACCGGTACGGATCGCCGCCCGCCGGCCGCCAGCTGGGGGCAGACCCGGCGTACCCGCAGTCCTACAGCTGACCGCGCGTCGAGCAGGCGCACCGGCCACCGGCATCCTGGTGGTGCACCCGCCGCTCCAGGCAGGGGTGCTCCACCAGCGATCGAGAGCGGCCGGATGACCGACGAACGGCGACACCGGTGGACCGTGTGCCTGCTGCTGGCGTGCACCTTCGCCACCGGGGTCGTCGACGCGGTCGGCTACCTGGGGCTCGACCGGGTCTTCGTGGGCAACATGACCGGCAACGTGGCGATCCTGGGCATGGCGCTGGCCGGCGGTGGCGAGCTGCCGGTCGCCGGGCCGGCCGTGGCGCTGGTGAGCTTCCTGGTCGGCGCGGCCGGCGCCGGCCGGGTGCTGCGGCACCGCCGGGCGGGCTGGTCCGGTCGCGGCGGGCTGCTGCTGCTCGGCTCCGGCGCCGTGTTCCTGGGCGTCACGCTGGTGCTGGCCCGGCAGGACGTCGAACGGGTGGGCCCGGGCACCACCGCCACCGGGCCGCAGTGGTTGGTGCTCGTCACCGGTGCCCTGGCCATCGCGATGGGCGTGCAGGCCGCGACCGCGCGGCGCATCGCGGTGCCGGACCTGACCACGGTGGTGGTCACCTCCACGCTGACCGGGCTGGCCGCCGACTCCCGGCTGGCCGGCGGCAGCGGGCCGGCCTGGCGGAGCCGCGCCGGTGCGGTGCTGGTGCTGGTGGCCGGCGCCGCCGCCGGGGCCGCGCTGCTCCGGGTGCACCTGGCCGCCGGCACCGGGCTGGCCGGGCTGGTGCTGCTGGGCGTGGCGTTCGCCGGGCGGCGGGCGGTGCGGGCGGCCGGCTGACCGCCCGCTACAGGCCCAGCGCCGCCGACATCTCCGTGCGCAGCCGGGCCAGCTCGGCCGCACCGCGGTCCCGGGCGGCGGGCACCCCCGCGGCGTCGGTCACCGGGACGACGGCCTCCAGGTAGGCCTTGAGCTTGGGCTCGGTGCCGCTGGGCCGGACGATCACCCGGACGCCGTCCCCGGCCAGCCGCACCGCGTCCACCGGCGGATCGGACTCCGCCAGGTCGGTCGCCTCGACGTCCCGGCCGAGCAGCTGCGCCGGGGGAGCGGCCCGCAGCCGGGCCATCGCGTCGGAGATCAGCGACAGGTCCTCGACCCGCACCGACAGCTGGCCGGTGGCGAACAGGCCGTGCTCGAGGGCCAGCTCGTCCAGCCGGTCGGTCAGCGTGCGACCGTCCACGGCGAGCTCGGCGGCCAGCAGCGCCACGGCGAGCGCCGCGGAGACGCCGTCCTTGTCGTGCGCCACCGAGGGGGTCACCGCGTAGCCCAGCGCCTCCTCGTAGCCGAACACCAGCGGGGCGTCGGGCGACCCGGCGCGGATGATCCACTTGAAGCCGGTCGGGGTCTCCTCCGACGGCACACCGTGCGCCCGGGCGATCCGGTGCAGCAGCGAGCCGCTGACCAGCGAGCAGGCGTAGGTGCCCCGGGTGCCGCGGCGCAGCAGCCAGTCGGCCAGCAGCACCCCGACCTCGTCGCCGGTCAGCTGCCGGCCGCCGACGACCACCGAGCAGCGGTCGGCGTCGGGGTCCTCGGCGAGGGCGACGTCCGCGCCGACCTGCTGCGCCAGCGCGCTGAGCAGGTCGACGGCGCCGGGCTCCTCCGGGTTGGGGAAGGCGACGGTCGGGAACGCCGGGTCGGGCCGGTCCTGCTCGGCGACGGCGTGCAGCGGGGCGAAGCCGGCGGCGTCGAACACCCGGCCGGTCGTCGCCGAGCCGACTCCGTGCATCGCCGTGTACGCCACGACGAGACGGCGACGGGCCGCGGCGTCCACCAGCTCGGGCGCCAGCGCGGCGACCACGGCGGCGACGTAGTCGTCCTCGATCCGGTCGTCGACGGTCAGCCACGCGTCGGAGCGGGGCAGCTCGCGGGCCGGGCCGGCGGCGGCGATCGCGGCCTCGATCTGCCGGTCGGCCGGTGGCACGAGCTGCGCACCGTCGCCGAGGTACACCTTGTAGCCGTTGTCCTGCGGCGGGTTGTGGCTGGCGGTCACCATCACCCCGGCGACCGCACCCAGGTGCCGGACGGCGTAGGACAGCACCGGCGTGGGCAGCGGCCGGGGCAGCACCTGCACGGCGAAGCCGGCGCCGGCCAGCACCGCGGCGGACACCTGGGCGAACTCGTCGGAGCGGTGCCGGGCGTCGTAGCCGATGACCACGCCGCGGCCGGCGTGCCCGGCGTCGGCGAGGTACCGGCCGAGCCCGGCGGCCGCACGGGCGACCACGGCGGCGTTCATCCCGGCCGGCCCGGCGCGCAGCGGCCCGCGCAGCCCCGCCGTCCCGAAGGTCAGCGGTCCGGTGAACCGGGCCTGCAGCTCGGCCGTGCCGCCGGCCGCGAGCAGCGCCTCGATCTCGGCCCGGTCGCCGGGGTGCGGATCGGCGGCGGCCCACCTGCGGGCGGTCTCCAGCAGCTCGCTCACGAGTCGAACACCTCGGCGTCGAAGGCGGCGGTGGTGTACTCCCCGCCGACCCGGGCGTGCACCGGGTCGGTCGGGTCCGGCTCGCCGTGCGTGGCGATCAGTGCGGCGGCGAAGGGCTCGGCGTCGTCCACGGAGCGGTAACCCAAGGCCTGCGCGGCGGTGAGGTCCCACCAGCGGCGGGTGTTGTCCGAGACGCCCCACACGACGGCGAAGCCGGGGGAGTCCGCCCGCAGCGCGGCGTCGACCAGCCCGACGGTGTCGGTGGGGGAGAGCCAGGTGGCCAGCTGGCGCACCGTGGTGGGCCGGGGGAAGGCGCTGCCGATCCGCAGGCAGACGACGTCCAGGCCGTACCGGTCGACGTACAGCGACCCCAGCGCCTCCATCGTCGCCTTCGAGACGCCGTAGTAGGTGTCCGGCCGGTGCGGGGCGTCGGCCTCGGTGAGCAGCGCGCCGTCCGGGCGGGGGGTGTAGCCGGTGGCGTGGTTGCTGCTGGCCAGCACCACCCGCCGGACCCCGGACCGGCGGGCGGCCTCCAGCGCGCAGTAGGTGCCCTCGATGTTGGCGTGCGAGATCGCCGGCCAGGTCGACTCGGTGGGGATGCCGGCCAGGTGCACGACGGCCGACGCCCCGGCGGCCGCCTCGACCATCGCCGCCAGGTCGGTGACGTCGGCGACCAGCTGCTCCTCGCCCGGGCGGGGGTCGGTGATCTGGGCGACGTCCAGGCTGCGCACCGCCCACCCGCGCTCGGGCAGCCCGGCGCGCAGCCAGCCGCCGATCCGCCCGGCAGCACCGGTGACCAGCACCGGCCCGGTCACGGCAGCCGGCCGATCAGCTGCACCAGGAACTCGCCCAGCCGGCCGGCGGCGGCCTTGCCCGCCGCCAGCACCTCCTGGTGGTCCAGTGCCTCCCCGGTGATCCCGGCGGCGGCGTTGGTGACCATGGACAGGCCGAGCACCTCCAGGCCGGCGGCGCGGGCGGCGATGGCCTCCAGCGCGGTGGACATGCCGACCAGCTGGGCGCCCATCGTGGTGAGCATCCGGATCTCGGCCGGCGTCTCGAAGTGCGGCCCGGGGAGTGCGGCGTAGACGCCCTCGACCAGGGTCGGGTCGATCTCCTGGGCCAGCGCGCGCAGCCGGGCGGAGTAGAGGTCGGTCAGGTCCACGAAGGTGGCGCCCACCAGCGGCGAGCGGGCGGTGAGGTTCAGGTGGTCGCTGATCAGCACCGCCTGCCCGACCCGGTGGTCGGGCGCCAGGCCGCCGGCGGCGTTGGTGAGGACGACGGTGCGCACGCCCGCCGCGGCCGCCGTCCGGATGCCGTGCACCACCGGCTCGACCCCGCGGCCCTCGTAGAGGTGGGTGCGGCCCAGGAAGAGCAGCACCTTGCGGGCGCCCACCTGCACCGAGCGGATCTCGCCGCCGTGGCCGGTGACGACGGGGGCGGCGAAGCCGGGGAGGTCCCCGATCGGCACGCTGGCCAGCGTCTGGCCGAACGCGTCGGCGGCCGGCGCCCAGCCCGACCCCATCACCACGGCGACGTCGTGGTCGCCGCCCACGGCCGCGGTCAGCTGCTCGGCGGCCTGCGTGGCGAGTTCGGTGGGCGGGGCGGAGGCGGTGGATGAGCTCACGCAGGGACGCTAACGCAACGCCGCGGTCGGGCGGGTCGGGTCGGCGAGGGCCCGGCGCACCTGCTCGCGCAGCCAGGCGTGGGCCCGGTCGCCGTCGTAGCGGCGCGGCCAGGACAGCACCAGCGGCACCGCCGGCACCTCCACCGGCAGGGGCAGCACCTGCAGCCCCCAGCGGCGGGCGAGCGGGCCGACGGTGCGCGCCGGCGCGGTGCCCAGCAGGTCGCCCCGGCTGACCAGCTCCACGGCGGCCAGAGCGGTGGGCACGGCGACCGGGACGCGCCGGCTCAGGCCGCGGGCGGCCAGGGCGTCGTCGACGGCGTCCCGCAGCCGGCCGCGCCGGGACACGCTCAGGTGCTCGGCGCCCAGGTAGGCCGCCAGGTCGCCGGTGCCGCGGGCGAACGGGTGACCGGGCGCCGCGAGCACGGCGAGCGCGTCGTGCCCGGCCACCTCCGACCGGACGTCCTCGCCGGCGGCCGGGCCGGCGCTGACCTCGAGCTCCACGTGCCCGCGCCGGAGCTCGTCGGTGTCGGCGCTGCTCTCGGCCAGGAAGCGCAGCCGCACCCCGGGCGCCTGCGTCCGGGCCGACTCGACCACCGGGCCGATGACCGTGGCCGCGAGCGCGTCGTGGCAGCGCAGCGTGAACGTGCGGTCCAGCGCCGCCAGGTCCAGCGACCGCACCGGCGCCAGGATCTGCTGCGCCTGGTCGAGCACCGCGTGCACCTCCGCGCGCATGGCCAGTGCCCGCGGGGTGGGGGTCATGGTGCGGCCGGTGCGCACCAGGATCTCGTCGCCGGTCACCCGCCGCAGCCGCCCCAGCGCACGGCTCATCGCCGGCGGGGACAGGTGCAGCCGGTCGGCCGCCCCGGTGACGCTGCCCTCCTCGAGCAGGGCGTCCAACGTCCGGAGCAGGTTCAGATCGAAGTGCACGGGACGCACTCTACAGCTGCTCGGAGTTGCACTGGACGTAATTCACGGTGCTCCCTAGCGTTCCGGGCACACCAGGACGACAGACGGGAAACACCACGATGACCAGCACGGCGACCCTGCGCACGCCCGCTCCCGACGAGTTGCTCGGGAACGTCGTCGACGTCCTGCACGCGACCGGCGCGGTGCTGACCGAGCGCTTCCGCACCCGCAACGGGCTGCGCACCCGGGCCGAGGTGGTCGCCGCCATCGAGGCCGGTGACGCCGAGGCGCTGCAGGTGCTGCGCCCCCGCCTGCAGGCGCTGCGCCCGGCTGCGGGCTGGCTCGCCGACGAGCTCGCCGACGGCCCGCTCCCGGCCGGGGAGTGGTGGGTGGTCGACCCGGTCGAGGGTGCGATCAACCGGGTGCACGGCCTGGCCCGGTGGGGCGTGACCGCGACGCTGGTGCAGGACAACGTGCCGGTGCTGACCGCCGTCCACCTGCCGCCGGCCGGCACCACGTACACCGCGGTCGCCGGCGGCGGCGCGCACCGGGACGGCGTCCGGCTGCAGGTCTCGGCGAAGGTGGAGCTGGCCGGTGCCCTGGTCGGCACCGGGCAGGCCAGCCCCCGGGAGACCGCGGAGACCTTCGCGCTCATCGGCCGCTCCCTGCCGGCGATGATGGCCGCCTCCGGCGTCACCGAGGTGTCGGTGCCCCCGACGCTGCAGCTGCTCGCCGTGGCCGCCGGGCAGGCCGACGTCTTCTGGCAGCACAGCGCCGTGCGCTCCGGGCTGGTAGCCGGCGCCCTGCTGGTGCAGGAGGCCGGCGGCGTGCTCACCGACCTGCGCGGTGCCCCGTGGACCGGCGGCAGCCCGGACTTCCTGGCCGCCGCCCCCGGCGTGCACGCCGAGGCCGTCGCCGTCCTGTCGGCCCGCTGATGACCCGGGACAGGGGGGCCGACGTCATGCGCATCGCCGTCCTGGGCGCCACCGGTGCGACCGGCCGGCAGCTCGTCGGCCAGGCGCTGGAGCGGGGTCACGAGGTGGTGGCGCTCGCCCGGGATCCGCGGCGGCTGGGCCTGCCGGAGTCCGACCGGCTGCACCCGGTGGCCGCCGACGTGACCGACCCGCAGTCGGTGCGCCGCGCCCTGGCCGGCGTGGACGCCGTGCTGTCCGGCCTCGGCAAGGCCGCCGGCGGCCCGGCCGACGTGCTGGCCAGGGGAGCGCAGGCGGTCACGGCCCCGCGCGAGGACGGTGCGCCGCCGCGGGTCGTCTGGCTCGCCGCCTACGGCACCGGCCGGACGGCGGAGGTCGCCGGCGCCACCACCCGTGGGCTGCTGCGGCTGATCGCCGGCGCGGAGCTGCCCGACCGCACCGCCGCCGACGAGATCGTGCTCCGGTCCGGCGGGTCCGTGCTGCACGCCGGCCGGCTCACCGACGGCGCCGGTCGCCAGGTGCGCACGGTGGACCCGGCCGACGCCCCGCGGCGCCTGCTGCCCGGCGGGATCCCCCGGGCCGCCGTCGCCGCGGCGATGCTGGCCGAGGCCGAGCAGCCCCGGTTCGCCGGCCGGATCGGGGTGCCGCTGGGGCGGTGATCCCCCCGCTCGACACCGGCCCGGTCGCACGTGCCCGCGGAGCGCCGGCTGCGCCGTCCCGCGCCGGCGCCGGTGTCCTGATCCCTGGGTGGCGACCGCCCAGCTCACCGCCGGAGCGGAGCACCGCGACCCTGCCTAGACTCGCCGGGTGCAGATCCCCTTCCACTCCTCCGCACGTGCCAGCCTGGGCGTCGAGTGGGAGCTCCAGCTCATCGACCCGCAGACCCGGGAGCTGACCTCGGGCGCGACCGAGATCCTGGCCGACATCCTGCCGCCGGGCCTGGAGGAGCACCCCAAGGCCAAGCACGAGCTGCTGCAGTCGACGGTGGAGATCATCACCGGCATCTGCGGCACCGTGGCCGAGGCCAAGGCCGACCTGGCCGGCACGCTGGCCGAGGTGGTGGCCGCCGCCGACCGCCGCGGCCTGCAGCTGATGTGCGCCGGCAGCCACCCCTTCACCCGCTGGGACTCCCAGGAGATCTCGCCGAAGGAGCGCTACGCCCAGCTGGTCGAGCGGATGCAGTGGCCGGCCCGCCGGCTGCAGATCTTCGGGGTGCACGTGCACGTCGGCGTCCGCTCGCCGGAGAAGGTCATCCCGATCGTCAACGCGCTGGCCGCCTACCTGCCGTACTTCCTCGCGCTGTCGGCGTCCTCGCCGTACTGGGCCGGCTGCGACACCGGGCTGGCCTCGGCCCGCACCAAGGTCTTCGAGGCCATGCCGACCGGTGGGCTGCCGCACCAGCTCGCCGACTGGGCGGAGTTCGAGGAGTACATGGAGACGCTGATCCGGGCCGGCGCCATCGAGAGCGTCCGCGAGGTCTGGTGGGACGTCCGCCCGCACCCGGACTTCGGCACCGTGGAGCTGCGCGTCTGCGACGGGCTGCCCACCCTGGACGAGATCGGTGCCGTGGCGGCGCTGGCCCAGTGCCTGGTCGAGCAGTTCGACGCCCAGCTCGACCGCGGCTACACCCTGCCCACCCGGGCCGAGTGGGTGCTGCGGGAGAACAAGTGGCGCGCGGTCCGCTACGGACTGGACGCCGAGATCGTCATCGACGACCAGGGCACGGTCCGGCCGATCCGGGCGGCGCTCACCGAGCTGGTCGAGGAGCTGGTCCCGGTGGCCCGGCGGCTGGGCTGCGAGGCCGAGTTGGGCGACGTCCGGCGGGTGCTCGCGGTGGGCGCCTCCTACCAGCGGCAGCGTGCCGTGGCCGCGGCCTCGAACGGCGACCTGGAGCCGGTCGTGGACAGCCTGCTCGCCGAGCTGCGCGACGGGCTGCCCGCCCAGCCCCCGGCCCCGGTCCCGGTCCCGGCGTGAGCGCGGCCGAGGGCGAACTGGCCGACGCACCGCGGGAGGACGTGGCCGGCCAGGCCGTGGACCGGTGGTCGCGCGAGCACCACACCGAGCTGGTCGAGGTCCGCCGGCACCTGCACGCCCACCCCGAGCTGGGCTTCGCCGAGCACGAGACGACCGCCCACCTGGAGCAGCGGCTCACCGCGGCGGGGCTGCGGCCGCGCCGGATGGGGGTCGGTACCGGGCTGGTCTGCGACGTCGGTGGGGAGGTCGACGGGCCGGTGGTCGTGCTGCGGGCCGACATCGACGCGCTCCCGCTGGCCGACCTCAAGGACGTGCCCTACGCCTCCACCCGCGAGGGCCTCTGCCACGCCTGCGGGCACGACGTGCACACCACCGTGCTGCTGGGCGCGGCCCTGGCGCTGGCGTCGCTGGACGAGCTGCCCGGCACCGTGCGCTGCGTCTTCCAGCCCGCCGAGGAGCAGGTGCCCGGCGGTGGCCTGGAGGTCCTGGACTCCGGCGTGCTCGCCGGCGCCACCCGGGCGTTCGCCCTGCACTGCGACCCGTCGCTGGCGGTGGGCCGGGTCGGGCTGCGCACCGGGGCGATCACCGCGGCCTGCGACCGGGTCGAGGTCACCCTCACCGGCCCGGGCGGGCACACCGCGCGCCCGCAGCTCACCGTCGACCTGGTGCACGCCCTGGGCCGGGTGGCCACCGAGGTGCCCGGGCTGCTGTCCCGGCTGGTCGACCCGCGGTCCAGCCTGTCGCTGGTGTGGGGCGCGGTCACCGCCGGCGTCGCGGTCAACACGATCCCGGAGACCGGCCAGCTCCGCGGCACGCTGCGGGTGCTGGACCGGGAGGTGTGGAACGAGGCCGAGGACCTCGTCCGCCGGCTGGTCACCGAGGTCGCCGGCGCCTCGGGCGCCGGGGTCTCCATCGAGTACGTGCGCGGCGTGCCGCCGGTGGTCAACGACCCGCGCAGCGTCGCCCTGCTGCGCTCGGCGGCGCTGGAGACCGTGGGCAGCGACGGCCTGGCGCTGTCGCCGCAGAGCATGGGCGGGGAGGATTTCGGCTGGTACGCCGAGGTGCTGCCGATCGCGCTGGCCCGGCTGGGCACCCACGGCTCCGGCGAGCCGCTGGACCTGCACCGCGGCACCTTCGACGTCGACGAGCAGGCGATCGACGTCGGCGTCCGGCTGATGGCCCGGACCGCGTTGCGCGCACTCTCGGCCGACGCTGCCGTAACCGCCGGTAGCGTGCCCCGCTAGACGCGCTCCACCAGCAGCTGAGAGGCGGGGACCCGACGATGCGTTCCACCGACGAGCAGACCGCGGCGACCGGCGGGCCGCCACCGGCCGAGCCGGCCGCCCCCGACGTCCTCGCCCTCGCCGGGGAGTTCCCGGCCGCCGACCGCGGGCAGTGGCGTGACCTGGTCGCCGGGGTGCTCCGCAAGGCCGGTCGGGACGAGCTGCCCGAGCCCGTGGAGGACGCGCTGCGGCGCACCGTCGCCACCGGCGTCACCGTCGCCCCGCTCTACACCGCCGAGGACGCCGGGGACCTGCCGACGCTGGCCGGGGTGCCCGGGCTGCCGCCGTTCGTCCGCGGTGCACGGGCCGGCGCGGCCGGGGTGACGGCGGCCGGCGGTGCCGACGCCGACGTGCCCGGCGGGTGGGACGTCCGGCAGCGGCACGCCGACCCCGACGCCGCCGCCACCCGGGAGGCGATCGCCGCCGACCTGGAGAACGGCGTCTCCTCGCTCTGGCTGGTGCTCGGTGAGGGCGCGCTGCCGGTGGGCTCCCTGGCGGAGGTGCTCACCGACGTCTACCTGGACCTGGCGCCGGTGACCCTGCAGGGCGGGGTGCCCGCCGCGGAGGCGTTCCTGGCCCTGACCGGAGGCCGCACCGACCTGGCGCCCGGTGGCTGCCTGGGCCTGGACCCGCTCGGTGGGCAGGCCGCGACGGGGCAGCCCCAGGATCTCGGCGGCCTGGCCGAGCTCGCCCGCCGGGCCCCGGCCGGCTGGCGCACGGTGGTCGTCGACGGCACCGTGTTCGCCGACGCCGGCGCCTCGTCGGTGGAGGAGCTCGGCTGCGCGGTCGCCGCCGGGGTGGCCTACCTGCGGGCGCTCACCTCGCAGGGCCTGGGCGTGGAGGAGGCGTTCGGCCAGCTGGAGTTCCGGCTGTCGGCCGGCGCCGACCAGTTCACCACCATCGCCGCGCTGCGGGCCGCCCGCCGGTTGTGGAGCCGGATCGCCGAGGCGAGCGGGGTGCCGGCCGGCGCGGGGGCGATGCGCCAGCACGCGGTCACCTCCAGCGTGATGGTCACCCGGCACGACCCGTGGGTGAACATGCTGCGCACCACGGTCGCCTGCTTCGCCGCCGGGGTGGGGGGCGCCGACGTGGTCACCGTGCAGCCCTTCGACGCAGCCCTCGGCCTGCCCGACGCGTTCGCCCGCCGGATCGCCCGCAACACCCAGAGCCTGCTGGTCGAGGAGGCGCACCTGGCCCGGGTGATCGACCCGGCCGGCGGCTCCTGGTACGTCGAGCAGCTCACCGATGACCTCGCCCGGGCCGCGTGGGCCTGGTTCACCGAGGTCGAGCGGGCCGGCGGGCTGGCCGCGGCGCTGTCCGCCGGGTTGGTCGCCGAGCGCATCGGGGTGGCCTGGGAGGAGCGGCTGGAGCGGATCGCGCACCGCACCGACGCGATCACCGGCGTCACCGAGTTCCCCAACCCGGCCGAGCAGCTGCCGACCCGCCGGGCGGCCGGCGCACCGCCGTCCGGCGGGCTGCCGCGGGTGCGCGCGGCCGAGGAGTTCGAGCAGCTGCGCGATGCGGTCGAGGCGCTCGACCCCCGCCCGCGGGTGCACCTGGCCACCCTGGGGCCGGTCGCCCGGCACACCGCCCGGGCCGCGTTCGCCGCCAACCTGTTCGGCGCCGGCGGCCTGCAGACGGCCACCGGGGACGGTGTGAGCGGTCTGGACGGTGCGGTGGTCGCCTGCATCTGCGGCACCGACCGCGACTACGCCTCGGGCGCCGCGGACCTGGCCGCACAGCTGCGGGCGGCCGGCGCCAGCCAGGTCTGGCTGGCCGGGCCGCCGTCCCTGGCGGTAGCCGGCGTCGACGGCTACGTGCACTCCGGATGCGACGCCCTGCAGGTCCTACGCACCGTGCTCGACGAGCTGGACGTCCGCCAAAAGCACGCTTTTGGTGGTCAGGAGGAGACGGCATGAGCGCGATCCCCGACTTCGGGCACCTCGAACTGGGCGCGCCGACGGCCGACGCCACCGGTGCGGACTGGGCGGGCGCCTACGCCGACGCGACCGGGCGCAGCGTCGCCGAGGCGACCTGGCAGACGCCGGAGGGGATCGCCGTCCCGCCGCTGTACACCGCGGCCGACCTCGCCGACGTCGACTTCCTGGGCACCTTCCCCGGCGTCCCGCCCTACCTGCGCGGGCCGTACCCGACGATGTACACCACCCAGCCGTGGACGGTGCGCCAGTACGCCGGGTTCTCCACCGCAGCGGCGTCCAACGCCTTCTACCGGCGCAACCTCGCCGCCGGGCAGAAGGGGCTGTCGGTCGCCTTCGACCTGCCCACCCACCGCGGCTACGACTCCGACCACCCCCGCGTGGTCGGTGACGTCGGCATGGCCGGGGTGGCGATCGACTCGATCCTGGACATGCGGCAGCTCTTCGACGGCATCCCGCTGGACCGGATGAGCGTCTCGATGACCATGAACGGCGCCGTGCTGCCGGTGCTGGCGCTGTTCGTGGTCGCCGCCGAGGAGCAGGGGGTGAGCCCGGACCAGCTCACGGGGACGATCCAGAACGACATCCTCAAGGAGTTCATGGTCCGCAACACCTACATCTACCCGCCCAAGCCCTCGATGCAGATCATCAGCGACATCTTCGCGTTCACCTCCCAGCAGATGCCGCGGTTCAACTCCATCTCCATCTCCGGGTACCACATCCAGGAGGCCGGGGCGACGGCCGACCTGGAGCTGGCCTACACCCTCGCCGACGGGGTGGAGTACCTGCGGGCCGGTCAGGCGGCCGGCATGGACGTCGATGCCTTCGCCCCGCGGCTGAGCTTCTTCTGGGCCATCGGGATGAACTTCTTCATGGAGGTCGCGAAGCTCCGCGCCGGGCGGCTGCTGTGGGCCAAGCTGGTCAAGGAAGCCGGTGCGCAGAACCCGAAGTCGATGTCGCTGCGCACCCACTGCCAGACCTCGGGCTGGTCGCTGACCGCGCAGGACGTCTACAACAATGCCGTCCGCACCTGCCTGGAGGCGATGGCCGCCACCCAGGGCGGGACCCAGTCGCTGCACACCAACGCCCTGGACGAGGCGTTGGCACTGCCGACGGACTTCTCCGCCCGGATCGCCCGCAACACCCAGCTGCTGCTGCAGCAGGAGTCCGGGACGACACGGGTCATCGACCCGTGGGGCGGCTCGGCCTACGTGGAGAAGCTGACCCACGACCTGGCCCGTCGCGCCTGGGCGCACATCCAGGAGGTGGCCGCCCACGGCGGCATGGCGCAGGCGATCGACGACGGCATCCCGAAGCTGCGGATCGAGGAGGCCGCCGCCCGCACCCAGGCGCGGATCGACTCCGGCCGGCAGCCGGTGATCGGGGTCAACAAGTACCGGGTGGCCACCGACGAGGCGGTCGAGGTGCTCCGGGTCGACAACGCCGACGTGCTGGCCCAGCAGCAGGCCAAGCTCGCCGAGCTCCGGGCCTCCCGGGACGGCGCTGCGGTCACCGAGTCGCTGCGCCGGCTCACCGACGCCGCCCGCGCCGCGGCCGAGGGACGACGCGACTCCTCGCTGGAGGACAACCTGCTCACCCTCGCCGTGGACGCCGCCCGGGCGAAGGCCACGGTGGGGGAGATCTCCGACGCCCTGGAGGAGGTCTACGGCCGGCACTCCGGGCAGGTGCGCACCATCTCCGGGGTGTACCGGGACGAGGCAGGGAGGGACGGCGCCGTGGCCGACACCCGCGCACTGGCGGAGCAGTTCGCCGAGGCCGAGGGGCGCCGGCCGCGCATCCTGGTGGCCAAGATGGGCCAGGACGGCCACGACCGCGGGCAGAAGGTGATCGCCACCGCCTTCGCCGACCTCGGCTTCGACGTCGACGTGGGCCCGCTGTTCTCCACGCCGGAGGAGGTCGCCCGCCAGGCGGTGGAGGCCGACGTGCACGTGGTCGGGGTCTCCTCGCTGGCCGCCGGGCACCTCACGCTGGTGCCGGCGCTGCGCGACGCGCTGGCCGCCCTGGACGCCGAGGACGTGCTGATCGTGGTGGGCGGGGTCATCCCACCCGACGACGTCCCGACGCTGCAGGAGATGGGCGCCGCCGCGGTCTTCCCGCCCGGCACGGTCATCTCCGAGGCCGCCCAGGACCTGCTGCGCACCCTCGCCCAGCTCCTCGGCCACCCGTGACGAGGGGCCAGAGTCGCGACTTTGGCCCCTCGGACGGGCGGGCCGTCGATGTGGACGGGCTCGCGGACGGGGTGCTGGCCGGCAACCGGCGGGCCCTGGCGCGGGCGATCACGCTGGTCGAGTCCCGCCGGGCCGACCACCGGGAGGCGGCGCAGGAGCTGCTGGTCGCGCTGCTGCCGCACGCCGGGGGAGCCCGCCGGGTGGGGATCAGCGGCGTGCCGGGCGTCGGCAAGTCCACGTTCATCGACCAGCTGGGGACCACCCTGACCGGGGCCGGCTCGAAGGTGGCGGTGCTGGCCGTCGACCCGTCGTCGGCCCGGTCCGGCGGGTCGATCCTGGGCGACAAGACCCGGATGGCCCGCCTCGCCGTCGACGAGCACGCATTCATCCGGCCCGCCCCCACCGCCGGCACGCTGGGCGGGGTGGCCCAGGCGACCCGGGAGTCGATGGTCGTGGTCGAGGCGGCCGGCTACGACGTCGTGCTGGTGGAGACCGTGGGCGTCGGGCAGTCGGAGGTGACCGTCGCGGAGATGGTCGACTCCTTCCTGTTCCTCACCCTGGCCCGCACCGGCGACCAGCTGCAGGGCATCAAGCGCGGCATCCTGGAGATCGCCGACGTCATCGCGGTGAACAAGGCCGACGGGTCGGCGGCCGGCGATGCCCGGACGGCCGCCCGGGAGCTCGCCGGGGCGATCCGGATGCTCCGCGGCGCCGGCGAGGACTGGGCCGTGCCGGTGCTGACCTGCGCCGGGCTCACCGGCGAGGGCCTGGCCGAGGTCTGGGCGGCGGTCGTCGAGCACCAGGAGCGGATGCAGACGTCCGGGGAGCTGGCGCAGCGGCGCCGGGCGCAGCAGGTGCGCTGGCTCTGGCAGCTGGTGCGGGACGGGCTGGAGCACCAGCTGCGCGCCCACCCGGCGGTCCGGTCGACCGCGCCGGAGCTGGAGGCCGCGGTGCTTGCCGGGGAGCTGACCCCGGCGCTGGCCGCCCGGCAGGTGCTGGACACCTTCCTCGGCGGGCGCTAGTCGCCGATCGATCGGCAGTCGCGGCGGCGCAGGTCCAGCAGGTAGTCGTCCGGCGCACCGGCCGTCTCGGCCGCGTCGGCCAGCGCACCCAGGTAGCGCGCCGAGGGGAGCCCGCCCTCGAAGGCGTCCAGCGCGTAGGCGTAGGCCACCACGTCACCGGCCAGGGTGTGCACCCGCAGCCGCACCTTCCGGTAGAGCCCGATGTCGACGCCCTCCCAGGCGTCCAGCGACCGCTCGTCGGCGTCGGTGAGGTCGTAGAGCGCCACGAACACCCCGGGGCCCGCCTGTTCGGCGGGGACCAGGGTCGCCAGAGCGCCCTCCCAGCCGAACTCCTCCGCACCGAACGTCAGCCGCCAGCCGGGGATCCAGCCGGTACCGGAGAACGGGGAGGACGGGCAGCGCTGCAGCATCTGCGCGGGGTCCATGTTCGACCCGTACGCGGCATAGAGGCCCATCCCGCTGACACTAGCGAGCGGCGCCGCACCCGTCCCGCCCGCGTGGGTGGCGCACGCCGTGCGGAGCACCAGGGAGAATGGCCGGCGACACGTCGTCCAGCCCTGGAGACCAAGAACCATGACCCGCATCGTGATCATCGGCGGTGGCCCGGCCGGCTACGAGGCCGCGCTCGTCGCAGCAGGGCTCGGTGCCGAGGTCACCGTGGTCGAGCGTGACGGCATGGGGGGCGCCAGCGTGCTCACCGACTGCGTCCCGTCCAAGACGTTCATCGCCTCCGCCGGCGCCATGACCTCGGTCCGCGACTCCACCACCCTGGGCCTGCGCGGCGCCGACCTGGCCACGGTCGGGCTCGACCTGGCCAAGGTGAACCAGCGGATCAGGGGCCTGGCCCTCGCCCAGTCCGGCGACATCCACGCCCGGTTGTCCGCCGAGGGGGTGCGGATCGTCGCCGGGCAGGGCCGGCTGTCCGACACCACCCGCGGCATGGCGGCCCACCGGATCGAGGTGCTGGACGCGGCGGGGGAGGTCACCGAGGAGGTCGAGGGGGACGTCGTCCTCATCGCCACCGGCGCCGACCCGCGGGTGCTGCCCGGCGCCGAGCCGGACGGCGAGCGGATCCTCACCTGGCGCGACGTCTACGACCTCGACGAGATGCCCGAGCACCTGATCGTGGTCGGCTCCGGCGTGACCGGCGCGGAGTTCGCCTCCGGTTACCTGGAGGCCGGCGTCCCGGTCACCCTGGTCTCCTCCCGCGACCAGGTGCTGCCCGGCGAGGACGCCGACGCCGCCGCCGTCGTCGAGCAGGTCTTCCAGTCCCGCGGGGGGCGGATCGCCGAGCGGAGTCGCGCCGAGAAGGTCGTCCGCACCGAAGGCGGCGTCCGGGTCGAGCTGACCGACGGCCGCGTCGTCGAGGGCTCGCACGCGCTGATGACGGTGGGCACCGTGCCGAACACCGACGGCCTGAACCTGGCGGCCTGCGGGGTCGAGGTGACCCGGGCCGGCCACATCGTGGTCGACCGGGTGTCCCGCACCACGGTCCCCGGCATCTACGCCGCCGGCGACGTCACCGGCGTCTTCCAGCTCGCCTCGGTGGCCGCGATGCAGGGGCGGATCGCCATGTGGCACGCCCTGGGTGAGGCCGTGGCGCCGATCCGGCTGAAGACGGTGTCGGCCAACGTGTTCACCCACCCCGAGATCGCCACCGTCGGGGTGCAGGAGAAGTCGCTGACCGAGGGTGCCGACGTCGAGGTGATCCGGCTGCCGCTGGCCACCAACGCGCGGGCCAAGATGGGCGACCTGCAGGACGGCTTCGTGAAGCTGTACGCCCGCCGCTCCACCGACGTGGTGATCGGCGGCGTCGTCGTCTCCCCGGGCGCGTCGGAGCTGATCCTGCCGATCGCGCTGGCGGTCACCAAGGGGCTGACTGCCGGGGACCTGGCGCAGACCTTCGCGATCTACCCGTCGCTGTCGGGTTCCATCACCGAGGCCGGGCGCCGGCTCATGGGGATCGAGGACGACGGCAGCTGACCCGCCGCCCGGGGCGGGTGTGACCGCCTCCTCAAGGACGGGTTGGGTGCGGCCGATCTGAGTGATGTACCTCGTCACTCTAGGAGTCAGTCGTGTCCCACCTCAACCGGTCGCTCCCGTCGCGGCCCTGCGGTCTGCTCGTGGTCGCCGCAGTCGTCGGTGCGCTCGTCATGGCTCCCGCCACGGCCTGGGCCGACGACTCCACGGCGGCTGCCACCGCCTCGACGGGGTCGGTTGGCGCGGATCCCGCGGCCACCAGCGTGGCGCCCAGCCCGGTGGACGAGGCCACGACCGCCCCTGAGACGTCGACGGTCCCTGAGATGTCGGCTGCTCCGGAGACGTCGGCTGCACCGGTCACATCCGCTGCGCCGACGAGCGGTCCGGTCCCGCCAGGCCTGGCTGCGGATGCAAGCCCCGGCACGACCGTGGTCGGGAAGCTCGTCCAGGTCTACTACGACCCGCCTCCGGGGATGGTGGGTGACCCCGTTCTGGAGAGCACCCCGCTGAGCTGGGTGCAGACCGCGTCGGGAGAGGCCTACCGGATCCCTACGGACGACGTCTCCGATGTGCCCCGCGGCACCACTGTCGCGGTCACCGTCGGGGACCGGGTGGAGGACAGCGCCTCCGTGCTCGGCCTCGAACCCGCACACGAGGTCGCCTCCGCGGACGTCGTCGGTGCAGCCACGACCGACCGGCAGAGCGTCGCTCAGGCCACGGCAACGGTCAACCACCCGGTGACGGTGGTGATGATGCAGCCGGCGGGGGTCGCCCGGGATGACACCACCCTGTCCGCCGTGCAGAACGCGGTCAACGGTCCGGTGGCCGACTTCTGGTCGCAGCAGACCGGTGGCGAGGTGCGACTGGGGGTCGTCGCCGGTGTCGACTGGTTCCAGGGGTCCGCCACGTGCAGCGACCCGTTCGCGCTGTGGTCCGAGGCCGCGGCGAAGGCGGGCTGGACGTACGGGCCGGGCAAGCACCTGCTGGTGTACGTCCCCTACGGCGCGCCGGACTGCTCGTACGGTCTCGGTGAGGTTCGGCAGAACACCAGCTCCGGTGGGCGGCTGTACGTCCAGGCGACCGCAACGTCGGTGATCGCGCACGAGCTGGGGCACAACTTCGGGCTCAACCACTCCTCCGAGCTGCAGTGCACCGGGACCGTCGAGAAGACGTCCGGCTCGACCTGTCAGGTCACCGCGTACAACGACTACTACGACGTCATGGGGGTGTCCTGGGGGCAGGTCGGCACTCTGTCGGCCCTCCAGGCGGCGCAGCTGGGTGTGCTGCCGGCCGATCAACAGGTCGACGTCACCGGCACGACTCCGTCGACGAGCTACTCGTTGTCCCCGATCTCCGGCAGCAGCGGCACCCGCGCGCTACGCATTACGGCGGGCGACGGCAGCCGCTACTGGGTGGAGTACCGCCCGGGGAGCGGTCAGGACAGCTGGCTCCAGAGCAGGGCGAACGTGGTCGGAATCCAGGCCGGTGTGCTGGTCCGCCGGGAGAACCCCGGCTCCGGCGACTCGTCGTTGCTGCTGGACGTCACCCCGTCGGCGGCCGCTGGCTGGGCCAGGGACGTGGCGACGGTGCTGCCCCTCGGGGAGCCGGTCGCGCTGGCGGGTGGTGCGTTCACCCTCACCCTGCGTTCGTCCGACGCCGGGACGGCGGTCGTGGGTGTGGCCACGGCCAACAAGTTGGGTGTGGCCACGGCCAACAACTTGCCGGTGGGGTCGTGGGATTCGGTGTCGGTGTCGGGTTCGCAGTTGGTGGTGCGGGGGTGGGCGTTGGATCCCGATGACGCTGCGGTGTCCAGCCAGGTGCATGTGTACGTCGATGGTGTGGGTGTGTCGGTGACTGCTGATGGGTCGCGGCCGGATGTGGCGGCGGTGTTCCCGGGGGCGGGGGCGGCGCACGGTTTCTCGGTGTCGAGGTCGGTGGCGGCGGGGTCGCACTCGGTGTGCGTGTTCGCGATCGATGTGGACTTCCCCTCGCGGAACTCGTTGCTGGGGTGCCGGACGATCTCGTCCCGCTGACCGCAGAACCACCTTGAGGTCGACGTCCGACGCCGCCACGTCCGGCCGGACGTGGCGGCGTCGACGCCATCGAGATCGGGGTGCCCGCCCGGTTCGCGTTCCGTGCGGCGGTGGTGGTCCCGGGATGCGCTCGGTGCGTGGTCGCTGTGGACCGCGGCGATCAGCCGGCGTCGGCGATGGTGCAGAGGACGGCGCCGCTGGTGACGCTGGCGCCGACCTCGGCGGCCAGGCCGGTGACGGTGCCGGCCTTGTGCGCCACGATCGGCTGTTCCATCTTCATCGCCTCGAGCACCACGACCAGGTCACCGGCGGCGACGGTCGCGCCGTCGGCCACCGCGACCTTGACGATGGTGCCCTGCATCGGTGCGGCGAGGGAGTCGCCGGACGCGGCGGACCCCGCGCTGCCACCGGTGCGCTTGCGCGGCTTGCTCCCGCCCGCGGTCTGGGCGGACCCGCCGGCCGCGAGACCGGCCGGCAGGGACACCTCGAGCCGGCGCCCGCCGACCTCGACCACCACGGTCTGCCGCGGCTGCGCCTCGTCGGTCTCCGCCGCGGGGCCGTGCGGGGCGACCTGGTTGTCCCACTCGGTCTCGATCCAGCGGGTGTGCACGGTGAACGGCTCGGACGTGAACGCCTCGTCGGAGACCACGGCGCGGTGGAACGGGACGACGGTCGGCATCCCCTCGACGACCAGTTCGGCCAGGGCGCGGCGGGCCCGCTGCAGCGCCTCCTCCCGGGTGGCGCCGGTGACGATCAGCTTGGCCAGCATGGAGTCGAACGCACCGGCCACCTCACCGCCGGTCTCCACCCCGGAGTCCCAGCGCACGCCGGGGCCCTGCGGGATCTCCAGCCGGGTGACCGGGCCGGGCGCGGGCATGAAGTTCCGGCCGGCGTCCTCGGCGTTGATCCGGAACTCGAAGCTGTGCCCGCGCGGGGTCGGGTCCTCGGTGATCTCCAGCGGCAGGCCCTCGGCGATCCGGAACT
>Ga0210040_10001259_pt1 | contig 38898 bp, 29 predicted proteins | sample CryGeyCG12114_NA_FD_185462 | JGI IMG/M metagenome (GOLD analysis project Ga0210040, IMG submission 185462) | Groundwater microbial communities from aquifer - Crystal Geyser CG19_WC_8/21/14_NA (SPAdes) (version 2) | ecosystem: Environmental > Aquatic > Deep subsurface > Groundwater | place: USA... | reverse complement strand
CCGCGTGAACACGGGTATTAGCCCTCCCTTGCCGTTTCCGTTTGGGGTCTTGGGTCTGGGTAGAGCGTAGAGGCTTTCGGCTGGTCGGCGAGGTCGGTACCCGATCCATTATTGGGGGGAGAAGATCTGGCCGCTTTCGTCCTGGTGACCAGGGCTTCGGTGCTGCTTGTGCTGAGAGCCTGCTTCAGCGTGTCAGGCTGGGTCGATCAAGGCTTCCATGCTGGCGAGTACACCGGCGCGTTCGATGCGCGCATTGGCTGGGTCGAGCCGCTCTGCGTAGCTACGCAACTCTCGTGGCGGATGCCATGCGGGTTGGACCGCATGTGGCGGCGCTGCGCCGTGAGGGCGCCTTTGAAATTGCCAAGCGCAAGTTGGCGTCCTGGTGCAAGTTCTCTCATCCAGCTTGGGAAGCTCCGCTGAAAAGCCCTCACCAGAGCCAAGCCATTCGCGCCGGGTCACCGCATTTGCGGAGTGCCCTCCTGGCAGGCGAGCTCACTTTGTCAACTCATAAGCATATCTTTATGTCTCTTGACTCCGCTTGCGCTCGTTGGCCAAATGTCCGTGTCGAGGTTCCCCGGCGCGCGCTATGTGTCGGGGCTAAGAGGGAATCCGGTGCAGGCGCGGCAAGCGCCGAGGCCGGAGCTGCCCCCGCAACTGTGAGCGGCGAGCTGAGGTCCATGACGTGTCACTGGCGCCCAGGGTTCATGCCCTGGCGCCGGGAAGGCCGGACCGAGGCGACGACCCGCGAGCCAGGAGACCTGCCCCGGCACATAACGTCCTCCGGCGGGGTGTCCGGTCAGGTCGCAGGTCCCGCACGGCCGCTGCCTTCTTTCCGGAAGGGCTGCCGCGTGCCGGCTCGCGCCTGGTCTCCTCGCCAGAACCAGCACAGGCGAGGTCCATGTCCGTCACCGTTGCATCGCTCGGCTTTCCCCGTATCGGCCCGCGCCGCGAGTTGAAGACCGCCCTGGAGCGCTACTGGTCGGGCAAGTCCGACCGGGGTGCGCTGCTGTCCGCTGCCGCAGCGCTGCGGGCAGAAGCCTGGGCGCGGCAGAAGGGTCTCGGCGTCGACCACGTGCCGAGCAACGATTTTTCCCTCTACGACCACGTGCTCGACACCAGCGCCATGGTCGGCGCCATCCCCGCGCTCTATGGCTGGACGGGTGGGCCGCCAGACCTGGACACCTACTTCGCCATGGCACGCGGCTCCCAGGGCGAGGCGCGCGCCGGATGCAGCCACGGCTGCACCCACGAGGCGGCGGATGTGCCTGCCGCCGAGATGACAAAGTGGTTCGACACGAACTACCACTATCTCGTTCCCGAGTTCCCCGCGGAACAGGCCTTCGCGCTTTCCTCCCTGAAGGTGGTGGACGAGTTCCTGGAGGCGAAGGAACAGGGGGTGCACACCCGGCCGGTGCTGCTTGGTCCGGTCACGTACCTGAAACTCGGCAAGAGCCAGGCAGGCAGGCCGCGCCTGGAGGATTTGCTGCGCGCCATCCTGCCCGTCTACGCGGACGTGCTGTGCCGCCTCGCGGCCGCAGGTGCGGACTGGGTGCAAATCGACGAGCCCTGCCTTGTTCTCGACCTGACGGTGGAGGACCAGGCCGCGCTGCGCACGGCTTATGTGGCGCTTGCAGAAGCCGCACCGGGCATCCGGCTCATGCTGACAAGCTATTTCGGCGGGCTGGGTGAAAACCTGGAGACGGCGCTGGCCTTGCCCGTGGCTGGGCTGCACATCGACCTGATCCGCGCGCCGGAGCAACTCGACACGGTGCTGGCCGGGGCACGGCCGGAGCTGCTGCTGTCACTCGGCGTGATCGACGGCCGCAACGTCTGGCGTGCCGATCTCGAGGCCATCCTGGCGCGGCTGGAGCCGGTGGCGAAAGGCCGCGACCTCGTTCTCGCACCTTCCTGCTCTTTGCTGCACACGCCGATCGACCTGGCGCTGGAGACGGCGCTCGACGAGGACGTCCGGAGCTGGCTGGCCTTCGCCGTGCAGAAGATCGAGGAACTGGCGATCCTTGCCAGTGCCCTGAACGAGGGGCGCGACCGCGTGGCGGATGTTCTGTCCAGCTCATCCGCAGCGGCCAGGGCGCGGAAGACCTCGCCCAAGATCCACGACGCTGCCGTGGCCGCGCGCATGGAGGCGAAGGACGCTGCCCTCGACCGCCGCGGCACTCCCTTTGCCGCGCGCCGCAAGCTGCAGGTGGAGAGGCTGGGCCTTCCTGCCTTTCCCACGACCACCATTGGCTCCTTCCCTCAGACCGAGGAGGTCCGGAAGGCACGCGCCGCCCACGCCAGGGGCACGATCAACGATGCGGAGTATGAGGCCTTCCTGCGCGAGGAAACCGCCCGCGCCGTGCGCTGGCAGGCGGAAATCGGGCTCGACGTGCTCGTGCACGGCGAGTTCGAGCGCAACGACATGGTGCAGTACTTCGGGGAGCAGCTTTCGGGCTTCGTCTTCACGAAGCACGGCTGGGTCCAGTCTTATGGCTCCCGCTGCGTGCGCCCACCCATCCTGTTCGGTGACGTCTCGCGCCCGCAGCCGATGACGGTGAAGTGGTGGGAATACGCCCAAGGCCTGACTGCACGGCCGATGAAGGGCATGCTGACGGGGCCGGTGACCATCCTCAACTGGTCCTTCGTGCGCGACGACGTGCCGCGGGCGCTGGCCTGCCGTCAGATCGCGCTGGCCATCCGGGACGAGGTGGCGGACCTGGAGGCGGCTGGCGCGAAGATCATCCAGATCGACGAGGCCGCCCTGCGCGAAGGGCTGCCGCTGCGGCGCGGGGATTGGCAGCGCTATCTCGACTGGGCTGTGGAGTGCTTCCGCGTCGCCTCGGCCGGCGTGGCGGATGCAACGCAGATCCACACCCACATGTGCTACTCGGAATTCAACGACATCATCGTGGCCATCGCCGGGATGGATGCGGACGTGATCTCCATCGAGACGGCCCGGTCCAAGATGGAGCTGCTGGAGGCCTTCGCCGGGTATCGCTACCCGGCGGAGATCGGACCCGGAGTGTACGACATCCACTCCCCGCGCGTGCCGGCGGTGGAGGAAATGACGCGGCTGCTGCGGGCCGCCCTGTCGCATCTGGCGCCGGAGCAGCTCTGGGTGAATCCGGACTGCGGGCTGAAGACGCGCAAATGGCCGGAAACCCGCGCGGCCCTGGTGAACATGGTGGCCGCGGCGAAGCGGGTGCGGGAACCCGCCTGACCGATCAAGGGGCCGCGCAGCGTCGCGGCCCCGCCCCGTGGGTCGCATGGCCGCCGCATGTTGAAGGGGCGGCGTCACGGAAGGTGTAGCCAGCCTGGCGCCGACCCTGCGGCGCCGGCCATCCGGCAAATGGACCGGTCCTTGGCCGGCCCGTGGGGCAGGGCTTCCGCTGCCTTCGCTTCCCTCGGTGTTCGTGCCACCGAGAACGGAGGTGCTGGAGCAACAGCCCGGCGTCGCACGCTTGGCCCGTGTCGGCCCGAGGTGGACGCAGGTCACGCGCAGCTACCGGAGGGCGGGCGTCCAGCACATCGTCGCGCTCCGGGCGAGTACGGCTTCTTTTCGGAAAGAGGACCTGTCCGTGCGAGTTGGCGCGCTGCTTGGCTGGCGGACGCGCCGTGCCCCTCGTGCCGGTCTCCAGCCGTGGCAGGGTGCTCCGTTCTGCCGTCAGGGAAGCACAAGCCGATGGGGTGCTGGAGCGCCAGGCCCATGGAGCCAATGCATCCCATCTACACACACCAACCCCTCCTGGGCTGGCGGCTCAGGCGGCAGCTAGTCTCCCTCAGGGGGCAGCGCGGAACTCAGCAGTTGCTGGCCGGCGCGCTCAAGGGCGGCCGCGGCCTCCACGGTGCCGAGGTAAGCGGCGGAGGAAAACGCCCCCTCCGTCAGCATCATCAGGGCATCGCCCAGCATGTTCGGGTCGGCGGCACCAGCGTCGGCGCAGACCTGGCGGAGCGTATCGCGCATCCTGCGCTTGTAGGCATCGGCGACCTTGCGGGCCGGATGCTCGGCGTCCGGAAATTCGGCGATCGCAAGGCCGAGCGAGCAGCCGCGGAAGCCGGGCTGGCGCAGTTCGGCAACGGCCGCTGCCAGAAAGGCCGCCGGACGCTCGCGCGCAGGAAGGTCCGGGCTGAGCGCCTCGCGGTACCAGGCCGATTCCTGCTCGCAATCGTCGCGGAGGATGCAGGCGACCAGCTCATCCTTCGACGGGAAGGCACGGTAGAGGCTGATCTTCGTGGTGCCAGCGACCCGGCACAGCTCCTCGACGCCCGTGGCGCGGATGCCCTGCCGGTAGAACAGGTCCCGAGCCACCTCCCGCAGCCGCTGTGCGGCCGTCCGGCGCTGGGGGATCCCTGACGCTTCGCTCACGATCACCTCTCCGTCTGCCGGACCCGCTTGACGAGGCGGGGGTTGTAATGTGACCGACCGGTTCGTATCCATATGAACGAACCGGTCGGTATCATCCGGCCCCGGAGATTGGTCATGTCGACCCCCATTCGCAAGGGCCTGGCCCCACTGGCGCTCGCCCTTGCCCTTCCCATCCTCCCGCTCGCAGCCCAGCCGGCCTTGCCCAGCGTCACCGTTTCCGAGCCCCTCCGGCGCAACGTGACCGAATGGGAGGAGCACATCGCGCGGCTGGAGCCCTCCGCGAAGGTCGAGCTGCGCCCCCGCGTCTCCGGACAGGTGGAGCGGGTGCATTTCCGGGACGGGCAGGTGGTCCGGGCCGGCGAGGTGTTGTTCACCATCGACCGCGCGCCGTTCGACATCGCCGTGGAGAGCGCGCGGGCCGAGCTGGCGCGGGCGGAAGCAAAGCTGGAGCTGGCGCGGCAGGAGATCGACCGCACCTCGTCTCTGGTGCGCGACCGCTTCGCGCCCCAGGCCCAGCTGGACACGCGGCGGGCTGCCCAGCGCGACGCCGAGGCCGGGATCACCGATGCCCGCGCGAAGTTGCGCCAGGCGGAGCTGGAGCGGAGCTGGACCGAGGTGCGGGCACCGCAATCCGGCCGGGTCTCGGACCGGCGGGTTGATGCCGGCAACCTGGTGCAGGCCGGGGGGACGCTTCTGACCACCATCGTCGCGCTGGACCCGATCTATGCCACCTTCGACCTGAGCGAGGCGGATTACCTCCGCTTCGCCCGGCGCGGCGCGCGGGCAGAGGGCGACGCGGCCGAGCCGGTGCGGCTGCGGCTTGCCGACGAAGCGGAGTGGAACCGCCAGGGCCGGCTGGATTTCCTGGATACGGCGCTGGACGGACGCTCCGGCACCATTCGGGCGCGGGCGACGCTGACGAACCCGGATCTCTTTCTGACTCCCGGGACCTTCGCGCGCCTTCGGCTCCGGGCGGGTGAGGGGGATGTGCTGCTCGTGCCCGATGCGGCCATCGCGGCGGACCAGGCCGCCCGGGTGGTGATGACGGTGGCCGCCGACGGCACGGTGGTTGCCAAGCCCGTCGTGCTGGGCCCCGTGGTGGACGGGCTGCGCATCGTGCGGGGCGGGCTTTCGGCGGAGGACCATGTGATCGTGGCCGGGATGCACCTGGCGCGCCCCGGCACCCGGGTGACGGCGGATCTGCGGCCCGCCGCGCCCCCGCGCCTGGCCGACGCGCGCTAAGGGGCCGCGGACATGCGCTTCGCCCAGTTCTTCATCTCGCGGCCGGTGTTCGCCTCGGTGATCTCGATCGCGATCGTGCTGATCGGCGCGATCGCGGGGCTGCGGCTGCCGATCAGCGAGTATCCCGAGATCGCGCCGCCGACGGTGACCATCGCCGCCAGCTATCCCGGCGCTTCCGCCTCCGTCATCGCCGAGACCGTCGCATCCCCGATCGAGCAGGAGATCAACGGCGTCGAGGGCATGCTCTACGTCTCCTCTCAGGCGACCGGGGACGGGCGGCTGAGCGTCAACGTGGTCTTCCGGCAGGGCGTGGACGTGGACCAGGCGCAGGTGCTCGTTCAGAACCGCATGGCCGTGGCCGAGGCGCGGCTGCCGGAGGACGTGCGGAGGCTCGGCATCACCGTCCGCAAGGCCTCGCCGGACATCATGATGGTGATCCACCTGACCTCGCCCGACGGTTCGCGCGACGAGCAGTACATCTCCAACTACGCCATGCTGAACGTGAAGGACCGCATCGCCCGGCTGGACGGCGTGGGCGACGTGCAGGTCTTCGGGGCGCGCGACTACGCCATGCGCATCTGGCTGGACCCTGCGAAGGTCGCCGCCCGCGGCCTGACGCCCGGCGAGGTGCTGGAGGCCCTGCGGCGTGCCAATGTGCAGGTTGCGGCCGGCGGCCTGAACCAGCCGCCGACCGGGGCCTCGAGCGGCGCCTTCCAGCTGAACATCCAGGCGCTGGGGCGCCTGCGCAGCGTGGAGGAATTCTCGGACATCGTTGTGGCGACCAACGAGGCTGGCGCGCCGCTGCGCCTGCGCGACCTGGCGCGGGTTGAGCTGGGTGCCCAGGACTACACGCTGAACGCCTACCTGGACGCCGACAAGGCGGTGGCCATACCGGTGTTCCAGCGCCCCGGCTCCAACGCACTGGCGACCGCCGCCGCGCTGCGCGCCACGCTGGAGGAACTGAAGCGCGACTTCCCGCCGGGGCTGGACTACCACACGGTCTACGACACCACCCGGTTCATCGAGCAGTCGATGGAGGCCGTGGTGCATACCTTCGTCGAGGCGATCATCCTCGTCGTGCTGGTGGTGATCCTGTTCCTGCAATCCTGGCGTGCCTCCATCATCCCGCTTGCGGCGATTCCCGTCTCCATCATCGGCACGCTCGCCTTCATGTCGGCGCTCGGCATCTCGCTGAACAACCTTTCGATGTTCGGCCTCATCCTCGCCATCGGCATCGTGGTCGACGACGCCATCGTGGTGGTGGAGAACGTGGAGCGGCACATGGCCGAGGGGATGGATTCCGTCGCCGCCACGCGCCGCACCATGGACGAGGTGGGCTTCGCGCTGATGGCGATCGCGCTCGTGCTCTGCGCGGTGTTCGTGCCGACGGCCTTCATCGAGGGGATATCCGGCGCCTTCTACCGGCAGTTCGCGGTGACCATCGCGGTGGCGACCCTTCTCTCGGCACTCGTCTCGCTCACCCTGTCCCCGGCGCTGGCGGCGCTGCTGCTGCGGCCGCACTCGCATGAGCGTGCGAAGGGCTGGCGGGCCTGGGTGGGGGCGCCGTTCGGCCTCTTCTTCCGTGGCTTCAACCGGCTGTTCGACCTGCTGTCGATCGGCTACGGCGCGATGACGCGCCGGCTGGTGCGGCTCTCGGCCGTGCTGCTCATCCTTTATGCCGGTCTGCTCGCCTTCACCGGCTTCACCGTGAACCGGACGCCGACAGGGCTGATCCCCCCCTTGGACCGCGGCTACCTCATCGCGGCCTTCCAGCTTCCGCCGGGCGCCGCGCTGTCGCGCACGGACGAGGTGGTCCGGCAGGCGGCGAAGGACGTGCTGGAGGTGCCGGGCGTGGCGCATGCCGTGGCCTTCACGGGCTTCGACGGGGCGACCTTCACCAATGCGCCGAACTCGGGCGTGATCTTCGTCACCCTGAAGTCCTTCGAGGAGCGCGAGGCGGAACACCTGACCTTCCCGGGCATCACCGGCGCCGTGCAGGCGCGGCTGATGCAGCAGCGGGAGGCGCTGGCGCTGGTGATCCCTCCGCCTTCCGTGCCCGGCATCGGCACTGGCGGGGGCTTCAAGCTCTACATCCAGGATCGCGGGGACCGTGGTTCCCGCGCGCTGGAGGAGGTGACGAACCGCATCGTCGGCGCGGCCAACCAGCGGCCGGAGATCGCCATGGCCTTTACCCTGTTCAACACCAAGACTCCGACCTTGCGGGCCGAGGTGGACCGGAGCAAGGCGGAGATGCTGGGCGTTCCGCTGTCCCGCGTGTCGGAGGCCCTGTCGGTTTACCTCGGCTCAGCCTTCGTGAACGACTTCAACATTCTTGGCCGCACCTACCGGGTGACCGCACAGGCGGAGGAGACTCAGCGGCTCACACCGCGCGACGTGGCCCTGCTGCGCACGCGCAACCAGGATGGCGCGATGGTGCCGATCGGCGCGCTGGCGACGCTGGAGCCGGATAGCGGCGCCTACCGCGTGCCTCGCTACAACCTTTATCCTGCGGCCGAGGTGCAGGGCGCGGCGCGGCCGGGCGTTTCCACGGGACAGGCGATCGCGGCCATGGAGGCGATGCTGCGCGAGGAACTGCCGCAGGGGTTCGGGTACGAGTGGACGGAGATCGCCTTGCAGGAGACAACGCAGGGCAACACGGCGCCCATCGCCTTCGGCCTCGCCGTTGTCTTCGTTATCCTGCTGCTGGCGGCGCTTTACGAGAGCTGGCTGCTGCCGCTGGCTGTGGTGCTGATCGCGCCGATGTCGGTGCTGGCGGCGTTGAGCGGCGTCGTCTGGCGCGGGCTCGACAACAACGTCCTGGTGCAGGTCGGGCTTGTGGTGCTGATCGGGCTGGCGGCCAAGAACGCCATCCTGATCGTGGAGTTCGCCCGTCACGCCGAGGCGGAGGGGCAGTCGCGCTGGGAAGCGGCCGAGGCCGCCGCCCGGACCCGCCTTCGGCCCATCCTGATGACCTCGCTTGCCTTCATCCTCGGTGTGCTGCCGCTGGCCGTCGCCACAGGGGCGGGCGCGGAGATGCGGCAGAGCCTGGGCACGGCCGTCTTCGCGGGCATGCTGGGCGTCACGGCCTTCGGCCTGGTCTTCACCCCGGTCTTCTACGTGGTGGCCCGGGCGATGGCGCGACGCGAGCGTGATTCGCGTGCCTTGGAGGTGGCGACGCCATGAGGGCTTGGTTGTTCTCCGGTAAGGCTGCGCTGGACGACGGGTTCAGGTCGCGCTTTCCCGCCAGCTGAGTCCTCGGAGGCCAAGCTGAGGCGGCGGGGTGAAAGCCCCCCGTCGTCCGGGTGAGGGGCTGTTTCTGACCCTCGCCTGGCCCGGGGTGCCGCCAGGCCGACGAGACAAGGCTTGATTTGCTGCGGATGCGCAGGATCCGACCTTCACCGGGCGGCAAGCCGGGCGGCAAGCCGGGCGGCAAGCCGGGCGCGCGCGGGGGCGGAAGAAGAGGGGAGGGCGGCCCTTGGCGGATCTACCCGTTGATGGGTGGGCGGTGAGGCCCCCCTTGCGGCTGTTTTAAGACGGGACCGCCTTCCCCCTTTTCTTTTCACCACGCTCATGTCGCGATCGCACGGCGCCGTGGTGCAGCGGACAGGCCATCGCCCGAGCGGATCGGGACTGTGCGGCAGATCGCCAGCCCTTCGGAGCCACCCGCGGCACCAGGACGAGGCGGCTCGGGGGCTATTCCGATCATGCCGCCTACTCCCGCGTGGTCACGTCGACTACATCCGGGTTGGTGACAGAACGGCCGCCGCAAGGTGGCCGGGGTGTTCCAGGAACACGGGAGACGAGCGATGGAGATCAAGCGTGCGGGCTCGCAGCCCTCCGGCAAGGGGCCGGCGGACTGGTTCACCGGCGCGGTGCGGGTCGATCCTTTGTTCGGCCCGCCCGAGCCGGCGCGTGTGGCGGGTGCCTTGGTGACCTTCGAGCCCGGCGCCCGCACGGCTTGGCACACGCATCCGCTCGGCCAGACCCTGATCGTGACCACCGGCCTCGGCTGGGCCCAGCGCGAAGGCGGACCGATCGAAGAGATCCGGCCAGGCGACGTCGTCTGGTTCCCGCCCGGCGAGAAGCACTGGCACGGCGCCACGCCGACCACGGCCATGAGCCACATCGCGATTCAGGAGAAGCTGAATGGATCGCCCGTGGATTGGATGGAGCAGGTCACCGACGATCAGTACCGGCCGTGAGCTCCCGCTGAAGGCCGGTGCTTTCTTCTCCGGAGCAGCATCAACCGGCCTCCGCGATGCCGAAGGCTGCCCTGAGCTCCGCCATGACGGAGCGGACCGGTCAGGGCGCGGGCAAGGGTTCGGGCCTGCCGGCCCTCCTCAAGCCTGCCGGAGACGCCCCTCCAGTGCCGCGATGAAGAGCCGCACCTTTGGGGGCACCAGCCGGGCCGTGGGGTAGACGGCCCAGACCGCCAGCGGCTCCGGCACCCACAGGCCGGTCGGGACCGGGAGAAGATGTCCGACCGACACCTCCTCCCGAACGTCCCAGGCGGACAGCATGGTGATGCCGAGGCCACCGAGGCAGGCCTGATGCAGCGCCTCGACCGAGCTGGAGGTGAACGGGCCCGAGATGCGCTGGCGCAGGGTCCTGCCGCCCGAAAGGAAGGTCCAGTGGCTCACCCCGGTCAGGGCCAGGCAGCTGTGGCGGGCCAGGTCCGCGGGCGTCTCCGGCGCGCCGTGCTCCGCCAGGTAAGCGGGTGCGGCGTAAAGCCCGCGCGGATTGTCCGCGAGCCGCCGCGCGACCAGCGCGTTCTCGCGCAGCGGAGCGATCCGGATCGCCAGGTCGAGCCCCTGCGCGACGATGTCGATGATGCCATCGCTCAGCAGCAGGTCCACCTGCAGCCCGGGATGCTCATGCAGGAAGGCGGGCACCAGCGGCGCCACCACCTTGCGGCCGAAGGGCACCGAGGCCGTCAGCCGCAGCATCCCCGTCGCCCCGTCCGGACCCGGCCGGACGGAGGCGCGCGCCATTGCCTCTTCCTCGAGAAGCGCGCGGGCATGGGGGAGGAAGGCCTCCCCTTCGGCCGTGAGCGACAGCGATCGCGTGGTGCGGTGCATCAGCCGGGAGCCGACCTCCTCCTCCAGCTCGGCCAGACGGCGCGACGCGAGCATGGGCGTGATGCGCAGGCGGCGCGCCGCGGCGGCAAGGCTTCCTGCCTGGACCGCCTCGACCAGCACGAGGAGGTTGGTGAGGTTGATCATAACTGTTTGCGTTATACTGCCCGAACAGAACGGAGATCTACAGCGCCGGGTGTTATGAGCCGAGTTTGCGGGGCAGCAGATCAGGATCAGGTCCATGCCGGACGTCTCCATCCCGCACCCGCCCCTCCTGTCCGCCCCGCCGGTGCCGGAAGGTGGCAGCCATCCTCCTCCACGGCTCGGGTTCGGCCTCACCTTCGCCATGGCCGCCGCGGCGGGGACCGCTGTCGCGAACATCTATTACAACCAGCCGATGCTCGGGATCATCGGGCAGGATTTCCCGGGCTCGGGTGCCACCGCGCTGATCCCGACGGCTACCCAGCTCGGCTACGCCGCCAGCCTGTTCCTGCTGCTGCCCCTGGGCGACCTCCTTGACCAGAAGCGGTTGATCGTCGTCCAGTTCGTGGTGCTCGCCGCGGCGCTGGCCCTGGCGGCGCTGGCACCCAGCGCCCCGGTTCTTGTTCTCGCCTCCCTCGTCGTCGGCATGTCCGCCACCGTGGCGCAGCAGATCGTGCCCTTCGCGGCGCATCTGGCACCGCCGGCGCGGCGTGGTGCAACCGTGGGTGTCGTGACCGGCGGGATCCTGGCGGGCATCCTGCTCAGCCGGACGTTGGGCGGCTTCGTTTCCGCCCATGGCGGCTGGCGCGCGATGTTCTGGCTCGCCGTGCCCATGGCGCTCGGCGCGGCGGCGCTGATGGCGGCCATCCTGCCGGTCCGCCCCGCCGCTGCCTCGATCGGCTATGGCGAGGCACTCCGCTCGCTTGTGCATCTCTGGCGCAGGCAGCCGGCCCTGCGGCGGGCGACGCTGATGCAGGCCGCGCTGTTCGGTTCCTTCTCCGCCTTCTGGACGGTGCTCGCCCTGCGGCTGGAGGGGCCTCCTTTCGCGCTGGGCGCGGAAGTGGCCGGGCTGTTCGGCGTGGTCGGGGCCGTGGGCATCGCTGCGGCACCGCTGGCGGGGCGGCTGGCCGACCGGCGCGGCCCGGAGCTGGTGATCGGGCTGGGCGCCTTGCTCACCCTTGCCGCCTGGGCGGTGTTCGGCGCCTGGCCGTCGCTGGGGGGGCTGGTGCTGGGCGTGATCATCCTCGACTTCGGCGTGCAGAGCGCGCTCGTCTCCAACCAGCACGTGATCTACGCCCTGCAGCCGGATGCCCGCAGCCGGATCAACACCATCTTCATGACCGGCATGTTCCTGGGCGGCGCGGCCGGTTCGGCGGGCGCCATGACAGCCTGGGGCCTCGGTGGCTGGGGCGCGGTCTGCGGCTTCGGTGCGGCCCTGGGCGCCCTCGCCCTTGTGGTGGAGGCCATCGCCCGGCGCGGCAGGGGAGCCGTGCGGTGAGGGCGTTGCGCATTGCCGTGGCGGGAGGCTCCCTTGCGGGCCTCTTCGCCGCCATTCTGCTGCGGCAGGACGGGCACGAGGTGCGCGTGTTCGAGCGTTCGGCGGGCGGGCTGGAAGGCCGGGGCGCCGGGCTGGTGCCGCAGCGCGAGGTGTTCGACGTGCTGCGGCAGGTAGGCGCCGAGGAGGTGTTGAAGGTTGGGGTGGTGGCGCGCGACCGCATCGTCCTGGACGCGGCCGGCGGCATCGCCCACCGGCAGGCCACGCCGCAGATGCAGGTGTCCTGGGATCACCTGTACAGCGCGGTCCGGGCCCGGCTCGCGGATTCCGACTACCGCCTGGGCCGCAGCGTGGAGCGTGCCACGCAGTCCGGCACCGGGGCCGTGCTGCATTTCACGGATGGCGGCAGCGAGGCCGCCGACCTGGTGCTCGGCGCCGATGGCATCGGGTCCGTGCTGCGCGAGGCCGTGACCGGTGTGCCCTCGCGCAACGCGTATGCCGGCTATGTCGCCTGGCGCGGCCTGGTGCCGGAAGGAGGGCTGCCGGACGACGCGGCGAGGGTGCTGCTCGACCGCTTCGCTTTTGCCATGATGCCCGGCTCGCAGGTTCTCGGCTATTCGGTCACCGGCCCGGGTGGCGAGATGACGCCTGGAAGCCGGCGCTACAACTGGGTCTGGTACCGCCGTGTCACCCCGACGCGGCTTGGCAGCACACTGGCCGACGCCTTCGGGCGCGCGCATCCTTTTTCACTCGCGCCGGGCCAGCTTCCCCAGGCCCAGGTGGCCACACTCCGGTCCGACGCGATGACAATGCTCCCGCCGCCCTTTGCTGCTGCCGTGGCGGCGGAGCCGACGCCCTTCGTGCAGGCCATCTTCGACTACGAGGCGCCGCGGATGGTGTCCGGCCGCATGGCGCTGCTGGGCGATGCCGCCTTCGTGGTGCGGCCCCACACGGCCATGGGCGTGGCCAAGGCGGCTGGCGACGCGATGGCGCTGCGGGCCCATCTCTCTCGCCTTTCCACGGATGATGCCCTGCGCGCCTATGAGCGCGAGCGCATGCCGGTCGGGTCGGCGATCGCCGCCTATGGACGGCGGCTCGGCGCCGAGCTGGGCTGAAGCGTGGCTGGGGGCGCGCCCAGGCATGCGGGGCGTCCCGGAGTGGTCGGGCGCCTGGGGGTGGATCCGGTCCGTCCGCTGGGCGCGGGGCGAGCCACCCGAACCGGGCGCGGCCATGTGCCGGGCGCGGGCGCGATCCCGCGCGTGGATGCGTTGCGTTCGCCTTCAGCCCCGCCCGGATGCCGCCGGGAGCGCGGCGCGCACGGCAAAGACCGCCGCGCCGCGGCCGGATACGGCGCAGGAAGGCATGCGGCGCGGGACACCGGGAACCGGGCCGGATTCTCGCAGGCCATTGCCTGCACAGCGCGGATCGCGACCCTCGCTCCACCATGCATGCTCAAGAGAAACTAGGTGGGCGGCCCACCCCGGTCGTTTGCGGGAGAAGGTGGAACGGCACCATGACGAGCGTCATGGTGCCGGGAGGACGTGCACCGGCCCCTCGCGCAGCCGGTGCGCCAGCACGTCGGCGGCAGCGGTCAGCGCCAACCCAGGGCCGGGGCGACGTGCTTCAGGATGCCACCGATCACATGCGCGCAGTAATCGACGCCAAGCTGGTTCGGAACGGTCAGAAGGAGCGTGTCTGCCTCGGCGATGGCCTCGTCGGCGCGGAGTTGCTCGACCAGCACGTCGGGCTCGGCGGCATAGCTGCGGCCGAAGATGGCGCGGGTCTTCTCGTCGATGAACCCAACCTGGTCCTGCTCCTTGCCGCCCCGGCCGAAATAGGCGCGATCACGGTCTCCGAGCAGCGGGAAGATGCTGCGGCTGACCGAGACACGGGGGGTGCGGGCGTGGCCGGCTTCCGTCCAGGCAGCGCGGTAGGTGCGGATCTGGGCAGCCTGCTGGATGTGAAAGGGCTCGCCGGTCTCGTCGTCCTTGAGGGTCGAGCTCTGCAGGTTCATCCCCTGCCGCGCCGCCCAGACGGCGGTGGCGTTGGAGCCCGAGCCCCACCAGACGCGGTCGTGCAGGCCTTCCGAATAGGGCTCGAGCCGCAGCAGGCCCGGTGGGTTGGGGAACATCGGGCGGGGGTTCGGTTGGGCGAAGCCTTCCCCCCGCAGCGCTTCCAGAAACGCTTCGGCATGGCGGCGGCCCATGTCCGCGTCCGTCTCGCCCCCGGCTGGCGCATAGCCGAAATGCCGCCATCCATCGATCACCTGCTCGGGCGAGCCTCGGCTCAGACCGAGCTGGAGACGGCCGCCGCTGATGAGGTCGGCGGCACCGGCATCCTCGGCCATGTAGAGCGGGTTCTCGTAGCGCATGTCGATGACGGCGGTTCCGAGCTCGATGCGTCCGGTCTTCGCGCCCATGGCCGCGAGCAGGGGAAAGGGAGAGGCGAGCTGGCGGGCGAAGTGGTGGACGCGGACATAGGCGCCGTCCGCGCCCAGCTCCTCCGCGGCGACGGCGAGGTCGATCGATTGCCGCAGGGCGTCGCCGGCCGAGCGGGTGGCGGAATGGGACGAGGGCGTCCAATGGCCGAAGGAAAGGAAGCCGATCTTCTTCATGGTGAGCGAAGTCCAGAAGGGCGGGGTGCGATCCGCCGGGGGAAATGGAGAAGCCCCTGGCGTGATCCACGGGGCCTCCGTTGCCCCGGAAGATGGGGCCTGCGGTGCTTTCCTTCCCATCACCAGATCCGATGATGGTGATGCCCGCAAGCCTTCCTGCGGCGGGGGCAGGTTCCCTGCCGGTTCCCGCGCTCAAGGTCGCCCGAAGGTCACCGGCGCCGCGGAGCGGCGGGCCGGTGCCTGGCACTGGTTCTTCCGTCAGGCCGGGGCGATGCCCCAGAACTTGGTGAAGCCGGATTGCAGCCCCTTGATGCCGCGGAGCGCGGTTTGCTGCTTGAACTGCCCGAGGGGATAGTAGGGGACCTCCTCCATGCAGGCCAACTGGATGTCCCGGCAGATAGCCTGCCGCCCCGCCAGGTCCGGTGCGTCGAACCATGCGTTGTAGAGGTTCTCCAGCCGCGCGCTCTCGTACCACCCGGCATAGCCCGCCGCGCCGTTTCCGCGAATCCCGACATGCGTGGCCGGGTTGAGCCAGTCCGTGCCTGTCCAGCTCGTGGCGAACAGGCTCCACCCGCCGGATTCCACGGGGCCGCGGTTGTTGCGGCGCTGGAGCATCGTGCCCCAGTCGGTGGCCACGTAATCCACGTTCACGCCGATGCGGCGGAGCATGTCGGCCGCGACGTCACCGAGCGCCTTGATCGTCACGTAGTCCGTCGGGACCAGCAGCACGACCTTCTCGCCCTTGTAGCCGGCGGCGATGAGGTCGCGCTTCACCGCCGCGTCGTCGCGCGGCTTGCGCAGGGGATCGAGCCCCACTTCGCTGGCCATTGGCGTTCCCGGGCAGAAGAAGCCGGTGGGCACCTGGTACGAGGCGGCGTCGTCGCCGACGATGGCCTGCATGTAGGAGGCCTGGTCGATCGCCCCCATCACGGCGCGCCGGATGGCCGGGTTGTCGAAGGGCGCTTGTGTGCAGTTGGGCCGCAGCATGCCGATGGTGCCGGCCTCCTCCTGCACCCGCAGCTGGATGCCCCGGCCACGGGCGACCATCGGCTTCAGGTCGTGCGCCACCTGCTCCCACCAGTCCTGCTCACCCGCCACCAGCGCGCCGGCGGCGGTGGATGCGTCGGGGATGGTGGTCCAGACGACGCGGTCGTAGTTCACCACCTTGGGTCCCGCGCTGCCGACCGCGGGCCCGCCCTCGCGCGGGCGATAGCGCTCGAACCGCGCATAAACGTTCCGGGAACCCTGCAACCGTTCGTCCGTGACGTAGCGGAACGGGCCGCTTCCGATGATCTCGGTGATCTGCGTGCCCGGGTCGGTCCGTGCCACCCGCTCGGGCATCATGGCCGGCATCATCGCAGTGGTCTTGGCCAGGGCGTCCGGAAGGAGGGGGAAGGGCTTCTTCAGCCGGAACACGATGGTGCGGTCGTCGGGCGCGGAAAGCTCGTCCGTCGTGCGCATCAGGGCGCCTCCGAAGGCGTCCCGCGCGCCCCAGCGGCGGATGCTCGCCACGCAGTCGCGCGCGAGCACGGGCGTGCCGTCGTGGAACAGCAATCCCTCGCGCAGCCGGATCGACCAGCGCCGGCCGCCCTCCTCCACGGTGTGCCCCTCGGCCATCTGCGGATGCGGAACGTCGTTCGCGTCCAGACCATACAGGGTGTCGAACACCATGTAGCCGTGGTTGCGGGTGACGTTCGCCGTGGTCCAGTGAGGATCCAGGAAGGCCAGGTCGATCTGCGGGATGAAGCGCAGGGTCCGGGCCTGGCCTTGCGCGAAGGCGGGGGCGGAAAGAACCGCGCCTGACGCGGCGGCCCCCTTCAGCAACGAGCGACGGAGCATCGGTCCTCCTCCTTCATGGGTTGGAAATCCGCCCGGTGGGCAGGATGGTTCCAGACGTTCAGCAAGGCATCAGGCCCGCCATTCAGCAAGGCGCGCAGCAAAGCATTCAGCAAGGTTCACGCCAGCATGGGCGGAAGCCGGTCACGGTGTGCCGCTGCCGCGCTGGTGCAGGCGCGGCAGGAACGCGAGATCGTCGAGCGGAAAGAAGGGCCGCGCAACGGTGAAGGGAAGGTCCTGCACGCGGTAGGAGGTCATGCCCGGCGTGTCCACCGTGATGCATTCTCCGATCGGCGCGTAGTTCAGCGTGTAGTGATAGCCTGAGCGCGTGATCACGATCCCGAGCGCGGCGGGATCGACGCCCATGGCCCGGAAGTAGTCGGGGTCCAGGTACGAATAGGGCTGGTCGGTGAGCACCACGTGGACGGCGCCGGTGCGCAGCACCGCATAGGCCCCCAGCGCGGCGGTGTAGCCGGCATCGGCCGGTCCGTCATAGGTGACCTGCGCCGAGGAGCCGAGTGCCACGATCTGACCGGTCACGGCCGCGGGTGGCGCCACGGTCGAGTGACGTCCGCCAACGCTCAGTGTCACCGTCGCGCCAAGCCCGGCCGCCAGGCAGGCCTGCACCGCCGCGGCATCCGCGATGGGCACGGCGGAGGGCGGAAGGTCGCCGCGCGCCATCAGGGCGCGAAGAACGTAGGTGCCGTCACCGGGGCTGCCCCCGGCCACGCGGTCCCCCTGGTCGCCCAGGATCAGCGGGCGGTCCGTACCGCGCGCGGCACGGTCGAGGCAGCTCTCCAGCGACGGGTAGGTGCCGATCAGCGCGTGCCGCTCATCCCAGAGCTTCTGCGCCAGTTCCAGGGCCAGGGCGTCGGGCCCCGCGCCGTTGCCGTAGGCCAGGACCCACTGGCCGAGCCCGGGCACGTCCAGGAACTGCTGCGCGTTGAAGATCGACACGTCATAGGCGGCGCCGGCCTCAACGGCCGCGCGGGCCCGGGCGTGCAGGGCACGCAGCGGGTCCTCGTCCGTGCGGTCGTTTCCGAGCGTCAGCATGGGGAGGTGCACGGCCGACAGAACAGGGCGCAGCCGCCCATCCAGCATGTCCATCGCCGCGAGAAAGGCGCGCCGCCCCGTGCTTCCCTGGTCGCCGTGCGGGTTGGTGTGATAGCCCGCGAGCAGGTCGCAGCGTTCCAGGATCTCCGGCGTGACATGGGCGTGCAGGTCGAAGGCCGCCGTCATCGGGAGCGCCGGTCCGACGATGTCGCGCAGCGCCGCCATCAAGGCTCCTTCGGGGTCGTGAAGGCCGGGTGTCAGCATGCCGCCGTGCAGCGGGAGCACGATGGCGTCGAAATCCCCGCGGCGTGCCGCATCGCAGAGGATGTCGCGCATCTCCGTGAACACCGCCTCCTCCACGGGGCCGCCGGACTGGGCGCGGAACATCGTCGGCACGATCACCTCGACGTCCCGCTCGGCCGCGGCATCCACGATGCCGCCAAGCAGGGAGTTGCTTCCACGCGCGGTCCGCACCGCTTCCATGCCGGCGCGGATGTTGAAGCGGGACCGGTCGGTGGGCACGGGGTTGAAGCTGTGAGATTCCTGCGCGATGCCGCCGGCGAGAATTCGCTTCTTTCCCATTGTCCGTCTTCCGATGTCCGCCCGGAAGCACAGCCCGCCGAAGGTCCGTGGCGCAAGCGTTCCGCCGGAGGTGGGCAGAATACTCGCCGGTTCAGTATGTCGGCGGGGTGATGGCGCTGACGATCTCGCTGACGCCCGGGTCGACGTTGCGGAAGCGGTGCGGCTGCTGGCTGTCGAAGTAGTAGCCGTCGCCCTGGCGCAGCACCGCCGTGCGGTCGCCCACGGTCACCTCCACCGCGCCGCGCGTCACGAAGCCCGCCTCTTCCGCCCGGTGCGCGATGCTGGTCTCCGTCGCCGCGCCCGGCGCGTAGCGCTCGGCCAGCATCAGCATGCGCCGGTTCGGGTAGTCCATGCCGATCAGGCGGTACGAGACACGATCCGGGCGCCCGATCTCCACCAGTGCCTCGGCGCGGTAGAAAGGCTGGCTCGGCAGGCCGCTCTCCAGGTCCGCGAAGAAAGAGGAAAGCGTGGTGCCCAAGGCTGCCAGGATGGCGCCGAGGGTGTCCACCGAGGGGCTCATCCGTTCCCGCTCGATCAGCGAGATGGCGGAGTGCGAGACGCCGGAGCGAGTCGCGAGCTCGCGCATGCCGAGGCCCCGCCGGGTTCTCATCGCCTTCAGTTTGGCACCGACAACCGCCATCCGCGCTTTCCCCTCCCCACCGGGTGATCCGACCCCTCTGGTGAGGATAATGGACAGCCCGTCCGATGCCCACTTTCTTGATGGGGAAGGCCTGGGCCACCCTCCGGAGGCAGGCCGGTCGCTTTCGCGGGTGGCCTGCCTCCCTCTTCCGCCCAGTCCGGCAACGGAAACCCGAATGTCCTCCCTCCACGACCCCGATGCCGGCCTGACCTTTATCAAGGCGGTCCGGCGCGATTCCTTCCAGGACAACGACGCGCTCGGTGCCACGGTGAAGGGCGTGCTCGACGGCGTCCGGACCAGGGGGGATGCCGCGGTGCGCGACTATGCCGCGGCGTTCGACAAGGTCGAGTTGGAGCGGTTCGAGGTGGATGCGGCCGAGAGGGCCGCAACGGTCGCGCGGCTGGACCCTGCGGCACGCGCGGACGCCGAATTCGCCATCGGCCGCGTCAGGGACTTCGCCTCCCGCCAGCTCGGCACGATGCTGCCGCTGGAGGTGGAGCCGCTGCCCGGCCTGCATCTCGGTCACCGGGTGATCCCCATCCAGCGCGTCGGTGCCTATGTGCCCGGCGGCCGCTATCCGCTGCTCTCGGCGCCGGTGATGACCATCGTGCCCGCCCGGGTTGCCGGGTGCGACGAGGTGGTGGCCTGCCTGCCGCCCGGCGCGCATCCCGACATGATCGCCGTCTGCCATCTTTCCGGCGCGGACCGCATCTTCCGCATCGGCGGCGCCCAGGCGATCGCCGCCATGGCCTTCGGCACGGAGAGCGTTCCCGCCGTGGACAAGATCTTCGGTCCGGGCAATGCCTATGTGAACGAGGCGAAGCGGCAGGTGTTCGGCAGGGTCGGGATCGACCAGCTTGCCGGCCCCAGCGAAATCTATGTGGTGGCGGACGCGACCGGCGACCCCGAGATGATCGCGACCGACCTTCTGGCGCAGGCCGAGCACGACGTGATGACGCGCGTCGGCCTCATCACCACCGACCGCGCGCTGGCCGAGGCAACCGTGGCCGAGGTGGAGCGCCAGCTTGCCGACCTGCCGACGGCGGACGTCGCGGGCCCGGCCTGGCGCGACTATGGCGAGGTCGTGCTCTGTGCCGACGAGGCGGCCATGATCGGCTATTCCGACCGGATCGCGGCGGAGCACCTGCAGGTCCACACCGCGGACCCCCACGCCACCGCGCGCCGCCTGCGCAACTATGGATCGCTCTTCATCGGCAAGCTGGCGAGCGTTGTTTATTCCGACAAGTGCTGCGGCACGAACCACACCCTGCCGACGCTGGGCGCGGGCCGCTACACGGGCGGGCTCTGGGTCGGCTCGTACCTCAAGGTCTGCACGCACCAGTGGCTGGACCCGCGGGGCGTGGCCGCGGTCGCGCCACCCGCCATCCGGCAGAGTGCGCGCGAGGGGCTGGAGGGCCACCGCAGGGCCGCGGCCTTCCGCACGGGCCATAACCGCGCCGCACCCATGCGGCACGGGTGATCGCGGCCAGCGTGACGTGGCTGGCGTGGCATTGCCGGGCGTCGTGCCCGGCGCGTGGCGCCCCGCTCAGCGGGCGCTCCGCTCGATGTTCCAGAGGATGGGAAAGCCGAAGTCGATCACCCCCTTCAGCTCCGCCCTCCAGACCGCAGGGCTCGCGAACTGCCCGGCGAGCGGGAAGTTGGCCTGTTGGAGGGAGAGCCGCTGGAGTTCGCCGGCGATCTCCCGCCGCCTGGCCGCGTCGGGCTCCGCCTCGAAGCGCTCGATCACCGGGGTCATGGCGGGGTCGCAGTAGCCCCAGGGCTGGTTGTTGGTGCAGTTGTAGCCAATTCCCGGATTGCTGAGCGGGTTGGCCAGATCGAAGCCCGTGTAGACCACAGGCAGCAGGCTCCAGCCGCCCTGGTCGAGCGGCTGACGCTGGATCCAGCGCTGCGCGTGGGACGACCAGTCGGAGGTCTGCACGTCGAGGTTGACGCCGGCCTGCTTGAGGCGGTCCAGCATCACCAGGCCGATCGGGTTGATCAGGGCGGAGTCGGCGGGCTGCAGGAAGACGACCCGCTCGTTGCGGTAACCTGCCTGCCGCAGGAGCTCGCGGGCGCGGGCGATGCTGGTATCGCGCGTCTGCTCCGTTCCGGCGGCGCTCTCGTAGAAGGTGCCGCACGCATAGAGCGAAAGGCATTCGGGCCGGGCCAGGTCGGTCGGCACCCCTTCAGCGGCGATAAGCTCCTGCCGGTCCATGATCTGCTGCACGGCGCGGCGGACGAGGACGTTGTCGAAAGGCGGCTGGTGGTGATTGATGCTGATCCCGCCCACGATCTCGGCATAGCCGCGCGCCCGCGCGAGCACCAGGTTCCGGTCGCGCTGCATGTTCCGGATGTAGTCGATCGGCGCGTATTCCAGGTAATCGACCTCGCCGCGCTGGACCGCCGCCGCGCGCAGGCCGGGGTCTCCCATGTTGACGAACTCGACGCGCTCCACCTTGGCGACCTTGCCGCCAGCGAGGCCGTCGGCCGGCTCGCTGCGAGGGCGGTAGCGCGGGTTGCGGGCGAAGACGGTGCGCTCCCCGGGTATCCACTGGTCCCTGAGGAACAGGAAGGGACCGGATCCGACGACTTCGGACACGGGCGTTGTCGGCGGCGTGGTGGCGGCCAGACGTGCCGGCATGATGAAGGGAACCTGCACGCTCGGCTTGCCCAGCGCCTCGATCACCAGGCCGAAAGGCCGCCCGAGCTCCAGCACGAAGGTCCGGGCATCGACGGTGCGGAGGTCCTTCGTCGCGGCGATCAGGCGGCGGCCCAGGGAGTCGCGGGCGCCCCAGCGCCGGATGGAGGCAACACAGTCCTCGGCGGTCACCGGCGCGCCGTCGCTGAATTCCAGCCCTTCGCGCAGGGTGAAGGTGTAGGTCAGACCGTCATCGCTGATCCGCCAGTTGTCCAGCATCTGCGGGCGGTATTCGCCCTTGCCGTCCATCGCGATCAGCGTGTCGAAGACCATGTAGGAGAAGTTGCGGGTCACGAAGGAAGGGCCCGCGATCGGGTCCAGCGTCTGTAGCCCGACATTCAGCACCAGGCGCAACGGCCGGTCCTGCGCCTGCGCCGCGGGCACCGCGAGCGGCGCGGCGGCCAGCAGGGTGGCAGCGAGGGTCTTCCTCAGTCTGGTTCCAAGTCCCATCGGCGTGGTCCTTCTTCTGGAGGCACCGTGTGTTCTCTGGCGTGCTTGGCGGCCGGGTCAGCGCCCGGGCGTCCTTCTCAAGCGGAAGCGGTGGCGGCCTGGGGGTGCGGCGCCCGCATCCCGCGGGTTTCGAGAAGGGGCATGACCTCCTGGAAGCGGCGGAGGCCGTCGGCGAAGTCCACCCAGGTGAGAAGAACCCCGTCCAGCCCGGCCTCGGAAAGCTCGTCGAGGCGCGCGGCGATGTCCCCGGCGGTGCCCACGAGGCCGGAGCCGCCGGCGCCCGCCGCGAAGCGCTTGCGGAAGGAACGGACTGCCTCCGGGGATTGCAGGATCCTGGTCTGCGAGCCGACGCCCGCGCTCCATGCGTCCAGGCTCGGCCCGTCCTCGTGCCGCACGGCGAAGTGCTCGAGGTAATCCGCGGCCTCGGTGCGCGTCGCCCGCTGCACGCAATAGGCGTAGGTCCAGACCTGCACCTCCCGGCCGTAGTCCCGGCGGGCCATGTCCTTGTAGGCGGCGATCTGGGCGGCGATCTCGGCCGTGTCCTCCGATCGCAGGATCAGAAAGCAGACATCGGCGAACTCGCAGGCGAAGCGCTGGCCGCGGTCCGACCCGCCCGCGTTGACGATGGGCGGTCCGGGCCGCTGCAACGGCTTGGGCATGGAGGAGCCGCGGAGGACGCGGAAGAACTCGCCCTCGTGGTCGAACTCCGCCTCCTCGTGCCACAGGCGCTGGATGATGCGGAGCCATTCCTCCAGATGGTCGTAGCGGCGGTCGTGCTCGGCCATGGCGGCGCCGAACATCTCCAGCTCCGGCTTGTTCCAGCCGCCCACCACGTTCAGGGCGAAGCGGCCATCCGCGATGATGTCGATCGTCGCGCACTGCTTGGCAGCCGTGATGGGATGAAGGGTGGGCGCGTGGGAGGTGGCGATCACCGTCATGTGGCGCGTCGCCTGGGCGATGCCCGCGCACCAGGTGAAGGGATCGAGCGTCACGCCGCTGGGATGGGACGGCTCTCCCTTGAGGTAGCCCTTCCATCGCGCATAGGCGAGCACGGCCTCAAAGCCCAGATCATCGGCCTGGCGCGCGGTCTCCACCGAGTTCTTCCAGCTCGGCCGGTAGGCCTCCGGCACCAGCGTCTGGGCGGCGCCCTTCCCGTTGGTCCCAAAGATCCCGAGCTTCATCCTGTTGGGGCCGAGCAGCGGATTGCGCCGCCGGATGGCATCGGAAGGTGCCGCACCGGACATCAGGCGAGAACCGGCACGGTGCTGTCCACCACCCAGCGCGCGAGGCCCGTCAGCGCGGCGTCGCCATGCATCTGCCCGATCACCTGCACGCCCACGGGCATGCCGCCAACCGAGAGAAGCGGCAGCGTGATGGCGGGCGAGCCGAGGACGGAGGTGGCGGCGTTGAAGGCGGGGAGGCCCGTCGTGTGGGTCACGCCGGAGTCCTTGGCCTTGTTCTCCAGAAGCGGGGCAGGGCCCACGGAGCTGAGGCTGATCAGGCCATCCGCCAGCGGTGCCAGCGCGGCGAAGGCCCGGCGCGCGGCCTCCCGTTCCAGGAGGACCAGGCGGTAGTCCTCGATGGACATGCCGCGCGCGAGGTCGAGCCGGGACATCATGCTCTCGCTCAACCCGACCGGGAATCGCTCGATCAGGTTCTCGAGCGTCCAGCGCAGCTCGTAGCCGCACACGTCGCGGCAGATGGCCAGGCTTTGCGCGATGGCCCGCTCGAAGTTCTCGATCAGGGGGCTGTCGCGGCGCCGCAGGATGGTCACGCCGGCGTCGCTGAGCTGCCCGAGAAGCTTGTCGAAGGCGCCCGCGGTCGCCTTGTCCGTCATCGACCAGCCCTCGCTTTCCATGACGATGAGGCGCGTGGGCCGGGCCGGTGGGCGCGGGGCCGTCTCCCCGTAGAGGCCGGGATGGCCGGGGTCGCCGCCGGCGCGCTGCGCCATCTCGAAGGCGACACTCCACATGTCCGCGAGGCAGCCGGCATGCACGCCGATATGGCTCTGGCTGAAGGCCAGGCGCTCCCCGCGATGGATGGCGCCGAAGCTTGGCTTGATGGCGGTGTTCGCGCAGAAGCCGGCCGGGCGGATGATGGAGCCGACCACCTGCGTGCCCAGCGCGGCCGGCACCATGGCCGCGCCGATCGCCGCAGCCGAGCCCGAGGATGAGCCGCCGGGCGTGTGGTCGGGGTTGAACGGATTGGTGGTGGGGCCGGGATGGGACATGCCCAGTTCCGTTGTCACGGTCTTGCCGAGGATGACCGCGCCGGCCTGGCGCAGCGCCAGCACGCTCGCGCTGTCGGTCCTGGTCTGCACGCCCTTGAACAGGGGGGTTCCCTGTTCGGTCGGCATGTCCTTGGTTTGCAGCATGTCCTTGATGCCGATGGGCATGCCGTCGATGGTGGAGAGCACGCGCCCGGCCTTGTAGCGGGCGGTCGCGGCATCGGCCGCCTCCCGCGCCCCGGCCTCGTTCAGCGTCACCCAGGCCCGCACCACCGGCTCGCGCGCCGCGATCACCTCCAGGCAGCGCTCCAGATAGGCACGGGGCGTGTCCGTGCCAGCGTGGAAGGCGGGCACGGCGTCGTGGAAGGTAAGCGGCCTGAAGCCCGCGGGATCGTAACCCTTGGGCGGCGGCGCGGCGTGGTTGGCGTCAGGCGGCGTCATGGGCGGCGATCCAGGCTTCGGCGACTTCGGTGCCGGTGGCGAACCAGACATTGGGAAAGGACTTGATGAAGGCGATCATGTCCCGCAACAGGGCGATGCGGCTCGGCCGTCCCGTCACCTGCGGGTGCATGACCAGGTTGAACAGCCCGCCCCAGCGATAGATCTCGCGGAACTCGTCCTGGAAGATTTCCAGCATGTGGCTGTTGGGAAAGATCGGCCGGGGCGACTTGACGGAGAAGAGCGCGTGCGGCGCGTCGTCCGTGCTCCAGTGCCAGGGCAGCTCGATCGGCCCCTTGCCGCCGCCGGGCAGCGTGAGGCGGTAGGGCACCACGTCGTCCAACAGGGAACTGTCGTAAAGAAAGCCGTGCTGGTGCAGCAGCCTGATCATGCTGTCGCTCGACTCCCCGGCGGGGGAGCGGTAGCCGCGCGGCACGACGCCGACCACGCGCTTCAGCGCATCCAGCCCCTTCTCCATCTCCTCCACTTCCTTGTCCGGGAAGTCGGGGTCGATCCAGTTGTGCGAATAGCTGTGGTGGGCCACCTCGTGACCGCCGGCGACGATCATCTCGGTGCGCTGAGGGTGGTGCTCCGCGGTCCAGCCGGGGACGAAGAAGGTGGCCTTCAGCTCCTCCTCCTCCAGCGTCTCCAGGATCTTCGGCACGCCCACCTTGGCGCCGTACACGCCCTGGCTGAGGATGCCCGGCCGGCGGGCATTGCCTGGGTCGCGCGAGGTCCACAGCGTCTCGGCATCGAAGTCGAAGGTCAGCATCACGGCGATGCGCGCGCCGCCGGGCCAGTTCACGCTCTTGTCGATCATTCCTCGATCCTTCATCCCCCGGCCCGTCATCCCGTTGTTGCCTGCCCGGGTGCGCGCGGCGGGTTGCGCGCGGTTGTCCAGCCGCCATCCACGGCGATCACCTGTCCCGCCACGAAGGAAGCGTCGGCGGAAGCCAGGAAGGCGATCACGGCGGCGACCTCCTCCGGGCGGCCGGCCCGGCGCAGCGGTGTCGGCTCGACGATCGCCTTGAGGTAGTAGTCGTTCAGCAGGTGCTTCTCGGTCATGGCCGTCTCGATCACGCCGGGCGCCACGGCATTCACCAGGATGCCCTCTGGCCCCAGTTCGGATGCGAGCTGGCGCGTGAACTGCGCCACGCCGGCCTTGGCGACCGCGTAGGCCGTGGTGCCGGGATAGCCCGCCAGGGCGAGGGTGGAGGAGACGTTCACGACCCGCCCGCCTGGCCGCGACAGGTGCGGCGCCACGTCGCGGGTCACGCGCAGGACGGCTTTCAGGTTGGTGTCGATGAAGCGGTCGATCAGATCGTCGTCCGATTCCGCGAGCGACCTGGAGCCGCCGATGCCGGCATTGTTCACGAGGATGTCGATGCGGCCGAAGACGTCCATCGCGGTGCGGGCCAGCGCCGTGCCCGCATTCCCGGACGTGATGTCCAGTTCCATCGACTGGGCGCCGAGGCTTCGGGCCGTGGCGGTGACGTCCGGGCTGCGGTCCGCGAGCAGGACCTGCGCCCCCTCCGCGGCGAGGCGGCGCGCCGTGGCCGCCCCGATGCCGCGCGCCGCGCCGGTGACGATGGCCACGCGGCCTGCCAGCCGTCGCGGGTCAGGCAAGGCGTCCTCCGTCCACGGGAAGGGCGACGCCGGTGGTGAAGGCCGCATCGTCGCTGAGAAGGAAAAGCACGGAGGCGGCCACCTCGCCCGCCTCGCCGAAGCGGCCCAGCGGGTGGCGCGCGCGGAACTCGGCCTCCCGCTGCAGGCGCGCCTCCGGGCTGGTGGCGGATGCGAAGGTTTCCTCCAGCATCGGCGTGTCGATGGAGCCCGGGCAGACGCAGTTCAGGCGGATGGCCTCGCCGGCATGAACGCGCGCGAGGCTGCGGGTCATCATGACAACGGCGGCCTTGCTGGCGGAATAGGCGGGCAGGGCGGGGGAGCCGGTGAGGCCGGCGGCGGAGGCGAAGGTGACGACGGCGCCGCCGCCTGCCTCCCTCAGCAGCGGCAGGATCGCGCGAAGGGTCAGCCAGGTGCCCTTCACGTTGATGTGGAAGAGGCGGTCCCAGTCCTCCTCCGCGAGTTCGGTCAGCGGCACCGTGGAGCCTATGGTGCCGGCCGAGGTGGCCAGCAGCGTCACTGGTCCCATGCGGCGCGCCTCGGTCGCCAGGCGCGCCTGGTCAGCCGCGCTGGTCACGTCGCCCTGAACCGCGACGGCGCCAGGGCAGGCACGCAGGGTTACGGCAAGTCCCTCCGCGTTCCGGTCGAACAGGAGGACGCGCGCGCCTTCGCGTGAGAGGCCCTGTGCGGTGGCGCGCCCCAGGCCGGAGGCTGCCCCCGTCACCACGGCGACGCGGCCGGTGAAGCGGTCAGCCCGCATGTGGATCACTGCGCCCGAACATCGACCCTCCACGAAAGCGAGAGTATTGTCTAGCGATACGAACGAATTGTAGAGTGATGGTAAGGAGGGATCGCGCCGCATGTCAAAGGCAAAGCAGCCTTCGTTGCCCACGCGCGACGACGTGGATCCGCGGCTCTACGTCCAGGCCGTGGAGAAGGCGTTCCGGGTGCTGGAGGTCTTCGGCTCGCTTCAGCGGCCGCTCTCCCTGGCGGAGATCGCCGAGGCCTCGGGGCTGGACAAGAGCGGCGCGCAGCGGATGTGCTACACGCTGCGCCGCCTCGGCTACCTGGCGCTGGATGAACACGGGCGAGGCCATGTTCCGGGCTTGCGGCTGATGGATCGCTCCTACGACTTCCTGCGCATGCACCCCCTCGTGCAGCGCGCCACGACACCGCTGATGGACCTGCGCCGGACCACGCAGGAGCGGGTGGATCTGAGCCTGCTCGACGATCTCTCGATCGTTTACGCCGTGCGCCTGCAGAGCAAGCGGGAGACCTTCGCGGCCACGCTGGTCGGGCGGCGCCTTCCCGCCTTCTGCTCCTCCGGCGGGCGCGCGATGCTGGCCCAGTTGAGCGACGACGCGATCGAGGATGTGTTCCGTCGCTCCGATCGGCGCCCCATGACGCCCCGCACGGTGACGGACCTGCCCGGCCTCCGCGCCAGGATCGCCGAGGCGAGGACGCTGGGCTACGCGCTCGCGCTGGAAGAATGGTTCCTGGGGGAGATCGTGCTCGCGGCCGCGGTGACCGACGCCGAAGGCCGGCCGGTCGCCGCGGTGCATATCGCCGCGTCGCTTTCGGAATGGGAGGAGGAGCCGTTCCGGCGACGCATGGCGCCGCTGGCGATGGAAGCCGCGCGTGCCCTGAGCGGCTGAGCGGCCTGCCTGGGGCAGGCCGCCACCGGAAGTGCCGGGATGAGGTTTTGGCCTAGATCGGCAGGCCCTTGATCCGGGCGACGGCGGTCATGACCCCGCGCAATTCCGCCAGGCCGCGCAGGCGGCCGATCAAGGGATAGCCGGGAAATGTCGGCTTTCCGATGTCGTCCGCCAGTTCATGCCCGTGGTCGGGCCGGAAGGGGATGCGCCAGTCCGGCCGGCCGGCGTCGAGGCGGCGCTTCTGCTCCGTCAGCAGCGCCTCCACCACCGCCACCATGTCGGTGTCCCCGCCGAGATGGTCGGCCTCCATGAAGGAGCCGTCGGGTTCCTTCGCGACGTTCCGCAGATGCGCGAAATGGATGCGGTCGGCGAAGCGCGCGGCGATGCGCGGCAGGTCGTTGGCCGGATGCGCGCCGAGCGAGCCCGTGCAGAGGGTCAGCCCGTTGGCGGGGCTGTCGGCCATCGCGAGGAGGTCGGCGATGTCCTGCTCCGTCGAGACGATGCGGGGCAGGCCGAAGAGGGGGCGCGGTGGATCGTCGGGGTGCATGCCCATGCTGATGCCGAGTTCCTCGGCGGTGGGGATCACCTCCGCCAGGAAGCGGCGCAGGTTGTTCTTCAGATCCTGTGCGGTCATCCCGCCATAGGCCGCGAGGATGCGGCGGAGGCCCGCGACGTCGTAGCGTTCGAAGGCACCGGGCAGGCCGGCCATGATGGAGGCAAGCAGGGTTTCCTTCTGCTGCTCGCTGGCGCCCTCGGCCCAGGCCCTGGCGCGGGCGAGCAGCCCGGGTGACACGCCCTCCTCCGCGCCGGGGCGCCCGAGGATGAAGACGTCGAAGCCGACATACTCGTGCGCGTTGAAGCGGAGCGCGGTGCCGCCGCCCGGGAGGGGGTGGCGCAGCTCGGTTCGCGTCCAGTCCAGAACGGGCATGAAGTTGTAGCAGATGTTCGTCACGCCGCAGGCCGCGAGGTTGCGCATGGATTGGCGGTAGCTGGCGAAGAGCGGGGCGCAGTCGGCGTCGCCGCGCCGGATCTTCTCGTGCACCGGCAGGCTTTCCACCACGCGCCACTGCAGCCCCAGCGCGGGATCGCGCGCGAGGGCCGCCTTGCGCCGCTCGATCTCCTCCACCGTCCAGACCTCGCCATAGGGGACCTGGTGAAGGGAGGTGACGATGCCGCGCGCACCCGCCTGCCTGATGTGGTCGAGACGGACCGCATCGTCGGGGCCGAACCAGCGCCAGGTTTCTTCCATCAAGAGGGATCCTTGAATAATGGGTCGGCACCCATGATGGCGTGGGTGTGGGCGCGCTGCCCCACGATGATCGCGCCGCGGCGGAGGGCACCGCAGCACCCGGAGGCATGAGACCTCACCGTGTTCGCCTCGCCGGGCGTGCCGGTGTTCTTTCGCTGGCCGGGTCGGCGGCCATGGCCGAGAGGTTCTCGTGGACGCGCAACAGGGCGCCGCGAAGCCGGGCCGCGTCCTCTGCGGCAAAGCCGCGCAGCGCCTCGTCCTCGTGCATCACCGCAACGGGGATCAACGTCTCCAGGAGACGACGGCCCGAAGGTGTCAGGCTGATGTCCACCGTCCGCGCATTCCCCGGTACCCTCTGGCGCGAGACCAACCCTTGACGCGACATCGTGCCGACGAGGCGTGACAGCGTGGACAGCTCGACGGTGGTGGTCGCGGCCAGCTCGCCCAGGCCCATGGCGGTGCATTCCCGCAGCGCCGCCATGACGCGGTACATCGGCAGGGTAAGCCCATGGGGTGCAAGGTGGCGGGAGAAGAGTTCCCCCATCCGGACACCCACGCGGTTCAGAAGGTAGGGAAATGCCTTGGTGAGCTGGTAGTCGTCCATGAGATCCTCTCGGCGGAGTGGTGCAGCCGAAAAAACTTGCTGATGCAACTCTTTCATTTGCAAATGTGACCTGCGGCGGCCATGATGACCTCAACGGTGCCGGAACCAAGACCGGCCGGGCGGGAGGAACGCCATGGAAGAGTACGACGTTGCCGTCATCGGCTACGGGCCGACGGGCATGACCCTTGCCGCGCTGCTTGGCCAGCGCGGCCACCGCGTGCTGGTGCTGGAGCGTTATACCGGCCTCTACAACCTTCCTCGCGCCGCGTGTTTCGATGACGAGGTCATGCGCACCTTCCAGAAGCTGGGCCTGTCCGAGGAGATCGGACGGGGCGCGGTGGTGCAACGCGACTACGACTGGATCAACGCCGACGGCGAGACGCTGGTGGAGCTGACCTACACCGACCCTGCGCCATGCGGCTGGGCCCAGCTCTACATGATGTTCCAGCCGCATGTGGAGGACGTGCTCGACCGGCATGACAAGGCTCTCCCGACCGTTTCCGTGCGGCAGGGAGTCACCGTCACGGCGCTGATCCAGGACGATGCCGGGGTGACGTTGCGCGGCACGAGCGAGGGTGGGGGGGATATATCGGTGCGCGCGGCCTTCGTGGTGGGGGCCGATGGTGGCAGCGGCTTCGCCCGCCGCGTCGTGTCCGAAGCGGTGGAGGATTACGGCTTCCAGGAGAACTGGCTCGTCTGCGACTTCCGGATGCACCGCGCCGTCGCGGGATTGCCGATGTTCCGGCAGGTCTGCGACCCCGCGCAGCCCACCTCCATCGTCCGGATCGGCCCGCACCACCACCGCTTCTCCTTCATGCTGAACCCCGGCGAAACGCGGGAGGAGGCGACGCGTCCCGGGCGCGTCTGGGACAGGGTGGCGCGCTATCTGACCCCGGCCGATGCCGAGCTGATCCGCGCGGTGAACTATGTGTTCCGCTCGCGCATCGCCGGCCGCTGGCGCCAGGGCCGCGTGCTGCTGGCCGGAGACGCGGCGCATGAGATGCCGCCCTTTCTCGCGCAGGGCATGTGCTCGGGCATCCGCGACAGCCACAACATCGCCTGGAAGCTCGACCTCGTGCTCACCGGCCAGGCTCATCCGGATATTCTCGACACCTACCAGCAGGAGCGCGAGCCGCATGTGCGCTTCATCACGGAGCGGGCGATCGAGCTGGGGCGGGTGCAGACCATGCGCGATCCGGCCAGGGCCCGGGAGCGCGACGCAAGGCTGCTGGCGCAGCGCCGGGGGAGCCAGGCACCCGAGAAGCTGCGCTTCCCGCCCTTGAGCGGGGGCCTGGTGGTGAACGGGGGCGGGCTGTTTCCGCAGGCAGCGGTGCGGGCCAAGAGCGGGTCGGGCCTGTTCGACGATGTGGTGGGCGCCGGGTGGTGCATCGTGGCGGCCACGCCCGGGGTGCTGGACCTCCTGACGCCCATGCAACGCGCCGCCTGGGAGCGGATCGGCGGACGTGTCGCTGTGGTGTCGCCTTCTTCGCCGGACGTGTCTGTGCCGGGCGCGCTGGAGGATCTTTCCGGCACCTATGCCGAATGGTTCGCTGCCCATGGCGCCGCTGCCGCCGTGGTGCGGCCGGACTGGTATGTCTTCGGCACCGCGACGGACGGGGGTGGGCTGACGGCGCTTCTGGGCCGGCTTTCGCGGGCGCTGGAAGGGCGTGACGTGCTCGTTCCCTCGTGACCGCGGCCGCGGCACGCATCATCGACGCCACCAAGACGAAGGAAAAGAGAAATGCAGGGCAAGGTCGCGCTGGAGGAACACTTCGCCATCCCGGACACGCTGATGGACAGCGCCGGATTCCTGGCGGCGGAAGTGTGGGAAGAGCTGAAGGCGCGCCTGCTGGACCTGCAGGACCGGCGCCTGCGGGAGATGGACGCGCACGGGATCGAGGTGATGCTGCCCTCGCTCAACGCGCCGGCCGTGCAGGCCATTCCCGATCCGGCGCAGGCGGCGGAAATCGCGATGCGGGCGAACGATTTCCTGGCGGGGGAGGTGGCGAAGCGCCCCGACCGCTTCCGCGGGCTCGCCGCACTGCCGATGCAGGACCCGGACCTCGCCGCACGGGAGCTTGCCCGCTGCGTCACCGATCTTGGCTTCGTCGGCGGGCTGGTGAACGGCTTCTCCCAGGTGGGAGCGGCGGACAACGCGACCTATTACGACCTGCCGCAGTACCGGCCCTTCTGGGCGGAGGTGGAGCGGCTGGGCGTTCCCTTCTACCTGCACCCGCGCAACCCGCTGCCGAAGGACGCGGCGATCTATGACGGCCATCCCTGGCTGCTCGGCCCCACCTGGGCCTTCGGGCAGGAAACGGCTGTGCACGCGCTGCGGCTCATGGCCTCCGGCCTGTTCGACGCGCATCCCGGGCTGCGCATCATCCTTGGCCACATGGGGGAGGGGCTGCCCTACTCCATGTGGCGGGTGGACAACCGCAACGGCTGGGTGAAGGCCCCCAAGGGCTATCCGGCAAAGCGCCCGCTCGGGGAGTATTTCCGCGAGAACTTCTTCATCACGACGTCGGGCAACTTCCGCACGCAGACGCTGATCGACGCGATGCTGGAGATCGGGGCGGACCACATCCTGTTCTCCGCCGACTGGCCCTTCGAGAACATCGATCACGCGGCGGACTGGTTCGATGCCTGCTCCATTTCGGAGAACGACCGGCGGAAGATCGGGCGCACCAATGCCTGGAAGCTTTTTGACCTGGATGGGGCCATGGGGCGGGACCTCGCGCGGGCCGCCGAATAGTCTGGACACAACAAGGGCCAAAGCCCTGCGGGAGGAATCACGACATGAATCTCACCCCCCCTTCGCCCCGGACGGTGCTGCCGCGCCGGGCAGCGATGGCCGCGGGTCTCGCCCTTGCGATGCCCGGCACCGTGAGGGCGCAGGGCACCGCCACGGCCAGGCCGGTCACGATCATCGTGCCCTACACGCCCGGCGCGCCGCCCGACATCATCGCGCGCGCGGTGGGGGAGGGAATGTCGCGCCGCCTGGGCCGGCCCGTGGTGGTCGAGAACCGCCCGGGCGCCTCGGGCAATATCGGGACGGAGGCGGTGGCGCGGGCGGCACCGGACGGCAACACGCTGCTGCTGCAGGCAACGACCCTCTCGATGAATGTGAGCCTGTTCCGCACCATCCCCTACGACCCCGTAGCGAGCTTCGCCCCGATCGCGACCCTGATGGAGACGGAAGGCACTCTGGCCCTCAACGCCTCGGCCGGTGGGACAAGCCTCGCCGAGTTCATGGCGCGGGCGAAGGCGCGGCCGGGGGGACTGAACTACGCCTCGCCCGGCGTGGGAACGCCGCACCACCTGGCCATGGAGCTGTTCAAGCGCCGGGCCGGGCTCGATGTCACGCATGTGCCCTATCGTGGCTTGGCAGGGGCCATCACGGACATCCTGGCCGGGCATGTCGCCGCCATGTTCATCCACACCCCGCAGGCCGTGGAGCTGTCGCGGGATGGGCGGGTGCGCGTGGTGGCCGTGACGGCCGACGCGCGGCTGCCTTATCTGCCCACGGTCGCGACCCTGGCCGAGCAGGGCGTCACGGGCGTGGTCATGCGCGACTGGTACGGCCTCTTTGCCCCGGCCGGCACGCCGCCGGAGCTGATCGCGCGGCTGAACGAGGCGGCGAACGACGTGCTGTCGGCACCCGACGCGCTGCGCAACCTCGTCGCCCAGGGCTACGAGGTGGTGGGCGGCACGCCGGAGGCGCTGCGGGAGCGGGTTGCGGTGGCCATCCCGCGCTGGGCCGCGGTGGTGAGGGATGCCGGGATCACGGCGGAGTAGCGGCCGGGAACCGGAGGCGCGAAACCCGGCGCCCGCGTGCGGCATGCGCCGAGCAAGCTCGGCCGCATGCCGTCCGCGGCACGCGCGTCATGTCAGCCCCGCGTCCACCACGAACTGTGCGCCCGTGCATCCAGCGGCCTCGTCCGAGGCGAGAAAGAGCGCCACGGATGCGACGTGCGAGGCCTGGAGGCGAAGCTTCAACGCCTGGCTGGCCATGAACTCGGCCTCCATCTCTGGCGTGCGCCAGAGGCCGAGCTGGCGTTCCGTGACGATCGCACCCGGCACGATGCAATTGACCCTCACGCCATCGGAGCCCAGCTCCCGCGCCAGGGTCTTGGTGAGACCGATGACGGCGGCCTTCGCGGTGGTGTAGCCCACCATGCCCGGCCTACCTTTGATCCATGAGGTGGAGCTGAACAGAATAATCGAGCCGCGCGCGCGTGCGCGCATGCCCTGGGCAACCGCCTGGGTGGCGAAGAACTGGTGGTCCAGGTTGACGGCCAGCCGGTCCCGCCATTGCTCGGGCTCCACCTCGTCGAAGGCGTGCCTCTCGTCGCTTGCGGCGTTGTTCACCAGCACGTCGATGCCGCCGGCGATCCCCTCGATGTCACGCACCGTCCGGCGGAGGACCGCCACGTCGCGCAGGTCGCAGGCGTGATACGCCGTATGCGGCAGGGTATCAGCCAGGAGGCCGCCAGCTTCGTGCTGGATGTCGAGCACGTGGACGTTGCAGCCCTGTGCGGCAAACGCGCCTGCCATCGCCGCGCCGATACCGGTGGCGCCGCCCGTGATCACCACGCGCCGGCCGCGCAGGCTGCGGTAGGACACCGCAGCGGGCAGTGCAGGAGGGCTCGGCACCGGGTGATCCTTGTGTGGAACGGACGCCATGGGCAGGATTTGTAGTGACGCGCGAATGCCTGTCAACGCGGCAAGGGGCGGGTAGCCCGCTGCCGGACCGCGGCGCTACGATCCTCCGCCTGCCGCCGCGCTCCGCTGGTGTCGGCACTTTGCTAAAGCGAGGAGGAATGCCGGATGGACATGGCCCGTCGACCCAACATCGTTCTGGTCATCACCGACCAGCAGCGCTTCGACACGATCGCCGCTGCCGGGTTCGGGCATATGATCACCCCGAACCTTGACCGTCTCGCGCGGGAAGGGGTGATGTTCACGCGCATGTACGTGACCTCGCCGTCCTGCGCGCCCTCGCGGGCGAGCCTGTTCACCGGCCTGTACCCGCACACCACCGGCGTCTTCCGCAACGACGAGCGCTGGACGCACACCTGGGTGAACCTGCTGGCCAATGCCGGCTACCGCTGCGTCAACGTGGGCAAGATGCACACGCATCCCTTCGAGGAGTCCTTTGGTTTCCATGAACGCCATGTCGTGGAGAACAAGGACCGTGCAACGCCGCGCCTGCCCTTCTTCATGGACAACTGGGACAAGGCGTTCTGGTCGCATGGTCTCGAGAAGCCCAGCCGGATGACCTATGCGCGGCGGCCGGATTACCGCGAAAGCCTGGGCGCTTTCGTCTGGGAGCCGCCGGCGCATCTGCATTCCGACAACTTCGTGCCGGCGCTCGCGGCACACTGGATCGACTCCTGGCGCGGCACTGGGCCCTTCTTCCTGGAGATCGGCATTCCCGGACCGCATCCGCCCTACGATCCCACACCGGAGGCGCTGGAGGCCTATACAGGGCGGGACCTTCCCGCGGCGATCTGGGACCGGGAGGATATCGACGGCCAGCCCACGGCATTGAAGAAGCTGCGTGAGCAGCACCTGTCCGTAGATCATGACGCGGTGGTGCACCTCGACGAGCCGACGCCGGAGCAGATGCGGCGCCAGCGCGAGCACTACTGCGCCAATGTCACGATGATTGACGCCCAGATGGGCAAGCTGACGGAGGCTCTGGAGCGACGCGGCGTGTTGCAGGACACGGTGATCCTCTTCACCTCGGATCACGGAGACTGCCTGAACGACCACGGGCACAGCCAGAAGTGGACGATGTACGAGGGAAGCGTTCGCGTGCCGGCCATTGCCTGGGCTCCGGGGCGAGTGGCAGAGGGGAGGGTGGTGGAAGACCTCGTTTCGCTGTTCGACCTCGGTCCGACGATTCTTGAGCTGGCTGGCATCGAGCCGCCACGCTGGATGGAGGCGCGCTCGCTGCTTCCCTATCTCGGCCATGGCGAGGTGGAGCCTCGCCCCTTCGTTTTCGCCGAGCACGCAGGTGACCGGATCCTCAGCGGCACCGAGTTCATGACGATGATCCGCGAACAGCGGTGGAAGCTTGTGCATTTCGTGGACAGCGACGAAGGGCAGCTCTTCGACATGCGCGCCGATCCACAGGAGCTGCGCAATCTTTGGAACGACTCGGGACATGAGCCGGTTCGCAGGGCGCTGGTGAACGAGATCCTAGCTTGGCGGATCCGGAGCGATCTGAAGACGCAGGGCTGGTCCGAGGCACTCCGGGGCCTTCCGGCGCGTTGATCCGCGGCGGCAAGGCAGTGTTGCTAGCCCACGGCCCGCGTGCTGCCTCGCTCCATCAGAGTCCAGCCGGCTACCAGTCGCTGGGGCGGCCCGCCAGCGATCCGCGCGAGAATGGTCTGGGCCGTGAGCCGCCCGATCGCCTCGCGCGCCGGGCGGACCGTGCTGAGGGGAGGGGCCATGTAGGCGCTGGCTTCCGAATCCCCGAAGCCGACGACGCCGCAGTCGTCCGGTACGCGCCGGCCCCGGCCGGCGAGGCCGCGCAGCACGCCGAAGGCGACGGCATCGCTGTTGCAAACGATGCCGTCGACGTCGCGCTGATCATCCAGCAGTGCGCGCAGCAGGGCTTCACCGAGCCGCGGGTCGCCTGGCTCGGCCCGCGTGCAGAGCACGGGTTCGGCAAGCCCGGCCTCGGCGGCAACGGCGGCAAGGCCTTGGGCACGCTTCCGCGCGCGCGTGTCGCCGGGGCGGAGGCTGCCGAGGAAGGCGAGGCGGCGGTAGCCGCAGGCGAGCAGGTGCTCGCCCTGCGCGCGCCCGATCGCGGTGTGGTCCATGCCTACGGCGGAATCGATGACCTCCCCGCCGATGTCCCACATCTCCACCACCGGCGCGCCCGATGCGCGCAGTAGCCCGACCGCGCGGGGATGATGGTCGAGACCGATAATCGCCATGGCGGCCGGGCGCCAGCTGAGGAAGTCGCGCACGATCTGCCATTCCTGTTCCGGGTCGTAGCGCGAGTTGCCGAGCATCACCTGCAGGCCTTGCTGAACGAGTTCCGTCTGCATGGCATCGATGACGGCGGCGAACTCGGAGTAGAACAGGGACGTGACCACCACGCCCACGACGTTGGAGCGCGTTCGAACGAGGCCGCCGGCGAGACGGTTGGGGACATAGTCCGCCTCGTCCAGCGCGGCGCCGATGCGCGCCCTGAGTTCCGGCCTCACGGTTTGCGGAGCGCGCAAGGCGCGGGAGACCGTGTTGACCGAGACGCCCACGCGGCGTGCCACGGAGGCGAGCGTCGCGCGTGGGCTCGCGCCGTGGTCGCTGCGTTGTTCTCCGGTCATCTTGGCTTCCTCCCCGCCGATTTCCGCACCCGGCCCCACGACGACGCGTGGCAAAGTGAGCGTTGCGTTAACCTTAACTCTATGTGAAGCTGCACCTCCTGAACAAGAACAACAACGGCGCTCTGTGCGCCGCGAGGACGTGCGTCGGAGGATGGGCATGCCGCGGTCAGCGCAGGCAATTCAGCACGAGCCACGCCTTGGCCCGCCCACTCAGCCCTACAGTCTGAAAGGCATGAGCCCGCATGGCTGACCGGCCGAACATCATCCTGATCATGACGGACCAGCAGCGCTACGATTCCATCGCGGCGCTGGGCTTCCCGCATGTCTCGACACCCAACCTGGACCGGATGGTGGAGGACGGGGTCGCCTTCACCGAATGCCACATCACCGCACCGAGCTGCGTGCCTTCGCGCGCAAGCCTGTTCACGGGATACTACCCGCATACGACCGGAGTTCTCGCCAACGGGCAGGCATGGCAGCACACCTGGGTGGAGCGGCTGCGCGAGAGCGGCTACCGCTGCGTCAACGTGGGCAAGATGCACACCATTCCATACGAGTCCGACTCCGGCTTCCATGAGCGCTACGTGGTGGAGAACAAGGACCGCTACATGGAGGGGCGCTGGTTCTTCGACGAATGGGACAAGGCGCTCGCGGCGCATGGCCTGGTCAAGCAGCAGCGCGAGCAGTACCGCGAGAGGCCCGATTACCGGACGCGTCTCGGCGCCTTCGACTGGGAGCTGCCGGAGGCGCTGCACTCGGACGCCTTTGTGGGCAACATGGCGAAGTGGTGGGTGAACACCTACCCGCCGACCGAGCCGTTGTTCCTGCAGGTCGGCTTTCCCGGCCCGCACCCGCCCTTCGACCCGCCGGCGCGCTACTCCGCACCCTACCTGCGGGCGAACGACCTTCCGCTGCCCAAGCCGACGCGGGAGGAGCTGGATGGGCTTCATCCGGCGTTGCAGGAAAAGCGCCGGCACGACGTGGAGGTGGATCACGACAGTGTCGCCTGGAGCCTCGATCCTTCCCCGGACCAGATGCACCGGGTCTGGGCGCATTATCTCGGTAACGTCACCCTGATCGATGACAAGGTCGGGGAGTTGCTGGGGGCGCTCCGGGAGCGCGGCTACCTAGAGGACGCGGTGGTGATCTTCACCTCCGACCATGGGGAATGCCTCGGTGAACACGGGCTGATCCAGAAGTGGTCGATGTATGACGTCGTGACGCGCGTGCCGACCATCATCTGGTCCACCGCCGGCCGCTTTCCCGGCGGGCGCCGCGTGGAGGGCCAGTGCCAGCTCTTTGATCTCGGCCCCACTATCCTCGAGCTGGCCGGGCTGACGCCGCCAGCCGATTTCGAGGCGCGCAGCCTGCTGCCCGCGCTCGAGGGACGGGACTGGACGCCGCGCACCCATGTGTTCTGCGAGCAGGCCGGCGACGTGGCGCTGGGCGGAGTCGAGTTCATCACGGGCGTGCGCAGCGACGGCTGGAAGCTCGTTCACTTCAAGGGCTCTGCGGAAGGACAGCTCTTCGACCTCGCCAGCGACCCTGCGGAGGTGCGGAACCTCTGGAGCGATCCCGCGCATCTGGAGAAACGGCGGGAGTTGCTGGATGCGATACGCGAGTGGCTGATCGATTCCGCCTACCGCACGCGCGACCTTCACGCGGCATGCCGGTGACAGCCGTGGCTGAGCCAGGTGCCGCTGGGTCCGGCGGCATCCTGCCGCAGCCA
>Ga0210040_10001258_pt1 | contig 39038 bp, 28 predicted proteins | sample CryGeyCG12114_NA_FD_185462 | JGI IMG/M metagenome (GOLD analysis project Ga0210040, IMG submission 185462) | Groundwater microbial communities from aquifer - Crystal Geyser CG19_WC_8/21/14_NA (SPAdes) (version 2) | ecosystem: Environmental > Aquatic > Deep subsurface > Groundwater | place: USA... | reverse complement strand
TTTTTATCGTTTTTCGGTAGTCTCATCAGCTAGTCTTTCTCTGTTCACCAACTTGCAATCGCAAATTGAATCATCAATCAACATCATTTTGATTTTCGCGCCAGCAATAATACTACTACAAGTTATTCCAGTAAACTGATCAGATGACCAAAAAATTACCCTAACATTTCAAATTGAAACATTTAATTACAAAATTAAACCATTTTGGTCACGGTCTAAAACCTGTCTGAAAACTGCGCACACAACTTTTACCTCGTTTCAAACAGAGTGTGTTAACAGAAATTCCAACTTGCGTTTTCAGGTGATTTTAGCTTTAATATGTGGAGCATAGGGCGCTCCCGTTTCTAGTAATTCTAAGACTCCGCCTTCGGCTTCGTAATAAATTAATAACCAATTTATTCACTTACCATTACAACGATGATTCACAAAACAATCGAATTTTGTCGAATCACTTGATAACAAAGTTATATTTCACATTCACTCACTAATACAACGATATTTCAAAATTAGAGGTCTGCGTCGATTAAGAATCAACAACGGCGGCGTAGAGGGTGATTTATAACCCAGCTCTCTGCTCCCACGGCGTCGCCGCCGTCGTCGACGTATATCATTTTCGACGGCAGCGGAAAACCATAGAGTTTACTATCAGCCATGGAATTTTTCAAACGAGAGCGCGAAATTTTTCAGCAAAAATTTAGCAGTCAAATATAAAATTGACCACAATTTGGCAAAAATTATTAGCTGAGAAAATTTTGAAATTTTAACTTTGAAAAATGTCATTTCCTGGCTGAGATTTACAATGTTTAACTGTTTTTTATATTTTTTTTATTTAAAAATTCCACGGCGGTCGTTTCTTATCGACGGTGCATCAACGCGTCGGCGCGTCGACGCGTCGATGAAAGTTATCGACGGCGGCAGCGTGAAATTATGACAAAAAAACAGCGTCGACGACGGCGTAACTCGACGGCGCACACCTCTATTAAAAACACAATCGAATGTTGCAAAACCACTGACTTGAAATCGCACATTCAAAATGAATCAATCACATTTGATTATTTCGACAAAAAACCGCGTCGACGACGGCGTAACTCGACGGCGCACACCTCTATTCAAAACAGAATCGAATGTTGCAAAACCACTGACTTGAAATCGCACATTCAAAATGAATCAATCACATTTGATTTTCGCGCCAATAATAATAATACTACAAATTTGTACAATATACTTATCACATGATGAAAAAATTACCTTACTGTTTCAAATTGAAACAACTAATTAAAAACTGAAACCACTTTTTGATCGGTTGGGGTTATACTACATCTTACCTGAAAACTGCGCATTGATCTTTAACCTCGTTCCAAACAGAGTGTGTTAACACAAATTCCAACTTGCGTTTTCAGGTGATTTTCCATTTAGCATGTAGAGCATAGGGCGCTCCCGTTTCTACAATTATAAGACTCGCCTTCGCAGGCTTCGTAATAAACATTGCTAGCAAAAAAAGGGTCAAATGAACAAAACGTGACCAGAATTTGAACTCTGAACACGATATGTTTTTCTAATAAAGTGCTTAAAAAGTAGCAGAGTGGATGTACTCCCTTTGTTAAATACTCTAGAGTTAATAAATCCACTGCGAGGACATTTCTTACTCTACTTTTTTTGTGCACGCTCACAAATCTTTGTGTGGATGCTATTGGAGTATGCAATAAAGAGAGAGCGCAAGGATTTGGTAGTAATAAAAGTGGCAGTATCTCAACTAAAACCTACTCGTTCATCTCATCTCTAATCTGTTTGCACAAGTGTGGAAACGTTCTCGGAATAAAACATTTTCATAATGGCATCCATCCCCTTTTGGTTTCCATTTCAAGGAAAATTTTAAGCAAACAAGGCTCCTTTGGTCGAAATTTAGATGAAAAGTGCCTTTGTTTTTCAAATGTTGCAAAAGCTTGCCAAAAAATCAGAAATGCGTAGCTATAGGATGCGTTTGTAGCGGGTTTACAAGAATAAACCAAAGACACAACAAATAGAGCGATTGGATCAAAACAATAAAAGCCAAAGGGCAAACTTTTAAGAACCAAAAAATATACGTTACTGTACGGATCAAATGTAAACTCGTGGCAAAAGCCACGAGGATAAGAAAAGTAGAGTTGCACACTGGACTGAGCAGAAGATCAGGTTGGCTGGAACAAGTTGCGGACTGGAGAAAAGTCCGTATGCAATTTGAAATATGGCGCATTAGGTGTACAACCAAACCTATGTAGTCACAATATTAGTACGGCGAATCCAAGGATGAGAAGATGAAAATCGGTTCATATAAGCTTTCTATTCATCGGCCAAGAATCGGCTATTGAGCGTGTGTAAAGACTAGAGTGGTAAAATATTATTATCTTGGTCGTACAACTTTTTTCAATCTCAGTCAGTGAGTCAGTAGTAGTGAAAAAAATTCTTGTGTGCATATTGTTTAACTTTGGTTCCTCCAAAGGAAATTATGTTGGCCAACTTTTTTCAATTTCAAACTTGTCCTTTGTTGCTTGCTCACACACAGTTGTTGTGTACAGTTGACTTCCGCGGGCTCAATTCTAACCAACGGGGATTTTAGAATCATTTGTGTACTGAATCCCTACGTTTTTTGCTGTCATTTATTCCAAGAGTTTTTTTTCTCCAAAATGGAGCTTTGTATGCAAGCACCAAATTTAGATTATGACTTTTTTGACAAGGCACACAAATTGGGTCCACAACGAGCGAAATTGCGTTCACAAACTGTGAAAGCATGCACAAAACATATTCACTAACTAAACTATGGAATGACTTTAATACACCATCTGACATGCATTCCCAGATAAACGTATTTTTGAGTCGGAAGAAAAGGCAAGTAACTGTGATCGAGCTGATGATACATGACTCCACTTATTGTGCAAGCTCAACATGGCCCGTCAAAAATGTTGAATACAAATTGTCCTTGGGGAATGATGCTCTTGGGTGAAAGAAGCACTCTTTTTGCCCAAAAAATGGCCAACTTTTTTCCTCCTGAGAAGGCCATCCATTGAGTCTATTGTCAAAAACCTCTTTGTTACACTTATTACCGTTTGTTCAGTATGCATATATTATCTATACCGCTCGCTTTACTTTCCCTGCTCACAATGGACTAGACCTTGGCACACAGAATGCAAAAAACAGACCAAAGGGACAAAGACTATCTATAGCCTGTAAGCATCAGCGTTTATTCAATTGTCAGAAATATCCAGCTCAAACTCCAACTCTTGTAGCCAACCAAGGCTTGGGAATATGGATGAGGATTAGCATTGGCTGACAAATGAGACACTTTTCCACTTCGGCTCTCAACTTGGACACATGTTCATGTGTGCTAACCTGTCATATTTGACTCCCAGAGTTAACTCAACTGGGCCTGTACAATCTCATGTTCTAATGTAGTAGTTATAGTTGGGTGCTTTGCAAAACCAAAAGGTCAGCAAAAAATCCTACCCTCCATGTCCAATCAATCATCATGCAACACAATAGGGATGGATAGAACTATTTGTGGTGAGTTGCACTACACTTGTTATGATTGTTATCATTTGGGAAGGTCAGTTTGAAGCATGCATGATTCCCCCAATGCATGCTAGAAACTTTGCTAACTAATATCGGAACAGTAATTTGTAGTTGAAACCCAGATTGGACATTGTAGTTTATATTGAGCAGGTATTACTACAAATATGATACTCTTTAGCTGCGGAATGTATGCAAATGAGGTTAGAGGAAGGAAAGTTTTTGCATTTGCCATCATCTCATTCTAAACAGGATGGAAGAAAGTATAAGGCCGGATGCATTTACCGCTCCTTCCTATACTCCATGTTGCATAATGGGGACTCAGTCAGTAACCAGCTATTAAACAATTCTGTATGGACGTGCTGTCATGAAACGAACAGCGCAAATAGTGTATACTACATCCCTTTGGTTTGGTTACTACAACCCATTCATTTATATCTCTACTGTCTATTAATCCTATAGCTAACTATGGACGGGAATAAAAATGAAATAGTTAGTTAGTTACTGAAACTTTACAATCACTTTTATAGTCCATTTGGTGCGCACACAAAAGCTATCATTCTTGGTTAGTTAGTTAGTTATTCAGTTATGCTTTGAAAACTGTGTGTGAGCCAATCTATTGAGTGAAGTAAATTAGATTGAACGCATTTCGTGAAAAGGACCCAAACTAGTTAGTGAATGAGCGAAAGATTGGGAATTGAGACGTGCTGGAATTCAAGATATGGGTTCTTATCCCAGGCAATAAGGAGTCCATTCTTATCTTTTTCTCCTGTGCATCTGGTTGGGTGCGAAAAAAACGAAATTGTTGTATTTAGAATCAATATATCTATGCTTTGCGAGTGATCCGACTCCAGTTGGTAAATGCATATACTATAGCTAACACTGACTGAGAGACGAGTGGGAGCCCTTTGGATATAGCGATATAGCCGGAGCCGGGGGTATTAAAAAGAGCAAGCAGTCAAATGAGGCCGGCATGTTGTAAAATTTTCATTATTACTTACCACAAACAGTTGTCTATAGCAAACACATGCATGTAGAAATTGAAAGGCGTAGAAAATTGGGCGGCTCTTTAGTATGCTCCCATTACAACTCTCCGTACTTATTACCCTATCTTGATCTAGTTTTATTAGTTTAGTTAGTTAATACTGCCTGAGTAATAATAAACTGCAGCAAGTGAACATACAAAAGTAGTGAGCAAGTGCATACTGCAAACATATTACTTCTTTTTTTCTATCCTATCTTGTTTGGCATGTCTTACAGCCTTCAGCTACCAAATTTCAGTGAAATCGACTTAGATTTTCTAAAACGTTCGTAATTATGAATGAATGAATGAATTTATTGATTTGGCATCAGCCCACTCAATACTTAAATTTTTACATCGAATAATTTGTTAAAATGAAATAAATAGACGCGAAAGGCGTTAATTACAAACAAACGTTCGTAATTAGAAATCTGTTTTGATATATAGGGATAGTCTGTGACTCCTTCTGGATGAAAATTAAACGCGCATTTTGTATCTTACGGGTGTTGAACAATCATTTAAACAAAATTTTATAGAACTTTACGCTTCTATAAACAGTGAGCATGGTTCGTCCTTTAAATTATAACTTTGTGCAAATAATATAAAAATCCCTCCAGTAGTTTACGAAATACTTTTGTGACAGACAGACAGACATTTTATTCTTATAAAGTAGCTTTGCTGTGCTCACCATACATAATAATGGTCTGTTACATCTTTTAAATTGCCCATGATGAAGACAACAGGGAATGAAAAATTAGCCACTAGCAGCCTACCGAAACTAACGAACTAACTAGTGTATTATGAAGTTTTGAATTGGTTAAAAAGATGGGATGAAAGATTTGAGTAGTTTTTGTTGGAGCGCCATATCAATATGGATGCAAATGTACGCCTTAGTATGCAAATAGTGGACAAGAAGGATAGATGCTGAGTGGGTTTTTGATTATTGCATTATATAGTGCAGTAGTGTGGATGGATAGTGAATTTATTAAATGTGTTCCACACAGCCTTAGAGCAAGGGTGGAACATGCTGGCAATAAATTTACCATTAATATACTCCCCCTAAGTCACTGGGCCGTACAAAAATGGCATGGGTACAAATATATGAGTTTACTAATTCTGTTTCACTTGGTTTACATAGACTATAAATAAGTTGAGGAAAAAAACTAACAAACTAAAAGTGAGATGGAATAAGATGATTGTGTTTTCTACTTTCTCCTATATGTTAATAGTGAAAGCAGGTGAAAGCATACAATGAACTGCATAGGTCATCCATGCCATATACTGCTCTAATATGAAAATTGACTCGGGATTACACGAAAAAAGATGAAATTCTAAAGTTAATGTATTTTTCCTAATTTTCAAGTGTGTAAAACTATAAACAGAATGTTTTCTTTGCATCTATGGGCGCTCTTTAACAATTTTTTTATTTCGGGGTTCATTGCGAACCAGTAGCATTGGAAACTTGTAACTAACTAACTAACCAACTACACAACCTAGGCGTTCCCCTGACCTCAAAAAGGAGCAAATGGACAGTACATTAGCTGTCCATTACATTATTAGTGACGGGTTAGTGAGTGTATGGTCCAAAGGAAATCACTGATCAGACCAAAATGTATGCACACATCATTGTGTTGTTGTCTCCTCCAGAAACTAATGGGAGTCAGCCGAGGCAAGTGCAAAATTTTTCCCAACATGACAACATCTTCATCATGATGGGAACCACATGGACCACTTTTTTTCTTGTTCTAACTAACTAACTATGCAGCCTACTAGAAAAACACACTGGACAGAAGTACATAAATAGTATGTACTGTAGATAGGTAAATGAGATACAGCTTGTTTATCTGTGATGAATGGTTGGACCACTTTGCTCATTTTTCATCCAAAAAACCGACTGGAATAAACTTTGTTCATTCTGAGAGTATTCCCAGAGCAACTATTTTCTAAAGTTGCCAGTTATGCTCATCACTTGGAATACGAATTCACATATAAGGTTTCATTAATGGAAAAATTGACTAGAAAAAGTTGTGCTATAGACTTGGCTGAGCACGCGCTTGTATTTATAAGAAGATGATGACATTATATAAACTAAATGTTCTTGAAAAACAATATGCCATTAGTCCTTGTTGTTTTCTCTCTGTAGGATACAAAGGGCATGTAAACACTGAAGACCTATCATTATTCCATAGTATTTTGTACACAGTACATTTCACAGAGAACACTCTACCATACGTAACCTCGATTTGTTAGGGAAACAGTTGGATCAAGTAACCATGCAGAGGTTCAATTTCCATTCCCATATGAGAGCTCTATCCTATAGCGGATCGATTGGGACTGAGGAAAATATGATGGAAATTTCGGTCAGAACAAACTCCAATCTTTCAATGCCCAATTTTGGGAGGAAATGATATGAAATTGTAAGCCTATAGCTGGGGAACATTTTATTGGGCGTGATAGTCAATTTGTTTCATTTGCGTAAATTATTATCTCAAATGGTGGCCAATAGTGGAAACTTTTTTTCCTAGTCAAGAAGTGAACACTAGAAATAAGAAAGTTAGTTATAGCTGGTTAGTTAGAATGGGTGTTCAGATGTGTTCCACTTTTAGGGGACACACATGCATGATAAAAAGAGAGCAGAAAAAAGTGTCTTCGGTAGGTCATTATCCCATCAAACGGATTTATTGCATGAGGCGGCACACTACTTTCCTACTCACACACATTATATGAGAGAGAACCATCTACTTACTTTGACTAACTGACAAAAAAGAGCTGTAAAAATGGATGCTTCATGTGAAATCTTTCGGATCCTCCCATGCAGGGGGATAATAAATATAGCATACTAAAACTCTAACTATATATGAATTTTTGTCCATTGCATGTGGAGTAGGATTGAAATTTCGGACTCCAGTTGTCAGTCACATGTTATGAAAACTATGATTCCAATTTTCGATTGAGCAAACAGTGTACCAATGTTTACATTGTGAGTTGAGAGAAAGATTTTTGCAGTGCTCATTCACAGTGTGTAGCAAGTACATTGTTACTTTATCTCATTCAATGTATGTAGTACGTCAGTAGGACAATTGGGAAGAAAGCATTTCCCCTCTGATTTTTTTTACTCCGATTCCCATTAGATTTTACTGTATTCCCTTTTGTTGCAGTGCACACTACTATAAATAACTACTGGAACATGTATAGTCTTTTTACATTGTCAACGGATATTTTGAATGGAGCTCTTGTAGCTTTACATTAGTCGTATAACTACAAAAATGGTTCAAGACATGTTCAAACTGTGCCAAGTGTACTAGGCTATAAATCTTTGTGGAATGCTAATGGCACACATTTTTAGCAGCCACGTTCACATTACTTACTTTTAGCAAATCAGTTGATACCCAGGCATCTGTACTCAGTCAGTGATTCAAATTTCCCCCCTCTAACTAACTAACTAACTGTGTTTCAAGATTGTGCATACAACTTTATTTCTGGTCCATCATGGGAAATGACATCGAGGGAGAGTATATGATAGTGAGTGCAATTCAGTGAACAAATGGACAACTATGAGCTTTTTTTTTTGAGCAAAGTACATTTGATGGCGTATGGCTCATGTCAAAGGAAATCTCATTTCGTTCACAAGACAAATGCGACTTGAGCATATTATATCTATTGGAAGCATGGGGAAAGTTGGTCCCAATTATAGTGAGTGAGTGATAGCCAGACTTGAGTGAGTGGAAGAAAATGCTAGAAATTGCTTACACAATGCATATAGGATGGGATTCAATTGTCTTGGTTTCAAACAAGACTCGGGAATTTCAAAGTCAATTTCGTTTTCATGTGGCTAAAGGCTTGTACTCTAACTCTCTAATACGGAGGATCAAATCAAATGTGAATAATGATATATTGGAAAGTTTTCACAAGGATTGTCCAAAAAACGGATACAAAAAGTATAGATTTTGAGTTTTTTTACCCAGTTTTGACCAATTTTTGAATCCAAATACAAGAGTAATGTAATATACGGGCTCTGTAAGTACAATGTTAATGTTTTGGTTCGAATATATACACTAACATTTTTATGCTGTCATTTAGGATGCCATACGAATTGGTTAAACTGAATCCAATAGTGACTGGATTGAAGTCAATCAAGAAAAACGATTCCATAATGCCATTATTATTAGTTTTAGTTTCCATCACACCCTGTACTGTGTTTGTGTGGATCATGCATGATGGCACGAATGTTTCAAACTCCAGATAGACGTTTGTATGATAAACACGAGCGTGTGCATACATAACTCATAAAATCAGAGCAGATATTTTATTACCGCACATTCTTCCCGTTCTATTTCTCACGCATGCATTTGTCTTCATTGGCTTGACTCTGGGAGTGAAAATAAAATGATGAAAGATGAGTTTAGAAAATAAAAAAGTGGCTATGAACAGCTATATGGATAGTTAGTTAGTTCCGTAGCATTTTGACGGCCTCTTTGTATTGCACGCACCAATCATTTAAATTAAATGCTTTTTTCCCATTTATCATTTCACTGGCGACTTAAAAATAGACTGAAAACTGGCAAAATAGCTAACTACTAAATTTCTTTGATCTTCCAAATGCTTCAATAATTGAATTTAAAAACATCCATCTGTTTCATTACCTCGTCCACAATCTGCTGGTTGTGCATAATGGAAATAAATGTATTTCCCTCCGAATAAACTGAAATGCTCTAGATTCTGGTGAAAAAATGCAGAGGTAAGCAACTCAAACAAACACCCAATCATATAGTACATGGCCCTGATGATGATACATGCTGTGAAAAATAATACTCGCAGTGCTCCTATCACATACTCCATGGAATCGTGTTGACCGTAAATCTACTATCTAGCTTTATTATGGAAACCCACGCGAAAATTCGCCACCATAGAAATGTGTGTGGAGTGCTCGTGGAAATTCTTGCCATCACCACATCTTTTTTCTTTTCAGCCCTTTGAGAATACATATTATACATGGTGGGTTTGATTATCCAAAGAGATATTTGAGTTCAGATGTGAAAAATTGTCAGGAGTGACTAAACATGTGCACTTTTTATCTTGCTCCATAATCTTTGACTGGATGGTGTCGTAAAATTTGGGAAACTGCTCAAAATGGAGCCGCTTTTGCAAACTCTGCTTTCTCCGTGAGTCTGATAAATTGTATGATGATGGCACTTTGCTGTATTGCAGTTTTCTGAGCATACTCCTATAGTTAGTTAGTTAGTTGGTTGGTTGGTTACTAACTAGTTCTGTTGTACGCTTTTTGTGACCTTAGTTAGTTGGTTACTATTATTGTGTGATACGTGGTGTGATATAGTTTTTTTTCTGGCGTAGATACACTACTCCCATTGTGGATGTGAGTGCACAGGCGAAATTCATAAGCCCTCTTGGTTTTCATCATTTCAGTTTATACAGGAGCCATGAGGAGTTTTGGTGTGGCCCAGTTCTTGGCATTCTTACAGAGAGATTCCAATGGAAATTCTTTATCATAAAAAATGCACTAAGAGTGTTGCTGTCTGTTTCATAGCCGTATATTTGGGACTATGTTCCCATGAGCTCATTTTTAGGCCATGGATTTTGAAAAGGGATCGTTTTTAACTGGTTTTGTTCAACTTGTGATTATTTGTATTTTATGCAGCTGATGAGATTATAGTGAGACAATGTTGTTAGATATAGAATTGAATATGTGTGCAAGGAAAGTTATTGTGTATAATAAGAAAAATGGAGAAAGATTCACAGGGGTAGACATTTTTTTGCATGCCTGGCTAGATTTAAAATGTTTTTTTTTTCGTTGATTTTTTTCTGACCTAGTTTTTGTACATGTAAAATACTACTTGAGTTTACTGTTTGTCGTTTTTGTGAGCATGGTTATTTACATTTTTTCTCACTTGGTTGTGCAGCAATTTATTATTACTTTAGTTTTTTAAAGAATGGATACTTTATGTGCACGTGGGGTGGAAATTTGGAAATAAGTTCACAGAAGGAATAGGTTTGCCCTGTTTTACGGAATATATAAGCTTTGATTCCTTTTGTTTCAACAAAATAGGAGATTCAGCTGCCCGGGCGGATTGAAAAAAGGTCGGGAAAACAGTTTAAGAGTTAAACAATGTGTATAAACGATGAGTGAGATTTAACATACCTGATAAATTAAATATTACAATTAATGGGCGCGAAATATTCCATGCTTGGAGCCATTATACTGGAAATGCAAAATCATTTTACAAATTTTATTTCGTAACAATGAAAAAATTGAATTCAACAGTAGTATGCTCTGTGAGAGAATAGTTTTCAAACAATTTTTGAAGGTCAAAAATAAAATTGTTAGCCACGCCATGCTGTAGTGCTGTAACTCTTTACATGCAATTTCATTATTTCTAGTTAGACTGGGAATGAAACGAGGAGATAATAATTTAGAGTGACGGCAGATATGGTAAAAAAAAACTTGGGCAATTCGCTGGAGATATTACGAATAGACAGACAGGACTCAAAAAAGACTTTCCTTAACTTAAGAGATGATAAAATAAAAATTTCATTTTCTCATCTAATATCAATCTAGGAAAATGAAAAGCGAATGATGGGAGAACAATCTGCTAGCTTTGAGGAGCCAGAGGCTCAACAACACACACAGATAGAGCAAAACTAACAATGTATGTATGTATTTGTATGGCGCAGATAGGAACATTATCGTCAACTTTTATTATGCTCCTCGTTTCGTTCCTCTTTTCCAAACCGTACGGACCAATGTACCAGTTAGTTTAAGCCCAATCCCAAAATTGGATGGCCATACAAAACATGTGGTGAACAGACACAGAACATGACTTTTTTATTTCATTAACTAACTTACTAACTGCATTGTGTGGTTAGTGGTGAATAATAATGTGCTGTATGGCAAATTGTTTCTAACTAACTCACTTTTTTAGGCCAATGCATAAATGTATATTAACTTGAGTTAATTAGTTAGTTTTAGTCCCATACCAGAATAAATGGAGGAAATTCGTAGTGTCATTAATAAATTTCACTAAAATCACAAGCTAAATAACGTTTCTATGTAGCGGCATCACCTATGTTCAGCAACGGGAAGTTTTACAGATTTGACAAATCTGAGATTTGCTCAGGACGGCGGACGGACAAACTAGCAATCTAGTCAAGTCAGTGAGTGAAAATTTGATTCTACAGCGGGAGTGCGAATTTGAAGATAAAGTAAATCAATGTGACTTTAATTGTATTTAAGCCAAGTGAGAAAATAAGAACATTTTTAAAAGAAGTTTGAATCGTAATCAATAAGAGTCAATCGAAATGAGACTGCTGAGCTATTTAGCGGCCAAAAGAAGTGCTAGACTCCCTCCATTCGAAAAAGAAGTCAAATTTAGAGAAGCTCGGCCTCTAGTCTTAGAAAATGCAGTCAGTACGAAAGGACAAAAATCAGTCGGTAAGAATTTATATTGTTGTTTATTGTTTTTTGCATTTGAGTGTATGAAAAATGAAATTACATTTCATGACTTTCATTGATTTCCAAAGCATTGACGGTCTGAGTGAGCTGTTTTAAATGGACGGGATCTAAAAGAGATTGAAATAGTTGGGTTAGCATAGTTTTTAATTTTTGTAATCCTACTTACCTAAAGGACCACCACTACCCCGCGGTAAAGCCAAGCTACCAATTCTTCTCTATCCGTTTAAAAATGGATACAGAAGGATTGGTTTAGGTATAAGTACCATCACAAAAAATGCAAAAATTATGCTAGCCCAACTGTTTTTCTGCAATGCTTGTTAGTTTAGGTTAATGATTAACTCAGAACTTCAATGCTTATTGCTGTGGATCATTAGTGCTAAACAACTAATCAACATCATTTCTTTGGTTTGCAGACACATCATGTCTACAAGAAATGGCTGTGATGTTTGCCTGCTTAAAAGATAAAGAATTCAATGAATCCAAATGCCAGACGGAGGTGAATACTTTCCTGTCTTGTTATGACAAGTATAAGGTATGTATTAATTAGCCACCGATTAGAAATTTTGTATGAGAAAAAGGTCGGCCCCTGACTGACATGAATAATAAATGTTGTATTTTATTCTTAGACTGCCAAAAGAGAGGACAAAGCTCGTGAACAGTCAGGGAAAATTCCACCGGGCAATAATCCCAGAGATTTCACTCCTAGGCAAATAAATAAAATCATAAGGAAGTACCCCCAAAAAAACGAAAAGTTATAGCTGTGAGTATGTAGCCTTTAGTAGATAGATAGTAGATAGTTAGTGATGTCAACAAGATTCATAATGTAAATAAACGGTTTGCTCGCCCAGCATTTTTTTAGTATTCCTGAGAAGAAACAATTTATTTGTGCAAATTAAGAAAGGTACAAGTTCCATGACTCCTACTTGGAGTCGAATAATACAATCTAAAAGAACCGTTTCAGTAAAATCATTCCAGCATTAAAAAGTGAGACTGGAGACTCATTCAAGTGCATATACATAATTGCAACCTGACTTAAGTGAGTAAGTTGGTGTAAGATTGTAAAAAAGAGAGTTGAAAATGGAAGAACACGGTTTACTCAATTACCCTACCTCGTGTTTGGATTATGCATCGAGTGTACGTGTCATATTGAAAACGATTATTCTTGAACGCATCGCACTTGTAGAATTGTTCAGTAGGAGTGATTCCGATTCCCCGAGCCTAGGCGCAAGAAATGAATAGTAAGTAATAAAGTAATTTTACCAACTGACCAACTACCCTTGGATAAAACATTCTAAATAAATAATTTTACCCGGTATTTGAAGTCCACTTCAGGAATAGTAACAATTTCTTGAGCTGCTCGGTACCGGCTTTGCAAATATGAGGCCTGCTCTTGAGCCATTTGTTTGAGCAAGAATAATAGAAGCTCGTTCGAATCTTTTCCGTACGACAAGTATTTCGAAAATTGCTGCAATGGAATACATTTGAGCATTTTAGTAAAATTCAACCTGCTATTACCGTACATAAAGTTGTCTATTACACTGGAAGTTTACCTTCTTCATAGTACGCATAATGGAATATTTCTGGGTTTCGATGAAACTCTCCAACATGACTCGAACCGCCATATTCATATCCATTTGGTTCACATAGTCCCGTAAATGCATTTTTGCAAACGCTTCCGACATACGGATTACACTCTCAATGTGACGGACGGTAATTGGAATGCTTCCAGTAGTCTGTAAATCAAAGCCCAAATAGTCACTCACCGTGTAATTACATCTGACCTCAACAATAAGTAATAAAAAAAACGTATACCATAGACTCTCGACGAAGTTCAGTGTACATGTGAGCAATACGATCCTCATCAACTCGACGATCCAAAACTGGATGGCACTTCTCACGGGCGTAAATCACGTATTTACGGAGCAATTCCTGAGAAATTTTCCTAACTTCGTCCGAATTAGCTCGTGGATCAATCTCCACCTCCTCGCCCTCTTGGAGCCCTTCCTCTTCATCCGAAGTATCATGTTCAATAACATCACCAAATCGAATCCGTCGGTGAGGATCCTCCTCCTGATTAGCCATTTCTTGCTCAGTCGGCTTATGGTATGGGTGATGTCTCACATGAGAGTTGACAACGAACTGAGCCAACTTTTCATCCGCAATTGGATCAGGAGTGTCACGCACCACGCAAAGGATGTCGAAACGGGACAGAATTGGCTCGGAGAGATTCACCTGTTTCAATCCCAAGTACAAACAAGTTAGTTAGCTTACACTCCAAGTGATGAGTGGAAACACTATCATACAGAGAGAAAACTAAATTACATTCTCCGCAAAAGTCAAGGATGAGTCGTAGGAGCCACTAATGGGATTAGCAGCCGCAATAACGGAACATCTAGCTCTCAAAGAAGTGACAATACCAGCTTTAGAAATACTGATAGTTTGTTGTTCCATTGCCTCGTGGATAGAAGTTCGGTCCGCATCATTCATCTACAATCACAAAACAAAACTTTTAGTTCGTCACCACTATGCCATACATAAGTAATCAATCATACATGCAATTCTCACTGTCTAATAGTTGGTTAACTGAAATCTTAAACTAAAAGTCACATACTTTGTCAAACTCATCAATGAGGCACATGCCCTTGTCAGCCAACACCAAAGCACCGGCTTCCAAAGTCCATTCTCTTGTAACAGGCGATCTTTGGACGTAGGCAGTCAACCCTACAGCAGACGCACCCTGACCAGTGGTAAAAACTGCTCGGGGTGAAATCTTCTCCAAATATTTGAGGCACTGAGATTTGGCAGTTCCAGGATCACCACATAATAAAACATTGATATCCCCACGAACTGAATGCTTTTGTCCTAAAAAAATTCAATTGATAAATTATAATGCTAAGAAATTACGACCATTTCACATGAATAAGGGAGGGACGAGATTATTGGTACCTGGATTTTTGGCTTCACCACCGAACAAGGCCAGAGCCAATGCACACTTGATATCATCATGTCCATAGATAGATGGAGCTACACTAGCAATGATGCGGTTCACAATATTCTCATCTTTGCTCAGATTTGTAATTGTGCGAATGTCGTCATCCGTCAACGCATCTAGAGCAGCTTTGTTATCCTTTTTGGTGATCTCGTTAGCCAAAATTAGAGTGGAGAAAACAGGGAATCCATGTTTTACATTCAGCGATCCATCGTAGTTATTAGTGTAAGTGCCTGTAGTTTTAGTTTTATATTAGTTAGCGATAGTATAAGACGCTAATTTAATGTACAGTGAGATTGTGGGGAGTTTACCAGAAACATCAATTTCGTCACCGGGTTTACACATGTCACACAAATCACCGAGACAAATCACATCCTTGGAGCGAGGTAAACGTCCAGCAGGAACTTTTCCAGGGGATTCCTGGACAGTCAAGCGTTGGTAATTGTGGTACAAGGTTTTCTCCATGTTCAAATTGAAAGGTCCAGACCGTTGACATTCTGGACAGTTCTGCGGCTTTACTTCGGTCTCTTGAGTTTGCACGAATGGCCCAAGGAGACAGCCACAGCTCACACAGTCGAAAATTGCTATGGAAAGTTGTGGAAGCACACTTGTTGATGAAGTGACCACACCGTAGACACGCACCTATGATTATAAAGGATTATAATGGCAGTCATTCTCGAATAATTAGGTTCACGGTCTTCAATGGAAACTTACCAATTGGTTCAAATGAAGTTGACGAAGACTCCTGATATCTTCAATGATGGGCAGATTGGAAATTCTCACGTGCAGCTCGGTTGTAACTCGCTCGTATTTGGGGAACATGAGTAGTGTGATACTCTAGCGAGAATTATGGCCGAAATAAATTTGTTGTCAGCAAGACCAAATAGATTGGGAGAATATCACTGAATCCATTTATTGAGTAATTTTTTACTTACTTTCAAAGCGTCATCCATGACGGAAAAGAGTTCTTGAGGAGCTTCTGGCAAAAAGAAAGCAATTACTTGATCCCCAGTGGCCAAATCATGGTACGAAACCTCAATGCTGGACCTGTTATCTGTTGTTAGTAAATGAGTCAAAACGTGTGATTACTTCATATAAGATTACCCGAGAGTATTTTTGATTGAATAGAATGAGGAGAGAATCTATCAATCCTTAATTCATACCTTCACACATTCTACGAATCTTTTCTTTATACAAATGATGTCCTTTGTCATCCTGAAAAGTTCGCAAAAAGTTCTTGAACCGATTGAGAATTTCATTTCGTGTCCCGGGGAGTACAACCCATTTGCGAACAGTCATGCCTCGAGTATCTTCCAGATTTTCAATGGATTCAAATGGTTGTTCCTAACACAACAATACCATATGGTTGGTTAGCTGATGATGGGTGGGACAAAGTCAACATTTCTCTATAACTCTTACTACTTCCTACCTCCATTTCTTCGTCTTTATCACCTTCACCAGCTCGCTTTCGTTTCACCCTACGGAATTCGTCTTCGTCATCATCATCTGTCCATGCAAACAAAAAAGCATGGTATCACTATCACACACGGACAATTTTGAAACAACAGACTATAACTATCTAACTGGTCAACATACCATAAAGCAGGTCCCGACGCATGCGACCACTCAAGCCCAAAGCCCGATCCCGACGTCTCATCTCTTGCTCAGCCCGTATACGTGCATCAGCAGAAATTTCGGACACATCCGAATCGTCCAAATGATCCGCCTCATACACATCTAAATGTGCAAGTGGACGGTAATCCCTGTGCAAAAGGAAAAACTAACTTTCAAAACTGATTGGTGTACAAGCAAAGCAGTCTAAAGTGGTGAGCCAAAACTTACAACTCCATGTTGTCGCCCATGAGATCCTCTCCATCCTCCTCATTTTCCTCCTCTCGGTAACTATCATCACCTCCAAGCCATTCCCTACCATCGTCTAAGGGAGCATTGTGGTCACTACCAGCAGACAATCGTCGACGTCGACTCACCGGCATTTCAGATGAAGACGCAGTGCTTACTTCAGATGCGAAACTGGCATCCTGAAAAGTCATTGGAACTTGTTTGAACCCAGTGATCTAATGCAGATGCATATTATCATATTGTTATAGGAGGAAAAACTAACCAAAGCCAGCACTCGCTCTCTGATACTATTTCTCTCTTCAGCAGTCCGACGGATAACATGACGTGGTGAGACTATCCTAGGTATTGCTTCTGGTTCCGATTCATCTTCTGTTGTCGGCTCCCGTTCCGAAGTGTCAGTATAGATCGGGGTTGTCTGCAATGTACATTATATTTATAACAACAATGAATGAGCACGAAAAGTTTAACTATTGTAGGGGTCAATATTGCGAACTTACACCCCTAGACATTGGAGACGCACTGTCTCGTTCATTTCGGTTCCTGGGAGGCACAGGATCGGAGATTGGCCGTGGCCGATCTTCGCCGGGTCCTCGTTCACCACCGTTTTGCTACAACCGCAAAATAATTACCAATCCATAATACTATAATAGCTACATCAAACAAGGCTAGCTAGATTGAGAAAACCGAGCTTACAGACATGATCTGTCGACAATGCAATCAACAGGTGTTACCGGGTCTAAGGACTCGTCAGTCGGCTAGTCGGCTGTAAAAAAATCAACGAGAAACGGTGAGTGGATTGAGTCAAATTAGGATCCAGAAATAATAGTAGCAACTAAAGAGAAGTCAATAATACAAGCTACCACAAAACAAAGGTAAATCAATAATTTTAGTGCTGACCTTCTATGGTCCAAATGGGAGAGATGATATGTCAATCAATTTGTGACCCAAAAATTTAATGGTCGGGATTTTAGTTCATAAAGAACAAAGACAAAGAACCTAACTTAGATGCGAAAATTAACTTATTTATTAGTTCATTTAAAGACACAAATCACTGGATGCAAATGGAACAAAGCAGAACGTGAAGTTCGCAAGTCAATGAAATGAATCCTCCTATCTCATGTTCTTGACAAAGACTATCCCGCTGCATTTTAGCCGCTTAGCTATCTATGGCCTGTAAACAAAAGTTGAGGCCTGCCTGAGTGAGTGAGACTGTCGGCTGATCACTGATGAGTATGTACATAGTTATTATATAGTTAGAATGTAATTTGCGATTTAGGAAACAACTTTTTTGCATGCAATAGAAAAAGATTTACGAATGTCTTTGAAAACAGAAGAAAAAATGCTGAATATTTCTTTATCATTATAATTATAATAATGCTCTGGTCTAGTCATTTATGTAAATTAAATTAATATAGGCTGGAGAAACTCTCATTTATACATGCAACAGGCTAAATAGTGATTTTATTTTTCTCATTGCTTGATATAAGTTGAACAGAAACATTTTAATTATTAAATACACCAATCTCTATGAACCAAGCATGTAAAGGATGTATTTCAAATGGGAAAGATTATTTAGCGAACTATTTCTATTACACACTGCTACTGTGGACTGCTGACACCTTTAGTGTACTGCATCAGAGGAAAACACGCATTTTTGGAGGACCACGGCCCATACATTCTTTTCAAAGGAGAGAAAATTACTTATTTAATCAATGCAATGTGCATAATTTCCGCATAAATTCATTAACTTCAGTCAGAACTTCTAAGCATGTTGTTAAAAAGAAGTTTTCATATTCCACAATTAAAACTAACATTTGTTCCGATAACATCTGCTTAAATATTGCCGTAACAGTTATTGTTTCTTCTCGTCTTTGACAGTTAATGTTTCCCACACCCACAATTGAGTAATGGATTTTCCGTCATTGTCAGCAGGCCAACTTCGGTCTTGTTATCATCCAACTTTCTCTTGGCCTAACCTATAACCACAACATTATAAAAAAGTTGGATACTGGAGCAAAGTTGGGTGATAAAAAGGCCGCCGTAGCAGAAGAGCAGTGCTGTTGTACACAAGCCACGCTACTGCGCAGCGCACTGCTCTCTCAAAATTGGCCACCAATGGAGAAGTAGTAAACAAACCACGCCCAAGCGTAGCTACTACTGCGCAACCGTGACAGACTCCAAAGATAGTTGAATGAACTCGTGTGGTTTTCGCTTTCGTTACTCCGGTGAAAAGTATAAATAGCGGTGGACTAGCCAACAAGACCAGTCAGAAAGTGTTTGCCCTACAGAGAGGAAGTATCAAGTATCCCAGCAAGTATAGTTTTTTGTATGCCATTTTGAACTCAAGTGGATTTGATTTATAATCGCAATTAAAAACTATAGCAAGTTTCAACAGCCGATTAAGTAAAGCCTGACGCTCATCATTCGCCTAGGTTTTGGTGAGTGGTTTTTTTAACCAGTAAACTCCTTTAATTAGTTTTATTATTTAATAAAAGTGTATGCTGTGGTCTATGGGTTTCTTTTCACTACAGGATAAACGATGAATTCGAATAATCAAGAAAGGGGAGGCTCCTCTGTAGAAGAACTCCCACAGGAATATAGAAGGCAAGTGGTGGTGTTGGATCGGTCTCAATTTTGGTGGAATCCCATGTTTCCCAGTGGACAGTTCTCGATTTGCTCAATGTTCGCCAAACAGTCCTGGCATGGTAGTTTGGAAAGACCTACCCGGGTAGGTTGATAGTTAGTTAGTTAGTTAGTTAGTTAGTTAGTTACTACATTTAAACACTGTCGGCGGTCAAAGTCCAATGGCATTTCGGTATTTTGCAGACGGACGATGGTGTAGGACCCGAAGATGAAGTCAAAGATTTTAAATCCTTGACAGCGTTGGCAGATGAAACAAAGAATATCCAAGTTCAACGGGAAGAGTTAACAAAGGCAACGAAGCAAGTGGAACTGGCTTTCACCACTCAATACAAAACGGAAAAGAAAGAAGAAGTGTCCCAAAATTTGGTCACGGCAGAAAATATACTGAGTGAAGTTCAGAAATTGGCAGTCGCAGCAGAAAAAGTGAGGAAAGAAGCTGAAGAGAAAACTCAAATAGAAAAACTGGAACTTGAAAAGGCAAGGAGGAATAACATTGACTACAAAATGGAGCTGAATAGTATCAAAAAAAAACTTGAGAGATCGAGAGATCAGCTGAGAAGCTCGGATGATCTATTTAAACTAAAAAAAGACGAGCTAAACTTTGTAGAAAAGATATACCAAACCAGATTAAAGGAATTAGAGGCTTTAGATGCAGAAATCACCACAAAAAAATGCGAGCTGAAAAAATATAATGCCGAGAAATCGGAAATTCCATCCCAAGCACCCAACGAACAGGCGGCGGCAACAATTCCTCCCCAAATGAACAGCAATGCCTTAGATGAAGAGAACGAAAGTGACGACGAAAACACGAAATATCTAATTCCATTCCCCTATGGACATGATAAAAATTTTAGGGATAAAGATATTACGATGGTAATTTATGATTACAACGAAGAAGGCGTAGACCCTGAGAAAGAAAAGGAGCGGCATGAGAAAAATCGGATGAAACGTCAACAGGGAAAGTTGGGCAAATGGTTTGCAAAGGAAAAAACTAGCCATTTCGAAGGGTGAGAAACATTTGCTTCCAACCATCAAGTATTACAATGCAAACAGTTGTCAACTTTTTCCAATTCGCTTTGGTTTCATCGACAATTCATAGTTCTTTTACGTTGTGTTCTTTGGGTTTGGTTCAGAAAGGAATATTTAGATGGCGCAATATTATGCCAAATATGAAAAAATGAAGCAAGCATTATATTTTTGTAGGATGTGAAATGTGAAATTGTCTTTCATTTTTGTCATTGCCTAGGAAATTCTGCCAAGTATCTTGTAGAAATACTATTTCATAATACCTTAGTATTTCTAAGTCTCTGTTCCTCTGTGCGACATACAATTTTTTTACATTTTATAATAGGCATTCCTACACGTTGAAGTATAATCAGGATCAGGACAAATGGCAAAGGCAAGTTCGTAGTTAGTATTAGTTATTAAGACTTTCCGTTTCTGTGTGAGAATGTAGATATTGCTTTTTGTTTACTATGGCTGTAACATGTACAGAAGTTTTACTTCCGAAAGTCGAGATGGTCAAGATGATGGCAATTGAGTGGGAAGTGCAATATGAGTCTGTAAATAGTAATCATTTGCTATGGATTGAATCAGTTTGTTATGTCTATTTGCTGTGTGACATTATGACCAACTAACTTGAATTCATCTATTTTTGTATTCTAAAGTCTATAGATCTATAGATTGACTCCTACGCACGTATCCATCACTGAGTTTAAAACTGTGTCAGTTAAATTGAAGAAAGCTTATATAACTACGATTCGGTAATTAACGCTTAGGATTTTTTTATATATCAGTTTGATTCATTGTTTTTCGCATTCTCATGTTGTAATATTCTTTTGTACTCGTTCGAAATCTGATTGTTTGTTTTTTTGTGTCAAACGATTTTTCATGTATCAACGGAAGTAGCAGCTTGAATGGAGGAAGAAATTGTACATACTAAAAGTTTAAGTTAATAAATGTTCATCTTTCTTATTTCAGTTTTGTTAATAAATTCTTGTGAACGAATCCTGTTTATCATATATATTAGGCTAGATACTACAAACAATTGCCTTTTTCGTAGTTTGAGATTCATTATGAATTTATAGTATTTATTATTATGGTAGTTGGTAGTGTAAAGTATCTGGCTCTGTGTTGTAAAATAAATCCTGTATTTCAAGCATCAAACCTTTCTCTACATTTTTTTTGTGCGTAAAATATAATTATTATTGTTGCCATGGCTGAATATAGACCAACCCCCTGTGCATTCCGGGAAGGTTTAAATAAAATCGATGGAGCTTGGATGTAAAATACTTTCATATTTCTATTTCCAAATGAATTCATTGACTCTGGAGCCATTACCCAATTCATCTCATTTGTTGATCAAGCAATTTTCTTGAAAACAGACTTGAAGTCTTCCTAATACCTTCTAGTATATGCCTACAAAATATTGTAAACCGATGCGACCGTTGAGCTTCACAATAACAAAATTCGTCTAAAAAAATTTAACATGGTGTTAAATGGGAGAACTTCTGGAGAATGGGAAATGTCTTCTCTGAATTTTTACGTTTTATTTTCAGTATGAAAAATCGAAAAATGGACTTCGATTTTGGGCCCAATTTTTCCAGATTCTTTGTTCGACTGTTACTGACAAACGAATGAGCATCGGATGGGAATATTTCAGGTGCATATGTATACTAGAGGGCCTAAGGAAGACTTAGAAAGTGTTTTCAAGAAAATTGCTTACGAACATACTTCGGACTTAATTGTAAGACTCTCAATGGTATAGTGAAGATGACGATATAAATCATGCTACTGTCGGAGTGAATTCAAAGCATTTGTTTTTTAGTTAGTTTTAGTTTTTCAACATCTCTCATAATCAGTCAATTCAAATAAATATCCCAGTTCAGATGATCATAATTTAAGGCACTATTTTATGATATGTAGCTCGTTAAAAAATTAAAGTTAGAAAATAATGAACCAAACTAAAGTGATAACGTTTTATACTGTTTTTAAAATATATTTGCTTCTAATCATGCCCACAGAGCTTGTGTGCTTGTAATATGGAATTAACATTTACTAAACACATTTTTTGCGTGTTTTACAGGAACGACGACGATTTTGCCCATTTTTTATATTCAAAAACAATATACGGCGACGCCGTGTATATGCTACTTTAGTTAGAGTATTTAGACCGTGTGATCAGATTATCAAGGCTTTGCATATTACTAAACATTTGATACCTTAGTTCCCTCTACAATTGTTAATATTGTCTTCTGTTACACTCATTTGTCATCTTTGCTAGCCACCACTCACAATGGAGGAGCTACTCACTGAGAATTTACTCCAAAAATGCTCAAGAAGAAAACCATAAGGAAATCTACTTGCTGTGTAATTTTGCACTACAGAAAGGAATTCTACAGCACAAGCTCATCACAATGAGTCTCATAGTGAGAGTGCGATGTAGCTACATTACGTGTTGGTGTTATATGAAGTGTGACCAATGCATTTAGTTTACCTAATTTTCACACCAGAGTAAGTGACTATTAGATTACGTGAACTTCCGTTTTTGTAAAACTTTGCTTCATATATTTCTCAAGTCCAACCCCATTTGTCATGCTAACTATTAACCATCTGATCCCAACTTTTTTGTCCTCATCATAAAGTTAGGTGGAATATCACTATTTTTTCATTCCTAACATTCTTCATCTTGGAAATATGCTCTAGCCATATAGCGTCAGATTTGAGCAGCTCATTAAGTATATGGGAGGGATTCAAGAATTCTAAAATCTTATCACAGTTTAAACTTTTACAAAATGATCAGTTGCAATAATGCTATAAATTTCCCATACAGATTTTTTTTTTAAATTGAAAATTCTCAAAACTACAACTATCCCAGTTTGGGGCAATTCGAAAACTATTAACTATATAGCCTGCTACACTACTTGGATGTTGGAGCATGAACTTTTCATTACAGCCTTAATGGACTTGAGTTCAATATTGGCCAATTTTATCCCATGCCGTTAAATTGTGCATGTCTGATGACCCTCATGGCATTTGATCTTTAAGTGAGCCACATTTCGCAAAAACTTTGGCGACAAATCTGTCCTTCACCAACTGTAAGGTACTCACTACGTACAAATTCATTATGCATGGTTCACCAGCTTGCAAAACTAACTGCTATTATGCCTAACTAACTAAATAATTATCCTCTTATTTTGTTCACAAATTCTGTACCCAACTAACTAACTAAGTAAGTAAGCAATGCTGATGACTTCTAAACTGTACGCGTGTCTGTTCAACTTTTCATTGTTATGGACCATTAAAAGCTTTCCGTTGTTACTTATAGCTTTAAATGCACTGGAAATGAATTTTTATGTTTTTTTACTCATTTATTTGTTACTAACTTTGTAAATGCATTTTACTTCATTCACGTTCAATTGAATCAATTCACAACTAAAAGAACCCACAATACCTGACACTCATTTATATTTTTACTCCAAAAGCCTTTCGTCGGGCTTGTTGAAATGCAAACTATACAGCAAATGTAAATTCCTATTTCGGTAGTTACTCACTACATCATTTCCATGTTAAAAAAGAGCAAATGTGTGCTCAAGTAATTTTATCTCACAGTGCCCCATAGGGAGTGAATTTTTTCAACTTGTACTAATTCATCCTGCAAAAGTCCTTTGCCATGATCCTTGTGTGACCACAAAAACCAAACCACATTATTCATTGCCCCCAACTTATAGAGTTCACACTTTTTTCCTATTTCTGAAAAACAATACAACTTTGTTGCATATAATTTGTTGTCCTGTGATGTTTGCAGAGATCAGGTCTTGGTCTTCACTAAACTTTTTTTCCCACAGAATTGGCCAAAAATGTAATGGCCATTTAAGCTACATCAGTGAAGAACTTAATGTATTTATGTAAAAGTTTAAATAAGAATTGCAACAGCCAAATATAGCGTTGATATTTTTATAATTCACCGCAAGGAATCTGTTAGATTCCAACCGAAAGCCGATGTTGACTAAAATCCGAGTATCGCATTCAATATGGGGCTAAAAGATACGGAATTTGCGAGGGTGGCCTCCATAATGTTGACTAACTAACTAGCTATGAACAAATTCTCCTACAATTTACATTATTGGATAGGAAATTTAGGAGATTCTAGAAAATTCCATTGAATTACGACAAATGGTGCACATTGTTAAGTCCTACATAACTAACTAACAATGAAGATTGCTCGGGGTTGAGTATGGCTTGCTGTAGTGAGTGAGTAAATGCACTGTAACCAAACCAACGTGTGACTTCCAAAGTTTTTCCCATTCCCCCATATAGCTTATGATTATGGTCTGCAAAGTTTTGGGGACAATTTCATTCTTGAATGTTCTTTTGCCAAAGCCGCACACACTTTACGATTCCGTATGTTAAAGTGCGTTTTTTTTAACTTGACAATTTTTGAGAATTCATTCAGAATCCAATTGGTTAGTTTGTATGTCAGCAATATCGAAATTCTTACGGATCAACTTAATATTGATGTGTCAAATTTTTTAACTAACTGACCAACTAATTTGTGACGTATATTAATATTTTGTATATATTCGTGAAAAAATGTGCCCACTTTTGTGCGCAAAACTTTTGGTATTCACTTTTTGTTTGGGAGTGAGTTTTGGGACTTCACTGGATGATCCCATAGTTTCGCTGGCTATACGGAATTTCCTGAAATCAGACAATAATGAAAATGAGAGTTCCGATCTATTAGCTTTAGCAACTGGTCATCATCAAAGGTAAGTTAGTGATATTCAAAAGTGATGCATTCATTATTTGTGCCACGTTATTTGCCATTTGATTCTTGGTCTATGATTTTTAACGAGTTTGAGGTAAACGCTCCTTAAGCAAAACGACATGTCTAACTAGATGGATTTTTAAGTATGTGATATATTGTGAAATTTATGTATCTCCATCTTCTAAATGAATTATATGAATTTGAAACGAGCAGATGAAGTGTCGACTTCGTATCTTACTTCACGGCGAAAGATTATTTAATTTTAATGCAAATGTTTAAAATGGCGTCCAAGCGCATCAGCATCTGCATGAAAATTTGTGCATACCTTGAGTCTCTAAATTGTGCATTACTGGTTGGAAAATGCCTTTCCTATTTGATTTGGGAATTAAGTTTTTTCTATATTCTTCAATTCAGAAAAAATTTCACTCTTTGAAGTCTTAAGCACTAATGTAATCCATGTATCTCTGATGTTTCTTTTACTTTTCATAGCCATGATGAAGGGAATTCTTATTCCAGTGGCCATTATGGGCAACAAGGTACTAACTAACTAGCTAACTATAACTACTGCAAAAACCATGCTTTTATTAGTTTTTACTCTTTTTTTGAAAATTTGACCAGGTGAAGAAGAAACTGGAGGTCACCATTCTCAGCAAGGTCATAGCAAAGGTCGCAGAGGTCACCACAACTCAGCCAATCAACATGGTCATTATGGTCGCTCCGCAGGCTCCTCTAAAGGCTCCAAACAGGTTACAAAACTAACTAAATCATGTATTTAGCTTCAGCATAGAAACAAATGTAGAATCTAACCAAGCCAAAGTCACAATATCCATTCTGAGTCCAATCCATTGTTCCAGATTTTTAGATTTTAAGTTTTTCAATCTTGTACAATCAGAATATGTATGACATGAGGCATCAGCTCTGACTATTTTTAGCTAAAAGTACAAGTGTAGTCAATTCAAGTTTGTGGGCACTCATGTGTGTGCGTAGGGAGGGAGCAGCTACGGGAGCAAACAACAAGGGAGCCACGCAGCCAAAGGGGCCAAATACGGGAAAAAGGGAAACCACCGAAAAGGGCACAAGGTCAAAGGGTTCCACAATGTGTACCACAAGGAGGAGTATGGGAAGATGCACTCATTCTACGATGACTACCATTCGGATGGATATCATCAAAAACATGGGGGTCATGAGCAGCATCACAATGATGAGCATGGCTCATCTCATCATGGCAAATACCATAATGACCAGCATAAGGACTCTCATCATAATGAGCAGGTACACATTTTACATGATTATGCACATATCATTTGCTTTTTGCAACACGTTGTGCGCCGAATGCATGTGTATGTTTGTGTGAAATAGGCCAAGTACAAAAATGGGGAATATTCGGATCAACACAAAGGGTACAAAAGTGAGCATGGGGATAAGGGGTCACATGGGCACTCCAGTCACCATGGCAACCAAGGGGGTCATAATCACAAGGAGCAGCACTACTCCCAACCTCATCAACAAAAAGCATATCACCAGTCAGGTCATGGAGGTCATCGTCATGAGGGGGGTTATGGAGGTCATCATGGAGGTCATCACCATGGGAACAGTGGTCACCATCACGGAGGTCATCATCATGGGAACAGTGGTGGATACTTTAGACCAAGTCACAATCCATTCTCCTATAATCGCATCCATTGAAAATATATTTATGGCAATGATGCTTTTGGTCACGACTCGAAATGGCTACTGAATAAATGGAAGAACATTTTTGATCGCAAACTGAATAGATTGTAAAAATTGCTTAAATTCAACACTCACTAATTAACTCTTTTAGTATGAGATCAGGACAAAAGTGGCAAAGTTTAAGTTTTGTATGTTTTTTGTGGAATGATTTTCTAAAACAAGATATACTAATTAACAGTAGTGGCTGTCTCACGCTGTACGTAGAGACAACTTAGCTGCTTAAAACATTGAGCAAATGGGACACAGGGGAGAGGTGAATTACATTAGCTGATCAGCAGCAGTCCCTCAGAGTGTAACGTGTGAGACCGCCAATGCGGTCAAGATTTGCTATGGGATGCTCCATAATTTTTAGTACGAACGCTATTTACCTAATTATTCAACTACAAATTCTTACGACACTAGATTTTCGTCGAAAATGTGAAGTTTCTTCCACATTGCACCTGATGTCGTTCTCTATTAAACTCTATGGATTCCAGACCAAATTACCTTCATAAATTGTGCCGCTGCATAAACAAAGTTTGTAAAAAAATGTTAAACAGCATCAAAATCATGAATGTTAAAACAACACAAAATATTGTACTATTTGCTTTTGCAACACTGAAGACGATTGCAAGAAAAAACACGCATTTTATTATCCTGTTCATAGCATATACATTCCATACAATACATTCATTAAAGATTGCATAAGTTGCATAATTTTCTAAACACTATATATAGCAAACTGTTGAGAAAATATTCTATATTTGTTGGGCTGGAAAACACAAATGATCACTTTGAAGGTGTGCATAAGAATTTTACCCCTTTTTGGATTTCGAAGAAAATCTACCTTTGTTCTTTTTTTTCATCTCCGTCTTTTTCCGCTCATTGGAAATATTGTGTCGGGCTGTCAACTGCAAATACACAAAGAGCAAATGAAAAATGTTATTCATATTTATCTTGTGCTGGAAGATACAGCCTATATTTCGTACGATATTCAGTTTGAATACAAAAAATGTGTACAGTTGTTTTTACCTCAGATAGGAAATCTGTGTACAAGATCTGATTGTGTGCATTTTGGGTCTTCCGCGACGGCCCCTTGTGGGCATTTGGACCTGCATTTAAACTGGCCTTCTGAATACTGCTCGGAGTTTGTAGACCCCAGTGGATTGTGAAAATTGGAGTCAACACCCAAAATCTCCAGCCCCAAACTCGAGCTTCAAGCACCTATTTGCAAAGCAAACCAATAGTTTTAAAATCTTTAAAAAAAATTCATTTTTTAACCTAAAATTACAATGCAAGTAACTGTTTGACAAAGTACAGCTAATAGCTAGGATGGATTTTTTGCTACTTTGGACTTTTTACAATAATAATTGAGTTATTTTTATCATTGAAGGCTCACTATGATTTGACGACGCTTAAACTTTTCCAAAAACGAAGTTTTACATACCAAACATCATAGTTAAATGGGCTGAAAAAAACAATGCTTGATACATACGAGACTGACATGCCTACCTTATATAAAGTATGCGAATTTAAAATGTGCCTTCAGTTCATTAGTTAATTAGTAAGTTTTCTGCCTTTGTCACCCGTTTTTAGTCTTCATATGGTTTTGAAATAGTGGTGAAAAGTTACTACCTGTGAACTGCGAGTGAATCCATATCCAATGAATCGCTCATCATGTGGAGGAATGGAGTCAGGGCTCACATAAAAAGGCTCATAATGGCTCATTCGACTTTCTACTTTATGAGAGATCTGCACAGGGCTCTCCTCTAGGTGTGAAGAACTCCATCTAATGTAGAGAACGAACAGAAATCCAAAATTGTTTAAAAAACGGATAATTGAGAAAATAGCTCTACCACTTGAGATTCTATTGCAATTGTGTGTTATGCATTTTTAAATCCATTTGGACGCCGTTTGGAGCTTTTGCAGAAAACCTATGTGAAATGGAACACATGGATAAGTTGCTTAGCTACTCGTAACGCGTAGGAATGACGGGAATGAAAAATAGAAATGCGAATGACTGAATGAAATTTTCAAGGGATTGATTTTCAAAATGGAAACTGTGAACTATCTATAGAAACTATTGATTCTGTCTGGGCCATGTAAATTATAAATTCTTTAGAATCTAAATCTAAAGCTACACATTTTTTGAGCATTTTGTGCACTCGAATGAGCATAAATTGTATTGATTTAAAAACTTACAAAGAGTAGTTAGTGGCCCAATGCCCATTGCGATATATTTTGAAATGAAAGGGCCTAGCCAAATTTCGTTTATAAAGATCCACAAGCTCTGTTTTAGTTTCAGGGAATTTAGCACTCCAGTCAAGCTCAAATGTTGGCACCACAAATCCACATCTAGCATACAAAACTCTTAGATTATTGACAATTTGCACATTTCGTATAGATTTTCCCAAATATGGAACTCACTTGACGCAATTTTTGGCTTCTTGGGTCTGCAGAAATCGGTGCAATAAAGCTGAAGAATTTTGGCGAGGAATTATATCAACGTCAGTCATGAACACCCAGTGGGACCCACAAGTCTAGAGAATTAAAATTTGAAAAATTCAGTAGTAGACATCATATTAAAAAATATCCTGATTTGTGTGGCTACAGCAATGTCAGGCAATTTTGTGTGAATTCGGCGACGTATTTTATATTTTCTAGAAGCCTATTAAATAAATCTGTATGTAAGAAGATGCAGGTTCGTGATGTGGTTTCCACACACAATCTGTATATACTACTGCTTTGAAGTCAATGATATAAGAAATGAATTTTTATACATGTGCTATAGAATGCAAACCAAACTACGCCATTTCCCATTGAAAACGGACTGACCCTTTGTATAAATCTAATACAATCTGCTATCTCTCTCTATTCACCTTTCTGGCCACATTGCGCATATGATTTTGCGGGTACAATTGCGGAGCTTGAGATTTGGGGATCCAGTTGGCCATTAAAGTTTTGAGCGTCTCTTTGGCATGTCCACATGGGAGCTCGTTGATGGAAGAGCTCAAATCGTCGTCCACATTTTTGGGGGCAATGAATGTGGCCGGCACTGCCACTGCTATAGACACAGACTGGCCAAACACGAGTGAGCAACGACGCATATATTCTACAAACAGGACCAGTGTGGTCCATTCTCCAGCAGAGCTCAAGTACACGGCTACAGAAATGGGTCCACTCCATTTTTCACTCACTTCTGAAATCCAATGCAATCTGTCCACTGAGCTCTGCAAAACAAATGCGTTCCAAGTGGTTCAAAAATGTTGCCTTATTTGTGCACTCCAAAAGAAGACTATTAGTTAGAGCTAATAGTTAGTTACCTGAGTAGCCAAACAGATGTCATGAGCGTCTATAAGTTGTCGCCACAACTCAGCTCTCCACACCCATTCATAAATGCGGATCTGAAATGGGAAAAAAGCATTGTAAACTATTTTGATGTTGGTTCCAGATTTAAAGCCTTGATTAAAACATGCCATACCTTCCTAGAATTATCAAATCGACCCTGTGACCAACGGATTTGGGGAGCGAATGTGATTTCCCGTGTGGAATTCTCTATGGAACTATCATTACTGGAGTAGTGGCCAAGGGAAAATGAATTTTGGTCCATCTTGTAGCAGGGATGAGAGTTGACCAGTCGAACATGATTGGCGTCCCCCCAAGGGGATGAAGATGTGACCAATTGGACCACTTGATGAGCGCCGAGACATAAGACGAGGACCAAAAGGACTGCCATCCCATGACGACTCCAAGTGGACCACATTTTCCGAGTCCAGCTCCATTTCTTTTTCATACTCCAAACTGGGTGGATGTCTGCAAAAGGGGGGATTAAGGTCACCATCATGAGTGAGTTAAAAAAAGACGAAAATGCTTCACTTGATTTGGGTGATATTTAAAATATGGGAAATTATGTGTTTTACATTGTTTATGGCATTAAAAACCCTTGGCAACATAAAAAACGTTTGCTATGAACTTTTCAATCGGTAAAACAAATGCACCGGTCAAAAAAGACAAGAAACAAACTATAGAAAAAAATATTTACTTACACAATGAAGTTTCACCACGCAAGAGTATGAGTTGCAATTATTTGGAAAGCATAAACTTTACTTCCATATCCACGGAGTGGATGGCATACACTTAGTTAGTATATATGAGTGACTCCGTTTTTTAGTTAAAAGCGAGAAATGAAATATTCTTATTGTATTTCATGTGTGTATGTGATTTAGGACAGGGGCGCACGCATATTGGATCGATACACTAACTGCAACTTTTGGCCTATTTCGGATATGCACGAGCCCTTTCCCCTATATAGCTACTCACTAGCTATTACCGATTTAGCTTTGTACAAAGCGTGTGTGTGCATTTCATATTGCGGGCACCATGGATGTAACAAGGTACACTTCCGGTTTTCCAAAAATTGCCAATTTTCACTACATTTCATGCTAAACGCGGTTGAAAAAGTATCTGCTTTTAAACAGCACCAATTATATGGAAAATGGCATCATCTAAATATATAGAATTTATTAGGCTCACATATTTATTCCTACGCTAAATATATGGGAGCCCTATTTCCTATATTGAGCCGATAGATTGCTTATACATATAAACAAGAATATTTTTGAGCTCAGGATTCTAATTAGCCATAGTATTTTTTACTAGCATACCATTCTAGTTAGTTATAAATATATGTAGGTATGAAAATGTGACAAGATAAACGGAAGAGGTCTATGATAGTAAAATTTTCTCACGCTGTTGTGAAGGGGATGGCCATCTTTTTTTATTACAGAGGCGTCGAACAATCCTCCTTTTTTCACTCACTAAACTGATCAAACTGTATGGAAAATGCTTACAATGGGATTATGGACTTTATTATGTTTCGCGTGTCGGATGAGTTGACTCGCCTTATTCCTAACCTATTTCCCATTTGACACATTTTGAACTAAAAATTATGTCATCCATTTTCATACGCTGAGTGGTGGTTCATAACTTTTGTCACTTTATACAATCACCAAATAATTATGTTTCCTACATCTCTTCATTATAGACTAAATAGAGTTTCTAAAATTGTCGCCAAAGAGCATGCATATACAATCTCGATTTATTTGCACCTTTGTCTATCTATGAATCTAAATCTTTATTTTCGTTGAAATTTTGCAATCCTGTAGGATTCCAACAATACAATTTTACCCCAAGCTTTAGAATGCAAACTACAAAATTATTTTGCTGCTGCAGATTCTAAATTTCGTTGAAATATTGTTAGCCAATTATTATGGAGACCTCAGTTGACGATATTCGTATTCGAGCGGAAGCTAGAGGTTCAGCAGGAATATGGGGATTGCATTTTCATAAATGGATGAGTGGTTCCCCCCAAAAATGAGATGTCACTTTCCCTTTCATAATCATTTGCAACTACAGCTGGCTGTACGAGATTCGTTGATATTTAAGATGAGTCTTGTGAGATGAATGGCCTCATTCTCACTCATTTCAGTTGTACACAGGAACCCGTGCACAGAGCATTGTCAAAATGGTCTCATCTAGCCTCCTCTTCTGTTTTGCACTTTGTAAGTATATCATTCAAACTTTATCTCGGCCAATATTTAGCGTCCAGTTGATAGAATTTCCAGGTCGATTTCCCCTTTTTGAAAAATATTCATAAAATTTCCCTCCCGTTTGGTAGTTCTAGCTGTGCCTTGTAATTCCGTGGGCCTCAAGGGAGATTTGGGGACAGTGGATGAGCGACTGGTCCCTTCAGTTTCGTATGCTCCATCCAGAGCAGCCCAAGCGTACGCAGAAATGGAGACGGAGGAGCAAGAAATTCGCTCTGCCCCGTCCAAAGTGATATTCCAGCAAGTGCCCGCAAATGAAACTCGACTCAAAGGGGACACTGGACCTTTGTTGGTGGCCGAATCTCGAAATAGACCCAAAAGAGGGCAACAGGGTCGTGGCAAAAGTCAAAGATCGTCTTATTCATATGAAAGTCCACCAAGGAGGAATCAATATAGTCATTCCGATAGTCGTTCCAACAGAGGTTAGTCAAAGTTTTAAGGATAGCGGGAAAAATAATGATTTTGGGTGAGCACGGGGATTTGCAAGGGAGATTTTTAGTTATTTTGGACTGAGTTTTGTGCATATGTTTCATGGCAAATCAAAATTTGGTTATTTTAACGAGAAAACTTTGTTTTTTGAGAACATAGGATCTTTTATGTGGATACAATATGCGAGTTTTAGATTTTTATTTCTACATTTGCCGTTTTCGTGGCATTTTTTGAGTAGATTTCATGTAAAATTGACAGCTATATGTTGACTTTGGGATGGAAAATGAGCTTATTGGTGCATTTTTGCTGATTTCATTCGCAATCGATATAGCTTTCGTGGGTGAATGCTACATTTCAAAGGGAACTGGGAAGCAAAACATGTGTTTTTGGGTCAAAAATGCAAACCATATAAAAATCATGTAACATATGGAAAATGTTGCCCAACACAGGAAATCATGGAGATGGTGGCTACTACGACTCGAATGATCACAACGGGAGACAAGGGTACAGCAGCTACCAGAATTACAATCGAGCCAACTCGGACTCATACGGGGACTCAAATCAAGTGACCCATTCTACAGAGGATGATGAGGAGGCGTACGGAGGACTCAACAGGGGTCATCAACATCCCTTCTCCTCAATCTATGGGGATAATGGGAAATCCTTTCTACACCCAGGCCTTCGTTAACTCAATATACTCATGGCATGTGTGTGCACATTATGTTGTATAGTGGAGGAAATAATAAACTTGCTTGAATGAATGTACAAAACCATGAAGAGCAATGGAAATTACTACTTTAGCTTTTTAAAGCAACAATCAATCATTAGTGCTTTAGAGTTGGGAACACGAAATCTCTCATTCTTTTGGAGAATATGAATAGCAAGGTCCCTATAGAAACAAATAACACCCTCTTTTTACAAGGTTTGGAAATACTTAAATCTGAGCATTCAATGCGGTGAAAAATCAAAATGGGGCGCAAAATCTGTATTGTTCACCATAGTGATGGCATGATCCGCCCCATTTTGATTTTAAGAATATTTCATAGGTTGGGAATGGAAATTTTTTAATAATTTAGAAGGCACAATTTGTATTGCCAACAAGGAGTTATAGCAAATTAGGATTATATCGTGTGACGTATAATATTATTATGGACAAAGTGGACCCACACTATGACGTATAATATTGAACTTCTCACCGTGTCATTATAGTCGCCCGGCATTTATGGCTTAGCGAATGCGTTTATGACGCTTGCACAGATTACATAATAATATAAGACTATAGCGAGAGGTATTTTGTTAGCAGAAACGAAAACGTGTAAGTTTTATCTTTTGCGGTTTTTGGGATGAACTGAAACACATGGTAGTAGCAGTATAGTGAGTGTCAATATTCATTCTATTTCAAAGATTTTTTTCATTAAAGGAAAAAAAAATAAATTCTATTCCCGTTGCAACATTTTTTTGCAACGCATAAACAAATGAAGCCAACAAAATGTGAGATGCTCCTTAGAATTTCCAAGTCAAAAAATTGATCTAATCAGCAAAAACAATTTGTAATTAGCACTATTAGCAGGTGCACTATGAACCACAAGATCCGAAATACTTTTGCACAGTCGTTCCTTGCAGGGGAATGGTACACTTTCCATTTTGAATAATATAACAAAGAAACATGACCAAACCTGCACATATGGGTAATTGTATGTATTAAATTTGAGTACTAATGAAATTTTTCACTCATTTAACCCAAACTGCGTGCACAAGTTATGCTTACAATGGGATGAACTTTATGCTTAGTGAGTCGGATGAGTTGACTCGCCTTATTCTTAACCTATTTCTCATTTGACACATTTTAAACGAACTAAATTATGCCATCATTGTTCATACGATGTGTTGTTGATAACTTTTGTCACTTTACAATCCCCAAACATTGCATATGGGGTGAGCTGCATCTGCTTACTAACTAACTAAGGTAAAGGGATTTATAAAGTAAAAAAGCATGCATGCAAATTTTAGTACAGTTTTTCCAATCTTTAGGAAACATTCAGAATTGCCGTACTTTTTGCTACTGTGAATGAGAAATCATTCAGCTTTCATGTACATATGGTATATCTTGCGGCCACTGCTAATGGGAATATTTTTGATGTGGAATTCATACTATATACTATATCTATATATACTGAGGGATCTTTATATGTAAATTTTCCATGCTTGTTGATGAAGCAGTAGCGACAAAATGTGTGTACATATTTGATGACGTTAGATAAACATGATTTTATCGGTATCCCAGCCAATTGGATGAAAATGCTAGTTGATTAGGTGCAATTGATTTGGGGAAATTCCGAAATTGTTATCTGTGGAATTGAGTTTTAAGCGGACCTTTCTCAAACGGGGTCATCCGCATTCTTTTTCTGGAGTGTGTGCCATTGTAGTTCTTTTTATCTCTTTATTGTCATATGTACACTTTAATGCTGTATTTTGTGATATGTACTAGTCGTAAAAATAAACTGGGTTGAGTGTTATGTACAAAACTTTGATTTGAAACAATAGGAAACGGCTATTTTTTCAAGCAAGAATTCTATAGCTCTGAATGTTTCCATGCACTAGAATCGAAATTAAGATTTTGTTTTGTTTTTGAAATCTAAGCCCTATTGTTCACTAACTAAGTAGATAAAAAAAAGCATGAATTTTCTTCAGGTAAGCATTTTTATTAGCAACTAGGAAATAATACAGTTGAAAATTTTTATTACAGATTACAGTTGATGCGTAAAGGATTAGCATAAGAGTCATATTTCTCCATTCCAATCTTTTTTTAGTTACCAAGGAGCAAAATCACTTGGATTTCGTACTTGAAGTCTTTATAGACGATCGAAATTAGTGAATACAAACCCTCAGTAAATGATTAATTAACTTAGCTGAAATATTTTACTGTCACTGGTTTAAAGGAATCGGTTTTAAAATCAGTTACAAATCCACAAGTCAAAAATTTGTATATGCACAATATGAATCGCTTGTGCGTGAAAATTTAAAGTTCCCGCGGTAAAAGTGTGAAAAATTTATCTTACCCGTCTTGGCTGTCCTTTGACTTTCATCGGAATTTCGTTTCTCACTAATTATCTCTTGTCTACTTCATTTTGTGCTAAAAATCGACATTTTCTACATAGTATAATGCTAGTAATACAAGTATTAATAGTATTAAATGTGTACTTTATGTTTCAATTTAAGGACATAGTGCTATATGCTATGTGACATACATATGGTGCTCTTTTCAATAAAATGAAGCTCGCTACAAGTTTAGTCAGGTGCGTTTTCAGCACGTTACTAATTACAATGCATTTGGTCTATGTTGCCCTGATCCTCAGATGAGCTCTAGATCAATATCATAAACTTAGTTTTGAACTAAAAAATAGGCACGATCCCATAAGCCCTGTACCGGGCTAAAAAGCCAACAATACCCAAATCACAAAAACAATGATTTTTCCGGTTTTTAGCCCGCAACATTTTCGTACAAATTTCAACAAAACTTTTCTTTTGTATTTTAATTGCAAGTAATTTCTGTTTAAATGATACCTGAATCAGATGAAATTGAATTTCTTTGGACAATAGTATCGCTTTTGCATATTTTCAGCCTATAAAATATCCTGTTTTCATAGTAATTCAACCAAGTGTCATTTTTACTCAAAAAATACATGCATCGGAGAAGAGGTTTTCTTTGTTTTGAACGCTTTTTATATATTTTTAGCCTATAAAGCCATGCTTTTGTCATATTTCAACTACATTAGGGAATTTTAGATAAAAAGGGAAGACGTGGTAACTCCAATAAGGCACAAAAGAAGGGTCATCATGGAAACAGTGGAGGTCAATCCAAGGGCTCCAAGGTATCTAAACGCATTGTACAAAGCCATATATTCTTGTTTTGAAGGGTATCTAATGCTCGCCGTCTACATTTTAGCAAGGGGGATCAACTGTAATTTCTTTAGGAACATCCAACTGGAGAGAAATCAGCATTCTCAATTAGATTTTGGATTTTAAACGGTTTTCTCATATTTTTACCGATAAAACCATGTTATGATCTTATTCCAACCGAATGTCATTGTATAGAAATCACTGTTCATTACAAAAATTAAATATCGTAGTTTAAAACTAAACATTCGAATTACAAATTCCGTTCCTAGTGCTGTAACTAGCTAAATGAATGATACAGCTGACTAACTAAACATAACCTTGTGGGAACTATCGATCCAAATATGATGAAGCAATAACACAGTGAGGTGAGGTGTTTAGTTAAGGAATGCAGATTAAAGATTTATTGAGTCAAATAATACACGGAATTGCAAGTTCATGTTAACAGTGCGTAAAATACCAAAGCGAAGTGATCGTTTAAAATAGTTGGTGTCACTATTTAAAACACAAGCTGTATTGACTAACCGTAGCGTACAAATGTAGTCATTTATTGCTAAAACTGGTGTACGGAGGACTTGAGGGTACCAAACTAAATGTAGAACTGCACGACTGCTGCATCCATGACCACAAAGTACAAAAGACAGGTCAACTAATGCTTCTGAAAATTAGTAAGCACTCACATCACGCTTACTAGCACTAATTGTGAAACACAGAAATAAATATCATAACTCAGTGGAAAAATTCAGCATGCAATCAAATACAATTTATAAATGAAGTCAAAAGCATAATTTTTTCCAACCTCATTCGTGTATTTCATGCAGAATTATTTAAAATTTAATATAATTTCAGATTTCTTAATCCTCTAAATACTGTTGCAAAATTATCTGTGTTACTAAAGGAAGAAGAGTCAAATGACTGCCTTGGAATAACACGAAAATAAAGTCTTTAAATCAAATCCGCATACCAATCAACCATAGTGACCAGCTCAAAAAATTAAATAACGAGCAGCCTAAAATATTTCGATTCCAATTAACTTTTTGCTGATATTTATCTGAGTATTTTACAGTTGAAACTTCGGTACGTTTAAAATAAATTCATAAAATTACTATTAGAAGCTTAATTTGAAAAATCGAAAGCAATTATGTGCATTAATTGTGCATTAATGATTGTTGTGCAAGATAAAAGGAGGAAATGCAAAAGTATTTGCAACGAGGTTTAAACATGCCAAAAGCGAATAATGTTAAAAAATCCTAACTGCTCAGTAAGGATGCTTATCGGATGGTCTTATCGGATTTCGGATCGGATCGGATGGGATCGGATGAGCAATTTATGATCGGATAAGCTTATCGGATCGGATCGGATAGCACACTCATCCGATCCGAAATCCGATAATTTTATCGGATCGGATCGGATTGCACACTCATCCGATCCGATAAGGATCCGATAAGAATATTGTACTTCCTACATTAGGTCAATGTATGATTTAAGCGCCATACGAGGAAAAATCGAACTTTTTGTATTTTCAACTGTATTATTAATCGAACTTATCAACTGAACTGTCATCGAAATATTTGATTCATACTGTTTTCTTCGTATGCTTGCAATGCTGAGCGCATTATTTTCTCTGTTGGTAGCAAAATTTATCAAATATTCTTATCGGATCACTATCGGATCGGATCGGATTGGATCGGAGGGCGATCCGATCCGATTCATCCGATAAGCATCCTTACTGCTCAGGGATTTTTCGTCAAGCAATTTTATGTACACATCAATTTTACGGGTCTCGGAGTAAAAACGGTGCGCACTTTTTTATCCGTTAAGAGGTAAAAAATTTCCAAATTCCATTTACTTGGCAATAATACGAGCCCAAAAATTCTATTTATCAAAAACTAATAGAAAATAAAGCTAATGCGATTGGGTCCGCACCTACTCACAAGCTAAACGTTTTAGAACAATGATTGTATGTATTGTCAGATTAAACCCAAAAATTGAAAAGCTCTTTTTTTAACTTTTTTGGGCGTATTTGTCATTCAGAATGTATTTTTATTTTTTACAAGCGTATAGTTTTGTATGATTTACGATAATTCGTAAAAAAAGGAGCAAAT
>Ga0210040_10001257_pt1 | contig 39069 bp, 29 predicted proteins | sample CryGeyCG12114_NA_FD_185462 | JGI IMG/M metagenome (GOLD analysis project Ga0210040, IMG submission 185462) | Groundwater microbial communities from aquifer - Crystal Geyser CG19_WC_8/21/14_NA (SPAdes) (version 2) | ecosystem: Environmental > Aquatic > Deep subsurface > Groundwater | place: USA... | reverse complement strand
AATCAGATTATTGTAGTTAGCTAGTTGGTTTGCCTATGCTACGTACGTGCAGGAATTTTGCAAACTATAGATTTTGCCACCATAAGTTTGCTCACTCTGTTTGGTTCGCCTCCATCCATATGGTGTGAAGATGCGCTAAAGTAACAATGTGTTTGGGATTAAGCCGGTAATGTGATAATAGTTAGTTTGTTTGTATGGGTCATTTTTTTTTTGAGGCTTCAAGATTATTAGGTTGGTGATGATTGTACATTATTATCATGCCGGCGCCATGTGATCGCTTCGGATTTATATGTAGTTTCAGTTTCCAGTGGAAGTTAGGATTTGTTTTATGTTTACTTTGAAGTTTTTGGAATCCAATGGTTGAGAAAATGTTTCCATATGTGAGCTGAGTGTGCTGAGCTGAAATGAACTGTAATGATGAAGTGGGGTTTCATTAGGGATGTCTGAAGGTGTAGATAATTGTATTGTAAAATTTTAAAATTGGAATCTCGCTTATTGTTGAATTTTGTGATGAGACATTATTTAGTTTTGATTTGTAAACGTTAAATGTTTTGGTGGTCATTTACTGCTGATTGGTGAGAAAAAGGTTGATTTGTGAATTAGCTTTCATTTCTTCATTTGTTTGAATTTGACAATAAGTTCATCGTATGAATGGGCTGATTGATGTAATTTTTGCCAGCGGGTATTAATTAATTTTCTTTACGTCGTTGATACTTTGTGTTTTATTAACTGTATGAAGAATATTTTTCGGGTTGTATTTTAAGTTGTTGTGATATTTTATTTACAGCGGCCTGAAAATATACTTCGTCGTGCTGAAGAGCAACAATAATCAATCATGATGGCTGACGATTGTCCACCTTTGGTTCACAGCCATGCTCGACATCCCTCAGGAGACAGTTTCAGTGCAAGTGCATCGAGTCACAGTGAAAACAATGAAAATGAGATCGCAAATATGCAGGCACATTCTTCGGAGCCAGATAAACCTAAGTTTGTCTTAGCACCACCCCCCAAAGTGAATCCATGGCAAGCAAATGCAAATGCGGCTTCAGTTATCGCCAAGAAAGACCCTTCTGGGTTTAATGGAATTCCATCCACTCCTTTAAGTAATCATCACAAAAATGTAGATTCTACAAATCCCCTTACAGTTCACAATGCGAATGGAAACGTTCGAGACAACTCTCCAGGCAGATTTAGCCACTCAAGCAAGAAAGGTAATATAATATGATTTTCCACACCGCCATGCCCCCATGCTTTATTTAGTTATGAATGAAAGCTACAAGTGTATAAAAGCTAAATGTTTCACAAGTACTTTTATTTAATCTTTTGTGGAGATGGAGTTGATGGAGTAGTTGAATGGATACTTATTAGAGTGAGTTGTAGATATAAACCTGTTAAATGCAGTTTGAGTAGTTTACTCTAAAAAGTAAGAAGGTTAAGTGTATCCGTTTATGGTTTTATATCAGTCTCAATCTGAATGTATGGAAAGTGATAGTTTTTCTATTTGTCACTCATAATTTGTAAATAGTAAATGCTTCAATTACCTGGTTAGCTTTTAGCTATAGTAGTATATCTGTGCATTTTTCACACCGATTGCGATTCCTGGGTACCTGGTTAGCTTTTAGCTATAGTAGTATATCTGTGCATTTTTCACACCGATTGCGATTCCTGGGAATAACCGGCTCGTCTTAATCCCTTGAGCAGAACTGCAAAAAATAATCTGACTGATGATGGACCTGACATTTAATTTACGCTTGCATATCTGATTTGCGATCGACTCACTCAGACATGTATCTGTTTTCAGGCAGATCATTATTTGTTTGCAGCATTAAAACTTTTAACGTTTTAGCTGTGCAAGCACGCAAAATAATTAAATTAGTTAATCAGTAGGCTGGTTGAGTTAGTTGCGGTGTAGCTTGTAGTTGATTACCTATCTCTAACTGGAACATCAGTACAGTTCCAGTAAATATACTTATCACTATTTAATTCGTTGCTTTTATTAGGTGGCAGTCCACCACCATCATATCGTCGTCGAAATTTTCGTCCTGGAGGAGAAACAGACGTACGAACCCGAACGAGAGAAAGAGATAAAGATAGCAGAGACCGAGGCAGTAGAAACCGTCAAAAATTCCGTAGTTATCGAGACCAACCATTCAGACCTTCACACGGGAACGGAGGTCCAGGCAACAGTCATCAAAACTCTGCTCAAGCGTCCAAAATGACTCTCACAAATGGCTGTTCATGCACCCATGACAAAAGTAACGAAACGACGGAAGGACCAGAGCGAGAGCACCCTAGACCTGCCGCATCACCTACTGGCAACAATACTAGTACGACTTCATCTGGTGGAGACAACGCATCTGTCACCAGTGGGTGCAATAATTGTGCCAATTCCTGCAATGCTGGAGGAAACTCATCACATCATCAAACTGACCATCATCACTCCCATAGCTGTAATAGTGGAACTGAAGAGGATGAAAAGGCAGTGACTTATGTGGAAGCGCCTCCACCTGCTGTAAATCCTTGGCGCGTGAATGCCAATGCTGCTTCTGTGATTGCCAAAAAGACTCCAACTCCAAGTGTTTCCAATGTTACCACTACAGGAAGTTCGTCTTCTGGAGCTTCGAATGGATCGGTGGACGGGAAATCTGGACCTGAACTGAAAAATGTGCGAAGTAGTCAACCTCATGTGAACCAGGTAAATATGAGTAGTGCGAAGACAACCAGCAGCAGCAATATTCAAAAACCTCAGAATAAAGTCCAAGCGAATGGAGAGAAGAAGACTGTGGCTGCCGTAGTGGCCAATGGGAGTGTAGGTGAGAGCGTCAATTTGGAGAAACGAGGTGAAACTGCCAACAGCAACCTTCCCGGTTCAAAAGTCAGTAATGTTGTGAAAGCCACTGGTGGTGCTGCCAATGTTCAAAGTTGTGATGATGAAAGCAAAGTTGGCACTGGCGGCCAACAAAATCATACAAGTTCAGCAACATCCTCATCAACTTCAGCTCATCAGCTAGGACAAAATAAACGTGAGTTTCGTCATTTGTTATATTGTTATTTATTTTTAGCTCATTTTTTGTGGTCTTTTTGTTATTTGATTTGAAATCAGCTGAGGTGTGAGAAATTTTTTGAGCTCTTGAATTCCTGCTCATTGAAGTCACGAAATGATTGGCTCGAGTTCTGTAAGAAAATAACATGCTAAGAGCATGGTAATTTTTAATTGTCGAATATCTGCCTACCTTACATACGTTATTATGACTAAAAGCGGCAAAGAACTCTAGTAGCAAGCAATTATTTATAATTGGACCGTTATACTTTTACTTGTAAATTATTTTTTTGCGGACTCCTTGTATTAAAATCCTGCACTAAACTAAACTCCTACTACTCTCTTTATTGACATTAATTGCCTTTCAGTATGGCTTTAGTAACTTTTCCTCATTACATTTTCTACGGGTAACTAATTGGGTTTAGTAGTTTGGATTAGATAGCTGACTGCGGCTTGATGTAGAGATTGTTATGTAATTATGTGAACAAAGTAAATTTAGCATTACCAATTACACAGTTCCAATATTCAAGTAATTTGTTGTGAAGTAAGAGTAAGTTCACATTAGTAACAAGCGGAAGACAATGACTAAATGACTACTCAAATCTGACTATGAGTATAACTCACTTATGAAAACTCTAATTATGTTCTGCTCGTTAACGGTGACGGTATAAATGACTTAGTTAGAGACATATTTTGTTTTATGTGTTTCACTACGCATCGCCTACTGATCTAAATACTATTCCTTAGTCATATTTTGAGATAGAATGAGGCTGAAAACTCATCTTTGATGTCAATTAATTAGGCGCTATAGGTTAAGAAGAGGACTCAATCGTATTTCAAACTTGTTGAAACTATTGTGATTTTCTCTTCTCACTACTACTTGTTACCCGGTGCATCCCTTAACTATGGGATAAGACACATGCGACAAAAAACTAGGGGGGTATTTTTGTCTCTTGTCTTGCGTATTTTCTCTTTTCCACTTGTTTTAGAACCTAAAACATGGTTGTCGTAGCATAGCATAGCGCTGATAGTCTCTGCTTGTGCCAGAGCAAGTTCAATCCTCTCGTCTAGAAACTTTTTTTTTCATCCAAATTGTTCAAAAGGCATAAGCAAATGTCTTGCGTGCTCCATTTCTATACTATGCCTACATTGCGCCATTCTATTCTGGACTGGATGCTGGATAACTAACAAAGTAATTTGGGCGTTCGCGTTACAACTTTTCTTACCCAAGAATTGCCACTGTTATGCAGAAATCAGACTTTACATGTAACTAGCTAACTTATTATTCACTACACTTAACTAATAAACTTACTGTATCGTTTCTATATACTTAATAGTGCAGTTTTTGCAGCCATTAGTAGGCAAGGCACTTCAACTTCTGTTGTATGTGATGTAATCATCAGGCAAGACATATGATGATCCCTGATCTCATTATCATTGAATCGCTATGATCATGATCAGCATTGAATGACTTGTATACTTACTTGCTAAATAACTAACTACGCATTGTGAATTGGCATCGAGCAAGACCAGCAAGATGAAAAAAGATCCAGGGTTGCTGGCATGCCATTAGTGCTGAATTAAAGATATACTTTTTTCCTGTCTTTTCATCGTCTCGTCAGCATAATTTCTTTATAGGAAAATGTGAATTTTTTCATTGCATTGTACATCTTTCTTTCTGTTCAGTTTCTTTAACTAGCTCACTAAGTAACTAACTTGGGCTGGAGGTTGGGCTTGGCTAGTATGCTGAGCAACGTCACTTCTTGCCTTTTCTCGGACTAGCAACTACCAGTTGTGTATAAGAAAGGAGGTGAATAGCTTCACTTTACAATAACAACATACCAGGGCATTTAGCTGTGCATATGACGAGGACTTTGTTTGAGACGGGCTAACTAACTAACTACAAACAAACTGTGATGATGGCGTTTAGTCAGTTATTTAGCGAGTTGAGTGAGCCATTGCCATGCTGGATATAGACAGAAACAGAAGTAAAGTAAAAGGGGTAACCATATTTTAAAAGCGGAAAGGACGACGTGGGAAAGAATTTGTTGTAATGGCAGTTAACTGAGTAACTTACTTCATGTGCTTGGCTCATGGAATGCACTACGTAGTCGAGTTCTAGTGAGGATTGTGGGCTTGCTTGCATGCAGGTTCCCCTTTCACTGTGTTAATATCGGATGTAGTACTATAGTGCTACTGAAAACGTATTTAGCAGTACTAATAACTGGGTTTTAGCTAGCTAGCAGTCATTCATTTGCTGGTGTAGTTTCCTGCCTTCATTCATATGGTCATCATTACCTACTGGTTGCAAAATAGTTGAGATACATGTGCTGCCTGCCTGTGGTTTGTAAAAGTGACCGTATGGAGATGACTCTGGAATTTTTCACTAGTTTAGTTAGGCGTAATATGTAATATGTGTCGTGGATTTTAGTTGGTATATCATCACTTTGGGATAGAAAGGAGGAATTAATTGACTAAAAGTGTGATCGGCGATTATTGTGTTGCCGTGTGGTGGTGAGGTTTTTGGAAGTTTGCGCAGTTGCACTGTGATCGTACTAGTGATTAAATGTAGGCTGAAATAGACTGTCACATCTCCTGCATAACCTTCAAATACTTACGAAGAGCATATTTTTTTAATCACATTGACTGTAAACACCTGTATATGCAGTTTTTGGGTACAATTGTGTTGTTGGGATTGTATGTACATATGTGGTGGTAACGTTCTTTTTTATCAAAAATACTGGAGCGCATCAATTTGGTAGGTGCTGTTGGAGAAAAGATTAGATTACGATGGTGAATTATAGTAGTGGGTAATTGGCATTGGCAGTTACTTTATTTTGGTTTGTGGTTTTCCAGAGATTAGTGAGAGAAACTCTTGAATTTCGTAATTTTTTGTAGGATTTGAGCTGTTAGACACATAGTCAGGAAGGAGATCATATTATGGTGAACATTAAAAGAGGTAGGTCAGATGGTGGTAGTGACTAAAAGTAGTTATATACAAAATTATGCAATGAAATGTGTATTTCATATGTAACGCATTTTTTGCATATTTCAATAAATAGTGAGTTTGAGTAGAGTATTGAGGTATTAATGGCTGGAGTAAACTTTCTGGAATTGAAATTCTATTATAAAAACAAGGTGTAAGCATACAGCTATAAAAGTATGCTAGTTGTTATTTCTTGGAAAGCAGTTCTTGTTTATGTTTAGGCTTCGATGGTTCTTGACATGCTGGGAGTTAATTTTTTCATTCACTGGGGCTGAATGAACCTAGTGGTCTAAAAATGCTCATACGGTACCGAACTCAATGCTGTATTCTCGTATGTATTTGATTGTATTAGTCAATGCAACTTCTTATTGGAATTGATATATTATTTATTAATTATAATCAACAATGAGTATTGACTGGTTAGTTCCTTGGCTTGTCCTGGATTGAGATGCAAACTATACAAATACTTACCAAAACTAAAGCCATTCGTGGGATTTGAAAAAAAATTTTGTTATGACAAGAATTTTTCAAACATAAGTGTTTATTAGTATTGTAAACGGAATGAGTTTCAATTTCAATGCATATAGTGTGGCAATTATGACCCTTTTGTTTTCTGCTACCTCGTCATATGTTATCGTTTGATTTATGATAGTAGTTAATCGTTTCGCTGCAGATAATGTAGACTGTCATTCTGTCTGGTTGTTAGTTGCTTATCCAGTTAGCTACTCATTTTTTCCGTTCTAATAGTTCCGTTACTATTTCATTGGAATTAGAAAGGAACAAGTTTGAGGTGATTCAAAGAACTATCATGGTTTTGACATTTGCTAGCGAAAGAGATACCGGTAATCTTTGTTTATATTTTTAGTGCTAGTTATATGAAAAGTCTATATGTTATTTTTTCATTGGATAAAGAGTTTTGAAAGAGTTTTATTATTCTGATTATGAATGCAAATTCTGGGAGTTAAGTAATTATTTATTATGTAACAAGGACGATTCTTTATTTTCGTCTGGGACAATTCTATGAAATTCCACTTAAAAGTACCGCTGAAAGTTTCCAAAGTTACTACCAAGTGTATATTTGCGGTTTATGGGATTTGCACCGCTCGTATAATACATTTTAATCTGCGTCATGTTCCATTGCGTTATAAATTATTCGATGACAATGAAGGAGGTTGCCTGTAGTGTATTGTAAAATTACTATTAGTTGCTCACTGAATGTTGTGAACTTGTGCTAGGGAAGCTACAAGCTGGAACCCTTGTAGGTACTAATTATTAAACTGTTGATATACGGCAAGCTGCAGGGTAGAATATTTGAATGTAAGGTATAGATTTACGTGAGTTTTTCAACTTACATCTGAAATATATGTCAAAACATAAGTATAAACTAGCTACGTTATGGTAGGTTGATCCATGGTTTCATGTCTTCGTGACGTGAAAATTTAATATGTTTCGTTTTGCCATCCATACATTGTTTGTAAGCTGCATGCAATAATGTTTTTCTGTAAACGGGAATTTGAGTTTCACTTACACGATGACAAATATAAATGTTTTGGATAGGAGCGTTATTTGAAACGCATGCAGAATTATGCAGGAAGCACATCTTTTTGAGTGGAAGAGCTGATTTATGAATTTATCCATTGACCTTGCCTCATTGATATGTCAAGTATTAAGAGCCCTTTTCTTTTCTCATTTCTATAGAATCTCGTGATACTGCCAGCCCTAGCCCTAAGCCTGTGGCAGCCTCAACCCCATCCGATGTGATAGCAGCTCCAACAGTAGCTGCAATCGTAAGCTCTAACGGCAGAGCTCGTTCCGCTAAAAGTCAGCCGGCACCCTTGGTTCCCCCTACAAACAGCACTGGACTAACTAAAGGAGGACGTGACAGAAGTGGGTCCTCCACACAAGACTGGCCAACCCTACAAGAAGCGATTGTAGTCTCCGTTGTGCCCAGCATGCCCAAGAAAATGGATTCAGTGAGCATTACAAGCTCGACTGGCTCCAACGGAAAGGGATCACATTTCCGAACTAAGACTTCGGAAACAGCCACTGATTCAGGGAGTGAGGATCACGGTGCCACAGGAAATTCAGCTGTACCTGAGCTTATGAGAGGCAAAGAGAAATGGCCCTCTATTAACGGGGATGATGGGAAGAGTGGAGGAACTCACTCCTCTGATGCCATTAGTGATGACGGTCCTTCCGAGTCTTCGAATGAAGCTGGAGGTGATAAAGACAAGGATGACGATTGCAGCTCATCTGCTAATGAGCATGAGCTGGAAGCTGAGCAGAGAAATACTGGTAGGAAGAAGACAAAGAAGAAGTGGGTTCCTTTGGAAATAGATGTCGGTATGTCCAAGGGTAGACGCTATCGGCGAAGAAGCAACGAAAGGGAGAGAAGGGGGCGACCCGTGTCTAGCCATGCTGGTAAGAGTGATTGTTTTGCGTGGTATATACTTAAACATGGTGTTGAAATTTTTCATGACTGGTTAATTTTTATAGATCCTAACGGTTCAGGTGACGCTGGTAGACGCGGAGGATCCATGACCCGGGGTCGCACTGGCCCTACCAGAGGCCGAGGTGGTCCCCGAAATGGTCGTGGCACACATTGGAATCATCACAACGGTCGTGATGGTGATGGAAGCATAGCATCGCCAATACCACGAGGAGATGAGTACAATGATTATCCGGCCGAATACACGTCCCTGACTTCTCTGTACCCTTCGGAATTCATCATGCCGTACGTGACCAATGGGTTTTATCCAGCGCCTTTCACACCACCTGCAACAGGTGGTGTTGTGGAAGATCCTACGGCTGCAGGTCTTATTCCACCACCAACTGCCTATCCTCCTGGTGTGGATGGGGTCATACTGGTGGATTTAGTTCGCAAGCAAATGTAAGTCTTTTAGTTCGTTAGTTAGTAAAGTTGTCTGACTTTTATGTTACCTTCTGTATGCTCCTAGAGAGGAAAAGAGTTCACATACGGTTCCAGATGTGTTTACTATGTGTTATGCATTTTTGTGTACAGGGAATATCTCACGTAGGTACAAGAATTCATTGAATGAGACAGTCTGTGTGTCGTCAGCTAGCTGTAGATAGAGATTTTCTTTGTCTGTGGCATGTAAAGTAAATGGTAGCAAGTAGAAGTGCGTTGCCGTTGCATATAAACAGAAGACTGTTTTGAACGAACAAATGCAATATAAGAAGTCTCTCGGTTTTATATGAGAGGAGCATGCCAAAATATTCAGGCTTGTTTTCCCGTCTGTTTGGGTGAGGAAAAAAAGTTGGCAAAGACCTGTTTAACTAATGTGCCGCATAATAGCTGCTGTATTTGTGTTTCACATAGGAAAGTCCTAATTTTAATTAGGAAATATTTATTTTTATGGCACATTAAGTAACCAACGCAGTTAGTTAGTTAGCGCTCTGATGTTGCCTGGAGTTTTTGTCCCAATCTATTGGTAGCTAATTGCTCTGAGATTAGACTTGTTGAATAATGAAGGACTTTTTAATGGTATAGATGGAATTGCAATACTGCATGCATGGGACAAACAAGTCTATAGTCTAGTCTACTGATTTAATTTTATTTGGGATATGCCTTTGACACATGTTTATTTATTTTCCCCCTACTCATCTCATGTGTAAGCTGTAGGCAGAGAACACATGGAATATTTATTACATAAATAAACCAGTTAAAATGTTAGCTGACTCGCATCTTCATCTCTATATTAGTGAATGCATTAGAGGTATGCACAGTCGACAACCTTGATGGAGTTTGGAATCCACAACATCTTGTTCTTTGTTTATTTCCCATGATAGGTGACCGAAACTGCCTTTAGCAATATTTTGCCAGTATTATTGTAACTTTTAACCTACATTTTGGCTAATGTGGTATATACGTATGGGTGTAGATTATCAATATTTATAGTCAGTTTAAACCTTGTGAGATGAAATCCTAATTGATTTGTTTGTTTTATTTTAGTGAATACTACTTCAGTAAAGAAAATTTGGAAAAAGACTTTTACCTTCGAAGGAAAATGGATGCAGATGGGTACTTGCCTGTGAGACTAATAGCAACTTTTCCTAGAGTGAAGAACATGACACAAGGCTACAATATGGTGCTAAGCGCAATTGAGTCTTCCGAGGAGCTGGAACTGACTGAAGACTCTGCCTATGTGCGAACCATCCATGAGCCTCAGAAATGGCCAATCTTGGACTCGGTGGTGCCCACTCCAGTGCTCACTGGAACGACCACTTCAGTGGCCACAACTCCACCGATCATGGTCACCACAGCAACTCCTTTGTTGTCCGGAGTAATGACCACTGCAGCAAATGCATCTACTGGAGTGATGTCTCCGGTAATTCCTGAATCCCCACTCTCTCCGATCCAACCATCATTATCTCATCCTGCTCCAGCTGGAGGGGTGGCAGAAATGCTCAATCCAAATGTGCCCGAATTTGTTCCCAAAGGCTTACTGAATGTGGAGAAGATGAGTCGAACCACAAACACCGAGTCAAATTCTGTGGACTCGAGTGTGGGAACTACTACCGTCACTAGTGAGAATGCTATTGGAACTGCAAAAAGGGATAAAATGGATTCGGAGCTGAAAAAGACTGAAAGTGTTACAGAGTCAAATGGTAGTGTGGAAGTTGCTCAAGTTGGAACCCAGACAGGGAAGGGAGAAGAGGAACAAATCGCTGACTGGAAGGAAGTAAAAAGAAAAATCAAGTCGAAAGAGCGACGTCGTTTGAATTCAACAAACTCGGAAACCAACAGCACAATGAAAGAAGATGAGCTAACCTTTTCTTTTGAAGATGATTTGAATGAGCTTCCTGGCGGTAAACCTCGTCATTATTCCAGCAGTAGATACAGTCTGTAAGTAAAATATTTTTTATAGCCTTTTCAACCGCTAAAAAATATTTAACTTGGGCTTGTAAGTGGGTTTTTAAAATAAATTTCATATTTTTAAGGAATGAGGAGTCGGATTTCGATGAAGATGAAATCAGTGACTCTGAAATTGAACGACTCTTGATAGTCACCCAGAAATCATTTCATGGAGCTGACGGACCTTCTATGGTTTCGAGCTCAACTCCTGCAATTCCTATTGGGTCGCCTTCTACTCGTGTTGCCAAACATGAAGGCTATGACAGAACAGGGAATTATACCAGTCGGACGAAAATCACTCAGGAGCTTGGTCAAGTCATCAATGATGGACTTCGGTACTACGAAGAGGATTTGTGGACCACCTCAAGTCTCTCCGGGGGAGACTCAGTCCCCAATAAGAGCTCAGCATTTCGTACCGTGAACTTGATCAGCAAAGCGGATTTTGACAAGATGACACCACCGTTGCCGAAAGCAATAAATCCAGAATATCCTCCGGCCCCTCCACCCCCACCATGCAATACCCCCATGAGCTCCAGTGTTCAAATAGTGCCTCCTAATTTGGGCAGCTTGTCTACCGTGAGGGAGACTGTAGGTGGTGCTGTGGCTGGTGGCTCTTCACCCCGGGGTAGAACTCGGGGGCCTCGTAAACGATCCACAAGGTTCTATCCTGTGGATGATGGCAATTCCAGGGAACACAATGTTGGCTGGATCATGGATTCGAAACCAAGACGCAATCGCACTACAAGTATAGGGTACGAAAAAACATTGATTAAGTTTGAGCTTTGATTTATGAAATTGGTTTGGTTAAATAGAATGATGGCAGGAGCTAGAGCCCAGTTTGTTATTTTCTTTCGCAAACTGGGTGTAGAACTCGTGCCAAATCAAGTTGGGAATTTATTTCCAGACGAGTGAATTTTTTCAGACTGAGCTTCTCATAGTTCCGTTCTCAGATTTTTTGTCGCACAATAATATCAACCGTGAAAAATAGTATAAATTTGATAATGGTTTATAAATAATAGTTAAGATTATGTGAATGGCAGGAGCTAGAGCCCAGTTTGTTATGTTCTTTCACAAACTGGGTGTAGAACTCGTGCCAAATTAAATTGGGAATTTATTTCCAGACGAAATATTTTATTGGAACTGAGCTTCTCATAGTTCAATTTTAAAAATTTTTTGTCGCACAGTACCAGCGAAAAAGAAAAAACCAATGTAAAATTATGCCCCATATTAGGAAATTCAAGCATGCAATTCATGCAATGTTGTGTTTCACGCATTATTTGCGCTCCATAAGGCTATATTTTTTCATTTCAATGACATGATGAATGAGCCTTGTGCAATGATGCTATATTAATGTAAGACAAGACGGGGTAGTGATTTTTAAAGAAAATACTTTCACTTTTGGTTCTTGTCTTACAAAATGCTGTAGCAGTAAGTCTTACGTGCTGACTTGTATTTATTCGAGTATCATGTTGCTTATAAGTATTTTGAAGTAAAATGACGCGTCTTTGCATTTTTAGAAGTACTGCTGGAACCAGTCCACATGATAGTAATTTGTCGTCCAGTCTTCCACAATCTCTTCCTGCTTTCCAGCATCCATCTCATGCACTGCTCCAAGAAAATGGATTTGTCCAGCAAGTATATCACAAGTACCATGCACGGTGTTTGAAAGGTATATTACTTGGCACTTGAGGAATCCGTGTAGTTTCTTTGTACATTTTCACTAAATTGTAAGTACTTGCGTTTTTCAGAGAGGAGTAAACAGGGACCTGGAATGTCTCAAGAGATGAATACGCTTTACAGATTCTGGTCATTTTTCTTGCGTGAAAACTTCAACAAGAAAATGTATGAGGAATTCAAGACTTTAGCCATGGAAGATGCTGATGCCGGTTTTAGGTACTGTTTATTGCGAGTCAATGTTTTTTGGGTGGAGTTAGATTGATAACTTGAATACTTGTGTAGGTATGGAATCGAGTGCTTGTTCAGATTCTACAGCTATGGACTTGAGAATCGCTTCCGAATGTATGTGTACAAAGACTTTGAGTTGGAAACTATTCGAGACTACGGCCGAGGTGAGTTGTACGGCGTGGAAAAATTCTGGGCCTTCTTAAAGTACTATAAAGATGCAAAGGAAGTTCCCGTCTCCTCCGATATGTACCCTATTATGAAAAATTTCCGAACTCTTGATGACTTTAAACGAGCTGTAAGTTGGTTTTAACATGTGATTCATTCAAGCATGGCCTTGGATTCGGGAAATGACCGTTATCTTGTTTTTTATATAGAATGCTGCCAAGGGTGTTGCTCCTGGGGGACGACTCCGTAGACTCTCTGAGAGCGATAAAGTAGGTCAACTTCGAGCAGTTGCCTCTGTGGCCTCCCGAAGACGTCGAACTGTGTCCGAGTCTGTCGTTGAAGCCTCATCTTCTGGGCAACGCCAGCAAGTTAGACGTGGTTGTGGACCAGGCACGTCTACTGGTGTTCCCGAAGAAAAGTCATCCGGTCGAAGAGCTTCTTCCTCCTCTGGCGGTCAGAGGAAAGCTGCCCCAACCACGTCTGGTAATAAAAAGGTTGCTCCTGCTGTCAAATCTCCCGTTCCTAGTTAGTAAGAAAAGAAAGACGGAGACGCAAGTTCGCTAGAAACACAAAAGAATTGCACATTTATGAAGAAGGTTATATGTAAAGATAGATATATATATTTTGGACACATTTTTTGTCGCTGTGAAGACGAAATGTTAACCGTTGCTGCACCATTTGGCTACTACTAAAAACGTAAGTTAGTATGGCTTTGCCGTTATTAGTGAGTGTAAAACATTTTGTCGAATCATTATTGGACGCGTTCTGATACAAATAATTTTTGTAGGACGATGAAGAATTTTTATTTGTTGCACAGTTTATTGTATGACGTCTGATTACGGACTAATCAGTTAAGTTAATTAGTTTGTAACGTATTATTATTGTTGTGACTACTACTCCCTCATCTAAAAATAACGTTTTTGGCGATTTAGATTTTGCTCAGTTTATTATGTTGCTGTACTATGCACTATTGAGAAAGACTCACGTTCGCAATGGAAAATTAAGATAGTGTTGTTGGTAAACTTATTATGAAGAGGAATTAGGTTTTAGTGACAATACTTCTACAAAAAGAGAATTTAATTTTATACTGTTCTACTTGTTTATTGATTCCTTCCTCCCTGGTTAATTTACCTGTGGGACTAACTAAACTGCTCACACATATTTTTTGCTGCGAGTTGGTTGGCATTGGTGGTTTCATTATAAATAGCTATAATTTTGATTGGTGAATGTTGCCTTCATTTGTATTTGTTTTTAAGATAGGTAGGTTGGTAGGAATGGATTGAACTGAAGATAATCAATCAAGCTTTTTAACTAACTAAGCTTAAATGCTCAAGCAGCTTTAGTTTCGGCTCGGTTTAGGACTGATAAAACTTTTCCTCGAGTTTTTTTCTGGCTATTCTTAGCTGTAGATTTTAATTTTTTTAATATTTCAGCTCATAACCACTACTATACTTCTACTATTCTATTAGGGCTACTGTTTTCGAGTAGTTTGATTTCAGGTTCAATTATTTGAAAATAATCTAACTAATGTTGATTACATCTTACGTCTCCTGCAACTTGAGCTGTAGCATTTGAGTATACTTCTTCTCTCCTTCCATGCGGGCGAAATCTCTATCCTCTAGTTTTTAAAGCTGATAATTTGCTCACCGTCTTCGTTGAATTCATATACTATGTTCCCGTGTGCTTCATGCCAATTGTGAAACTTCAGCTTCCTTTGTTTATATAGTGTGCTCCTTTTGATAATCGGATTAGATGAGGTTGGGAACATTTAGTTTTGAAGGGTGTAAAAAAACATGATAACAGTTTGTTTGGCTGGATAGCCGATGTACCTATATGGAAAAATAGGCGGATTTTTTCTGGTGTGATTCAGTTTTGAACGTTAGTCGAAAAAAAAAGATTGAGCATTACATATGCAAAATGTGTGAGTGGAGTTGGATTGTAATGAAAATGAAAATGAAACCTGGGTTTCACTATTGATGTGTATGTCATCAATCTTTCTATATTGTGGATGAGAAAAAATGCCTCCGTATGTATCGTACTCGCAGAGTCATATTGTTGGGCTTTTTTTGGGGTCGGAAAACTTGACCTTGATATGAAATTTTTTGGTTGACCAATTTTTGGCCTACTAATGCCTTTAGTTGTGACCGACACCGTATAGTATGCAAAGTAGAAAATATGTGGATCAGTATGGATGATATTTGTTAAGTTTTGGGATCTGTAAAATAACACAATCGAGGATATAAATGAGATAGTTTATATTGCATACACTTAAAGCTCGAGAAAAAAACACAATCGTGAATTGAAATTTTGTTAATCGAAAAACAAAACGTGTTCAAAAGTGGATTATAAACAGCCAACTTTAATTTTCGGTAAAAAAATGTGATACACATTAGTAGAATCCGTGTACATATATAATGATGATATTGTTTGTTGATAATTTTAGTAGTGATGAAAAGTAGAAAGAAAGAAAAAAGTGTCAAATGTGAAAAAAAAGTTATTATTATTGTATGAAAAATATACATATTATTATATGATTATCTGCAGTGAACCTGCATGCTTTGTGATTATACTAACTAATCCTACTGTAGGGATGACATGGATACATATTTAACTTTTAAATGTGTTACATTTGTGGGCTTTTTGTTTCATTTTATAAGAATGCATCAGATTTGTTGTGCATTGCATACTATTACTACTATTGATAATCCAGGATTCAGGAATATGATAGCATAGCAATAGCTGAGTATAAACGACAGAAAGATGCATAAATGTTCTCTCAGTATACGTGTAGTCTATATGAAAAACAAAATCTTGATTTGGTAAAGCATTGTATTTTAAATATTTCGAATTGGCAGTAATATTCCGAAACTTAATAATAAGTAAGTAAATGTCATAATGGGAGGATTTGCGTTTTGATAAGGAAAATGACTGGAATTGGAAAAAGTGTGTATGCGATTTTCTTCCACTCTGTACCTAGACAGTTCATCTAGTGTCTTGTTCTCTTGATTAAAAAAGCTATGGCTGTCTTTTTAGGGAAATTTATATTAAACATAGATATTATGTGATAAACACATCAATATATTCTCTTATGATTATATACATTCACATTTTATTGATTATATTACTGCAGGCATAGCCTAGTTTGTAGCATATCCTCTCTATGAAATATTTTACTATTAGCTAGAGAGAAAAGCTATATAAGCGCTATTGCTAACTAACTAACTACTAATAATATTAACGGTGAGTAATTTTAATAACTTATGATAATATGTGTATCATGTTGTTATCATTGTTGAGAGTAACATTTTATGTACACAAAACAGTGAGGAATGAGCTTCAAAGCCTTTATTATTGAAGGTGGAGAAGAAAAAAATTAAATTTTTTGGTAAAGGGATTTGCAACTCTCTTGCAACTAACTGTCACTGTCAACAGAAAAAAATCATCCATTTATTGTACTTGTTTGTTGGACTGACTGAAAATGAATGAGTTTGGATGTATATGTATGTTTTGTGTAGTTATATTAGAGACTAAAATATTATTATTGATACAAAAAATACGTGTCCTTTTCCTAAATAATTCATACAAGTTAGTACTATATAATATATACTATTCAGCATCTACTGCTATTCTCTGGTTATAGTTTGTTTATGTAAACCACACACGCCTTTATGCTCCATTTGATTGTTCAGCAGGTTATAATTGATGCTATTCATTTGATTCTAAACCGGGTTGTATAGCAATTTTTTTTTTTGCTGGAAAACGTTCTGCATGTGATTTCTTGATTTTGAAATTATCGAGATTTGTTGCTTTTTATGAATTGGATCATTGGATGGATTATCATGAGAAAATTTTGTATTAGAGATGTTCTGGACGAGATTTTTTTTGGATGTAATTTCATTGATGATTCACTCCGAGAAATAGTTTTTTTCCCGTTTTCACCGTACCATTTGATCTGTTGTTGTTTTAAAGATGTATGACTTTTTGTCAACGGTTGTCTTGTGTGTATTGGATACACAATGGGATTTAAGAACTGTGGTGTAAAGGATATCTTGTTTATTGTTGTAAATCTTTTATTTAAGTTGTGATGATTTAAATTTTTTGCTCTTGTATGTAATGGGGCTGTGTTACTTTAGTGTTTGATGATATTGCGATAATTCACGTTACGTAATTGCTGTTAGTTTTTGTTCGCTGCAAAGAGTTTTAAAGTAAATAAAGGCGTGTTGAAAACGTAGCAAAGTTGTTGATGATGGTGCATTTTATTTTCATAATCATTTCCAAAATGGTCGTATAAGTGCAAAAAGCTCAAATTTATTTTCCTCCACACAGGCTTTTCATATTTTTATACGAGTGTATAAGTAAGTATACTTAACTAATGCGCAAAAGATGAAGCAAGAAGTGGGATTAAAAAGAAATCAAAATGTTTCAGGCAATGCACCGAAAACCAATCGAAATATATTATATACTATCCAAGCAGAGCGAAGAAACCAAGCTTAAACGGGTGTTACTTTACTAGATCTATTACAGTCCAAACAAATCAACAAAAAGGAACATTTCAACACAATTTTTTCAAAATCACAATAATAACACACAAAAAACACTTGAACGAGAAATTATAGTTGTCAACTAAATGACTGACTGGCATATGTAAATGCAAAATAGTAAACGTATAGTATGGCTTATGATGGGAAAACTTAGACTCTATGAAATCATCACCGTTACTGTTACATTGATCGATTATTTATAAGTTACAAACAATCGTAAAATGTGACTGGCATTGTTAAAGATTTATACAAAGCAATTTCTAAAAACTATTCTGGCAACACATGATATAACTATAACTATATATACGGTCCATTCCTCCAAAACAAACCTCTGAAAAAAGATAAATGAAGACAAACCAAACAAAACATTTCACAAATCAATTACTTAAAACATTGGAACACGAAAAAGAAAATACACAAAATCTAGGTAAGATCACGTCAAACAAAAAAATAATATACGATGAATATTCGCAACATTTTTAAATGAGAAAACACAATGGTCACTCAATCATAATCATATTTTCATAAAAATAAGCAAGCATTATAACTATAGGTAACTAAACAAAAAAATGACTCGACATGTTCTACTGTAACACACTCGTACATAAAGTAGGTAGTGCGAGAGCTCGTAAATTGACGATGACTAAAAAAACTGAAACCATCAATGTGAACACAGCACACGACAACTTTACATAATTTCACTTATTTTATAACTAGTTATCCTATAAGAATCGCTAAGGTTAAAACAACGTGAACACCTATTGTATTCATTTATCCCAAAAATATTCACCGTTTGTATTAGTAAATATTTAGTGTATTAAAATATTGTGTATATTGTTAATTTTAACTTCTTAAGCTAATCTTATTCACAATTATTTGTTACCTAAAACCATATTTTTTTATAGTTTTAGCTACTTTCTATATATGGCTTCCACATATGCGAAAACGAAGCAATATATACGACTCATTAGTCACTACTACGATAAGATTCCACTGCTTAATTTTCTCAATATTATCAATAAAACATAGCGTCAGTGATGATAAGAAGTCCAGGGATTCATTCCGTGGCTTAACTTGTGGTTTCAACCGAAAAGAAAAACAAGAATTGGTTATTTAGTTAGTATAAACTATATCTATACCATCATTGCGGTAGAAAACAAGGCTTCCCAGTTGTAGCCAACAATTAAATGACAATCACATTTAATTGACAAGGAGAACAGAAGAAAAAACCAAGATCTTTCCAATTATTAGTGAGTGACAGAGCCAGCAAGCATTTGATTCATTTGTTGTGTCTGTGTTTTCCAAAGTTTCCTGAGTCTAGCTTCCTTGGGATTGTAGTGGTAGTCTGGATGCTTTTTCTTGTGATCCTCATTTGCCTGCTTTGCCGCCAAATAGTATCTCTCCTACAATAAATAAGGTGAAATTATCATGATTATATGCTCACAAAAAGTAGTTATGGACACACAGGAATACCAAAATTCCAAGCTATACCTTCGCATCTTGTGGCAAGCTCTTCCACATAACACCGAGTCGTACACTGATTTCCTTGTTGCTGTCTTTTGAAAACTGATTGGCCAATTTGCGTCTCCATTCATTTGCGAAAATCATGAAAGCATTAGGCGGTCTTGGGATTTTCTCCTTTGGTTCCAACAAGCACTGGCTCCCTATGCAATAAAAATATATGCATAGTTTTTGTCATATACAAACAAACGTATAATAATCTACACATATTTTTGTGCTCTTACCCTTTTCATCAATTAAGTATCCGTTGCTGAGTTCCTAAGCAAAGAAAGTAAAATTCATGTAAACAAGCTATTAGACTATGGTAAATAGTTTTGCAGCAGTAAGTATAAAATAGAACATATAATTACGATTTCTTTGGGGCCCTCCCATTCAGTTCTACAAGGTGCATCTATGTCCCGTAACATGGGTGGATCAACTTTGATGTCCATAGGCAAATCATCACTTTTGCAGTCTTCTTCATCTGAACTTGACTGAGGCGATTGGTCGTCATTTCCTTTGCTTTCCGCTTGATTTCCATTCACAACCTATAAAACAAATATACAAAGTTTTATCATTTCCATAATTTATCGGATGGATTATAAATCACGAAGATTTTGTGACACAACTTGAGCTAACAACTAACCTCCTTTTCTTTGGATTTCCGCATCCTTTTACGCCTTTTGTGAGGCGGCACGGATGAAGAACCTGCTTTGCTGTTACCTTTTGAAATTTTTTCCGGAGAGCAATCCCCTTCCTCTGGATCCCGCTTGTTCCGCACATTGGACAAACCTCGAATTTGCAGGCTTTCTGCTGCTGCCAGAATTCTCTCCATGTCTTCTTCTGATACCTAATAGGAGCAAAAAGTGGAAATTCAGCATCCGCTTTGTAAATTGAATTAAGAAAGATTTCCATGAGCTTAGTACGTACACGAACTTCTCCTTTGTACATGAATTCAATAAGAGCACGGATATCTTCAAACTCAAAGCCATTCATGATTATGATGACAGGCTGTTGAGAAGATTGGTGGAGAGCAAAAAGCTCCTCAAAGTATGGACTGCAAGCCCCAAGAACCATTTTGTGGGCTTTTAAAAACTTGCCTTGGCAAGACAGGGTCACATCTACCATAGATTCTCGTTCATAGTGGTCCATGAACACCTTAAGTGTACAAAAAAGTTCAGTCTGAAGTCAGAGATCGGAGTTACAGGTTTGCAGGCATTAAAAAGTAACATACAACTAAACCAACCCATACCTGAACGAGATTGGTGGTGTGATTATTCCATCGAAGACTAAACTGTTGGGCCGACATTTTTCTGTCGTCAATGGGTCAAGAAATCCAGAAAATTTTCACAGCTCCTTGGCCTTGAGTTCAATTTAGAGTCACGCCGGTATAACAATAGTCGTTTGTATAACAATGTACGCTTTTTGACTGACTGACTAGTTTTGTTAACTTCTTTGTCCGTGGAAAATAAATCTTCTTTAGTTAGCTAAGTACAAGAAAAGACGTCCAGCCCTGCGCAATCAAAAAATCAATAAATTGTTGCAGGCAGTCCCAAAGAATGACCACAATCATTGTTCCCCACAGAAAATCATCAGAATCAGCAGAGTCTACTAGTCCCTATAGATTCAACATTCAACCCATTCAACAATGAATCGCAACTATTGGAATGCGCACTACTTTATTCCAGTGATTAAGATGTACGATACGTTATAAGGACAATAATGGTGAACGACGCATTACCACTACATTGGAAACAATAATTCGATTTATTAATTTCTCACATACAATTCCAGATAGCTAACTTTCTTATACACATGTGATACGAATCTATTGGAAATTAGGTAACTAGCTATCCCTACTATATTTTTTTCTTAGCAACTAACAAACCTTTGTTTCCCAGCGTTGAAACTGGTTCTGTATATACGGTTTTCAACAATTGCAAAAAGCGCTGCCCAAAGTTGAGGAAGTGTGCAACACTAGGATACACAGTGACCAGGAAAACCCACCCGTAGTAAGTAACTAACCAACTAACTAACAAACTAACCTACTCCTACAATGCAAAGGGGGTACAAACTATTTAGAATCTAACAAACTAAACGTATAGCTGTATAGTTTCAATAATGCAAATAAATGCTCCTCACGCTGCGAAACACTATAACTTAACTATGCTGGAGAACAAGGAGACCCAAGGACAACAAGAAATAATAAAGTTAGTTAGTTAGTATATAGTATGATGAGTGTAGTAAGTTAGAGAGCCAACTATGGGAGGCTGATTTAACAAGGACTCTTCTTATCCATTGTTGTTCACCTCTCCAAAAATGTTACTTACAAACTCCATTCATTCCTGACTAACTATCATATGGCTCATCCCATATCATCCTATACACATAGAAGCTAAATTTGTACAAGCGTAAAAAAAAGAACACATGCATGTGGGCTCCTACGTAATAATACTAACTAACTAACTCGCTCACTTGCATGCTTATTCATCTAAAACTGGATTACACTCTCATCCATAGTAAACTAGTTAGTTGGATTTTTGGTGAGAGATGCTTTGCAGACTTAAAAATCAAACATGTAGGGATAAAGCCTCACCACGAGTTGCATTTTGGTTTAGTCAATAATAATAGACCTCATGTTTTTTTCTACATAGCTGCGCATCCCATAGTTAGTCAGTTCCTATACATAACCATGGGCATTAAAGAAAACGTAACGTCGCTAAGAACTACTAGTGCGGTGTTCCCTAATAATATGTGCCATCTGAGGAATGGAAGAACCTTGGATAGGCACGTAGAACACATGTGTGTATTAAGTTGCAAACAACTGCTAATCTTTGTGTTGTAATAATATAGTTAGTTAGTTACTTACTTACTTACTTACTAATGATAATTCCTCACTATTCAATTCTAACTTACTTAAACTTGGATTCACTTACCAAAAGATACAGATGATCTCTCAATATTAAATCTGCTATTTATTATCCCGTTTGTTTGTGGCCCAAATAATATTATTAACTCATAACCAATATGTACTGTTTCTCCTCACATTTGTAGCATAAGATACTTGTTATTACAACGACAACACAAGAAAATTTAACAATGAATGCAAGCTATGCAGAGAATAATAAGAAAATGGGAACGTTTGCTCACCGAAACTTGGGTCCCACTTGATTGTATTGTTATGCCGTGTCCTTGTAATTGTTGTTGCTATACGGAATAAACTGACTGAGAAGACTCGCAGACTGACTGAAATCTGCTCGCCTACCGTTTGTTGGCTTGACAAAAATGAGTCAATAATAGAACTTTTGTATGATGGGGTGAGCTGTGTGCATGAGTTTGCTACTGCGCCAGACTATTTCATATCGCTGGTAACTAACAACGGGAGTAGGGTACACACAGATAGAACACAAGTTGGAGCGGAGCGTAACAACGAGCATAATACTATATAACAGTCGAGTCTTGTTGAATAATGGTCTCTGGACAACAAATAATGGGGTGAAGATAGCAGCCGAGATATGAGACAATACTCTATGTTATTTGAAAGGAAAAATGTAAGAGGGACTGGCATGAGCAGAGGAGCAGCACAACAGAGGAGTTTTAGTTAGTTAGTCATCTCATAGAGACGGCTTATTATTATTGCTGGAGTTTGGTTGTTGGATTTCAGGCAATAATATGGAGTTTAGTTGCAAAGTGAAGGAAATTGAATACTATGAGAATGAGCCAGAAAGGGGATTCAACAACACAGTAGCAGCATGTGTGTATTATTGCAGAGAGTTCTCTGTTTCATTAGGTCTTCGCACTTTTGTATGCTCAATATATCCGTACAACAACACAGTAGTTTTGTTGCGATGTCATTATTGATTTTTTTCGGCCTGAATTTCTCATGTTTGTTCCAAGTTAGAGTATAGTAGTCAATCCAATGGTTTGCTTGGAATTGGGAATAAATTAGATGAATGAGCTTTTGCTTCCGTGCTTTGTTTTGCGGAATAAATGTTTGCTTTCTGGATGGGCAATTTTATGGGATAAGGATGTGCGATACATACGATAATCTTAAACGCACTAGGTCAAATGAGTTTTGTACGTTTTTTTATCCATGAACATGCATGGGTGAAAACCTTAGGACTAAAATATCCTTTCATCTGATACACAATCAATCTAACGATGTCAGTATTAGCAAACAGGACTTTTTCACAGCAAACGGACACATTAGAATCAAAAGACATTTTCAGTTGGTCATGTGCATCTGCATGCATACAATTGTTTTAAATTTTCCGATAATGTGTGGTTCTGGTTTATGGTTCGTAATCAGCACCAGAAAATGAAGCTAACCGCACAATACATCCTCTCTCATGCCAAATGCTCGAGTAATTTTAATACAGTGACGGGATTTACCAACTTTATATGTACTAACGACAAAACAATTCGCCTTTGTTGCGAGTCAGAGTCACTCACTTGGTTTTTTTGTTGCAGAGTTCTTTCTTGCATTCTCATGCGAGCTAATAATAAATAAAACAGATTGGTATACATAATGCATGTATTTAGTCAGTAAGAATGATGCAATAAAAGTGAGCAGCATTAAAGCTTTTAGCTATAGTTTAGTAAGTTAGAGCTTCTTCTTTGTTGCCTAATTCTTCATGGATAATGGACTCTTAAAGTGGAGCAAGACATGACAGGCAGCCTGCTGCATCCCATCCCATGTATCTATAAATACAGATGGGAGAGCCAACTTAAAGTTGGAGCACAGATTTTGGGATTCTGTGTAAGAATGCATTCCAAAGTTGTTCGCAGCTACAATTGTAGCCAATAGCAAACTAAATATAGTGTGGTAGAAAATAAGCTGCTCTGTTGTATTTAAAACACTAAAACGATGCTCTAAATGATAAACAATGGAGTCAAATAAACTTTGAGATGGTCGTAAACTACATTAAATGCCAACTGGTACTGCTCCACAGTCTGATTTCAATATACAACTGAGGAAATGGACCGTGTCATATAAATATTGTGATCATAGGGATACCAATATAGCCACAGCGTATATAAAATTTAAGTTGATTTTATTTGCCACATTCCCGTACAAAAAAAATCAGCAGGCATTTAAAGACGAGTACAAAACAATGATACTTTTACGACTAACCGTACATCGAAGTCAGCGTTACATGAATGCGAATCGTTACAAAATCTAGGCAGTAATATCGTTCAAAGTCAGGTGTGCGAGACGCACAAGTTAATATAAATACAACCAGTCTATAACATAATCTAGAGCAGTATTTACGTACAGCAATGAATCCGTATTAAAATGCTTACAAAATAGCAAATTGTTCATACAGAAGACTTCGAATTGTGTAATACTCATCGGACAGACCTGTGGCGTCTATAGCGAAATCCCGATTTTCACCATGCTAAAAATTTATTAAAAAAATTTTGCATAACAATTTAGATTTTGTTCAATCATGATGATCCCTACCCTAAGAAATTTTGTGTTTCAAACTGATACCCGAAAAATTGTGATGTTTCCACTATCAGTTTTCACTACTAACATGTGATCAGAAATTATTGAGTCAATGCCTTTGGATTTTAACAAGGCCTTGAGTTCAATCAGCTTAAGTTTGTGAGCAAATGCAGTCTCATGTGGCGGTGCCTAGGTAAACCAAAATGCACTGTTTTTCTTAAAAGTTAAAAATGCGTAGAATGTTAACGCTGATTATAATTAAACATACCTGAGCGACAGATTCTAAAATAGGTATACCAGAATTTACCACCCCTTCAGCAGCACAATTTAATTGGCCGTCAATCCAAGCTAGTTCTGTTCCACGAACGCTACTAAACTTCAAGGAAGACAATAGTGAGTCCTGGAGCTGAACCTGCATGACATGCATTGCCATAATACTGAATTTTCTTGTCTTTACTCATATAATGATAGATTTACACAGCACAGCATGTCATGATTGAAAAAATACCTGAAAAATATTTCCCTCTATTGTAGTTAACTCTAAAACGCACGTATTAGAGGAAGCTTTGAATACTTTTGAATCAGGTATAATACGTTGGCACAACGTTTCTAAAGCAGTCAGAGAAGTCGCAGATCCACGGAGTAAAACTAAGTGCTTGGGATGGACCTGCATAAGATTTAGATATTAGACTAACTTATCTATCCACAAAATGCATTCCTCGTTTCGTCATGCAAAGCTAAATGGACTTGGTCAATTAGCCATTACCTGCTGCAGCATATGTAACACAGACTCTATATCAGACCGCCCTTCAAAGTCAATATAACGGACTTGACAGTTCACATTGAATGGCTGACTAAAACTAATTGTTTTAGAAGGTGCTTCATTTTCATCTGATCCGCAGCTTGCATTCCTTTTGGCTCGTTTTTTGGAGTCATTATTATTATTGTTATTTTCCCCGCTACCGCTACTCGTGCTAAATCTTCGTTTATTGTTATTTCTTGACCCCATGTCGAAATTGGCAGGACTGAAATTTCCAATACAAAAGATATGAAATGAATAAATTATTATTTAGATGGATAGGGTAATAGGTAGGTAATCCGTACTTTATTTTTTCGCCATAACTGTCTACATCAAATCTTGACTTCTTTTTATGACAAGGGTTCGGAAATATGGAAGTTGAAGATTTGATTTCGAGTATTTCTAAGTCCTCGCTGTCTGCTTTGGCATTTCCTCCGTTTTCAACAATTTTGAGATCATTGGAAAAATTGGAAGACTCTTCCAAATCAATGATTTCAACGCTACACAAAATTTGGAATAAAATAACATGAATGTTTTGGCTATTGATTACCGTACTACTCATCAGTACAAGCTCAAAATATTTACCAACTATATCTCATTTTATTTTCACCTGCTATTGTGATTATCAGCCCTTTTGTATTGACTCTTACTATAGTATTCCTCCAGTTCTTTCCCCTGTAGTTGAATTCGTTGTTTAACTTCTAGCTGCAAACATTTCCCAGGGGTGTGTTCGTCAATTAGCTGTCTAGCTAATGTCCCCTGTGATGTCCTGTTTGTAATGACAACGCAGCTGCGAGGATCTTGACACCACTGCATGAACAGGGCTCGAGAAAATCCACTTTCTAAGTCACTACTACTAGTTACCACAACCTATAGATAAGTACAATTGGTATTTAATTTCATTTTGTAATCATTTATAAGTCAGCATGTTTATAGAGTGTGTACCTTTGGCATCGCAATTTGACTGAGCTCAATCAAAGTGTGACATATGATCACGTTTTTCAACATAAATGGATGATTTTTACTCCCTTCAAAACTCTTGATTAATTTTTCACTCATCCATTCCAACTGGTGCAAAAATATGGCAACATTAAAACCTGTTCTAATCATCTAATCGTCTGAGAAGAAATATATGACAGCTAACCTACCTGAGATTTGGCAAATTCCATCACATTGTAGGCGACATTATTCATAAATACTAAAGCGAAAGGGGCCAGTTCCTTCATCCTCCACATTTGATCCAACATAAGAATCAGTTCTAGGGATCTTCCAGCAGAATCAGTAGCAACTAATACGTTCCCTCCGGATTGCAATGTTTTACTACAAAGGGCTACATAGAAAAAAAAACTTTCAAGATAAAAAGTACAATATATCATGCAAATGATTCCACAGTTTGTATATCTAATATGGTCTTACTTAAAAGTAAATCATCCCTTTTACGACGCTTCTCCTGCATATGTAAAGCATTAAATCCATTTGTAATAAGAATCCCCGGCTTGGGAACTTTTTCCAATTCGGATCCATTTAAATGCCTCTCTTTTTTGTTATTATATTCCGCAGCATAATAGATGTCCTGTTCTCCTACTTTACTGATTTTCCATATACTACCACCAATCATGTGGCCTGCGGGTAAAGCTGCGATTGAGATCCCTTGACCTTTACCTAATAATTCGGGCAAAACGGGGCGTAAGTACGGCTTATTTTGCAACTATTGGTCAAATCGTATACAAAATCAAAGTTAGTTTGAACACCTTTAAAAGATACTGTATGGTGATACTCCAGCTGCTTAATTCTATCAAACGCGGCATCCACATCATCGAGATTGAATAAACTGAAGTCTTCAGAGTTGTAATGATTTAGATATGTGTCGTACATAAACATCTGACCCATTTTAAAAATGGGTGTGGTAGCATATACTGGGCATTGGAGACCTAGTTTTCCCACGAGATATGGAAGTGCTCCTAAATGATACAAGTCTGGTTGCGATAATAATACGGCATCAATCTTGCTTACATTTCTGAAAGATTGGAAGAATTTATGGAATTTAAGTCACACAGTCATGCATGCATAGTTTTTTCTCCATATGGGGTATTGGCGCTACCGTGACCATGTTCGCAGCCGATTGCATTTTTTTCGGGGTTCGTTCTCCATAGAAGTTAGGTCATTTATTGGATAAATATACAAGCTACTATGCATGTCTACAAGCTCATGATGTACAGAAAAGAGAGCAGTACGTTGCAAAAGGGGTTAACAATATCTAGCTCTTAAATGAAGGGCAACTAAAAAAACTAAAAACATAAAAAGCTTTCTTGTAAATCATAAATGTACAGTCACATTCTAATGTAAAAAAAATTCACTTTAACAGTCTGAATTGCTGACCGAAAAAATACAGATCTAGCTCGATATACATAGCTCTTAATAGGACTGGCACCACAGGGGCACTTTGAGACGAGTGTGTAAAACAAGGAAATATTTGAGTTTCAACATTTAGAAAACCCGAAGTCTTTTCTAGGTGAAAAAGTAAAAAAAACCTGAAATACATTTTCACCACTCTACTGAAATCTTGCCACTAATGTCTATCTTCAATACATTCCAATGAACAGATCAATACATTCATATCCGCCCACAGAATTTTTAAAGATATTCATGTCTCTTACTGATAAAATCGGATCGATTTCAAAACCTAAATTCCGCCTACACACTACACTACACCCTACAGCTATCGCTGGATCAAATCAACAAGAAGAATAATAACTACCCCACTCAGGAATATAGAACGCGAACTACCCTAAATTAAATATCGACCTAACAAACTCATCAGCAATAACTTACTATCAAAATATCTACAAAAAAGGGGTTGGACAACAGTTCAGCCAGTTAAATCGATATGCTGTACGTACAGTCCATATCGTGACCAAACATACAACACTATCTTCAAGCTATAAAGGATCAGAGTCGTCACTGAATTCACTTCTTTAATAGTTAAGGACTAGGAATAGAGGATTTTAAAAAAGAGTCATACTTTTTGAGTCGTCGAATAACTTCCATACTGAATTTCTCATCCCATCCACAATCAAGGAGAAATGTGAATTCATCCATATGTAGAAGATAGCATGGCGGACTTTCATCCATGCCTCCAGAAAGGACATCCAGTCTTATTATTGCTGTCATTTTTTCTCTCCTAGTGCTTTTCCTACATTCAATTGTAAAAACAAGTCTTCTTGCATCCACACTCTGTCCCTGTCCTAAATTTTACGCTTGTAATCATTATACATTATTTGTTGATCAGCAGGCAACATAATGTACATTAGTTTAACATTTTTTCCAGCTCCAGGAATTTATAAATACGTTTTTTCTGTAGTTCTCAAATCAACATATGGATTTTTTAGACTAGAGATTTCTGAGTAGTTTGAGACTCGGCGCGCACGTTCTCATTTCAAACTTTCAATGTGTTCGCAACATATAGGGGACTGTGCTGTGCAGCAGCAGAGGCAAGATTTTTTGGCAACATGTCAGATTTATCTATGCATATTGTTTATAATTGCCAATTAATTGCATTCGGCATTCCGAACGAAAATTTCTCATTTTCTAAGACTTTATGCTTGAGCATTAGAAGATCACTAGCAAACTTTAGAGCTTACTGTATGCATAATTAATTAATGCAATTCATCGAATTCCGATTCACATGAAGAATAAATTTATTTTACTTCTTCAAGCCTCATGTGATATAATTTTTTTAAGCTAAAAGCAGTCTAAAAGTGTCTATGTTCCGAATGTGGATTGTAAGTCCCGTCCAAGTAGTCATTGTGAATTACAGACACAGCTTCAGCAAGTACCCTATCTAAAGACATGGAATTTGGCTCCGGATGGGGCGGAGGTATAGGAATAGGATAATTTAAAACTAGTGTAGGAATTACTGTCTCATTATTATTGTCTACTATATTAGTATGTTCAATTGGTGCGGATAGTAAAGTATTATTAAGATTACTATTGTTGATATTAGTAGTTATTTGGTCAAGATTCATGGAATTGCTGCTGTCCACTGTTTTAACAAAATTATTTGGACAGTCACTACTACTACTACTACTGCCTGCATCACAAGTGTTATCGTTTGGTGATATTTCTTCAGCAGAATCTGTTAAGCTAGCTTTTTTCCGCAGGGCCATTTCTTTTAACTCTTCCGCTGTAGGGACTACGGGCGGACTGTAATTTTTTAGTTTTTCTTCTTTATGCTGGCTTCGCATGTGAGTATTGAGGGCACTGGACTGTCTAAATGCGTCGTGGCAGAAACAGCATTCATAGGGCCGTTCCCCAGTATGAATCCTAACATGAGATTTGAGTTGAGCACTTTGAACAAAACTCCATTCACATTCAGTACATTTATATGGTCTTTCCCTGGTGTGAACCCTATTTATAGAAAAAATATGTGTAAAAATTAAGGAAATTGGGATTCGGAGCAGTCTTACATGCAAATGAAAATAAAGCGAAATACCTCATATGACGTCGTACATCTTGCTTGGTAATGAAACCTTTCCCACAACCTTCGAAAGTACAAGAAAATCGTTTTTCTCCAGTATGTCGTCGTACATGGTCCTTCAGAGATCGACGAACAGAAAATGCTTTACCACAGTGCGAGCACAAAAACGGCTTTTCATGAGTGTGGATTCGAATGTGGAGAGTCTGCTCATTTTTGTTCTTGAAAGATTTGGGGCAATAGCTGCAAGGAAATGCTCGGATTCCAGTATGTACTAACATGTGAGCGTCAAATGAGGCTTTGCATGAAAACAGTTTTGAGCATTGGGGACATTGATTTTTCTCCAAATCCTTGTTCCATTTGTACGTTTCTTCGTGTAGTTTCAAATGAGCTCGCAAATTGTTTCTTCTTTTGAATGGCATGCCACAAATTTCACATATGAATGGAGCTACTGTCTCATGAATAACTGAAATAAACGCAGATTTGAAAATTTTAATTTAGCTCATTCTCCTTCTCCTTCTATGATAATGTTGGATGAAATAATAATACAGTAAATGGCTTACCTTTGTGTTCTTCTAGCTGTGAAATGTATTTGAATTTTTTGCTGCAAAATGGACAGATATGGTCTATAGGTGGATCTTTAGGACTTCTACGAAATTTCTTAGGGGGTGCATTTGGATCTTTTATTTTTTTTACTTTGGGTCCTCTTTTGTTTTTCACTGTAAAAATTAACTTTTCATTACCGTATTCCGGTTACTATTCATGTGAATGATTAAAAAATCTCACTAAATTACCAGTAAAAACAACTCGTTTCACGTAAGGCTTTCTAATTCGTTTCTTCGTTGACAGCGAACTTTTTTTCTTCTTTTTCGAAGGCTGAAATTCTTTATCTGAATTGCTCTCCTCTCCAGTACTAATTTCATCGGGCGAGAAGTTGAGATCGTTTTCCATTGTAACCGCTTTTGTAGCTCCTCTGGCTTTTTGGCGTAATTTTTTCTCATTATTCGAACTTTGATTTAATTGAGCATCATCATTACGTCCGCCATTGACGCTTTCTAGTTGCGCTGGACTATTAGCATTTTGTACACTAACTGGACTATCAGGATCACGATCAGATTCAACAGATGAATTATGCTCAGTTTCAAATTCAGGGTCTACAGGACTTTGACCATGCAGTGCTTCTGTAGAACTATTGCTGACTTCATCTTCCGTATTTTTTATTTCATCCTTGCTCTTATCTTCATTTTCGATGAAAAAATCTTCCGCGAGAGCTTCATATATTATAGAGTCACGGTCATCATCAGAAATTTCAATTTCGTCAGTTTTTTTTACAGCCTCACTGACCAGCTGTCGCCTATTTCTTGTGGCAGTAACTTTTTTGGTTTCTAGTATTTGAACCAAGCTGTCACAAAGTTGTTGGTTTGATACAGCTTTAAAAAAATCGTAAAGTAATTAACTTGCTCATACATTACAATCGATACACAGAACAAATTCAAAACTATGATTATAAATACTAATACCTTTTGTGGCAGATGTGGACAGTATAGGAGGGGAGGGAGGAAATAATCGAAACAAATTGTCTGTATTTATTTGCCGGAGTTCTAAAGCAGGGAAATCTGTATCATTGTCCACATCTGGGGTTATAATTGAAGGTGTAGGCTCTTCTTTAGGAGGTTCTTCCTTTGTTTCCTCTTTGACTTCTTGATTTGTAGTGATAACTTCAACTCCGTCCTCATCAGAGGTTTTTTCCTTAGGCTTTTGTGACTCCAGCTCTAGGGACGCTAAAGCTAAAAACGTACCGAGATTTAATTAATTGCTACAAATACATATTATACTTAACACTATGAAAAATGGTAAAAGGTAATTCGTATATCCTGTTGGTTATTTAATAATTCATTTTTACTATTAAATTCATGTCTGGTCATTGGTTTATTCCCATTGTGCAGAAACGCGTGATTCACTGATGCTGAAGATTTAATAAACTGTTTCTTCCTTCTCGTTAATTTTTCACTTCTTAGCTTTTTATCCGCTTTGAAGGTTGAAGTAATTCCAACATGGCGTCGCCGCTTAAGTGGTTCTTTTCTTGCTTCTACAAAAAACAAACATGGCGTGTAATAATAAAATAATAAATACAAGCATACTTCTCAGAAATGCGAAATGGCGTGTGAGTTTAGCACGACACAAATGGCAGATCTCATTATCCTAAACTTGTTCAGGCCAGGCAATAATAAACTAATAGAGGTCCGTTTTAGGTATAAGCTATAGTAAAATGCCGCCGCCGCATAAAATTTTTCATGCTAAGGAGTTTTCAGCTCACAATTTTCAAGGTGGATTAGGTCACGCAGACGAAGAATTAAAATTGGTTTGGCATCGTTTTGTCTTCAAAGGAATTATGTTAAATAAATAAAGTTAAAATTAGTATGTATGTTCTTACCCGTGCTGATTCGAGTTTTGGTACTTCGAATAGTTGTAACTACCGATAGTTCGGTGACTGCTTGTGGAACTTTTCTAGAGTTTTGACAATTCAAGTATGATTCGACTAGTTTTGGTGACATACGGACAAGATCAACAGTAAGTTTTTTCACTATGGGGGGCAGTCTGGATAATTTAACTATTGGTTGGTATTTTGGATCACTCAATACTTCCGCAATACTAAAGTTTCGATTGTTAAAGGGGAGGGCCCTTGAAAATCGGAGCTTTCGCCCCTGTGATTTCTGCGTTTGAGTCTTCATGTCTTTGCTAATATCTTAGCTGATTATTCTGATCTTAATCGTAGCTACAGACTATTTAGCTTATCATTTTAAAAAATACAAATAATAACAACAACATCGCCCTGTCACACTCATTTATTCAAGCCAAAATATTGAATCCCGCTTGTATTTGCTCTGACTTTCTATTTTATCTCCCACGCTCTCACATTTGTAGAGAATTGCTTACAAACAAATATCAAAATATCAAACGCAGATTATCAATCATCTGCATGAGTTAGGTATGCGTTATGCATGTATATTGAATTGCAATCAATTAACTAATTCGACATGTTGAAACAATTCTTGAAAATTCACTTTAAAATGGGGTGCAATGAGATGAACGCGCAAGCAAAGTATGCATAGGAGAAAATCAATTCAGTACATAAACAGTAGAAACAGTTCTATAGACATGTTTTTAAAACTTTATTTCAGATCTATGATAAAATGCATTTTTAGTAACGTCATGAGACACATCTCCCTGGTTAGCAAGGTTTCTGTATCTAAATACAACTAAAACATTATTTGAGAAAAACAATTTAGACGTGAAACGTCGTACAAAAACGAAGACATTCATCAGGACACTAACAATACTTCTTACAGATGTGTAAAAATATTCATTAGCAACTAACTAAAACTAAAAAACTATCATAAACCCGTGAAACTCCAGCATTCCTAATCAAAACGTTATGCGTCATTGCAGACCCCTTCCTCATTCATGACAATATAAAACCACACAAACTGCATATTATCTAGAATTTAGAAAAAGGCTTCTTCCTTCACATTCCCATTCATCATTTCTTCAGGAAAACTTTCACTTGTTATATCCCCATCATCATCCTCCATGTCTCCCATATCCCCCATGTCCGTTTTAATGTTCAGAATAATTGGTAGGGACATGTTACTGCCATCATCGCCCGTTGGAGCCCCTTCTTCACCCCAATTATCATTATCATACACCGGGTATTTCACTGCCTCGTGACCAGGGTTCGTTTTCAAATGATACTGTAAGCCTCCTAATTGTTTAAAGGCTTTTGGGCAACTGGCACATCGGTACGGTCGTTCATTTGTGTGAATTCGTTCGTGGGCCTAAGTAATCAGTCATTAAAAGTTAGTAAAATCTTATTTTTATCGTAATATTTTAACCATTAACTTGAAAAACACACATACCTTGAGATTTCCTGAATTCATAAAATACTTGTCGCACCAACGACACTCGTATCTTTTGTGGGTGGCTTCATGGGATTCCAACTCGTCCATATTTGGAAAACCGCGACGACAAGCTCGGCACTTGAATTCACCCGTGTGAGTCAACGCATGGAACTTGAGACTTTCCAAACTCGTGAAAGTCTTGTAACAAATGCGACACCTGTGCACATTGGACCTTTGATGAATTCTCATATGCTTTTGGTATGAGAAGGCTCCAGAACAAACCTTCCCGCATGCTTCGCAGGTGTATTCTTCCTGATCAGTATGTTGTTCCATGTGACGTAGAAGGACTTGATGAGTTGCAAAAGTTCTGCGACAAATAGTGCATCTGGGAACTAATGCAGCGCGAGCGGATTTTGGTGACCAAATGGTCCCATCGTCTTCTTCCGCTCCTAGCATAGATAGTGGAAATGGAAGTTGCTGCTGCTGTAAAAGTTGTTGCTGCTGACTCTGTTGCCACACACTGTTTTGTTGTTGCAGTCGAGCGATAGCCTGATTTTTGCTTTTCAGTCCAAGTTGACTCAATGTAATTCTATGTGGTTGGCTTGTCTTGTTCCCTACTGGTTGGTCTACATTACTCGTACTGGAAGAGCTTGATCCTCGAATTTGATTTTTAAAGGCAGACAAAGGGATGAGCCCAGGATTTTTTTTCTGGGGCTTGTTCAGTTCGGACTGGGTCCTAGGGATAGCTTTCAGGGTAGGTCTACTACTGCTATTGCTAATCGTTACGTTACTGTTGATAGAGTGCAACTGGTCTGGTGTTGCATTTAGCAATGCAGGGCAGGGTTTGAGTTTAGGCATTTTCCTCATTGGTTGCTGTTGTGAAATGCCTGATGATGAAGATGGCTGTGCATGGGATGTTCCATTTGTTTCTACAAAAAAAAGAAGGATAAAATTGAAATTAGAATAAGTGCACATGCGAAAACACACACGTTTAGCTAAACTTTCAAGATTTCTAATTCGGAATGCTGGTTTTCAACAGCTTTTGAGTTTATGAATTGAATTCAGTTTTGAAATGCAACCTCTTCCACCCATCCTCCAACTCATCCTTGTGGCGCCCAATGCAGGCCAGCCACGAACATTTTGTTCTGTAATCATTTGGAAACCTGTATTTCACGTCAATACCGTACTTTGTACTCGTTGCACAAGCTGTCGACCATTTTGTGATTTTTTAACAACAGGAAGGCATGCTTTGAAGTGATGCTATGAGAAACTCTGGAAAACAATCGATTCTAATATCGTATCGTATTGAAAGAAAAGAATACTTGCTACTTAGTTTTTGAAACTATTGCAAAAAGGGGCTACTTTTGTTTTTGTTTCAAAACTTTGGCGCCAATGACAAATGTGTGTGCAAAGATGAGTTTACACCTAACAATTTACTTGAAAATATTAACTAACCATTTAATTTAATTGTCAATCCTGGCACATTTGGAGTCAGCTTCTTCGCCATCGTCGCAGAATGCATTCTTTTTTGTGCCTTCTGTTGGTTTTCAAGTCTTTTCAGCGTTGGCAATATTTTAAATCCGGGCTGGTAAGTATCTTCCACAGATTTCTCTAGGAGTTGGTGCAACGTAGATTTATATTCTTTAGGAAGCATGAACGGTTGCTTTCTTGAAATATTATTGTCGTTGTCGTCTGTAAAAAAAGCAAAATGAATAGTCTTGAATTCACACAAGCACACTCCGACTTAGTTTAGCAAATAGAATACTTCTTTGAACCGAAATATACCAAGCGTATAATTCATAATTACCTATCATATCACTTTCTGGATCGGGAATACTTCTAATCTCACATTGTCCAATTCTAGTAACATTAACATTTGTTTGAGACCTTTGGGAACTCGTTGCAACTTGCATTCTACTAGAACTAGATTCACCTCCTTCATTTATCATATCTGCAATCAAGTAAACACAATTATATTATGTTTCAATACTTCACTCTCAGACTAAAGCAAAACAAACAAAATTAATTTCCTTACCGTTGTAACATTGCGGATAATTGATTCCGCCAGCCAAATCTACATCATTACTATCGTCGTTATCATCTTCGTCTCCATTATGATACTCTGCTTGAACAAATTGCATGGTATCGGGGAAATCTTCTTCATCATCTTCGTCATAGTCCCCATTCTGTTGCATATAGTATCCCCCATCTTCGGCTTGATTCATGTGAAAACCGTTCATCCCTCCATTGCTATTGCTAGGTCCAGGGCCATCATTTGGATCAGGGAGCTGGAATTCCTCGGTAGCTTCGAAATCTTCAGAACCGTCGTCAACATATTCCTCCGAGTCGAATTGTGGGGATCTGAACTGTTGTTGCATAGCCTTTTGTTGCATTACTTGCATACGTGCTGCAAGTCTCTGAATGTCCATTTTGTAAAACTATTATTTTCTTCAGCTACAAAACAAATGCTAGAAACAAAACAAAATTACAAAACATTAGCTTAAACAAATCGGATGTGCTGTGTGTATAGTGTAGGGTATTACTTGTTGTCAATAAAAATGTGTAACTGTCACAAAAAACAAAAAAATCTTTTATCTTCACATTGAAAAGAAACATTATTTTCTCAGCACCATTCGGCTTTCGCTATAGACGGATTTCAGTCAGCTGTACTTATAGTTAGGTACTTCATACGAGTGGATACATTGAGAACATAAGAATTACGTGCGCTTCGAAATTTTTACTTTTCCATAACAGTGAATTCAAAAGTCTTCAATATTAGGTCTACCTAGATGACAACTGAAAACTAATAAAAGACACAAACTATATTTACCATTATTTACAAGCACGGAAGAATAAAAACTAAAATAGCTGCAGCTTTGAAAATTTCTTGAAACTCTAGTCAGGCAGCATCAAGGGATAACCAACCAACTGTAGTATATTACAACGATTACAATGCAACTTGATCACAATGAGTAAGACCACGTTTGAAAACGCAAGGAAGCATGAAAATCTATAAAACTGGGCTGCTCCTTTTATTTATTAAAAGATACGACCATGATTATTATGATGATCCTGATCCTTTTTGCTGCTAACAAACTCACTTACTAAACTATATACATTTCTTAGCTTTAGGGGAACCCATGCCATGATGAATTGCACGAGAGCGATAGAGAGAGCGAGTACACAATCATAATATTCATCTATTTACTTTGAAATACTACATGCCTACATTCTGGCTAATATTGAATATGCAGCTCCTATTCTAAAAACTTGAGTACATGAAGCAGACTCGATCCTCTTTGAATGTGAAAAAGACCTTGGTTGGTTACAAATTATGCTTTGCTTGGGTCGTTTGGCCTATCGCACAAGCAGCCAAAAGCTAGCAATTGCGTTATCCCCATTTTACCAACCAATATTTTCTGCTGCCTCGCTCTTACTTATATACTTACTGACTGCCTGTTGTGTTACAAACATGGATAGCTTTTAGGTAGGTACTCAAAATGTTGTAGGTTTCAAAACATGTATAGCAAAAGAAACTGACTGCGTGAGTGAGTGTGTAGTGTGTATATAACATGGCTGGCTGATAATTCGAAAATGAGCCAGAGAGGGAGATAGAGTTATAAAATAGAGGGGAGGGGGCTTACCTTTTATCGAATAAGCAAAAAATATCCTCAACCCTCTGTTTCTATACGTATGCACACTGTACAACTGTTCCACTATGCGTATAGATTGACCAGGTTTCAAAGAACCACAAGGAACTGTTGTGTTAGTTCCCAAAAAATCCGTGGGATGCAAGCCAAAAAAATGCAGTTTCTACACTGCTCAAAATCCAGTCTTTCAAAACTTGTTCCACACAGTTTTAGAAGAAATACACACACAAATATGATGAAAAATGGGATACTATGCACCTTGCATTGTAGCATGCAATTTCGTGTTTGTGAGATTAGTAGCACTGGACTGAACGACTGCGACTGTAAGTAGAGAATGAGTGAATAGGAATTCAAATAGCAAGACTCTTGAAATTCGAAACCCACGAGTTTTCCCAAACAAATAGTAGCTCCCAAGATCAATCGATGATATGAACAGGCAGGAGGAAGGTTGATTTGAAACTGTGCTCGGTGTTCTTTTTTTGTACGTATGCACGCTGGCAGAGGATAATACACATGCAGTGAACTCGCTGCTGGTGCTATGGTTTAAGAGGACAGGAGGTAGAAAAAAGGGTGGCAGCGTGTTTTAGAAGTAGAACTCTATAGCTTAACCAACACGTAGTAGGAAAAAAGTTTAGCAACTACGGATTCGATGGGAAAGAAATATAAAAGAGATTTCTAAAAAGCATGGGTAAGATATACCGTTATAAAGGAGGAGAGAGATTGTGAGCCGAGCCAAGTTATTTTACTGCAAGAGTGAACGCCTTTGGGCTACAAAAAATTGTAGAAAAAATGCGAGTTGTGGAGTAGGATTTGAAAGTTGGGCTCAAGTTTTACAATGGATCATATCAAAGTGTGAGGATTTCATAAATGCATTCCTTATTATTGCTGTATTGAAATCATGCCAATTTTGTATGGCAGACTCTTTCTAGTGAATTTATTTAGTTACTTTGATTTTTATATATATCTATAGCATATGTTTAAATATTTCTTTAAGTAAAAGGCCAAGTGCAAAATATGCATTTTTCTAACTAACTGGTAATGAACAGCAACTTAAAAATTTGTTAGTTAGTTAGTTGTAGTTTAAAATGATAAGACGTGTACTTACAAACTGCATTGCATGCATGCACAACGCTTATATATTTCATTTGGATTTGAAGATAATCTCATAAAGCATGCGGATGCATCTTTGCAAGTAATAGTTTTGTTCACCACAGTCAGTTAGTACCAATTTTTTGGTATGCAGCAATTCGAAGCAGGTTTTTAGATTTGATGCAACGAATCAACGTAGGGGACACCAAAAAACGTTTGCAGTCTGTGTACTATGATTTTTATAGCAACTTAATAGTTGGTAAGTAAGTTTGAAAGTTGAGTTTGTAGGGTGGAATGCATTGCATTGAAAACTAAGGAAGGGAGTCTAAAGTTGGTTGGACTTTTCTTATGGTTAAGAAGATTATGTAACACACTATATAGAGGTTTCTGCATTTTACTCATATACCTGTGTAGTATTGTAGAATCAAATAGCGAGTTTTGATTTTGAATCCGCTTAAAGTGTTGTAGTAGGTATGTGAGAAAGGCATGCATAATGTGCCGTTTGAAATCATTTTGATCGTACTGACTGACTAGTTTGTGTGTTGTTATTATAGGTACGTATGAAATGCAAAAGGTGAATGGCATCCTCTTGTTTGTTTGCCATGTAGCTTAAGGTTGGCTTGATTTGATGGGAACAGGAAATATAACGTTGCATTCTTTTGAGAACCAAGCAATCAAAATCTGTTGTTTTTTTTT
>Ga0210040_10001256_pt1 | contig 39075 bp, 39 predicted proteins | sample CryGeyCG12114_NA_FD_185462 | JGI IMG/M metagenome (GOLD analysis project Ga0210040, IMG submission 185462) | Groundwater microbial communities from aquifer - Crystal Geyser CG19_WC_8/21/14_NA (SPAdes) (version 2) | ecosystem: Environmental > Aquatic > Deep subsurface > Groundwater | place: USA... | reverse complement strand
GGTGCTGGAGCGCCCCGGGCGTCGCTCGGCGTCCGCGGGCGGCGACGTCGTGCCGCGCCTCCCACTCGGCGATCGCCTTCTCAGCCGGGGTCATCAGGAGCGGGTCCGGAGCGGTGCGACGGCGCCGGGCCGGTGGGACGACCGTTCGTGCCAGGGTGGCGCGGTGAGCATCGAGCGCACCGTGCGGCTGTCCTTCTCCACTCCGGCGCGGGCGGCCGGCACCCACACCAACCTGTCGGCGGTCCGCAGCGACGGCCCGATCCTGTGGGTCGCCGGGGACGAGACCGCGACGATCGAGCGGCTGGTCGCCGACGACGCGGACGACCCGCAGGCGTACGCGGGGCAGACCAGCTTCGCGCTGGCCGACCTGGTGGAGCTGCCGGGCAGCGACGCCGACGAGGAGGCCGACATCGAGGGGCTGGCCCGCGCCGGTTCCTTCCTCTGGGCGGTCGGGTCACACAGCCTGCGCCGGCGGCAGATCAAGGCCAAGCACGATGGGGAGAAGGCGCTGCGCCGGCTGGCCCGGGTGACCGGGCAGGCCAACCGGCAGGTGCTGGTGCGCATCCCGGTCGACGTGGTCGACGGGCTGCCGACGCCGGTGCGCGAGCTCGCGGTGGACGGCGGGGTGCACCGCGCCGCGGTGTTCGGCACGCACGGCGCCGACCTGCGGGACCTGCTGGCCGACGACGAGCACCTGGCGCCGTTCCTGCCGCTCCCGGGCAAGGACAACGGCCTGGACGTCGAGGGCATCGCGGTGGCCGGCGAGCGGGTGTACCTGGGGCTGCGCGGGCCGGTGCTGCGCGGCTGGGCGATGGTGCTGGAGCTGCGACCCGAGGTCGACCGGGACGACCCGGGCCGGCTGGTGCTGCGACCCTTCGACGACGGCCGCCGGTACCGCAAGCACGTGCTGCGACTGGCCGGGTTGGGTGTCCGGGACCTGTGCCCGCACGGGCAGGACCTGCTCGTGCTGGCCGGGCCCACCATGGACCTGGACGGGCCGGTGCACGTCTTCCGCTGGCACGGTGCGCTGACCGCCGACACCCCGCAGGTGGTCCGGGACGACCTGCTCACCCTGGAGCTGGACCTGCCCTTCGGTGCCGGCGACGACCACGCCGAGGGCATCGGCCTGCTGGGCGCGCCGGCGGACCAGCGGCTGCTCGTCGTCTACGACAGCCCGGCGCCGGACCGGCTGGTGGACGGCGGGGTCCTCGCCGACGTCGTGCGGCTCCCCGGCGCGCCCGGCTGAGCCCCGCCGCCGGTCACAGGCCCGGGCCGAGCGCGGCGATCGTGGCCCGGACCTCGGCGGCGGTGGCCGGCTCGACCGGCAGGTGCGGCAGCAGGGCGGGCACCTCCTCGGGCAGCAGCCCCTCGGCGAGCAGCAGGTCCAGCAGCCGGTCGGCCTGCGCCGGCGGCACCGGCACGGTCAGCCCGGACGACTGCACCGCCGCGTCGGCCAGGAACAGCGCGCCGGCCAGCTCGTCCGGGCGTGCGGACGCCAGCGGAGCGGCCGGCGGCGGGGCGGCCGCCCGGGTCACCGCCTCCGCGGCCCGCACCAGCGACAGCGGCAGCCCCTCGGCCTCCACCTCGACCAGCGGCACGCTGCCCAGCGCGGCGAGGACCAGGTGCTCGGCGTCGATCCGCAGCGGCGCCTCCCACTCCCCGACCCGGACCACCTCCACCAGGTCGGCGCCATCCTCCCCCAGCTCGTCCAGCAGCTCCGCCCAGGCGGCTGCCTTGGTGTCCCGGGCGCGCCGGGCCGCCTGCACGCAGGTGTCCAGCACGAACGGCTCCACGACGTCGGCGTCGAAGTGCTCGGCGATCAGCGTGCCGTCGGCGGTGACGGCGTTCAGCGCGTCCTGGAAGCTGCCCGGCCGGGCGTCGGCCAGGTCCAGCCGGCCGTCCTCCTCACCGCCGAGCGGCTGACCGGTCGCCGCCCGCGCGCCGATGGTCAGCCCGGTGTGCACCACCCGGCCGCGGACCCGCAGCAGGTGCGGCTGATCGGACAGGCCGACCGACCACGCGCACGCCTCCGCGATCAGCGCGCCGGCGCGCTCGCGGAGCACCTCGCGGGTGAGCAGGGCCATGAAGTCAGGGGCGAAGGAGCTGTCGAACACCCCTCCACTGTGCCCCGGGAGCCGCCGGCCTACCGGGCCAGCAGTGTGCCGTGCACCGCCGCCTCGACCGTGGCACGCGCGCCGTGCTCGTGCAGCGAGGCCAGCGCGGCCAGGTAGGCGGTGGTGAACCGCTCGTCGTCGACCAGGTCCCCGAACAGCTCACGGTCGGCGACGAAGGCCAGCGGCTCCTCGCGCTGGCGCGCGGCGCGGGCCATCAACGCCTCCCGCCGCGGGTCGACCACCTCCAGCGGCGCCCCGGCGTCGTCCACCCCCTCGGCGTAGCGCGCCCAGCTGGCCACCACCGTCGCCGACAGCAGCAGCTCCCCGCCGGCGGCGAGCGCGTCGCGGATCACCGGGAGCACGAACTTGGGGATCCGGTCGGAGCTCTCCGCGCACAGCCGGGCGAGGGTGTCCCGGACGTAGGGGTTGGAGAAGCGACCGATGAGGTCGGCCTTGTAGGCGGCCAGGTCGATGCCGGGCACCGGCGCCAGGGTCGGGGTGGCCTCGCCGTCCATGTAGCCGGTGAGGAAGGCCCGGAACAGCGGGTCCTGCGCCGCGTCGTGCATGAAGGTGATGCCGGCCAGGCTGCCCAGGTAGCCCAGCGCCTGGTGACTGCCGTTGAGCAGCCGCAGCTTCATCAGCTCGTAGGGCTCGACGTCGGCCACCAGCTGGACGCCGACCTGCGCCAGGGGCGGCCGCCCACAGCTGAAGGAGTCCTCCAGCACCCACTGGGTCCACGGCTCGCAGATGACCGGCCAGCCGTCGTCCACCCCGAAGCGCCGGGCCACCTCGGCGCGGTGCAGGTCGGTGGTGGCCGGGGTGATCCGGTCGACCATGGAGTTCGGGAAGGCGACCGAGCCGCTGACCCACTCCCCCAGGTCGGCGTCCCGCGCCGTGGCGAAGGCCGCGAAGCTCCGCCGCGCGACGTCCCCGTTGCCCGGCATGTTGTCGCACGACATCACCGTGAACGGCGGCAGGCCGCGGTCCCGGCGGCGGACCAGCGCCTCGGTGACCAGCCCGAACGTCGTCCGCGGGACCGCGCCGGGCTGCAGGTCGGCCGCCACCGCAGGCTCCTGCAGGTCGAACTCGCCGGTGACCGGGGAGACGTTGTAGCCGCCCTCGGTGACGGTCAGGGAGACGATCCGGGTGCTGGGGTCGGCCATCTTCTCCACCACCGCCTCCGGGTCGTCCGGAGCGAGCAGGTACTCCACGACCGACCCGATCACGCGGGCGCCGAGGAACCCGTCGGGATGGGCCACGACCAGGGTGTAGAGCCCGTCCTGGGCGGCCATGACCTCCTTCATCCGCCGGTCGGAGGGCAGCACGCCCACGCCGCAGATCCCCCAGTCCAGCGCGGCGCCGTCCTGCATCAGCCGGTCCAGGTACATCGCCTGGTGGGACCGGTGGAAGCCGCCGACGCCCAGGTGCACGATGCCGGTGCGCACCGCGCCGCGGTCGTAGGTGGGCACCTCGACCTGCGGGCCGAGGACGGGCAGCGTCGAGGCGTCCAGCCGGGTCATCCCCGCAGCCTGCCCCGCCGGAAGGCCGGACACACGCGGCCGCGCCGCCGGTCCCCTGCCGGGTCCCGCCGCGAGCTCGCCAGTGGTGGGGGCAGGGGTGCCCTCTCAGCTCAGCAGGGCGGTGCGCAGCTCCTGGGCGTCGGTCCGCACCTGGTCCAGCACGGCGAGGACGTCGCGCTCGCGGAGCTGACCGGAGCTCACCGACTCGATCGGGACCTCCTCGTGCTCGTCGTCGGTCAGTCGCGCGGCGACCTCGAACGCCGTGCGCAGCAGCGCGCCCTGGAAGGACGCCGGGTCGTCGACCAGCGTCAGCGGCATGACCATGCCGGCCGGGAAGGACCACTGCTGCAGGGCGACGGCGGTGAGCCGCAGCGCCGAGATGCCGTAGCGCTGGACCTCGGCGGACCGTCGGCCGGCGAAGGACCGCTCGGTGGCCCACAGCTCGGCGTAGCCGGCCGCGTCGTTGTGGTGCAGCAGCGCCACGCCCAGCTGGGCCAGCAGGCCCAGGCACAGGGCGTCCTGCGGCCGCTCGGCGAACCGGGGGGCCAGCGTGGAGGCGGCCAGCGCCAGGCTGGTGCTCACCTCCCAGAAGTCCTCGGGCAGCCGCGACTCGTCGTCCAGGTCGGTGAGCGCGACCGTGGCCATGGTGCGGACGGTGGTGAAGCCGACCACCGTGACGGCGAACTGCAGGGAGGTCACCCGCCCGCGCATGCCGTAGAAGGCGGAGTTGGCCAGCTTCATGACCCGGCCGGCCAGCGCGACGTCGGCCCCGAGCATCCGGGACAGCTCCTTGGCGCTGGCCTGGTCGGAGTTGGCGGCCGAGACGATCTGGGCGGCGACCGGGCGCTGGGTGGCCATCGAGTCGATGCTGGCGAGTACCCGCTCCAGGTCGAAGGTGGGCGCGATGGCCAGCGTCGAGGTGCCGGCGCGGGACAGGGCGGCGGGGGGTGTCACATCAGCTCCAGGTCAGGGTGTCGATCGGGGATCAGGGGCACGGTCGACGCCCCGCCGGCCTGCGCCGTGGCGAACCACGTCGCGGCGTCGTCGCCGGTGAGCGGTGCGGCCAGGCTGAAGCCCTGCAGGTAGCTGGCGCCCAGCCGGGTGAGCTCCACGGCCTGGGCGACGGTCTCCACGCCCTCGGCCACGGTGGACAGGCCCAGGCTGCGGGCCAGCGCGATCACCGCGGAGGTGATCTCGGCGTGCCCGTCGGCGAGCTCGGCGACGAAGGAGCGGTCGACCTTCAGGCAGTCGACCGGCAGGCGCCGCAGGTAGGCCAGCGAGGAGTACCCGGTGCCGAAGTCGTCGATGGAGACCTGCACGCCGAGGTCACGCAGCTCCTGCAGCACCTGACGGGCCGACGCCGGGTCCTTCATCAGCGCGGACTCGGTGAGCTCGATCGACAGCCGGCAGGCGTCCAGGCCGTGCCGGAGCAGGGCCGACGCGACGTGCCCGTGCAGGTTGGCGTCCAGCTGGAGTGCCGAGACGTTGACGTTGGCCCGCGCGGGGGCTGCGCTGCCGAGCAGCCGGTCCCACTCGGCGAGCTGCCGGCAGGTCTCGTCGAGGACCAGCAGACCCAGCCCGGAGACCAGGCCGCTCTCCTCGGCCAGCGGCACGAAGGTGGCCGGCGAGATGGCCCCGCGCTGCGGGTGCTGCCACCGGGCCAGGGACTCCACCGCCACGGCGGTGCCGTCGGCGGTGCTGAAGATGGGCTGGTACATGAGGGTGATCTCGCGGCGCTCGATCGCCTCGCGCAGTTCGGCCACCAGCCGCAGCTTGTCCCGGGCCTGGGCCCGGGCGTCGGAGTCCAGGACGGTGATCCGCCCCTTGCCGCCGGCCTTGGCCTGGTACATCGCGATGTCGCAGTCGCGGATGAGCTCCTCCGCGGCGGTGTGCTCGGCGGTCTGCACCGTGACGCCGACGCTGGCCGCCGGCCGCAGCTCCACGCCGCCGAGCGCGACCGGCCGGCGCAGCGCCTCACCGATCCGCTCGGCCAGCGCCACCGCGCCGGCCTCGCCGACGTCCTGGCAGACCACGACGAACTCGTCGCCGCCGAACCGGGCGACCAGGTCACCCGGGCGCACCGTGGCGCGCAGCCGCTGGGCCAGCTCGACCAGCAGCTGGTCTCCGGCGGCGTGCCCGAGCGAGTCGTTGACGACCTTGAAGTTGTCCAGGTCGAGGAAGATGCAGGCCAGCCGGACGTCCCCGGGGACGAACCGGGCGGCGACGTGCTCGGCCAGCAGGGTGCGGTTGGGCAGGCCGGTCAGCGGGTCGTGGTTGGCCTGGTGCGCCAGCCGCGCCTCGAAGGCGAGCCGCTCGGTGATGTCCTCGATCGTGCCGACGAACCCGGCGCCGACACCGGGGGTGAACAGGTGGGAGAACCGGATGACCGTGGTCCGCTCGGTGCCGTCGGCGCGGACCAGCCGGGCCTTGGCCTCGCCCTCGCCGGCGTCGTCACCGCCGACGAGCACGGCCGTCGCCTCCTCGATGACGCCGTCCAGGTCGTCGGGGTGGACCGTGGTCATCCAGCCGGTGCCCAGCAGCTCCTCGGCCTGCACGCCGACCAGCGCGCAGAACGCGTCGTTGACGTGGGCCAGCCGCATGCCCTGCTCGGACAGCAGCGTGGGGATCGGCGAGCGCTCGGTGAGGGTGGAGAAGCGGCGCTCGTGGGCGTCGGCGGTGGCCCGCAGCGCCCGCTCGGCCTCGTTCGAGGTGGAGCTGAGCCGCAGGGTCCACCGGCGGCCGCCTGGAGCCGGCACCGCGGCGACCACGCACTCGAGCAGGGCGCCGCTGGCGCAGCGCACCGGCAGCGTCATCCGCACCGTGCGCTCGCGGCGCAGCAGCAGCCTGAGCTCTCCGCCGGAGAGGCTCGGCAGCAGCTGGTCGAAGGAGATCGCGGCCAGGTCCTCCTGCGCGTACCCGAGCAGCTTGACCGCCTGGTCGTTGCTCCAGCTGACGTGCTGGGCGCCACCGAGGGGCTCGACGACCATGATCGCCATGGCATCGCTGACCGCGACACCGTGGAAGACGGCCGACATGATGTCGAGCGACGCCTGGTGCTCGCTGGACACGCGCTGTCTCGCAGGCACGACGTCCCTCCGCTCCGTTGCCGGGCGCATCCGTGCGCCCTGGCCACAGCGTCGGCGCCGGTCCCCCGGCTCTCCAGCGGAATCGGCGGACTTCCCCCCAACGAGCAGGGTGCCGTGCCCGGGGCCACGGGCAGTGACCTCCGGCACCGACCCGGAGTTACCCGGCGGTAGGAGATGTGGGATGTTCGACCCCCCACGTCGAGACGGCAGAGCTGCTGTCAGGAATGAGGTCCCATGCGCTTGCACCTGTCGCCGGAGGACCGGGCCTTCCGGGACGAGATGCGCACCTTCTTCACCACCGCGGTGCCGCAGCCGATCCGCGAGGCCGTGCTGGCCCACCGGGAGCTGACCAAGGAACAGTTCGTCGAGGCCCAGCAGACGCTCAACGCCGCGGGGCTGGCGGTGCCGCACTGGCCGGTCGAGTGGGGCGGCAAGGACTGGACGCCGCTGCAGCGCCACATGTGGCGCGAGGAGATGCAGCTGGCCGGCGTGCCCGAACCGCTGGCCTTCAACGCCAGCATGATCGGCCCGGTCATCGCCACCTTCGGCTCTCAGGAGCAGAAGGAGCGCTTCCTGCCGGCCACGGCCAACCTGGACATCTGGTGGTGCCAGGGCTTCTCCGAGCCCGACGCCGGGTCCGACCTCGCCTCGCTGCGCACCACCGCCGTCCGGGACGGCGACGACTGGGTGGTCAACGGCCAGAAGACCTGGACGACGCTGGGCCAGCACGCCGACTGGATCTTCTGCCTGGTCCGCACCGACCCGACCGCGGAGAAGCGGCAGCGCGGCATCTCGCTGCTGCTGTTCCCGATGGACACCCCCGGCGTGACGCTGCGCCCGATCGAGCTGCTGGACGGCGGGTTCGAGGTCAACGAGGTCTTCTTCGAAGACGTCCGGGTGCCCTCGGAGAACCTGGTCGGCGAGGAGAACCGCGGCTGGGACTACGCGAAGTTCCTGCTCGGCAACGAGCGCGTCGGCATCGCCCGGATCGGCTCGACCAAGCGCATGATCGCCGACGCCAAGGAGCACGCGCGCGGCATCACCGTCAACGGCGCTCCGCTGGCCGAGGACCCGTACCTCAAGGCCCGGATCGCCGAGCTGGAGAACGAGCTGCTCGCCCTGGAGCTGACCGCGCTGCGGGTGGTGGCCAACTCCGCCGGTGGCCGACCGCACCCGGCGTCCTCGGTGCTCAAGCTCCGCGGGTCCGAGCTGCAGCAGGCCGCGACCGAGCTGCTCGTCGACGTCGCCGGCCCGCTGTCGGTGGCGTCCTTCGCGGGCGCGGACTCCGACGTCCCCGAGTGGGCCCAGGTGGCCACGCCGTCCTACCTGAACTACCGGAAGGTCTCCATCTACGGCGGCTCGAACGAGGTTCAGCGCACCATCATCGCCGGCTCGATCCTGGGGTTGTGATCTCACCGTGGAGTTCAGTTACGACGACGAGCAGAACGGCCTCCGCGAGGCCGTGAGCGGCCTGCTGGCCCGCGCCTACGCGGACAGCGAGCAGCGCCGCAAGGTGGTGGCCACCGACCCCGGCTTCGACGAGAAGACCTGGAGCCGGCTGGCCGAGATGGGGGTCCTGGGGCTCCCGTTCGCCGAGTCCGACGGCGGGATGGGCGCCGGCCCGGTGGAGGTGTCCATCGTCGCGGAGGAGATCGGGCGGGTACTGGCCCCCGAGCCGTTCATCGAGGCGGTCGTCCTGGCCGGTGGGCTGGTGGCCGACCTCGGCACCGACGCCCAGCGGTCGGCGGTGCTGGGCGCACTGGCCGAGGGCTCGCTGGTCCCCGCGTTCGCGCACGCCGAGGTGGGCTCCCGCTGGGAGCCGGCCGCCCGGACGGTCACCGCGACCGAGGACGGCGGCACGTGGCGGCTGTCCGGCGTGAAGGAGCCGGTGCCGAACGGCGCCCGCGCCGACGTCCTGGTCGTCAGCGCCCGGGCCGAGGACGGTGCGACCCGGCTGTTCCTGGTGCAGGGCGACGCCGAGGACCTCACCCGCACCGGGCACCGCAACCACGACGGCACGCGGTCGGCCAAGGTGGCCCTCGCCGGCACCCCGGCCGAGCCGCTGGGCGAGCAGGGCGGCGACCAGACCGCGGCCATCGAGAAGGCGCAGGCCCGGGCCCGGGTGGCCTACGGCCACGAGGCGCTCGGCGCGATGGAGACGGCGCTGACCACCACCGCGGAGTACCTGAAGACCCGCAAGCAGTTCGGGGTCCCGCTGAGCAAGTTCCAGGCGCTGACCTTCCGGGCGGCGGACATGTACGTCTCCCTGGAGCTCGCCCGGAGCACCGTCATGTGGGCGACCCTGGTGGTCGACTCCGACGGTGACGTCGTCGGTGCCGCCGACCGTGCCCGGCTGCAGACCAGCCGTGCGTCCCGGCACATCGGCAAGGAGGCGATCCAGCTGCACGGCGGGATCGGCGTCACGGCCGAGTACAAGGTGGGGCACTACACCAGCCGGCTCACCGCGATCGACCACCTGCTCGGGGACGGCGACTGGGCACTGGCCCGGCTGGCGGCCTCGGTCGACGAGCACGAGACGGTCAACCCGCTGCGCTGACCGCAGGCCCAGCAGCGCCCCCAGCCCGCTCGGGCTGGAGGCGCTGCTGCGTTCCCCGGGCTCAGCGGCCGCCGTCGCGTAGCCGGTGGGTCAGCCGGGCGAGCCGGGTCACCCCTTCGCTCAGGTCGTCGTCGGCTGCCGCCAGGGAGATCCGGACGTGCCCCTCGCCGCCGGGCCCGAAGGCCGTGCCGGGAGCCACCGCCACCGACTCCTCCGCGAGCAGCCGCAACGCGAACTCGCGGGCCGCCAGTCCGCCCTGGGTCACGTCCACCCAGGTGTAGAAGGCGCCGGCCGGACGGAACGCCGGCATCCCCAGTTCCTCCAGCCGGCTCGTCACCAGGTTCCGCCGACGGCGGTAGGCGGTGACCATGTCCGCCAGGACCGCCGGCGGGGATTCCAGCGCGGCGAGGGCCGCGTACTGCGTCGGGGTGTTGAGGCAGGAGATCATCGGCTCCTGGATCTTGGCCAGCACGTCGGCGAGGGCCGGCGGCGCGGCGACGTAGCCCAGTCGCCAACCGGTCATCGCGTAGGTCTTGGAGAAGCTGAAGACGGTGGCGACCCGGCCGTCACGGTCCAAGGCCGCGGGGCTCACCGCGGTGCCCTCGAAGACGATCTCGTCGTAGCACTCGTCGGACAGCACCCACAGGTCGTGCGCTGCCGCGAAGTCCAGCAGAGCCCCCATCCGGGCCCGGTCGATGACCGAGCCCAGCGGGTTGGAGGGCGAGTTGAGCAGCAGCACTCTCGTGTTCGCGGTGACCAGCCGCGCGAGGTCGGCCGGATCGGGCACGTACCCGTTGGCCGCAGTCAGCGGGTAGTGCGCCACCTCCAGGCCCAGCAGGACGGCCATCATGTCGAAGTTCGGCCAGGCGGGGTCGGGCAGCAGCACGCCATTGCCGGGCCGGGTCATCGCGGTCAGGGTCGCGTGCAGCGCCTGGTCGCCGCCGTTGCCCAGCACGACCTGGTCCGGCTCCACGGAGAAGCCGTTACGACGGTGGATCTTGGCCGCCAGCCCGGCCCGCAGCGCCGGGATGCCGGCCGTCGGGGTGTAGCCCGTGTGCCCGTCCAGCATCGCCTGGTGGGCGGCGGCCACGATGTGCGGCGGCGTCGGGAAGTCCGGCTGGCCCACCTCGAGGTGGATCACCTCCGGCCGCCCCCACGCGGCGTTCATGATCTCCCGGATGCCCGACGCCGGCATGGCGTGGGCCGCTGTGTTCACCTGCATGTCGGAGCTCCTGAGGACGTTAGAGTGCTGCCCGGCCGAGGGCCCGGACGCCGGTACGACGGGGACGTCGACCGGGAGGACGAACGGCACGGCGAGCAGCAGAACAGGGAGGCCGGGTGCGCGCCACGGTGGCGACCTTCGTCGAAGACTTCATGCACGAGGGCCCGTCGGTGGTGGCGGCCAACATCGCGCACCGCGCCGGGGCCACCGGCGTGAGCATCGCCGCGGCCTACCACGACGCGCGCGACGTCTTCCCGCACGACCCGCTCCACCGGGTCCGCTTCGCCGAGGCCGGCACGGTGCTCTTCCACCCTGATCCGGAGCTGTACCGCGGCCTGCGGGTGCAGCCCCGGTTGGCCCAGGTGGCCCGCGACCGGGACGCCTTCCGCGACTGCTGTGCCGCGGCGCGCGACGAGGGCCTGGACGTGACCGCCTGGACGGTCTTCCTGCACACCGACCGGGGTGCCGAGCTGGCCGAGCTCGCGCCGGAGAACGCGTTCGGCGACCGGTACCTCACCGATCTGTGCCCGGCCCGGCCGGAGGTGCACGACTTCGCCGTCGCGCTCGCCACCGACGTAGCCGGTACCGGGGCATCGGTGGTCGACGCGGAGTCCCTGCACCACGCCCCGTTCCGACACGGCTACCACCACGAGCGCAACTTCGTGCCGATCGGGGAGGCGGCGGCCTTCTTGCTCTCGCTGTGCTTCTGTGCCGCCTGCGCCCAGCTCGCCGAGGAGCGCGGGGTCGATGCCGCCCGGGTGCGCGCCGAGGTGCGCCACCAGCTGGACGCGTGGATGGCAGGTGCGGCCGAACCCCCGCTGCGGCGCGCGGCCATCGGGGAGCTGGCGGGTGGAGAGCTGGCCGGCTACCTCGCCGCTCGCGCCGACGCAGTGACCGCCCTGGTCGCCGACGTCAGCGACGCCGTCCAGGAGCGCGGCGCACGACTGAACTTCTGCGACCTCTCCGGCGCGCTCAAGGGCTACACCGACGGTGCCGCGACCGGGGAGACCGCGGCGGAGACCAGCTGGACGCTCGGCGTCGACCTGCCCCGCATCGCCGCCACCGGAGCCCGGATCGGCGCACTGGGTTACGCCGCCGACGCCGAGCGACTGCGCGCGGACCTGGACGACTACGCCCGGCTCCTGCCCGGCCGGTCCTGGGCCCTGACGCTGCGCCCGATGCTGCCCGACACCCCGTCGGCCGCCGCGCTGCGGCAGAAGGTGCAGGTGGCTGCCGAGTTCCCGGTCGAGGAGCTGTCCTTCTACCACTACGGCATGGCTCCCCTCGAGGCCCTGGACTGGATCCGCACCGCGCTCGGGCGCTAGAGGACGACGGTGGTCTCGTCCAGCGGGTAGTCGAAGGCCAGCGGGGTGCACCGGCGGTCCAGCACCCAGCGCAGGAACTCCTGGTGCACCGGGTGCTGCTGGTAGCGGACCAGCGACGCCACGTCGGGGAACTCGGTGTAGAGCAGGAACTGGTGGCCGCGGGTGCGCTCGTCGTTGATCGACCGTCCGAATCGGACGGCCGTCATCTCGCCGATCGCCTGGGGCCAGGCGGCCACCATCCGGCGCATCTCGGCCTCGGCGACGTCGTCGAGGTCCTGCGGGAAGCTGAACAGGACGATGTGCTGCAGGTTCATGCGGGCCACCTCCGAAACCGGTGCCTCGACGACGGTCGTCGGCCGAGGGTCGTGGGGGCAAGCGGGGTCATGCACCGGCGGGGCCGGGCACCGGGCCGGCGCCCGGAGCGTCAGCGGACAGCAGGGCGGCGCTGAACTCCTTGGACGGCATCTCCGCCAGCCCGAGGAACGTCTCGGTCCGCTGGACGCCGGGGATCTGCCAGACCCGCTCCAACAGGAACTGCCGCAGGTGGGTGTGGTCGCGCAGCCGCAGCCGCGCCAGCATGTCCATGGACCCGGTGACCACCAGCACGTCCTGGACCTCCGGCAGCTGGTGCATGGCGGTCATGATGGAGCTCTGGTCGGCGCCCTGGATCGCCGTCACCGCGAGGTAGACGGTGACGTAGCCCAGCGCCGACCAGTCGATGTCCACCCGGTAGCCCCGTACCACGCCGGCCCGCTCCAGCCGGGCTATCCGCTCGCCGATAGCGGGCGGGGACATCCGCAGTTCCCGTGCCAGCTGCCGCTGTGAGGCTCGCGCGTCCTCGGCGAGCAGGGTCAGCAGCCGACGGTCGACGTCGTCCAGGACGACGGGGGCGGCCGGACGGCCGGCGACGTTGACGAGCCCGGAGAGTGGCGCATCTCGCGAATTCAAAAGTGAGCTCCAGCCTTTCCGTTCTTGTCAGACAGAAACTGCGAGCCGTACTGTACCGCGCACTTGAGTCGGACAGCGCAGTCCACGAAGCCCACGTGCTCCCCAGCAGAGAGGCTCTCCGGATGCCCCCCGCGTCGGTCCGGCACAGCAACAGTGCGGCGGTTCCGGCCCTGGACTGGCCGTCCCGGTTCGCGGCCCGCGCCGCCCGCGCCGGCGACGAGCTGACGGCCATCCTGTCCCTGGCCGCGACCCCGGACATGATCACCTTCTCCGGCGGCTTCCCCGCCCCGGAGACCTTCCCGGTCGCGGTCATCGAAGAGCTCGTCACCGGACTGCTGGCCGACGACCCGGGGCGGGCGCTGCAGTACTCCCCCACCGAGGGCCTGCCGGAGGCACGCGCGGCGGTCGGCCGGCTGCTCGAGGACACCCAGGGTGTCCGGGTCGACGCCGACGACGTCCTGGTCACCAGCGGCGGGATCGAGGGGCTGCAGCTGCTCGCGCGCACGCTCGTCGAGCCAGGCGACCGGGTGCTCGTCGAGTCCCCCACCTACCTGGGCGGGATCATGGCCTTCGCCGGGCTGGAGGCCGAGGTCGAAGGCATCGCGGTCGATGCCGACGGCCTGCGCACCGACGAGCTGGCGGCAGCCCTGGTCCGGTCTCCCCGGCCGAAGCTCCTCTACGTCATCCCCGACCACCAGAACCCCACCGGGCTGAGCCTGTCGGCGGAACGCCGCGCGGAGGTGGTCGCCCTGTGCCGCCGGTACGGCGTGCTCGTCGTCGAGGACGTGGCCTACCGCGAACTCGCCTTCGACGGTTCCGCGGCATCGAGCCTGTGGTCGCTCGGGCCGGACGTCGTGGTGCAGCTCGGCACCTTCAGCAAGATCCTCACCCCCGGCCTCCGGCTGGGCTGGGCCGTCGGACCTCCCCCCGTGGTGGCGGCCATGACGGCCGCCAAGCAGAACAGTGACCAGTGCGCCGGCGCCCTCGGCCAGCTGGTGATGGCCCGCTACGTCACCGGCGGCCACCTGGCCGGCACGCTCGCCCGGTCCCGCGCGCTCTACGAGCACCGGGCCGGCCTGATGCTCGACGCGCTCGCGGTCGAGATGCCCGAGGGGGTCAGCTGGACGCGACCCTCCGGCGGCTTCTTCCTCTGGGTCCGGGCGCCCGAGGGCGTCGACACCCGGGCGCTCGTCGCACCCGCCGCGCGGCTGGGTGTCGCCTACGTGCCCGGGGCGCCCTTCTACCCCGACGGCCGCGGCAGCAACGAACTCCGCCTGGCGTACAGCCGTGCCGACGACGGCGCCATCGCCGAGGGCATCCACCGGCTCGCGCCGCTGCTCCGCGCACCCACCCGCCTCAACCCGCGCCCGATCCCGGGCACCCCGCAGCAACCGCCCACCACCGAGGGAGCCCCCATGACCGCCGCAGACCCGTCCACGAGTGGAGACCAGGACCGATGAGCCAGATGACAGGTCCCGGCGACGCCTCGGGCGGCCTCGCCAAGGGGTCCCTGCGCACGTGGGACGCCATCGCGATCAGCATCTCCGTGCTGTCCCCCGGCATGGCCATGCAGCTCAACACCGGCGGCCTGGCCGCCGTCTCCGGCGGGTCGACGCCGCTGGCCGTGCTCATCGGCGGCATCGCCTGCCTGACCCTGGCCTTCGTGGTCATCGGCTTCACCCGCCGGATGGCAGCGGCCGGGTACGCCTACACCTACGTGAGCCGGAGCCTGGGCAAGCGACCGGGCTTCCTGGCCGGATGGCTCTACGCCTTCGGCATGGCCTGCTTCGTGCCGATGACGATGGCTGGCGTCGGCTACCTGCTCACCGACCTGCTCGGGCTGTCCGCCGGCTGGTGGGTGCTGTTCTTCCTGCTCGGCATGGTGCTGCTGATCGTCCTGTCGGTCATCAAGGTGCACACGACCACCAAGGTGCAGCTCGCCGTCGGCGTGCTCAGCGTGCTCATCCTGCTCGTCGTGGTCGTCGTCGTCACCGCCAAGGGCGGACTGCACGGCCACTCCGCGGCACCGTTCACCTTCGGCAAGACCGCCTCGGGCGGCTTCAACGGGGTCTTCTACGGCCTGGTGCTGGGCCTGACCTCCTACATCGGCTTCGAGACGGCCGCGGACTTCGGCGAGGAGACCGCGAACCCGCGGCGGGCGGTGCCGATCGCCATCCTCGCGTCGGTCGTTTTCGCGATCATCTTCTACGTCTGGACCACCTACGCCACCACCATCGGTTACGGCGTGGACGAGCTGCAGGCCGACCCCACTCCGTGGGTGACCAACGGCGTGGCCGGCGTCGCGCAGATGTACCTGGGCACGGCGATGGCCAAGCTGGTGGAGGTCGGCGCCCTGGTGTCCGCCTTCATCGTCTGCGTCGCCTGCGCAACGGCCAGTGCCCGAACCCTGTTCGCCATGGGCCGCGAAGGCGTGCTCCCGGCGTGGCTCTCGACGACCCACCCCAAGTACAAGACCCCGGTGAACGCCACGGTGAGCGTCGTCGTCGCCGCCACGGTCGTCGCCCTGATCGTCGGCTACGGCTTCCCCAGCGACGACCTGGGCGGGGCTCCGCTGACCGTGTACGCGCTGATGGCGACCATCGGCTCGCTCGCGGTGATCCTGGTCTACATCGCGCTGTGCGTGGGCGGGGTCCGGTTCTTCCGGGAGACCTCCCGCCGGTTCAACCCGTTGCTGCACGGCGTCGTGCCGCTCATCGGCGCGGTGCTGTTCGCCGCCGCCTGGTACGGGTCCGTCTACCCGGTGCCGATCGCACCGATCAAGGCCGCGCCCTACGTCGTGGTGCTGTGGCTGCTCGTGGGCGTGGGCACCGTGGCCTGGCTGAGCAGCCGCCGTCCCGAGGCCATCGAGCGGATCGGCTCCATCCTGGGCGAAGAGGGCGGCGCCCTCGTCGAGGCCCTGGACGAGAAGTGAGCACTGCGGCGTGATCGACGACCACGTCCATCCCTTCCCCCTGCAGTTCGCGCCGTTCACCACCGGGGACCTCGGGCTCGAGGTCCCCGGTGGGGAGGTGGCGGCCGCCGCCCGCCGCCGCCGGCTGGCCCCCGGGCGGCTGTACGTGCACCTGATGGAGACCCGCCTGGGGGCGCTGCTGGGCGTCAACGGTGCCGACGTCGCCGCCGCCCGTGACGAGCGGGCGGCGGCGGACTGGCCCGCCTGGCTGCGCACGCTGTTCGACGACGCGGGCATCGCCGGGATGGTGCTGGACGAGGCGCTGCACCCGGACACGCCCGCGGTGCCGGCGGCCGAGTACAGCGCCCTGGCCGGGCGGCCGGTCTGGAAGATGGCCCGGCTGGACCCGCTGGTCGACGCCCTCGTCGCCGAGGGCGCCTCTGCCTCGGAGGTCCTCACCCGGGTGGAGCGCCACATGCAGCAGGCGGCGGCCGAGGGGGCGGTCTGCTTCAAGACGGTGCTGGCCTACCGGACCGGGCTGGCCGTGGACCCCGACGCGGACCTGCGGGCGGCCGAGGCGTCCCTGCGCACCGACCTGCCGGTCCGGCGGAAAGGCAAGGCGCTGCGCGACCTGGTCTTCCGTCGGATGCTGGGGATCGCCGCGGAGCTCGGGCTGCCCGTCCAGGTGCACACCGGCTTCGGCGACTCCGACCTGCGGCTCGCCGAATCCGACCCGCTGCTGCTGGAGGAGGTCCTCCGGACCCCGGAGGGCACGGCGGCGACCGTGGTGCTCATCCACGGCTCATTCCCCTGGCACGAGCAGGCCGCCCACCTCGCCTCGGTGCGACCGCACGTCTGGGTGGAACTGTCGCTGTCGAACCTGTTCGCCCCGCTGGGCACGGCCGACCGGCTGCTGCAGCTGCTCGACGTCGCGCCGCGCGGCCGCCTGCTGCTGGGCAGCGACGGACACGGCCTGCCGGAGACGCAGTGGTTCGGCTGCCGAGTGCTGGCCGACGCCTGGACCACGGTGGCCGAGCGGCTCACCGACGCCGGCGCGCACCCCGGCTGGGTCGCCGACACCCGGCACGCACTCTTCGAGGGCAACGCCCGTGAGGTCTACCGGCTGGGCTGAGCCGCCGAGCGGTTCGGTCAGCCGCGGACGACGGTGTGCCGGAGGGTCTGGGCGGTGACCCGGTCGGTGCGCACGGGGAACCCGAGCCCCACCGCGTCCGGCACCGACACCGTGCCGTCGTCGGCCACCTCGAAGGTGGGGTCGACCAGGTCCCAAGCGAACAGCACCGACGCCGGGGACATGTCCGCGGGCTGGGTGAAGGCCGGCAGCGAGCACAGCGCCAGGTTCCCTGCGCGCCCGACACCGGACTCCATCATCCCGCCGCACCACAGGTCGACCCCGCGTTCGGCGCACAGCTCGGCGATCTGCCGCGAGGCGGTGAGCCCGCCGACCCGGCCCGGCTTGAGGTTGACGTTGCGGCAGGCCCCGATGTCCAGCGCCCGACGCACGTCCGCCAGCGACCGCAGGGTCTCGTCCAGGCACACGGGTGTCTCCAGCGCGGCCTGCAGCTGGGCGTGCTCCAGCAGGGCGTCCCACTCCAGCGGCTGCTCGATGCAGGCCAGACCGTAGGCGTCCAGCCGGCGCAGCGCGTCGACGTCGGCGAGGGTGTAGGCGGCGTTGGCGTCGACCTGCAGCATCACGTCGGGGCCGAAGGCCTCTCGGACGGCGGCCACCGGCCGCTCGTCCCAACCGGGCCGGATCTTCAGCTTGATCCGTCGGTAGCCCTCGCCGAGGCGCAGCGCCACCTCCTCGAGTGTCTCCTCGACCGTCCCGGCGATGCTGAGGCTCTCCCCCACCGGCACGCGGTCGCGCTCCCCGCCGAGCAGCGCCCGAAGGGTGGTCCCCTCGGCAGCGGCCTGCAGCGCCCAGAACGCCTCCTCCACGCCGGCCCGGGCGAAGGTGTTGCCCTTGATGGGCTCCATCGCGGCGGCCACGCTGCCCGGGAGGAGGTCCTCGGCGGCCAGCGCCAGGGGCAGCGCGAAGTGCACCGCCCCCTCGAACGTCGACGTCGTGGTGTCGGGCAGGTAGTACGGGTGGTCCAGCGCCGGGCCCTCGCCCCACCCCTCGTTGCCCTCAGCGTCACGCAGGTGCACGAGCACCGTGCGCCGGCTGTCGGTCACCCCGAAGCCGGTCACGAACGGCTTGAGCAGCGGCAGCCGGACCTCGCGGACCTCGGCCAGGACGACCGGGGCCCGGCCGCCGCTCACGCCGGGTCCGGCTCGGCAGGACCGGGCTCGGCGAACACCGGCGGCTCGTACTCCACGCGCAGGCCACTGGAGACGGCGTTGGACCCGTTGAAGAAGTCCACGACGCTCAACAGCTCCACGATCTCCGCGTCGGTGACCCCGAGTGCCCGCAGCGCGTCGGTGTGGCTGTGCAGGCAGTACTCGCAGTTGTTCGTCGCCGAGACCGCGACCGCGATGATCTCCTTGGTCCGCCGGTCCAGCGTGCCGGTCTCCATGACCGTCCGCAGCTTCGTCCACTCGCTGCGCAGGTACTCCGGACGGTGCGCGATGGCCCGCCAGAAGTTCGGCACCCGGGCCAGCCCGCGCGACTTCTTGATCTCGTCGAAGACCTCCCGGACGATTCCGGTGGCGGTCTCCTCCTCGACGTAGGGCACCAAAGGCACGTCAGCTCCTCCTCCGGCCCGGACCGACTCCGGGCGTGTGTGGCGGGTCGGTGACCCGAGGATCAGAAGAACTCGAAGTACTCGCGCATCTCCCAGTCGGTGACCTCGCTGAGGAAGCGGCCGACCTCGTTGCGCTTCATGGCCGTGATGAACCGGACGAAGTTCGCGCCGAAGACCTCAGGGAAGAAGGTGTCCTCCGCCAGCCGGTCCACGGCCTCCCAGAGGCTGGTCGGCAGCTTGGGCGCCTCCGTGGCGTACGGGTCGGCGCCGGACATCGGCGGCGGGGTCAGGTCACGCCTGATGCCATCCAGCCCCGCGGCGATGTTGGACGCGAGGTAGAAGTACGGATTGGCCGCGGGCTCACCGACCCGGTTCTCGATGTGCGCGCCGCGCTCGAACGGCTCGCCCTGCACTCGGATCATCGAGCCACGGTTCTCATCGGCCCAGACCGCGCGGTCGGGCGCGAAGGAGTAGGGCTTGTACCGCTTGTAGGCGTTGATCGTCGGCGCGGAGAACACCATCGACGGCAGTGCGTGCTCCAGCAGCCCGGCGACGAACTGCCGCCCGACCAGCGACAGGGAGTGCTCGGCGTCGTCGCTGGTGAAGGCGTTCTCGCCGGTCGCCCGGTCGCGCAGCGACTCGTGCAGGTGCCAACCGCTGGAGAACATGTTCGGCAGGCCCGGACGGGCCATGAACGTGGCGTGCAGGCCGTTGGCCTGGGCGATCTGCTTGGCGGTCGAGCGGAAGAGCACCATCGCGTCGGCTGCGTCGATGCCCGTCATCGGGTCGAACGTGACCTCCAACTGGCCGGGACCCCACTCGTCCTCGATCGAGCGCAGCGGCAGCCCGAGGTCGATGTAGGCGTCGCGGAACTTCTCGACCACGTCGTTGATGCCGGCCAACCGGACCTCGGACAGGTACTGGTACCCGTGCTCGAGCAGGCTGACCCTCGGCGGCGGCGGCGGCCAGCCGCCCTCGCTCAGCTCGATCCGGTCGGTGTCCCGGCGCAGCAGGTAGAACTCGACCTCCAGCCCGGCGACGTAGTCGTAGCCGAGCGCCTCGGCGGCCTCGACCTGGGTGCGCAGCAGCCGCCGGCCGTCCAACGGCACCGGTCGGCCGTTGGCGAAGTAGGCGTCGGTGAGCACCCAGGCGGTGCGGTCGGCCCAGGGCAGCACGCGGAAGGTGGACGGGTCCGGGACCAGGACCATGTCCGGGAAGCCGGTCAGCTCGTCGATGTCCAGCCCGCCGCCGGGGGTGAAGACCGCGGTGAACATGTTGTTCGCACTGTCCATGTTGAACAGCGCCGCGGAGAAGTCGATGCCGTTCTCCAACGAGGCCAGGTAGTCCGGCGCTGACATGAACTTGGCCCGTGGCGCGCCGTGCTGGTCCACCCAGATCATCCGGACGGTGCGGATGCCCTGCTCTTCCAGCAGGGCGGCGGAGCGCTGCCCCGCCTCCTGCTGGACCTCGGTGAGCAGACCGTGCTCGCGCACGAAGCCGTGCTTGCCGACACCGCGTGATGCTGCCATCGGGGTTCGTCCTCTCGCGCCCGGCCACGACCACACGGGCCTGAGGTGTCCGGGCAGTGCACTGTGGTGGGTGGGCCGCATCAGGTGCCGTGCCGCTCGGGCTGACGGCGTCGTCCCCGACGCACCTGGTGGGCGGCCGTTCCGGTCCGCCGCATCCTCCCGGTCGACGCGACCTGCGTCAAGACGGACTGACAGGCCAATCTTGCGCTCGACCTGCCATCCGGGTACGTCCAGGCTGTGAGGGTTGCCAAACGCGCGGGCTGCCGAGCCGGTGGGTTACGCTTGCGTCACCTTCCCGGGCCTCGACGACGCGGCGCCGGACCCGTGGACCTCCGGAGGAGACCGATGAGCACGTCCCACTTCAGCAGCGAGGCCGGCGGTACCCCGACCGCGCCGGGCCGGTTCGTGGACGTCAACGCGATCGAACCCGTCGAGTTCGTGCCGGGCTTGGAGTTCCGGCCGGTGCTCGGCGAGAAGACGATGACGAACTTCGTCCGCTTCCAGCCGCACACCGAGGCGCCCGTGCACGTGCACGAGGAGGAGCAGATAGTCATCGTGCTCGAGGGCGAGTTCGACTTCGAGATCGACGGCGAGGTGCGGCGGATGGGCGTCGGCGACGTCGCAGTCGTGCCCCCGTGGGTGTCGCACGGCGCGCGCACCACCGAGGTCGGGTGCCTCGAGGTCGACGTCTTCAACCCGCCGCGCAAGACGCTGCTCGACCACGCCGCGGCCCAGGCCGCAGCGCAGGCCCCGGCCTCCCCGGCAGCGGCCGAGACCCCCGCCTGATGGAGCTGGGACTGGCAGGCCTGCGCGCTGTCGTCACCGGCGGGTCCAAGGGCATCGGCCTCGCCGTGGCGGAGGAGCTGGCCGCCGAGGGTGCCGCCGTGGCGATCTGCGCGCGCAACGCCGACGAGGTGGCCGCGGCCGCCGAACAACTGCGGGCCACCGGCGCCGTCGTATACGCGCAGCCGGCCGACGTCACCGACCCCGACCAGGTCGCCGGGTTCCTCGCGGCGGCAGCGTCCGAGCTGGGCGGCATCGACGTCCTGGTCAACAACGCCGGGGCTGCGCACCCGGGGACCTTCGCCTCGCTCACCGACGAGGACTGGCAGGGCGACCTGGACGTCAAGCTGTTCTCCCAGATCCGGTGCACCCGCGCGGCACTGCCCCACCTCCGGCAGAGCGCGGCACCGCGGGTGATCAACGTCAACGCCGTCTACGCCAGGTACCCCGACCACCGCTTCTTCGCCACCACGGTCAACCGCGCCGCCTGCCTGAACTTCAGCAAGGCGCTGGCGCTCGAGCTGGCACCCGAGGGCATCCTGGTCAACAGCGTGAACATCGGCTTCGTGGTCACGCCGCAGTGGCAGAACATCCGGCAGAAGCGGGCGCCGGAGCTGAGCGAGGACGAGTTCTTCCGGCAGTGGGCCGCCGACGAGGTGCCGCTGCAGCGCTTCGGCGACGTGGCCGAGGTCTCCGGGATCGTCGCGTTCCTGGCCAGCGGCCGGGCCAGCTACATCACCGGGGCCTCCATCGACGTCGCCGGCGGCATGGGCAAGTACGTCTGATGTGCCGGCTGCTGGGCTGGGTGGCGCACCCGGGCACGTCGCTTCGGCAGGTGCTGGGCGAGGAGAGCTTCGCGGCGTTCGCGCAGCTGTCCCGCATCCACGCCGACGGCTGGGGCATCGCCTCGACCGACGGCCCGCAGGTGCGGGTGCAGAAGTCGGTCGAGTGCGCGGCGACCGATCCCTCCTTCCTCACCACGTCGACCGAACTGGTCGCCGACGCCGCGCTGGCGCACCTGCGCTGGGCCAGCCCCGGGCTCGCCGTGGAGGAGCGCAACAGTCACCCGTTCCTGCACGGGACGGCAGCGTTCGCACACAACGGCGGCATCTACCCGCTGGACCAGCTGCCAGGTCTGCTGCCGCCGGCCTGGCAGGCCCAGCTGAGCGGGAACACGGACAGCGAGCACTACTTCCTGGCCGTGCTGGCCGAGGCGCAGGAGAGCGGGGCGGACCTCCCGACGGCCATCGCGCGGACGGCCGCCCGGCTGGCCGCCGACTTCCGGCCGAGCAGCCTCAACGCCATGCTGCTCACGCCCGAGGCCCTGTACGTCGTGAACTGTCACGATGCGTCGCTCCCCTCGCCCCCGGCGCCGCCGGAGCGCACCGTAGACGGCCTGATCGAGCAGATCGAGCTCGCCGCCCCCTACTACGACCTGCGGTACCGGCGGTCCGGCAGGTCGGTCGTCGTCGCCTCGTCGGGCTTCGCCCAGCCCGAGGGGGGCGGCTGGCAGTTCATCCCGAACAACACCGTGCTGGTCGTCGACCGAGCCACGCTCAGGACCGAAGAGCACCCGCTGGGTGTCGAGCTGGCCTCGGCGTCTGCGGCGTCGGTCGCCGGCGCCGACCGGCGCTGACCATCTCATCCGTACCCCCAGGAGCACCCGTGCAATTCCAGGTCCAGCCCAGCGGTGCGATGATCGACGCCGAGTCCCGAACGGCATCCCTCGCCGATCCGGGGTTCGGGCGCGTCTTCACCGACCACATGATCAGCGCACGTTGGAACTCCGCGGAGGGCTGGCACGACGCGCAGCTGATGCCCTACGGGCCCCTCGTCGTGGACCCGGCGTCGGCGGTGCTGCACTACTCCCAGTCGGTCTTCGAGGGGTTGAAGGCCTACCGGCAGCCCGACGGCGGGGTGGCGCTGTTCCGGCCGGACCGGAACGCCGAGCGGCTGGCCGAGTCGGCGCGCCGACTGGCCCTGCCCGAGCTCCCGCTCGACGCGTTCATCGCCGCCTGCGACCTGCTGGTCCGTACCGATGCCGCCTGGGTGCCCGACGGTGAGGCCGCCTCGCTGTACCTCCGGCCGCTGATGATCGCCGACGAGGTGGGCCTGATGGTCCGGCCCAGTGACTCGGTCCGCTTCCTGCTCATCGCCTCACCCGCGGGCAGCTACTTCACCGGGCCGATGCGCCCGATCTCGCTGTGGCTGACCCAGGATTTCGTGCGGGCCGCCGTCGGTGGCACCGGCGCAGCCAAGTGCGGCGGCAACTACGCGGCGTCCCTGGTGGCCCAGCGGGAGGCCATGGACCAGGACTGCGACCAGGTCGTGTTCGTCGACGCCGTCGAGCACCGCTGGGTCGACGAGCTCGCGGGCAGCAACATCGTCTTCGTGCTGGGCGACGGCACGCTGGTCACTCCGGAGCTGTCCGGCGCGATCCTCCCCGGCATCACTCGGGACACCGTGCTCACACTGGCCCGACGGGCCGGGCACCGCGTCGAGGAGCGCCGGGTGGACATCGACGAGTGGCGGGAGGGAGCCCGGTCCGGGCGGATCGCCGAGGTCTTCGCCTGTGGGACGGCGGCGGTCATCACCCCCATCGGCACCCTCAAGTGGCCCGGCGGCGAGGTCACCGCCGGCAACGGCGAGCCCGGGCCCGTCACCCTGGCGATGCGACAGCGCATCATCGACCTGCAGTACGGGCGTTCGCCCGACCCGTACGGCTGGCGCCGCCGGGTGCTCTGAGCCCCGGGCGGCGGGGTCAGCAGCCGCCGCCTCCGCCTCCGCCGTCCCCGCAGCCACCGCCTCCGCCGTCGAAACCGCCACCACCTCCGTAGGTCCAGCCGACGTAGCCGCTGCCGGCGCCGGCGCCGCTGGCGCTGCCCCAGCGGGAGCGCCGGCCGACCGGCGGGACGGTCGGGCCGAACACGGTCTGCCAGAGCCGCTGGTCGGCCATCCGCTTCGCGCCCCCGAGCGCGACGTCCACGACGTCGCCCGCGGCGGTCGGTGCGGCCCGCCACTGCTCGAGCGCCCGCCGCCCGGCCGGGGTGAGCAGGTGGGCCGGCCACCGGCTGGAGAGCCCGGCCAGCGGGTTGTTCCGGAGCAGACCGGCGGCGACCAGACCGGCGGCGACCGCGGTCAGCCGAGGCTCGTCCTGCGCCCGGATGCGCAGCGAGAGCACGCCGCCCCGGGGCCGGGGCCCGACCAGCTCCAGGACGGCCGCCTCGACCGGGTGCACGGCGGTGCCCGTGGCGTGCAGCCGGCCGTCGGCGTCGGCGTGCAACCTCCTCGCGGCCAGCAGGCTGACCACGGCGGTGTCGACCACCCGGGGCAGGCCGCCGGCGAGCTGGGCGACGTCGTAGCCGCCGAGGGTGGTGCGCGGGGAGGTGGAGGTGCCGGTCATCGCGATCTCCTCGAGTCGGAGGTGCTGGGTCCGCGGACGCCGACGGTGACACCTCTCCCGCTCGGGTGACAGATGGCTTGCAAGATTGCACGCCCGGGCTAGCCTCGGCGACGTGGTGGACACCCCCTCGGTCCGGGAACGCCGGCTGGCCCAGGAGCTGCGGCTGCTGCGCACCGCCGCTCAGCTGCACGGCAAGGACGTCGCGGCGGCGCTGGGCTGGTCACCGTCGAAGGTCTCGCGCATCGAGAACGGCCGCAGCGGCGTCACCGAGGACGACCTGGAGCGGCTCCTCGCCCTCCTCCCGGTGCCGGCGGAACAGGCCGCCTTCCTCCGCCGGCTGGCCCCCTCGGTGCGACCGCGCGGGTGGTGGGACGCCTACGCCGAGACGCTGTCCGCCGGGTACGCCAACCTGATCCGGCTGGAGTCGGGGTCGCGGGCACTGCGGTGCTACGGCGCGCTGGTCCCGCACGCGCTGCTGCAGACCGAGGACTTCGCCCGGGAGGTCATCCTCGCCACCTGGGAGCGGCCCTCACCGGCGGAGGTGGCCCGGCGGGTCGAGGTCTGCCGCCGTCGTCAGGAGGTGCTGGACGGCGGGCTGCAGCTCTCTGCCGTGGTCGACGAGTCGGTGCTGCGCCGCACCGTCGTCCCCGGCGACCCGGTGCGCGACGCCGCCGTCCGGTGGGGCCAGCTTGAACGGCTGGCCGCCGTGGCAGCCCGGCCCAACGTCACCCTGCAGGTGCTGCCGTTCGCCGCCGGCCTGCCGCCGGTGACCGCGGGCTCGTTCTCGGTGCTGGACTCCCCTGCCAGCGGCGCGCCCGACGTGGTCTACCTGGAGAACAAGACCCGGATCTCCTTCGTCGACGGGGAGGCCGAGGTGCACCGCTACACGCAGGCGTTCGGCCTGATCGGGGAGATGGCGCTGAGCCCGACCGACACGCTCGCCCTGGTCGAACGCGAGCTGGCGGCCTGCTGAGCCGGGCCCGGGAATGACCACGGGGTCACGCGGGTTCCACCGGCCAGTAGTTGCACTCTCAATCATCGCAACTCGGACACCCTGGAGCACGAGATGCAGTTCGGGATCTTCACCGTCGGCGACGTCACGCCCGACCCGACCACCGGGCGGGCGCCCACCGAGGCCGAGCGGATCAAGTCGCTGGTCGCGATCGCGCGCAAGGCCGAGGAGGTGGGGCTGGACGTCTTCGCCCAGGGCCAGCACCACAACCCGCCGTTCGTCGTCTCCTCCCCCACCACGACCCTGGGCTACATCGCGGCGCAGACCGAGGAGCTCATCCTCTCGACGTCCACGACGCTGATCACCACCACCGACCCGGTGAAGATCGCCGAGGACTTCGCCACGCTGCAGCACCTCGCCGACGGCCGGGTCGACCTCATGATGGGCCGCGGCAACACCGGCCCGGTGTACCCGTGGTTCGGGAAGGACATCCGCGACGGCCTCCCGCTGGCGGTGGAGAACTACCAGCTGCTGCGGCGGCTGTGGCGTGAGGACGTGGTGAACTGGGAGGGCCAGTTCCGCACCCCGCTGCAGGGCTTCACCTCCACCCCGCGGCCGCTGGACGGCGTCCCGCCGTTCGTCTGGCACGGCTCCATCCGCAGCCCGCAGATCGCCGAGCAGGCCGCGTACTACGGCGACGGCTTCTTCCACAACCACATCTTCTGGCCGCCGGAGCACACCCAGCGGATGGTCGAGTTCTACCGCCGCCGCTACGAGCACTACGGCCACGGCACCGCCGACCAGGCGATCGTCGGCCTGGGCGGTCAGGTGTTCATGCGGAAGAACAGCCAGGACGCCGTCCGGGAGTTCCGCCCCTACTTCGACGCCGCGCCCGTCTACGGCGGTGGGCCGTCGCTGGAGGAGTTCTCCACCCAGACGCCGCTGACCGTCGGCTCCCCGGAGCAGGTGATCGAGCGGACCCTGGGCTTCCGGGACTACGTCGGTGACTACCAGCGGCAGCTGTTCCTCATCGACCACGCCGGCCTGCCGCTGACCACGGTGCTCGAGCAGCTGGACATCCTGGGCGAGGAGGTCGTGCCGGTGCTGCGCCGGGAGTTCGCCGCCCTCAAGCCGGCGCACGTGCCGGAGGCGCCGACCCACGCCGGCCTGGTCGCCGCGGCCGGTGGCGCCAAGGACTCCACCGTCCCCACCGCCGCCGACGACGTCACCGGCACGACCGTCGAGGCGCGGGCATGACCACCCGGACCATCGCGGTCCTCAGCGCCGGGCTGAGCAACCCCAGCTCGACCCGGCTGCTGGCCGACCGGCTCACCACCGCCACCGTCGCGGCGCTCCGTGCCCGCGGGGACGAGGCCACCGTCGAGGTGGTCGAGCTCCGCGGGCACGCCCGGGACCTGGCCGACCACCTGACCACCGGCTTCGCCAACGAGTCGCTGCAGGCCGCGATCGACACGGTGGTCGGGGCCGACGCGGTGATCGCGGTGACCCCGGTCTTCTCCGCCTCCTACAGCGGCCTGTTCAAGACGTTCTTCGACGTCCTGGACAAGGACGCGCTGATCGGCACGCCGGTGCTGCTCGGCGCCACGGCCGGGACGGCGCGGCACTCGCTGGTCGTGGAGTTCGCGATGCGGCCGCTGTTCGCCTACCTGCGGGCGGTGCCGGTGCCGACGGGGGTCTTCGCCGCGTCGGAGGACTGGGCCGGCGGCGGCGACACAGCGCTGGTCAGCCGGATCGACCGGGCCGCCGGCGAGCTGGCCGACCAGTTGGCGGGCCGGCCCGCGGCGACGAAGCCGGTCGACCCCTTCGCCGACCCGACGACGTCGTTCGAGGAACTGCTCAAGGGCTCCTGAGTCCGTCGGGCAGGATCCGGGCATGCCCCCGACGTGGTTCGAGCGAGCCCTCGCCCAGCAGCCCGAGCACCGGGACGTCGTCGTCGCCGGCGCTCGGGTGGCCTACCGCAGCTGGGGCCCGGTCGGCGCGCCGGGCGTCGTCCTCGTGCACGGCGGCGCCGCCCACTCCGGCTGGTGGGACCACCTCGCGCCGCTGCTCACCGGGTACCGGGTGGTGGCGCCGGACCTCACCGGGCACGGCGACAGCGACCGGCGCGAGGCCTACGACCTGCTGCTGTGGGCCCGCGAGGTCGTCGCGGTCGCGGCTGCCGAGGGGCTGCAGCGGCCGCTCGTCGTCGGGCACAGCATGGGCGGCTGGGTCGCGACGGCCGTCGGCGGACACCACCCGGGCGAGGTGAGCGGGGTCGTCCTCATCGACTCCCGGCTCGTCGAGCAGCCAGCGGACGAGGAGCAGCTGCGTCAGCGCCGCCGTCCGCACCGGGTGTACCCGTCCCGGGACGACGCGATCGGCCGCTTCCGCACCCTGCCCCCGCAGGACGTCGTCCTGCCGTACGTGGCCGACCACGTGGCGCGGGGCTCGCTGCGGGCCGTCGAGGGCGGCTGGACCTGGGCGTTCGACCCGGAGTTCTTCGGCAGCCGGCTGCGGCTGCGTGACCTGCTGCCCGACGTCGCCGTCCCGATCACGCTGCTGCGGTGCGAGCACGGCCTGGTGTCGGCGGAGATGGCCGCGGACATGGCCGGCCTGGTGCCCGGCCGGCTGCCGGTGGTCGAGCTCCCCGACTCCGGTCACCACCCGATGCTCGACCAGCCGCTGGCCCTGGTCGCCGTGCTGCGCACCCTGCTCGCAGTCGGCAGGCTGGCCCGGTGACCGCACGCCGCGAACCAGCCCACTCCGGCATGGCCGACGCCGGACGCGAGGAGGTGGGCCGGCGGGTGCTCGGCGCCTGGGACGCCTTCCTGGACCAGGCTGCCCAGCTCGACCTGCAGCGGGCGACCCGGCTGCCCGGCTGGCGGGCGCAGGAGGTCTGCGTGCACCTCGGGGTCTGGCCGGACTCCGCCGCGCTGGCCGGGCTGGCCGCGAACGCCCGCGCCGGGGGCCTCGGCGAGGCACCCGACCCCGACGCCGCCAACGCCCGGGTCACCGCCGCGCACCGCGACGCCTCGCGGGAGGAGGTGCTCGCCGCCCTGCGCGCCGCTCGGGCGGCCACCGAGCGGTACCTGGCCGAGGAGCCGGAGTGGCTGGACACCGCCCCCACCGTCTCCACCGTCGGCCGGCTGCCCATGCTGAGCGTCGTGCTGGGCCAGGCCTACGAGCTGGCGGTGCACGGGCTGGACCTGGTCTCCGCCGGCGGCGCCCCGCCGCCGGCCGAGGTGCTGCAGTCCGGGATCGCCGCGCTCGCCGACGTCACCGGGGCGCTCGCCGCCGGCGGCCGGATCACCGCGGGCGCCGCGCTGGCCACGCCGGACGGCGGCTGGGCCTTCGCCGCGGACGCCTCGGGGTGGACCGTCCGCCGGCTGGCGCCGGGCGAGGTGCCCGGGACGGCGGTGGAGGCACCGGCGGACCTGCTGCTCGATGCCGCCTCGGGCCGGGTGAACCCGGTGGTCGCGCTGGCCCGCCGCCGGTTGAAGGTGCACCAGCTCGCCGGCCTGCTCCAGCTGGCCCCGATCGTGCAGGCGGCCCCGGGCATCCCGGGCGGCCCGATCCTGCAGCTGGCCGCCCGCACCCTGGGCAGCACCGGCGGGCTGCTCGGCCGGCTGCGCCGCGGCTGACCCCGGCGCGGGCGGTCAGAGGCAGCGGTACAGCGCCTGCCAGAACCGGTCCAGGAAGTCGTCCCCGGAGAAGGTCCCCCGGTTGGTGAGCAGGACGCCGACCAGGTCCCGGCCCGGGTCGACGGCGGCCGAGGTGCCGGTGCCGCCGTCCCAGCCCCAGCGGCCCGGCTGCGCCCACGAGCCGGCCGCCTCCACCTGCACGCCGACCTGCAGCCCCCACGAGCGGCCGGCGCCGAGCACGTCGCTGCTCTCGGCGCGCTGCGCGGGGGTGAGCGCGTCGGTGGTCATCCGGCTGACCGCGTCGGCACCGAGCACCGGCGTCCCGCCGTCGGCGAGCGCGCAGAAAGAGGCGAGCACCTCCGGAGCGCTGGCCACCAGGCCGCAGGCCAGCCCCTCGAACGCCGGCGGCCGCGCCGAGACCCCGTCCGCGGGGTCGAGGAGCTCGGGGCCGTCCCGCCCCACCAGGTGGGCCGCGCCGAGCCGGGCCGGGTCGGCGGCCCAGAACCCGGTGTCAACGAGGCCGAGCGGGCCGGTGACCCGGGCGGCCAGCAGCTCGCGCAGCGGCTGCCCGGCCGCCCGGGACAGCAGCACCGACAACGCCTCGGTGCTGACGTGGTACAGCCAGCGGGTCCCGGGCTGGGCCGCCAGCGGCAGCTCGCCCAGCCGGGCGAGGAACTCCTCCGGCGACAGCCGGGGCGGGAGCGGGCCCGGGCCGATGCCGGCCGCGTGCACCGCCTGGTCCAGCGGTGAGCCGTCCCAGAGCCCACCGAACCCCGGCGTGCTGGTGAGCAGGTGCCGCACGGTGATCGGCCGCTCGGCCGGGACGGTGTCGCCGAGCGCGCCGCCCGGGGAGGCGAGCACCCGCGGCTCGGCCAGCTCGGGCAGCCACCGGCCGACCGGGTCGTCCAGGCCGAGCACGCCGCGCTCGGCCAGCGCCAGGGTCAGCGCCCCGGCGTAGGGCTTGGAGACCGAGGCCAGCCGGAAGAGCGAGTCCGGAGCGACCGGCGTCGTCCCGCCCGCTGCCGAGCAGCCGCCGGTGTGCACCTCCACCTCGCCCCGGTGCCGCACCGCGGCGGCGTAGCCGGGCAGGCTGCCGCTCTCCACCTGCGCCTGGAGCATCGACCAGACGGTGACGAACCGGGACGGGCGCGACATGCCGACCTCCAGCGACGACAGGGTCTCAGCGGTCCGGACCCCGGTCGCCGGGAGAACTCATCGGCGTCAGGAGCGCTTGATCGCCGAGACGTCGAACTCGACCTGGATCCGGTCGCTGACCAGCACGCCCCCGGTGTCCAGGACGGCGTTCCAGATCAGCTCCCAGTCGCTGCGCTTGATCGCCAGTGCGCCCTCGAAGCCGACCCGGGTGTTGCCGAAGGGGTCCAGCGCGGAGCCGGTCAGGGCGAAGTCGATGGCGACCGGGCGGGTGACGGCCTTGATGGTCAGGTCGCCGGTGACCCGGTAGACCTCCTGGTCGAGCTGCTCGACACCGGTGGAGGTGAACACCAGCTCCGGGTACCGCTCGACGTCGAGGAAGTCCGCCGAGCGCAGGTGCACGTCCCGGTCCGGGGTGCCGGTGTCGATGCTGGCGGCGGCGATCCGCAGCGTCACGCTGCTCGCCGCCGGGGTGGCCGTGTCCAGGTGCGCGGTACCGGAGAACTCGGTGAAGGCACCGCGCACGGTGGTCACCATGGCGTGCCGGGCCCGGATGCCGATCCGGGTGTGCGCGACGTCGACGGTGTAGTCGCCGGTGACGTCGGCCAGCGCGCTCGTGGCGGCGTCGAAGTCGGTCGCAGCGGCCTCCGGTGCGCGGTGCTTGCCCACGTGCTCAGCGCTCCTCGTCTGGATGGTCGAACCGGTAGATCCTGCCCGACGGCGCCCCAGCGGGAGCCGGCCACCCTCCCGGCCGGCGTCCGGACGACGGAGGCCCGGGTCCTCGCCGGGCCCCGGGCCTCGCGTGCTCGCCGGCTGCGGTCAGCCGTGTGCAGCGTCCGCAGGTTGTCACCGAATCCGACGCGCTTGGTCACCGGTGACACGAGCGACGCTTGAGGACAACGGCGACGGCTCGGGGCGCTTCGGCCTGTCGTGTCGGGTCAGGCCGACCCAACACGACAGGTGATCTTGAGAGTTACCGAACGCGACCGACGCTCGGTATGAACCGGCCGGTGTTGGCCAGATAGTCGCCGTAGACCGAACCGTGGTGGCAGAGGAGGTATGGCTCCTCGATGGCCCGCACCTGGATGTCGACGGCGATGACGAGCGCGACCAGCGCCGCCGCGCTGATCCAGGACGGCACCAGCAGCAGCACGCCGAACTGTGCGAGCACCATCGTAGCGAAGATGGGATTGCGGAGGGTGGAGAACACTCCGGTTGTGACTAGGTCGGTCCGCTCGGCCGAATCGACACCGATTCGCCAGGATGCGCCCATCCCTGCCTGTCCAGCGAGCGTGGCGGCGAACCCGACCAGTGCTACGACCAGCCCCCACGACGGCGAGGGCGGGGTCTGGATCAGCGGGGACGGTGCCGGTCACGGCCAGCAGTTGGGGCGGCCAGGCCGAGCAGGATCGCGGCGATGAAGAGCACTCCGCCCCACCAGCCTGCTTCGGCTGGGGTACCGGAGATGCCCCGAAGGCCGGTACTGCCTGTGCGGCGGTGCTGCACCCATGACCGGACGCCGAACAACACGATGAGTGCGAGGACGTAGAGGACCAGCGCGGCGACGCTCATCAGGACTGCTCCCGGCGCGTGATCTGGAGGGTCGGCTGGGCGGAGGGGACGCAGCATGCGTCGGTGCAGCCGTTCCCGCAGCCGCAGGCGTCTTCGTCGGTGTGGGCACTGGAGCCGGGTGCGCAGCAGCCCTCGCCCTTCCATGCCTGGATGCCTTCGCGGACGGCGACGGCGGCGATGATCAGTCCGGCGATCGGGTCGGCCCACCCCCAGCCGAGGGTGGCGTTGAGGACCAGCCCGGTCAGGAGGACGGCGGACAGGTAGGTGCACAGCAGCGTCTGGGTCGAGTCGGCGACCACCGCGTTGGAGCCGAGCGCGCGGCCGGTGCGGCGCTGCGCCCAGGAAAGGAACGGCATGATGATGAGTGAGGCGATGGCCAGGCCGATGCCGACCGGCGACGCTTCCGGGTCGCCGCTGCTGAAGGAGAGTGCGCGGACCGACTCGAAGGTGACGTAGGCGGCGAGGCCGAAGAACGAGAACGCCATCAGTCGCAGGGCTTGCTGTTCCCGGGACTCGGGCAGCCGGTGGCGGAACTGCCACAAGATGATCAGGCCGCTGGAGACTTCTACGACGGAGTCCAGGCCGAAGCCGACGAGTGCGACCGATCCGGCGGCGATGCCCGCGCTGATGGCGATGATTGCTTCGATGACGTTGTAGGTGACCGACGCCCCGGCCAGGAGTTGCGCGCGGCGGCCCAGCCGCTTGCGTTCCTCGGCCGTGGGCTGCGGGCGGGTCGCGTGGGTGGCGGTCACTGGTTCGCGGCCTCTCCGTAGGTGGGGCACAGGGCAACGGCATCGCCGGTGACAGCCAGCAGTCGCTCAGCAGCACCGAGCAGGTCGAGCAGTTCGGGCGCGGCGGACAGTGACCACATCGACGCCCGGCCCTGCGGCCTGGAGGTGATCAGGCCACAGTCGCGCAGGCATGCCAGATGGGCGGAGACAGTCGACTGGGCCAGCCCAAGGTGTGCGGTGAGGTCTACGACCTTGTGTTCACCGAGCGTGAGGTGGCGCAGGATCGCCAGCCGGGTGGGGTCGCTGAGGCTGCGGAACATGCATGCCGCCGCCGACAGGGCGATGGCTTCGCTGACGGGCCGGTCGACTACTCCGGTCACGTCCGCTTTCATCGGCATAGAGCGATGATAGCCGGAACTAGGGTGGGTGGGCTGGTCAGGCCCACCTGTCCGACGGTCCTGTCACGCTGACCGCTGACGAGGTCGCCCAACTGGCCGATCTCGTCAGCGCCTACCGGGAAGCCAACGGAGAGTTCGCGTGATCAGTCCTCGCTGTGCTGCCACCCCACCCGACGGCTCGCCGCCTTCGACACCGCAATCGGACGGGGCAACCTCCGGGCCTGGGGCCAGTTCGTCCGCAGCGTCGAACGCAACCAAGCCCAAGCCTCCCAGCCGATCAGCCTGAGGAGTTCAAGACCTACGTCAGCAAGCGCCGCGCCACCCCTGCCAAGCGCCACGCCGAAGCGTCGTGACACCGGCCACCGCCATGCCCATCTACCTCACCCAGTCACCCGAAGGCGCGTTCCCCTCAGTACCAGCCGGTCGACTTCGAGTGCGACCAGGCGCCGCAGGGCGAGCCGTAGCGGGAGTCGATGTAGACCAGCCCCGCGTCGATCTGGCGGTACCCGTCGGAGGTCTTCGCGATGCCGGTGCCCTTCCAGGTGGAGTCCAGGAACTGCGGGATCCCGTAGGCGGTGCTGGACGGGTTCTGCGCGTTGGGGTTCCAGCCGCTCTCCTTGCCCCACAGGCTCTCCAGGCAGGAGAACTCGCCGGAGTCGCCGCCCAGCTGCGCCAGCGCGTACTCCTGGTAGGAGCCCGACGCGGCGGCACTGGGAGCGCTCGAGGTGGTGGACGTGCTCGTGGTCTGCTTGCTGCTGCTGGACTGCTTGCTGCTGGCCGCAGCCGCAGCGGCCTCCTCGGCGGCGCGGGCGTCCCCGGCGGCCTTCGCCTCGGCGGCGGCCTTGGCCTCCTCGGCGAGGCGGGCCTCCTCGGCGAGCCGGGCCTCCTCGGCGGCCTTCGCGTCGATCGCGGCCTGGTTGGCGGCGGCCTGGGTCTGCGCGGCGGCGGCCTGCTCGTCCTCCCGCTGGCTGCGGTTGGCCGCGAGCTCGCCCAGCCGGTCGGCCACCTCGCCCTCGGTCACCGTGACGTCGCTGTGCTCCGCGCTCAGGCCCAGCTGCGCGGCGACGCTCACCGGCTGGTCGGTCGCGGTGGCCTGCGCGTCGGGCTGGCCGAACGCCACGACGTTGACCAGCACACCGCCGGCGACGGCGACGGCCAGCAGGAAGGCGGGGCGGCGGAGCCCGGCGGGCGGGCGGCCGCGGCCGGTGCGGGCGGTGGTGGGCAGGTCCCCGGTGGTGGGCTCGCCGGCCTGGTCGCCGGCTGTGGCGACCTCGGCGAGGACCTCGGTGGGGAGCGACTGCGCGACCGACGTGTGCGCGGTGGTGCGACGGGACATGAAGAGGAGGGCTCCGTGGGTCTTCCGTGGCCGCCTACCGAGTTAGCTGACGGATTCGGGCTGGAAGTCGCCCTACCTGACCTGGACATGTGCCCAGGTCAGGATTCACCCCAGTGCTGCGGTGGGTCCCCGGCTCGCTGCGAAGCGACTCGGCGGCATCCGGCGCGGGCTCCCCGGCTGGGGACCTGACGTCCGACCGGACCGGCTAAACCTAGATGCCGTTACCGTTGCGTGACAATCCTGCGGACCAGATTTCGTCGTGATCTGCCACGCCTTGCCTGGTGGGCAGATGTGTGGCAGCACCCGGGTGACTGGTGGTGCCGATGGGACCGCGACCGGATCAGGGCAGCCGCCACACCGTCGTCCGGCGCATTGGGCCGTCGGCGTCCGGCACGTCGTAGGCCGCCTGCTCGACCAGCCCCTCCTTGGGCACGTAGGCCCGCCCGGGGTCGCCGAGGAAGACGGCGGCGCCGCCCAGCCAGGCCGCGCCGAGGAAGGGCAGCACCCGGCTGGTCATCTCCCGGTCGTAGCAGACGTCACCGGCCAGGACGACGTCCACGTCCGGGAGGTCCCCGCCCAGCACGTCGCCGGTGACCTCGACCCCGGTCACCCCGTTGAGCTCGACGTTGAGCGCGATCGCGGTGTGCGAGTACGGGTCGATGTCGCTGGCCAGCACCCCGGTCGCCCCGGCCAGCAGCGCCGCGACGGCGACCAGCCCGCTGCCGGCGCCCAGGTCCAGCACCCGGCGGCCGGCGACCGTCTCGGGGTGGTCGAGGACGTAGCGGGCCAGGGCCTGGCCGCCGGGCCAGGCCGCGGCCCAGAACGGCGGGTCCTGTCCGGCCCCGCCGCCCTCGGTCTCCATCGCCTCCCACAGCCCGACGACGTCGTCGGCGACGTGCAGCTGCACCTCCGGGACCAGCGCCGGCCGGGCCGTACGGGTGTGCGCCTGCAGGAAGGACGGCGGGACCGGGCGCTGGGCCGGCACCTCAGTCCTCGTCGTCGTCGCGGACGACCGTGACCGCGCAGGGCGCGTGCCGGGTGACCTGGTCGCTGACCGAGCCGAGCAGCAGCCCGGCGAACCCGCCACGACCGCGGGCGCCGACGACCAGCAGGTCAGCGCCCCGCGCGGCCTCGATCAGCGCGCGGGCCGGGGCGGTGTGCACCACGTGGCAGTGCGCCGAGGCGGCCCGCTCCGCGCCGAGCACGGCGGCCACGTCGGCCTCCAGGTCGGCCTGCACCGCCTGCTCGTAGTCGGTGATCGGCGGGACGTAGCCCGGCTCCCAGGTCGGTGGCTGCGGCGCGGTGGCGATCCGCCAGGCGCGCACCACGTGCAGCGGCCAGGACGCCCGCTCGGCCAGCCGGGCCGCCCAGACGAGCGCGTCCTGCGCGTGCGCCGAGCCGTCGTGCCCGACGACGACGCCGCCCTCGACGACCGCCCGGGTCGACACGTCGGTGTCGTCGACCGGCTCGACCGCTGCCTCGTCGAGTTCCGCGGGGCTGGCCGCCTGTGCTGACTGCTCGGTCAACGCCGTCTCCTGTCCTCGCCCGGGTCTCCCCGGTCACCGGTGTCCTGCCGGACACCTTGCCTCCGACAGCCTGTCCTACCCGTCTGACGACGGCAGGACCGGTGCGGTTCCCTCCCCCGTCCGGGTCCTGGACCGGGGAGTTCGGATCGCGCGGCGGGCCAGTCTGCTCTTGACTGATCATGAGCCGGCACGCGCCGGCAGGAGAACGAGTGGATCAAGGAGGAACGGCAGCCATGGAGCACTTCACCATCGCCACCGTCGCCGAGGAGAGCGCCGACTTCCGTCGGGTGCTGTGGACCGGTGAGCACACCCAGCTGGTGATCATGACGATCCCGCCGGACGGCGAGATCGGCGAGGAGATCCACGAGGTCGACCAGATCCTCACCTTCGTCAGCGGCACCGGGAAGGCCAAGGTCGGCGGTCAGGAGAAGAACGTCGCGCAGGGCGACCTGGTCGTCGTCCCGGCGGGCAAGAAGCACAACTTCCTCAACACCGGCGTCAACCCGCTGGTGCTCTACACGGTCTACGGGCCGCCGGAGCACGCCGACAAGGCCGTGCACAAGACCAAGGAAGAGGCCGACGCGCTGGAGGAAGCCGGCAAGGACGAGCCGCCGACCTCGGACTGACGGGCTGAGAGGGTGTCGGGCGTGACGTCGCAGCCCGGCATCTTCGCCCTCGGCACTCCTGAGCACTGCTATCTGGAGCTCGACCTGGAGCCCGGCCGTTCCGCGGAGGACCTGGTCCGCGGGGTGGCCGGGCTCACCGGTCCGCTGTCCTCGACCGGCGGCGTGAACCTGGTCGTCGGCTTCCGCCCCGAGTTGTGGGCCTCGGTGGCTCCCGACGACGCTCCCGCCGACGCGACGAGCTGGACCGAGGACATCCGCGGTGGCGGTGGCTACCGGATGCCGGCCACCCAGCACGACGCCTGGGTCTGGGTCGCCGGCGGTGACCGGACGGCGGTCTTCGACAACGCCCGCACCGTGCTCGCCGACCTGGCCGGCGTGGCCCGTGTCGGCGGGGAGGTCACCGGCTGGCTCTACCGGCACGACCGGGACCTCACCGGCTTCATCGACGGCACCGAGAACCCCTCGCTGCTCACCGCGGCCGGGGTCGCCGCGGTGCCGGCCGGCGAACCGGGCGCCGGGGCCAGCGTGGTGCTGTACCAGCTGTGGCGGCACGACAGCTCCGCCTGGGAGTCCCTGGGCGTGTACGGCCAGGAGATGTCGATGGGCCGCACCAAGCCTGACAGCGTCGAGCTGCCCGAGGACGTGATGCTGCCCAGCGCACACGTCGCCCGGACCACGGTCGAGGTGGACGGCGAGGAGCGGCAGATCTTCCGGCGCAACGTCGCCTACGGCGGGGTCACCGACCACGGGACGGCGTTCGTCGGGTTCGCCCGGGACCGGTGGCGGCTGCACGAGATGCTGCGCCGGATGGCCGGTGCCACCGACGGCGTCCGGGACGCGCTCACCGGCTTCCTCACCCCGCTGTCCGGCGCGTACTACACCTGCCCGTCGATCGACGCGCTCGCCCGCTTCGCCCCGCCCGACGAGGACTGAGCCGGCCGTGGAGCCGGCTCCCGAGCCCACTCCCGAGCCCACTGTCGAGTCCACCCCCGAGCCCGAGGGCGGCGATCCGGCCTGCTGGCTGGAGTCGGTGTGCCCGGCGTGCGGGCGGCTGACCGAGCGGCTCGGCTCGGGCCGGTGCGCGGCGTGTGGAGCACCCTGGGAACGCGACTGACGTCTCCTGTTCGACTGCGCCCGGGCGGGTAGGGGTGCAGCAGCCAACCACCTCCCGAGGAGCCCTCATGGCACACCCCACCGTCGCCGCCCAGCTCGTCGAGATGCTCCGGGACGCCGGCGTGAAGCGGATCTACGGCGTCGTCGGGGACAGCCTGAACCCCGTCGTGGACGCCGTCCGGCACACCGACGGCATCGAGTGGGTGCACGTCAGCAACGAGGAGGGCGGCGCGTTCGCGGCCGCCGCCGAGGCGCAGGTGACCGGGGAGCTGGCGGTCTGCGCGGGGTCGTGCGGGCCGGGGAACACCCACCTGCTGCAGGGGCTGTACGACGCCCACCGCAGCGGTGCCCCGGTGCTGGCGATCGCCTCGCACATCCAGTCGCAGGAGATCGGGATGGCCTTCTTCCAGGAGACCCACCCGGAGCGCACGTTCCAGGACTGCTCGTACTGGTGCGAGGTGGTCACCCCCAAGCAGATGCCGCACAACCTGCGGGTGGCGATCCAGACGGCGGTGGGCAAGCGCGGGGTGTCCGTCGTCGTGCTGCCCGGGGACCTGGCGGCCGAGGAGTCCGGCGGACCGACCGTGCCCAGCGCCATGGTCACCGCGCCCTCCCCGGTGCGCCCGGCCATCGAGCAGGTGCAGGCCCTCGCCGCCGCCATCAACGCCGCGCGCACGGTGACGCTGTTCTGCGGGGCCGGCTGCCGGGACGCCCACGACGAGGTGATGCAGCTGGCCGGGCACGTGCTGGCGCCGGTCGGGCACGCGCTGGGCGGCAAGGAGTTCATCCAGTACGACAACCCCTACGACGTCGGGATGAACGGCCTGCTGGGCTACGGCGCCGCGCACAAGGCCACCCACGAGGCGGACCTGCTGGTGCTGCTGGGCACCGACTTCCCGTACACGAACTTCCTGCCGCAGCGGAGGACGGCGCAGGTCGACGCGGACGCCTCGCACCTGGGGCGGCGCACCCCGCTGGAGGTGGCGGTGCACGGGGACGTCGGGGAGACGATCCGGGCGCTGCTGCCGCTGCTGGAGCGCAAGACCGACCGGGCGTTCCTGGACTCGATGCTGCGCGACCACGCGCGGGCGCTGGAGAAGGTGGTGGACGCCTACACCCGCAAGGTGGAGCGGATGCGGCCGATCCACCCGGAGTACGTGGCGGCGCAGCTGGACGAGCTGGCGGCCGACGACGCCGTCTTCACCGTCGACACCGGCATGTGCAACGTGTGGGCGGCGCGCTACCTCACCCCGAACGGCCGGCGGCGGGTGATCGGGTCCTTCCGGCACGGCTCGATGGCCAATGCGCTGCCGCACGCCGTGGGCGCCCAGTTCGCGGCGCCGGGTCGGCAGGTGGTGTCGATGAGCGGGGACGGCGGGCTGGCGATGCTGCTCGGGGAGCTGATCACCGTCCGGCTGCACCGGCTGCCGGTGAAGATCGTGGTGTTCAACAACCACTCGCTCGGCATGGTGAAGCTGGAGATGATGGTCGACGGCATCCCCGACTACGAGACCGACCACGAACCGACGGACTTCGCGGCGATCGCGGCCGGCGTGGGGATCCGGTCGATGCGCGTGGAGGACCCGAAGGACGTGCGGTCGACCCTGGAGCAGGGCCTGGCCGAGCCGGGTCCGGTGCTGATGGAGTTCGTGACCGACCCGAACGCGCTGTCCATCCCGCCGGCCATCACCGGGGAGCAGATCCGCGGGTTCGCCACCACGGCGACGAAGATGGTGCTCGGTGGCGGGGTCGGCACGATGATCGACCTGGCCCGGGCCAACCTGCGCAACGTGCCGCGCCCCTAGGGCGTGTCTCCAAAGGCTCGGGTCCAGATGGTGATGGCGCGTAGAACGGCGCCGCCGCGGTAGACGATGGCGAGTTTGTCGTAGCGGGTGGCCAGGCCGCGCCACTGCTTGACGGTGTTGAAG
>Ga0210040_10001255_pt1 | contig 39092 bp, 40 predicted proteins | sample CryGeyCG12114_NA_FD_185462 | JGI IMG/M metagenome (GOLD analysis project Ga0210040, IMG submission 185462) | Groundwater microbial communities from aquifer - Crystal Geyser CG19_WC_8/21/14_NA (SPAdes) (version 2) | ecosystem: Environmental > Aquatic > Deep subsurface > Groundwater | place: USA... | reverse complement strand
GGACCTGTCCGACCCGATCCCGCCGCGCCTCCGCGCCGCTGTCGAGGCGCAGGCCGAGCGGCTGGCCGCCCATCGCGGGCTCGCGCTGCGGACCCTGTCGATGGACGGCTGAGCGCGGTCACACGCCCAGGTCGGTGCTCCCGGGCGCGGGCTTGGCCTCGTCACCGGTGACCCCGTCGTCGCCCTGCGGGCGGGCGGTGTCCTCGTCGGCGCCCTCGACGTCCTCGGGCACCAGCGGCGTCTCCTCCTCGACGTTCCGGCGTGCCCGGTCGCGGTCGGTTCCCGGGATCTCGGTCATGGCGTCTCCTCTGGGTTCGGGACCCGCCCCTACCCCGGCCCGGCAGCGCCGACGCCGACTACGCCACCGGCGAACAGCCGCGGGGGGTGCCCGGTGCGGCGGTCAGCCGGTCCGGCGCAGGGCCGCGGCGGTGGCCTCGTCGGCGGGGAGGAACGCCTCGGGTCAGCGCCGTGTTCGGCTTCCTCGACCGGGTGCCGGCTCCGGCCTGACCGGTGTTCCGCGTGCGGTCGGCCCCTGCCCACTCCCGTGGGCAGGGGCCGATCGTGCGGAGGGTGCGTGCCGGCGGGAGACTCGCGCCGTGACCGAACCGCGCGAGGACGACGAGATCAACAACCTGCACCCGGGCCAGCACGACGAGGGCGGCCACGGCGGCATGGCCACCCGTGAGCAGGACGCGAAGAAGGACGACGCCGAGGAGGACTGACCTCAGCGCCGGCGCCACCACCTGCGCCGCGCGCGCGGCGGCGGGGGCGGTTCCACCGGCGCCGGCTGCGGAGCCGGCCGGTCGCGTTCCCAGCCCTCGACGAGCGCCTCGACGTCGGCCAGGCCGGGCACCGCCGCCCACCGGCTCTCGGCCGGCAGCCGCCAGAAGGCCTCCACCCGCGCGTTGTAGTCCTCGGCCAGCGCCCGGACCTCCACCTCCGTGGTCAGCCGCGCCGCCCGCTCCGGCAGGTCGTCGCGCTCGCGGCGCAGGCGCAGGCCCGGCGGCAGCATCGCCCCGGTGTCCACGCCCTCGCGCCGGGCCTTGGCCAGCGCCCAGTCGTAGGCGGTCTGCTCGCGGTCGAGATCCTTCAGCGGGCGGCCAGCGCCGGACAACTGGGTGAAGTCGCCGCGCTCCTGCGCCTGGGCGATCTGCCGGTCCACCCACGTCTCGAAGGACATCCCCGGCGGTTTCCGCTCGGTCACGCTCCCATCGTGACACCGTTCTGCCAGGGTCGGAGCGTGCGGACGACGAGCAGCAGAGAGGTCTACCGGAACGACTGGATCCGCGTCCGGGAGGACGCCTTCGAGCTCGACGACGGTTCGACCGGCATCTACGGCGTCGTCGAGAAGGCCGACTTCGCGCTGGTGCTGCCCGAGCAGGACGGCGGGTTCTGGCTCGTCGAGCAGTTCCGCTACCCCCTGGGCCGCCGGTCGTGGGAGTTCCCCCAGGGGACGTGGCCGGCCGGGGCGGACGGGTCGCGCGAGGAGCTGGCGCGAGCCGAGCTGGCGGAGGAGACGGGCCTGCGGGCCGGTCAGCTGGAACACCTGGGGCGGCTGGACCTCGCTCCCGGGCTCCTCACCCAGCGGTTCGACGTCTGGCGGGCCACCGACCTCACACCTGGACCGACCGCGCGGGAGGCCACCGAGGCCGACATGCGGCAGGCCTTCGTCCCGGAGGCCGAGTTGCGCCGGAGGATGCGCGACGGCCGGATCACCGACAGCCCGTCGCTGGCCGCCTACGGCCTCCTGCTGATCGACCGCACGTGACCGGAGACTCAGCCACTCTCACCTGACGTGAGGGTCGGGTCGAGGGAGGATGGGCCCCGATGTCCGTCCTGCCTGCCCTCCGCCCTGCCCGCCCCGCCTGGCTCGACCCCCGCGTCGCCCGCACCGAGGTGCTCGCCGGCCTGGTCGTCGCCCTCGCGCTGATCCCCGAGGCGATCAGCTTCTCGATCCTGGCCGGGGTGGACCCCCGCGTCGGCCTCTTCGCCTCCTTCACGATGGCCGTGGTCATCGCCTTCACCGGCGGGCGGCCGGCCATGATCAGCGCGGCCACCGGTGCCATCGCGCTGGTCATCGCGCCGCTGGTCGCCTCGCACGGGCTGCAGTACCTGATCGCGGCGGTGATCCTGGGCGGGGCGCTGCAGATCCTGCTGGCCGTCGCCGGCGTCGCCCGGCTCATGCGGTTCGTCCCGCGGAGCGTCATGGTGGGCTTCGTCAACGCCCTGGCGATCCTGATCTTCAGCGCCCAGATCACCCACCTGGTCGACGTCCCGTGGCTCGTCTACCCGATGGTCGTCGCCGGCCTGGCGATCATCTACCTGCTCCCCCGGCTGACCACCGCCGTCCCCGCGCCGCTGGTCGCCATCGTCGTGCTGACCGTGCTGGCGGTGACGACCGGGCTGGACCTGCCCGACGTCGGCGACGAGGGCGCCCTCCCCGACAGCCTGCCCTCGCTCGTGTTCCCCGACGTGCCGCTGACCTGGGAGACGCTGCGGATCATCGCGCCCTACGCACTCGGCATCGCCTTCGTCGGGCTGATGGAGTCGCTCATGACGGCCAAGCTCGTCGACGACATCACCGACACCCCCTCGGACAAGACCCGCGAGACGTGGGGCCAGGGGGTGGCCAACGTCGTCACCGGCTTCTTCGGCGGCATGGGGGGCTGCGCGATGATCGGCCAGACGATGATCAACGTGAAGTCCGCCGGCGCCCGCACCCGGCTGTCCACCTTCCTCGCCGGCGTCCTCCTCCTGGTGCTGGTGGTGGCGCTCGGCGACGTCGTCGCGATCATCCCGATGGCCGCCCTGGTCGCCGTGATGATCTTCGTGTCCGTCGCGACCTTCGACTGGCACAGCCTGCGCACGCTGCGCGCGATGCCGCTGAGCGAGACCGCCGTCATGGTCTCGACCGTCGCCGTCGTCGTCGCCACCTCGAACCTGGCCATCGGCGTCGCCGTCGGCGTGGTCGTCGCCTGCGTGCTGTTCGCCCGCCGGGTGGCCCACCTCGTCGAGGTCACCACGAGCACCGACGAGCGGGGACGCCGCGTCTACGCCGTCCGCGGCGCGATGTTCTTCGCCTCCAGCAACGACCTGGTCGACCAGTTCGCCTATGCCGACGACCCGGCCGAGGTGGTCCTCGACCTGTCGGCGGCCCAGGTGTGGGACGCCTCCACCGTGGCGACGCTGGACGCGATCACGCACAAGTACGCGCTGCGCGGGAAGACGGTCGAGATCGTCGGCCTCGACGAGCCCTCCCTCGCCCGCTTCCAGCGGCACACCGGGCAGCTGGGGGCTGGGCACTGATGGCCTCCCGCACGGGCCTGCTGCAGATCGGCCAGGTCGCCGAGCGCACCGGGCTCAGCCTGCGCACCATCCGTTTCTACGAGGAGAACGGACTGGTCCGTCCCACCTCGCGCAGCGACGGCGGCTTCCGGCTCTACAGCGACGACGACGTCGCCCGGCTCGAGGTCATCAAGCGGATGAAGCCGCTGGGCTTCCGGCTCGAGGAGATGCAGGAGCTGCTCACCCTCCTGGCCGACCTCGCCGAGCGCCCGGACGACGCGGCGCTGACCGACCGGCTGCGGATGTTCCACGAGGCGGCCACCGCCCGGGTGCACGCCCTGCGGGAGCAGCTCGGCACCGCCGAAGGGTTCGCCGCCGATCTGGCCGGCCGCCTCGACTGATCACGGGGCGTGCGGACGCGCCCCCGATCGGGTGTGACGTCGCCACCAGGCCGTGCATCCGCGCCGGTTCCCCGCCAGGCTGTCCGGGTGCCGCTGACCGCCCCCGGCCTCCCGGGCCTCCCGCCCGGGCTCACCGGCCCCGTCGGCGTCCAACTGGCCAAGCCGGTCCGCGAGATCCCGCGCCCCAACGCGCTGCCCGGCGGCTGCCGGTACGAGCCGAAGTGGGACGGCTACCGCCTGGTCGTCGTCCGGGACGCCGCCACCACCCGGCTGTGGAGCAAGCAGGGCCGCGACCTCACCGACCGGTTCCCCGACGTCGCCGCGGCCGCGCTCGCCCAGGTGCCGGCCGGCACGGTGCTCGACGGCGAGGTCGTGATCTGGCACGACGACCGCCTGGACTTCGGGCTCCTGCAGCAGCGCATGGTCACCGCGCCCGGCCGGATCGCCGCCCAGGTCGCCGCGCACCCGGCGTCCTACGTCGCCTTCGACGTGCTCGCCCTCGGGAGCACCGACCTCCGCGAGAAGACCCTCGGCCGCCGCCGGGCCGAGCTGGAGACGCTGTCGGCCCGCTGGGCGCCGCCGCTGCAGCTGTCCCCGAGCACCGCCGACCCCGAGCTGGCCCAGCAGTGGTTCGAGGACTTCCGGGTCGCGGGCGTCGAGGGCCTGGTCGCCAAGGGGGTTGGCAGCCGGTACGCGCCCGGCCGCCGCGAGTGGCTCAAGGTGAAGAGCTGGGAGAGCACCGAGGTGGTGGCCGGCGGGGTGATCGGCGCGCTCGACCGGCCCAGCCAGCTGGTGGCCGGGCGCTACCGCGACGGCGAGCTGGTCGTCGTCGGCCGTAGCAGCCCCCTCACGCCCCGGCAGAGCGAGGAGCTCGCCGCCGTCCTCGAGCCCGCGGACGACGACCACCCCTGGCCCGACCGCATCGGTACCGGCCGGTTCGGCGGGGGACGGCTCTCGGTCCCCCTCACCCGGGTGCGGCCGGACGTGGTGGTCGAGGTGAGCGCCGACGCCGCGCTGCAGGCGGGCGTCTTCCGGCATCCGCTGCGCTTCCTGCGCGTGCGCCCCGACCTGCAGGTGGAGGACCTCCCACTCCTGCCGTGACCTGCGGCTATGCCGTCCCGCGGTGTCACCCGCACGGGTGAACGCCCGTCAGGTCGACGGCCCGGTTGTCGATGGGACGGTGTGACCGTTCCTGCCGTCCCCACCGCCCGTGCCGCCTGGCAGCACGCGGCGCTGGTCGCGGTCGCGGTGGGCGTGCTGGTGGCCAGCGGCGCCGAGGGCACCTGGCGGGCAGCCGGGGAGGCCGCGCTCTTCGCCGCCGGGCTCCGCGCGGTGCCGGTCGCCCTGCGCGTGCACCGCACCGGCGCCGTTGCCGCCTGGTACGGCCTGGGGAGCTGCCTGCTGTTGTTCGCGCTCAGCTGTCTGAGCGAGATCCCGCTGCTGCTCGGCGGCCCGCCGGCCATCGGCGACGTCGAGGTGGCGCTCGACATCGCGGCCTACGGCTGCCTGCTCGCCGCGGCGCTGGGCCAGCTCGTCTCCGGCCGGCCACGGCGCGACGCCGAGACCTGGGTCGACAGCCTCGGCCTGCTGCTCGGCGGTGTGCTGACCGCCGTCGCGTTCGCCGGGACGATGGGCATCGACGACGACGGCGCCGGCCTGCCCCTGCTCGTCGCGATCGTCCTGCTGGTCTGCGTGCCGCTGGCCTTCGCGGGCGCCGACCGTACGATCAGCGCCTCGGCGCTGCTGGCCGGGGGCGCGGTCACGATCCTGGGCTTCGGCCTGCAGGTGGCCGTGCGGGCGCCGGACGAGGCGACGTACTTCGACGACCTGACGCTGTTCGCCATCGCCGCGATCGTGCTGGCCGCCCGGCACCCGTCGGTCGCCCGGATCGGCCGGCGGGACGCGGCGGCGGAGGCCCTCACCCCCGGTCGGGTGGTCAGCCTCGGGGCCACCCTGCTCGTCAGCCCCGCCCTGCTGGTCATCCTGGGCATCCACTCCGGAGGGCTCGGCTACCTGCTCGGCGCCGGCAGCGCAGCGCTGACCGGCCTGGCGCTGTGGCGACTGTCCGTCCTGACGCGGGAGCGCGAGTCGACCCGCGCCGCGCTGGCCGCCAGCGAGGCGCGCCTGCAGTTGCTGCTCGAGAACGCCGCTGACGTCATCGCCATCATCGACGCCCGGACCGGCACCGTCACGTACATCAGCCCCGCCGTGCAGTCCCTGCTGGGGCGGCCGCCGTCGTTCTACCTGGGCGTCGACGCCATCGGCCTGGCCGACCCCCGGGACCAGCCGCGCCTGCGCGCAGCCGTGGCCGCCGCGGGCGACGCCGCCGACGTCCACGCCGGCGCGGTCGACACCGACATCCGGGTCTCGCACGTCTCCGGGGAGGCCCGCTGGGTGGAGATGCGGATCAGCGGGCGGGTCGACGCCGTCGGCATCGAGGGCTGGGTGGTCAACTTCCGCGAGGTCACCGACCGCAAGCGCCTCGAGGACGAGCTGCGCCACCAGGCCCGCACCGACCCCCTGACCGGGCTGCTCAACCGCGCCGCCTTCTCCGAGCGCCTGGCCGCGGCCACCGCCTCGGTCGACCCCGCCGCGCCGCCAGCGGTGCTCTTCGTGGACGTCGACGACTTCAAGGGCGTCAACGACTCGCTCGGCCACGCCGCCGGTGACGGCCTGCTGGTCGCGATCGCCGGCCGGCTCACCGGCGACGTCCGGACCGAGGACGTCGTCGCGCGGCTGGGCGGTGACGAGTTCGCCGTCCTGCTCGCCGAGGCCGACGACGAGCGCCTGCGGGACGTCGCGGGCCGGCTGCTCACCTCGCTGCGCGCCCCCGTGGCGCTGGGTGGGACCACGCTGTCGATGACCGCGAGCGTCGGCGGCGCGCTGGGTACCCCCGGCGACACCGCGGAGACGCTGCTGCACCGCGCGGACACCGCGATGTACGAGGCCAAGCGGACCGGCAAGGACTCCTCGTCGCTGCTGGGCAGCGGAGCGACCCTCTCCGTCTGACGCCGGCGGTCAGGCGACACGGGTGGCGAGCCGGACCACGAGTCCCCCGGAGCCCGGCACCAGGTCGACGTGGTCGAACAGCTTGCGGGCCAGCCACAGGCCCATGCCCCCGCGGCCGAGATCCGGTCCGTGGGCGGGCTGGAAGCCGGCCAGCGGATCGGCGAACGCCGAGCCGCGGTCGCCGATCTCGCAGATCAGCTGGTCCGGCCCGACCCACATGCGGGCCGAGACCGGCGGCACCCCGTGCCGGAACGCGTTCGCCGCGACCTCGCTGACGGCCAGGTGCAGGTCGTCGGCCAGGTCGGGGTCGGCCACGTGCGCCGACAGGGCGGCGCCCAGCCGGTGCCGCAGATCGGCCAGCGCGGTGGCGGCGGGGACGGCGAGGACGGGGGCGGCGTCCTCCACGGGCTCGCGGAGGACCGGCAGCCGGCGCAGGAAGTCCCGGGGGTCCTCGAAGTCCGGGCTGCTCCGGCGTTCGCCGCCGACGACGAGCTCCGGATGCGTCGCCCGGGCACCGTCGAGGATCCCGTCGGGGAGGATGCGCGAGTCGTAGAGGCACAGGCCGGCCAGCGGTGACCGCGCCAGCAGCACGTTCCGCGCGGCCTCGTAGCGGGCGCCCTCGCGCCAGGTCCGCGGCTGCTCCCCGAACTGCACCTGGCCGACCAGCCGCACCCGCCCCGAGCCGGTGCTCCGGGCCCGCTCCAGCAGCCGGCGGGTCACGGTCAGGGCGTCGGGCGCGCGCGTGTCCAGCAGGCCGATGCGGGGGAGGTTCTCCACGGTGGCCGCGTCCACGCCCAGGCCGGCCCGGATCAGCTCGGCGACCTCCGCCGGGCAGGCCAGCACGGTCGTGTCCCCGGCGGCGAGCCCGTCCGCGAGGAAGGGGAGGGCGGCGGCCAGGATCTCCTCGTCCGAGCCCACGACGGCTGCCGCGTGCGAGGTGACGGCCGCATCGGGCGGGCGCGGTACGGGCAGCACGGACCGCTGCACGTGCTCGCCCGCCGCTCGTTCCACCGACGCCTCGCCCCCAGCAGTTGCTCGGCCACGTCGATCCAGTTTCGGGCGCACCAGCCGCTCGCGCGGAACCGGGGCGCCTGGACGGGCGGCCGGCACGACGAGCGGTCCGGGCGCCTGCCCGTGACCGCAGGGAGTCTAACCGCGCCGGATGCGCGGATCCGGGACCTCAGCGCCGGCCGTCAGCGCCGGCCGTCAGCGGCGCGTGGAGACCGTGACCGTGAACTTGGGGGTCTGCTCGGCCACCCGGGTCGGGCCGACCATGCGGGTCAGCGTGGGCTTGTAGCGCAGCGCGCTGTTGTAGACCGTCCACAGCTCGCCGCCGGGACGCAGCACCCGCGCCGCGGCGGCGAACAGCTGGTCGGCGGCCGTCGTGACGACCGCGGCGCCGACGTGGAACGGCGGGTTGCACACCACCAGGTCCACGCTCCCCGCGGGCAGGGACTCGGCAGCGTCGTCCCGGACCACCCGGACCCGGCCCTCCAGCCCGTTGGCGGTCGCCGTCGCGACGGTGGAGGCCACCGCCGCCGCCGACTGGTCGACGGCGACCACGTCCAGCGCCGGCCGCGCCGTGGCCAGCGCCGCCGCGAGGACGCCGGTGCCGCAGCCGAGGTCGAGCGCGGTGGCGGCCGCCGGCGCCATGTCGCCCAGCCGGCCGAGCAGCGCGCGGGTGCCGATGTCGACCTTCGTCCCGGCGAACGCGGCGCCGTGGGCGCAGAGGGTGAGACCCAGGTCCGCGTGCTGCTGGCAGCGGGGGAACGACGAGGCGCCCGGCTCCGGGCCGCGGGCGATCAGCACCCGCGACTTCTGCCGCGCCAGCGTGGCGGAGACGTCCGAGAAGGAGTCGCGCAGGACGTCGTTCATCGCGTGGGTCATGTGCTTGACCCGGCCGCCGACGAGGACGGTGACGTCGGGCGCCGCGGAGGCCGCCACCTGCTCGGCGATCTCGCGCAGGGCGTCCAGCGCCCGGGGCGCCTTCACGAGGACGACGCGGGCGCCGGCGGGCGCCTCGGCGAGCGGAACGGACCGGTACGTCCCGGTCAGGCTCGTGCGCTCGGCGTTGCGGGTCAGCGCCCGCTCCCCCACCAGCAGGTCCTGGGCCACCCGGACGTCGCGGGCGCCGTGCAGGGCGACCGCGCCGAGGGTCAGCGCCCCGTGCGAGTCGTCGACGACGGCGACCTCCCCCGGCCCGCAGAGCGCGAGGGCCGCGGCCGCCTCGTCGAGCAGCAGCCGGTCGGTGGCGTCGACCGCGACGAGCTCCGGCGCCTCGACGTCGGGGGCGCGGCGCAGCCGGTCGAAGAAGTCGGGGGCGGTCACCGGGGCGGAGCCGCGATGAGGTCCGCCACGACGCGGGCCAGCTCCGGGCCGACGTCCGGCGTGCGCAGGGTCTGCATGCCCCCACCCAAGCAGCCGGGCCTCCCGCCCGGTCGGCCGACCGGGCGGGAGGCGCCACCGGTCACCCCGCCTCGGGGCCCTCGGAGGACGCGGGCATGATCGGCGATGTGTCCCTAACCACACGTGAGTGGCAGCTGGCGGCCCGTCCGCACGGCGAGCCGAAGCCAGAGGACTTCCGCCTGGTCGAGCTCGAGCGGCCCGATCCGACCGAGGGCCAGGTCGTCGTCCGGATGCTGGCGATGTCGGTCGACCCCTACATGCGCGGCCGGATGAACGCGGGGAAGTCCTACGCGGCCGCGTGGGAGGTCGGCGAGACGATGCAGGGCGGCGCCGTCGGCCGCGTCGTCGACTCCCGCTCCCCCGACGTCCCCGAGGGCGCCCTGGTGGCCACCAACGCCGCGTGGCGCGACGTCGCGGTGCTGGACGCGCGCATGGTGCAGGTCCTCCCCGAGCTCCCCGGCATCCCGCCGAGCTACCACCTCGGCGTCCTCGGCATGCCCGGGCTGACCGCGTGGGCCGGGCTGTTCCGGCTGGCGGAGTTCCGCTCCGGCGACGTCGTCTTCGTCTCCGGTGCCGCGGGCGCCGTCGGCAGTATCGTGGGGCAGCTCGCCCGGTTGCACGGCGCCGCCGCCGTCATCGGCAGCGCCGGCAGCCCGGACAAGGTCAGCTGGCTGACCGGCGAGCTCGGCTTCACCACCGCCTTCGACTACCACGACGGTCCGGTGGCCAGGCAGCTCGCGCAGGCCGCGCCCGACGGCATCGACGTCTACTTCGACAACGTCGGCGGCGAGCACCTCGAGGCGGCGATCGGCGCCTTCAACGAGTTCGGCCGCGGCGCCCTGTGCGGGGCGATCTCCGCCTACAACGCCACGGAGGCGCCGCCCGGCCCGCGCAACATGAGCCTGATGGTGGGCCGCAAGCTGAGCCTCCGCGGCTTCATCGTCGGCGACCACGCCGACATGCGGCCGGAGTTCGTCGAGAAGGTGACCCCGCTGGTGACCTCCGGCGAGCTCATCGTCCGCGAGACGGTCCGCGAGGGACTCGAGGACGCAGCGTCCGCCTTCATCGACCTCCTGCGCGGCGGCAACACCGGCAAGATGATCGTCCAGCTGGCCGAAGACGCCGTCTGAGCCCGACCGGTGTGAGCACCGGCGGGGGAGGGCAGAGAGCAGTCCATGTGGCTCTTCCTCACCCGCCGGCTCCGCATGTGGGTCATCCTCACCGTCCTCGCCCCGCTGGCCACCACGGTCCTCCGGAGCCTCGGCCAGGCACTGGAGCGGCGAACCGGCCCATCGGTGGTGAGCAACGGCCTCCTCAAGGCGGGCGAGCTCGGCGAGCAGGCGCGGGTGAAGCTGGGCGGCAAGCGCCGGCGTTGACCGTTCCGCGACCCGTGAGGAGCCCGTGACCGACCCCGGCGCAGACCGCCCCGACCCCCGCTCGCCCGACCTGCACCAGCGGCCGGCGCCCGAGGAGACCCGGGGCATCGCGCTGTTCTGCCACGGCGGCTCCGTCGCCAGCATCGAGCCACCCCGGGAGCGAGCCCTCTCCGTGGTCCGCATGCGGGGCGTCGAGCAGGCCGTGCACCGCAGCACGGCCCACCGGGGGATCGCCACCGCCCTGCTCCGCTACCGCGTCGCCGGCTGGAACGGCGAGGCCGCCGACGCGTTCCACGACGTGCGCTGGGCCGTCGACCGGCTGCGCACCCAGCACGGCACCGACGTCCCCATCGTGCTGGTGGGCCACTCCATGGGTGGCCGGGCCGCCCTGCGGGCCGGCGGGGAGCCGTCGGTCACCGCCGTCTGCGCGCTCGCTCCGTGGACCCCGCCCGGGGAGCCGGTCATGCACCTGGCCGGGCAGACCGTGGCGATCCTGCACGGTCTGGGTGATCGCTGGGTGCCACCCCGCCTGTCGGCCGAGTTCGCCGTCCGCGCCCGACGGGCCTCCGCCCGCGTCGCCCGCTTCACCATCCCCGGCGGGCACGGCATGGTGCGGCGGTCCGCGCGGTGGCACCGCTTCGTCACGGACGTCGTCCTCGCCGGGACGGGGCTCGAGCCGATGCCCGAGGCGATCGCCACAGCCCTCCGCCGGCCCAGCCCGGAGGGCCTCGCCGTCCCCCTCTGATCCGAGCGGCGGGCCGGCACCCGGCCCGCCGCGGTGGTCTCAGCCGGCCGAGCCCGGGCGGGTCATCGGCTTGTGCGACGCCCCGGCGATCGAGTCGGGCAGCACCGCGGACAGCTTGCCCATGAGCTTGCTGGTCACCGAGCCGGCGAACACCGAGGCATCCCCCTTCATCAGCCCCTCGAAGCCCTGACGGGCGACCAGCGCGGGGTCGTCCTTCTTGTCGGAGGCGCCGAGCTTGGTGTCGGTGGCGTCGGCGCGGTCGAAGAACTCGGTGTCCGTCGGGCCGGGCAGCAGCGCCGTGACCGTGACGCCGGTGTCGGTGAGCTCCTCGCGGATGCCGAGGGCGAGGAACTGCACGAAGGCCTTGGTCGCGGAGTAGACGGCCTGGAAGGGCTCCGGCGCCTGCGAGGCGACCGACGAGGTGAACAGGATGCGGCCCTGGCCGCGGGCCACCATGTCCTGCACGACGTGCTTGGCCAGCTGGACGGTGGAGGCGCAGTTCAGCTCCACCATGCCGAGCTCGGCGTCCAGGTCGGTCTCGGCGAACCGGCCCGCGACGCCCACGCCGGCGTTGAGCGCGGCGGCGTCCAGCGGGCGGCCGGAGCCACGGACGGCCGCCACCACCTTGTCCACCTCGGCCCGCTGGGTGAGGTCGGCGCGCACCGGGGAGACTGCTGCGCCCAGGCCGCGCAGCTCGGCGGCCGCGGGCTCGAGCTCGGCGTCCTCTGCTACGACGACCAGGTCGAAACCGTTCTGGGCGAACTGCTTGGCCAGCTCCAGGCCGATGCCGCTGGAGGCACCGGTGACGAGGGCGAGCGGGCGGGTGGGTGCGGACACGGGGGCCTCCTGCGGCGTTCGGGAACGGTCCGTCCCCTGCCCCGTTCGCGGTCCCCTCACTCGCGCTGCGACCCTCAGGCCCGCACGGAGACCCCGATGCCGCCGAGGGTGGCCGCGCCGTAGCGCTCGATCTCGCGGGCCAGGTCCAGCGGGCGGGTGGTGGCCCCCTGGGCGCGGACGTCGTCGGTGATGAGGTCGGCCGGCAGCAGCCAGGAGACCTCGAACTCCAGGCCGTCGGGGTCCTGGGCGTAGAGCGCCTTGGTGGTGGCGTGGTCGGACTCGCCGGCCAGCGCACCGGCCAGCAGCAGCCCGTCGCGGATGCGGGACAGCTCGGCGAGCGTGTCCACCTCCCAGGCCAGGTGGTACAGCCCGACGGTGCCGCGGCCGGCCTGGGAGGGGCCGGCGCCGGTGCCGATCGCGAACAGGCCGAGGTCGTGGTCGTTGGTCGACCCCTCCGCCTGCAGGAACACGGCCCGGCCGGGGATCTCCACCTTCACCCGGAAGCCGAGGACGTCGCGGTAGAAGGCGAGGCTGCGCTCGACGTCGCGGACGTACAGGACGGCGTGGTTGAGGCGCTGGACGGGCACGGCGGACTCCTGGGGCAGGTGGGCCTCCAGTGTGCACCCGCTTGTTTGAGAGTTCAAGTACCGCCTCCGCTTCGGTGAGGCTTCCTTGGCCCTCGCGGGCCACGGGTCGGCCCCGACGTGTCACCGGCCCTGGGCAGGACAGGAGCGACCCCCCACCCGCTCGCCGCCCGGTCGCCTGACTCCCCCGCCCGACCCACCCCTGCGAGGCCGCCGTGTACCTGTCCAAGACCGAGGCCGCCGTCCTGCCGACCACCCTCGTCGCCGGGCCCCGCTCGGTGGCGCCGGCCCCGAACCCGTCAGGACGGCGGCGCATCTGGCCGATGCTGGGCCCGGCGTTCGTGGCTGCGGTGGCCTACGTCGACCCGGGCAACTTCGCGACCAACTTCTCCGGCGGCGCGGCCTTCGGCTACACGCTGCTCTGGGTGATCGTCGCGGCCAACCTCATGGCGATGCTGATCCAGTCGCTCACCGCCAAGCTGGGGATGGCGACCGGCCGCGACCTGGCCACGCTGTGCCGTGAGCGGTTCCCCCGGCCGGTCACCTGGGGGCTGTGGGTGCAGGCCGAGGCGGTGGCCATCGCGACCGACCTGGCCGAGATCGTGGGCGGCGCGGTCGCACTCAACCTGCTCTTCGGGGTGCCGCTGCCGATCGGCGGCCTGATCACCGCCGTCGTCGCCTTCGTGCTGCTGGCGGCGCAGTCCCGCGGGCACCGGCCCTTCGAGCGGGTGATCACCGGGCTGCTGCTCGTCGTCGGCCTGGGCTTCGCCTACACGCTGGTCGGCGCGGGTGTGGACGTGGGCGGCGTGGCCGACGGGATGGTGCCCTCCTTCGCCGGTGCGGACAGTGTCGTGCTGGCCACCGGGATCCTGGGCGCCACCGTCATGCCGCACGTCATCTATGTGCACTCGGCACTCACGCCGGGCCGCTACGGCGACGTCGTCACCGCCGGCCGCACGGCCGAGGGCCGGGGCCGCCTGCTGCGCGCCCAGCGCCTGGACGTGCTGCTCGCCATGGGCCTGGCGGGGTTGGTCAACGCGGCCATGCTGATCATCGCCGCCCAGCTGTTCACCGGCGGGAACGACGCCGACACCCTCGAGGGCATCCACGCCGGCCTCGGCGACCAGCTGGGCACCGGGGCGGCGCTGGCCTTCGCCCTCGCGCTGCTGGCCTCCGGCTTCGCGTCGTCGTCGGTGGGCACGCACGCCGGCCAGGTGGTCATGGCCGGGTTCCTGCGCCGGCACATCCCCGTGCTGGCCCGGCGGCTGATCACCCTGGCGCCGGCGCTGGCCGTGCTGGTGTTCGGCGGCGACCCGACCACCGCGCTGGTGTGGTCGCAGGTGGTGCTCTCCTTCGGCATCCCGTTCGCACTGGTGCCGCTGCTGCTGCTGACCAGCAGTCGCGACCTCATGGGCGGCTGGGTGAACCGGCGGCCCACCACCGTCGTCGGCGCCGTCGTCGCCGCCCTGATCATCGGCCTCAACGCCCACCTGCTCCTCGGCCTCGTCCCCTAGGCACCTGCTTTTCCGCGGAAAAGCGGGGGTGGGACGGCGGATCGGCGGGGTCCGCTCACCACCAGCGTACGAAGTGGTGCACCGGCCCGTGTCCGGAGCCGATGCCGAGGGACTCCCCCGCAGCCAATGCCTCGTGCAGGTAGTCGCGGGCCTGCTCGACGACCGGCTCCCACGCCCCGGGCCCGCCCACCCCGCGCGCGACGAGGGCCGCGATCGCCGAGGAGAGGGTGCACCCGGTGCCGTGCGTCGACGACGTCGGCACGCGCGGGCGCCGGGTGACCACCACCCCGCCGGCGTCGACCAGGACGTCGACGCTCTCCGCTCCGCCCAGGTGTCCGCCCTTGAGCAGCACCGCGCCCGGGCCGAGCTCGAGGAGGGCGTGCGCCTGCTCGAGCATCCCGTCCACGGACTCCGCGGCCGCACGGTCCAGCAGCGCCGCCGCCTCCGGCACGTTGGGCGTGACCAGCGCGGTCAGCGGCAGCAGGTCGGCGCGGATCGCGTCGACGGCGTCCGGCCCGACCAGACGGTCGCCGCTGGTGGCCACCATGACCGGGTCGCAGACCACCGGCCCGGGCCGCCGCTCGGCGAGCACCGCGGCGACCTCCCGGACGACGTCCGCCGTGCCGAGCATGCCGAGCTTCGTGGCCCCCACCGGCACGTCGTCCAGCAGGGTGCGCAGCTGGTCGCCCACGAACGCGGCGGGAACGGCGTGCACCCCGGTGACGCCGCGGGTGCTCTGCGCGGTCAGGGCCGTGAGCACCGCGGTGCCGTAGACGCCGAGCGCGCTGAAGGTCTTGAGGTCGGCCTGGATCCCCGCGCCACCGCTGGGGTCGCTGCCCGCGACGGTCAGCGCGACCGCGGTCATCGCGTCGCCGCCGTGGCCAGCGCCGACCGCAGTTCCCGCGCCGCCGCCTCCGGATCCGCCGCCGCACAGATCGCCGAGACCACGCACACGCCGTCCACCCCGGTCACCGAGGCCGCCCGCGCGGCGTCGATGCCGCCGATCGCCACCGTTCGCAGCCCCGCGGCCCGGGCCTGCGCCGCCAGCGCCGCGACGCCCTCGGGGCCCAGACCCGTGCCGGCGTCGGGCTTGGTCGGGGTCGACCAGACCGGCCCGATGCCGACGACGTCGACGGTGCCCGGCGGCAGCGCCAGGGTGGCCGCCATCTCCGCCGGTGTCCCCGCCGAGAGCCCCAGCAGCCGATCGGGGCCCAGGAGCGCGCGTACCTCGGCCGGCGGCAGGTCGTCCTGGCCGATGTGCACGCCGTCGGCGCCCGCGAGCAGAGCGACGTCCACCGCGTCGTTGACGAACAGCGCCACCCCCTGCGCCGTGGCCAGGGCCTCCCGCACGGCGAGGGTGAGTGCGTACAGCTCGCGACGGGAGGCGGTCTTGTCCCGCACCTGCACCGCGGTCACACCCCCGGCGGCCCCGGCCCGCACGACGTCGGCGACGGACCGCGGACGGGAGAGCGCGGTGTCGGTGACCAGGTAGAGCGTCGGGTCGAGGGCCGGCCTCACGACTCGTCCCGGACGTCGGCGCGCAGCAGGTCCTCGGGACCCACCGCGTCGAGGGCGTCCACCCAGGCGGCGGCGAAGGTGCCCGGACCCGAGCAGACCGCGGCGGCGGCCTCGGCCGCCAGCGCCACGTGGGCGTGGGCGGCGACCGTGCCGGTCAGCCGGTCCCCGGACGCGGCCACGTAGGCGGCGGTCAGCGCGCCGAGCGCGCACCCGGCCCCCGTCGTGCGGGTGAGCAGCGGGTGCCCGCCGCCGACGCGCACCACCCGCGCGCCGTCGGTGACGACGTCGACCGGACCGCTGACGGCCACGACGCCGCCGGTGCGCCCGCTGAGCGCGACCGCGGCCTCCAGCGCGTCGTCGGCGGTGGCCGTGGAGTCCACGCCACGCCCGCCCGAGCCGGCGCCGGCCAGCGCCATGACCTCCGAGGCATTGCCCCGCACCACGGCCGGCCCGCTGCCCGCCAGCTCGACGGCGAGGTCGGTGCGGAACCGCAGACCGCCCACGGCCACCGGGTCGAGCACCCACGGCGTGCCGGCCGCACCGGCGGAGCGGACGGCGACGCGCATCGCCTCGGCGGAGCGGCCGTGCACCGTGCCGACGTTGACCAGCAGGGCCGAGGCGATCGCGGCGAAGTCCCCGGCCTCCTCGGGCGCCTCGACCATCGCCGGGGCCGCGCCCACCGCGAGCAGCACGTTCGCGGTGAGGGTCTGCACGACCGTGTTGGTGAGGCAGTGCACGAGCGGGCTGCTCGTGGTCAGCGCGGCACGAGCGGCCGCGAGCGCATCGACGTCCACAGCGGATGACATCCCTTCGCCAGCATGACCTGGGCAGGTTCGACGGGTGTCTTCTCAGCCCGGCGAGCGGGCACCCCGTGTCACGGGCGAGCCTAGCGTGCCCGCGCCCTCAGGCCCGCCCGTCCACCGGCGACCAGGCCGCCGCGAAGAAGCCCAGCTCGAGCTCCATGGCCCGCCGGTAGGCCCGCGCGACGTCCGGGGTGTCGTCGGCGTACCGGTCGAGCAGCCGCTCCAGGGTGGCCACCAGCTCCTCGAAGCCGGGGTCGGCGTAGGTGGTCACCCACTCCGCGTACGTGTCGGCGGGACGTCCGGCCAGCGACTGCCCGAGGTGGGCGTACAGCCGCATGCACGGCGTCATCGCCGCGCAGATCTCCCCCAGCCCGCCGGTGGCGGCGGTGGCCAGCAGGAAGTCGGTGTAGGCCGAGGTCGCCGGGGCGGGCTCGACGCCGGTCAGGTCGATCCCCCAGCGGGCGGCGTACCCGTCGTGCAGCCGGAGCTCCTCCCGCACGCCGGCCAGCAGGTCGGCGAACGCCTCCAGACCGGCCCGGTCGGGGCTGCGGACGACGCCCATGGCGTAGGCGCGGGCGAAGGCCTGGAGGAAGAACGCGTCCTGGGCGACGTAGCCGGCGAACCGCTCCCGCGGCAGCGACCCGTCGGCCAGGCCCTGCACGAACGGGTGCGCCAGCGTGGCGTCCGCGAGGTCGGCGGAGTCCACCCAGAGGCGGCGGGCCAGACTCATGCGGCGTCCCAGGCGGTGTCCCAGAAGGCGATCTCGGCATCGAGCACCTCGAGGACCACGTCGTCGTGCCGACCACCGAGCGCGTCGGCCGCGGCCGCCAGCCCGTCCACGTACCCGGCGAAGCCCGGCGCGGTCCAGTGCGCGACGTACCCGGCGTACTCCGGCGCCCCCGGAGCGGCGGCGGTCCACGCGTCGAGGTAGACGCGCTCGATCGCCCACAGACCGGTCAGTGCCGTGGGGACGGCGGCGGCGTCCAGGCGGTCGAGCAGCTCGCCGTAGGCCTCGGTGGCGGGGAGGCGGGGCGCGCCGAGCGCGAGGCCACGGCTCCTGGCCAGCTCCTCGAACCACGCCAGCTCCGCCACCAGGGCGACCGCACCGGCGGCGAGTACCGCCTGCGCCGGACGCGGGGCGCGCGCCAGCAGCCGGGCCTGGAAGCGCAGCAGGTCGCCGACGTAGTGGTGGTCCTGTACCAGCCACGTGTCGAAGGCGCCGACGGGCAGGGTGCCGTCGCGGACGCCGAGCAGGAAGGGGTGGCGGGTGGCCCGTTCCCAGGCCGTGGGGTGGTCGCGGAGCAGGTCGGACGTCGGCACGGCGCGACAGTACGGGCGGGGCTACAGTTCCGTCGCACATGTGCGGGAGCTCGGGCACACCGGGCTGAGAGGGCGGCTGACTGCGCCGCCGACCGCTGGAACCTGTCCGGGTAATGCCGGCGTAGGGAGATCTGGTCATGAGCACGTCCGACGTCGTCCGCGCGTCCTCCTCCGGGGACGCGCCCCTCACCCTCACCGAGCGGCCCGCCCGCACGCTCGGCTTCCGCGACGCCCTGGGGCTCTGGGGCAACCTCGGCGTCAGCCTGCTGCTGCCCGTGGCGGCGGTGTTCGTCGTCCTGCCGGGCCGGCCGCTGACCGAGACGCTCGGCGCCGTCGTCGTGGGCGCGGCGATCGGGGCGCTGCTGCTCGGGATCGGCGCCGCGGCGGGCGCCCGCGAGGGCGTGCCCGCCATGGTGCTGCTGCGCGGGCTCCTCGGCCGGCGCACCTCCTGGCTGCCGACGGCGTTCAACCTGGTGCAGTGCATCGGCTGGGCGACGTTCGAGATCGTGATCGTCGCCGAAGCCGCGTCCCGGGTCCTGGACGCACCGCGCTGGCCCTTCGTGCTGGCCGCCGGCGTCCTGGCGACGCTCATGGCCCTGCGCCCGCTGGGCGTCGTCCGGATCCTGGCCCGCTACGCCATCTGGGCGGCAGCCGCGGCGGTCGTCTACCTGCTCGTCGAGGTCCTCTCCCAGCCGCTACCGGACACGATGGACGACGGCGCGGCGACGTCGTTCTGGACGGCGACCGACATCGTCATCGCCCTGCCGATCTCCTGGTTCCCGCTGGCCGCCGACTACACCCGGCACGTGCGCAGCGGCCGGGCCGCCTTCGCCGGCGCGAGCATCGGCTACGGGCTGGCGACGATGGTGATGTTCACCCTCGGGGTGCTCGCGCTGGCCGCGTACGGCAGCGGCGGGTTCGACGTCATCGACGCCCTCCTGGCCGTGCCGCTGGGTGCGCTCGCGGTGCTGATCCTCGTCGCCGTCGAGCTGGACGAGGCCTTCGCGAACCTCTACTCGACGGCGGTGTCGGCGCAGAACGTGGTCGGCCGGCTGGACCGCAGGGTGGCGGTCCTCGTGGTCGGCGCCCTGGCCACGCTCCTGGCGCTGAGCTTCGACGTCGTCGCCTACGAGCCGTTCCTCTTCCTCATCGGCGCGGTGTTCGTGCCGCTCGTCGGCGTCTTCGGGGTGGCCTACGCGCTCACCCCGCGGGGCGCCTGGGACACCTCGGACACCGCCCGCGCCCGGCCGGCGCTCCTGCTGCCCTGGGCCGCGGGGTTCGTGGCCTACCAGCTCACGCTGCCGACCTTCTTCGCCGGCCCCGGCTCCGGCTGGACGGCGTGGTGGACGGCGCGGCAGGCCGACCTGGGCATCGATCCGGCCAACGGCTGGTCGGCCTCGCTGATCAGCCTCGCCGTCGCCGCCACGCTCACCGCGCTGCTGGTGGCCCCGTCGGCGCTGCGCCGGAGGCGGGCGGCGCGGTGACGCCGGTCGACCTGGCCGTCGCCGGCGGAGGGCTCATCGGGCTGTCCGTCGCCTGGCGGGCCGCCCAGCGGGGGCTGTCGGTGACCGTGGTGGACGACGCCCCGGGCAGCGGCGCCTCGCGGGCCGCCGCCGGAATGCTCGCGCCGGTCTCCGAGGCCGGCTACGGCGAGGAGGCGCTGCTGCGCCTCTGCCTGGCCTCGCTGGAGCGCTACCCGGCCTTCCTCGACGAGCTCGCCACCGCCACCGGCGTCCGGGTGCCGCTGCGGACCGCGGGCACGCTGGTGGTCGGCTTCGACGACGACGACATGCGGGTGCTGGCGGACCTGCAGAGGTTCCACGTGGAACTCGGGCTGGAGGTGCACCGGCTGCTGGGCCGCGAGGTGCGCCGCCGGGAACCCTCGTTGAGCCCGCGCGTGCGAGGGGCGCTGCACGTCGCCGGCGACCTCTCCGTCGACCCCCGCGAGCTGCACCCGGTGCTCCTGGCCGCGGCCGAGGGGGCCGGCGTCCGGCTGGTCCGCTCGCGGGTGGCCGGGGTGGTCGAGGAGGACGGCCGGGCCCGCGGGCTCGCGCTGGAGGACGGCGGAGAGGTGCGCGCCGCCACCGTGGCGCTGGCGCTGGGTGCCCGCAGCGGCGGCCTGCCCGGGGCGCCACCGGTGCCGGTCCGGCCGGTGAAGGGCCAGATCCTGCGGCTGCGGGGTGCCGGCGGGCTGCTCGAGGGCACCGTGCGGGCGCTGGTCCGCGGCCGCTCGGTGTACCTCGTGCCCTCGGGCGGGGACGGCCTCGTCGTCGGCGCGACGGTCGAGGAGCGGGGCTTCGACGCCACCGTCACCGCCGGCGGCGTGCACGACCTGCTGCACGATGCGATCGAGCTGGTGCCGGGGGTGACCGAGCTGGAGCTGGCCGAGACCCTCACCCGCTGGCGCCCGGGCACCCCCGACAACGCCCCGGTGCTGGGCGCCTCCGGGATGCCGGGGCTGGTGCTGGCCACCGGCCACCACCGCAACGGCGTGCTGCTCACCCCGCTCACCGGCGAGCTGGTTGCCGAGCTGATCGTCTCCGGCGAGCCGCCCGCGCTCGTCGCTCCGTTCACCGTCGACAGGTTCGGGAGAGGACCGGCATGAAGGTGACCGTCAACGGCACGCCCACCGACGTCGGCGAGGACGCCACCGTCGCGACGCTCGTCGCAGCCCGCGCCGGCGGGCACGACCGGGTGGCCGTCGCCCGCAACGGCGACGTCGTCCCGCGCAGCAGCTGGGCGGACACCCGGCTCACCCCCGGGGACCGCCTGGAGGTCCTCGCCCCCACCGCAGGAGGTTGATCGCATGAGCGTGCCCGAGGTCGTCACCGCGCTGCACCACGAGGAGAGCGCCGACCCGCTGCTGCTCGGCGGCGAGACGTTCACGTCCCGCCTGCTGCTGGGCACCGGCGGCGCCCCCAGCCTGGAATCGCTCGAGCGGGCCATCCGCGCCTCGGGCACCCAGCTGGTCACCGTGGCGCTGCGCCGGGTGGAGGCGTCCAGCAGCGGGGCGATGCTCGAGGTGCTCGACCGGTGCGGCGTCCGGCTGCTGCCCAACACCGCCGGGTGCCGGACGGCGCGGGAGGCCGTGCTCACCGCCCGGCTGGCCCGGGAGGCGTTCGACACCCCGTGGGTGAAGCTCGAGGTCATCGGCGACGAGCACACCCTGCTGCCGGACCCGATCGAGCTCTTCGACGCCGCCGAGCAGCTCGTCGCCGAGGGGTTCACCGTCCTCGCCTACACGACCGACGACCCGATCCTCGGCCGTCGGCTGGCCGACGCCGGGTGCGCCGCCGTCATGCCGCTCGGGTCGCCCATCGGCAGCGGCCTGGGCATCCGCAACCCGCACAACATCGCGCTGCTGCGGGACGCCGTGTCCGTTCCCGTGGTCCTGGACGCCGGCATCGGCACGGCCTCGGACGCGGCGCTGGCGATGGAGCTGGGCTGCGACGCCGTCCTGCTCGCCTCGGCCGTGACCCGCGCCCGCGAGCCCGAGCGGATGGCCCTGGCGATGCGCCACGCGGTGGAGGCCGGCCGGCTCGCCCGGGGGGCCGGCCGCATCCCCCGACGGTGGCACGCGGAGGCCTCGACGCAGATGGCCGGGCTTCCCGAGCTGTGACGCTCCCCCGCCTGCTCGTGCTCACCGACCGGACGCAGTGCGCCGGGCCGCTCGTGGAGACCGTGGCGACCGCGGTCGACTGCGGTGCGCGGGCGGTGGTGCTCCGGGAGAAGGACCTGCCCGAGGACGCCCGCCGCGAGCTGGGCGAGGAGCTGCGTGCCGTCCTGGACCCGGTCGGCGGCCTGCTGGTGCACGGCGGGCTGTCCGGCAGCGCCGGGAGCGAGGCGGTGCACCTGTCCGGCAGCGACCCCTTCCCCGCCGTCCGGCCGCGGCTGGTGGGCCGGTCCTGCCACTCGGCCGAGGACCTGGCGCGCGCCGACGAGGAGGACTGCGACCTGGTCATGATCTCGCCGGTCTTCGCGACGGCCTCCAAGCCGGGCTACGGCCCGGCCCTGGGTCTCGACGGGCTGGCCCGGCTGCTGCGCGGCGCCCCGCGGGCATACGCGCTGGGCGGGATCCGGGCCCTCGACGTGCCGGGGTGCCTGGCGGCCGGCGCCTACGGTGTCGCCGTCATGGGCGCGGTGATGCGGGATCCCCGGAGCGCGCGCGACTACGTCGCCGCCCTGCGGGAGCTGCCGACGGGGGACGCCGGCACGTCCGGGCCGCGCCGTGACGTGATGTAGGTCGCACTCACGTTTGACCGGATCCCGGCGAACCCATACACAGGTGTTCGACTGCGCCCATCACGCGGTGGTCGGGAATGCGAGGGTTCGGCACGTGACAGGGCACGCGACGGGCGGCATGTGGCCGTCCGCTGCCCCTCCGGCCGCCGAGAAGCTCCTCCAGTGGCAGCTGGCCGACGTCGCCCAGCTCCCCGCGATGCGCGGCGAGGTGCGCCGGGCGCTGGTCCCAGCCGCCGTCGACCCCGACGCGCTGGATCAGATCATCCTGGCGCTGGACGAGATGGCCTCCAACGCGTTGCGGCACGGCGGTGTCGGCCCGGTGGAGGCCTCCGTCCGCACGACCGACACCGGCTACCTGCTCGAGGTGTCGGACTCCGCTGCGGCCCGGCCTCCGACACCCGCGGTCGACCGCGACCCGAGCGAGGGCGGCCTGGGCCTGTACCTGATCGCCCGGATGGCGCTGCGGCACGGTTGGTACGCCAGCGCCCGGGCCAAGCACGTCTGGGCGCTGCTCCCCCGGTCCTGAGCGGTCAGGCGAACCGCGGCGGCAGCTGCTGCGGGCCGGCCTCCCGCGGGCGCGGGCGGTCCTCCGGGTGCAGCCGGATCGCGATCAGCGCGACGTCGTCCTGCAGTCCCTCGGGGCGCAGCCGGGCGATCACCTCGTCGCACAGCTCGGCCAGCGGGCGGTCGGCGAGCTCGGCGAACGCCGCCCGGAGCCGGGCAATGCCCTCGTCCAGCGGCAGGTCCCGGCCCTCGACCAGCCCGTCGGTGTAGAGCAGGAGCGTCGCACCCCGCCGCACGGTGACCACCGTCTCGGTGCGGCGGGCGGCCGGGTCGACCCCGAGCATCAGCTCTGCCCGCTCGGTGGCGAGCTCCTCGATCCGGCCGTCGGGGTGCAGCAGCAGCGGGGGCGGGTGCCCCGCGTTGGACCAGCGGAGGCGGCTGAGCCCCTGAGCGCGTTCCTCGGGCGTCTGCTCCACCCTGGCGATCGCGGCGGTCGCCATGGTCCCCATGCCCAGGCCGTCGATGGCGGCGTCGAGGTCGGCGAGCACGGCCGCCGGGCCCATGCCGTCCCGGTAGCCGATCCCGCGCAGCATGCCGCGGAGCTGGCCCATCGCGGCCGCGGCCGCGGTGTCGTGCCCGACGACGTCGCCGATCACCAGCACCGTGGCGCCGCTGGGCTGCAGGAAGGCGTCGTACCAGTCGCCCCCGACCTCGGCGGCCTGCACCGCGGGCAGGTAGCGCACGACGATCTCGGCGTGGTCGGGCTCCGGCGGCTCGGTGAGCATGCTGCGCTGCAGCCCCTCGGCCAGCCGGCGCTGCTGCTCGTAGAGGCGGGAGTTGTCCAGCGCCAGGGCGACGCGGTCGCCGATGTCCCGAAGCGTGGCGACGTCCTCGGGGTCGGCCTGCTCCCGGTCGGCCGACCGGTACACGCTGAGCGCGCCGAGCGTGCGGCCCCGGGCGGTGAGCGGCAGCGTGACGGCCGACCGGGGCGCGAGCGCCTGCAGCACCTCGCTCGCCTCGCCCGAGGGCAGGGAACGGCCGACGGCGGCCATGACGTCGGGGACCTCCCGGGGCAGTCCGGACGCCAGGGCCTTGAGGATGGGGGCGCCGGACGGCAGGGCGGCCAGGCGCAGGGCCGCGTACCGCTCCACCAGCGGGTTCGCCGCCGGGTCCCGGTGCCGGACGGCGACGTCGCGCATCCGCCCGTCCGGGTCGAGCAGGCTGCCGATCACCCAGTCACCGCTGACCGGGACGAGCGCCTCGGCGACCTTCTGCAGCGCGGCCTCCTCGCCGGCACCGGTGGCCAGTCGCTCGGCCATCGCCGCCGTCGTGTCGGCGACCAGGCGCAGCCGCGCCGCGCTCCGGCGGGCGCGCTCCTCGGCGGCGCGGCGCTCGGTGACGTCGAGGAAGGAGACCGACAGCCCGTCCGGGCCGGGCCACGCCCGGATCTCGAACCACGCGTCGAGGGGAGCGGGGTAGAAGGCCTCGAACACCTGCTCCGCGCCGGTGGCCATCGCCGCGCGGTAGCGGACCTCGAAGTCACTGCCGACGGCATCCGGGAAGGCCGCCCAGATCACCGCGCCGAGGAGCTCCTCCCGGCTGCTCTGCAGCACCCGCTCGCCCTCCGCGTTGAGGTAGGTGAAGTGCCAGTCCCGGTCGAGGGTGAAGAACGCGGACTTCACCGACTCCATGACCCGGGCGACCCGCGCATCGGCGTGCCGCTGCGCGGTGGTGTCGTAGGCGGCTCCGACCAGGCGGACGGCGACGCCGCGCTCGTCGGCCAGGGCGCGGCCGCGTCCCTGGACCCAACGGGTCCCGCCCGACGGCAGGACGACGCGGAACTCGGCGTCGAACTCCCCCACCGTGTCGAGGGCCTGTTGCAGCGCCTCCGTCATCCGGACCCGGTCGTCGGGGTGGCAGGCCGCGGCGAAGGCGTCGATCGTCTCGTCGGAGGAGTCGCGCGCGAAGCCCATCAACTCCCCGAGCCGGTCGTCCCGGACCAGCCGGCCGGTGACCAGGTCCCAGTCGAAGCTGCCGATGCCGGCGGCGTCGATGGCCAGCTCGAAAGCCAGCCGGCTGGACTCCAGCTCGCGCACCTCGGCGGCCAGCTGGAGCTCCGTGGCGACCGAGTCCCCGAGCTGGCGCAGCAGCGCGATGTCGGGCTCCGACCACTTCCGCGGTTCGCGGCCGAAGACGGACAGCGCGCCGACCACCTGCCCCTCGAAGACGGCGAGCGGGATGCCCAGGTAGCTCGCCACGTCACCGGCGATCACCGGGTGGAAGGCGGCGAGCCGGGCATCGGTTCGGGCGTCCGGGGAGACGACCGGGGCAGGGGAGGCGGCGGCGGTCACGGCGCAGAGCGACTCCGGCAGGGGCACCCGGATGCCCACGGTCCCCTTCGGCAGGCCGGTGCCGCCGAGCACCAGCTCGTCGACACCGAACAGGGACACCTGGGCGGCGTCGGCGCCGAGCAGCTGCACGGCCAGGGCGGTGAGCCGCTGCAGGGCCGGTGAGCCCACGGCGGTCGCCTCCAGACGGGCGACGGCGGCCACCCGGTCGCGGGCACCGGGGGTGGGATCGACGGGAGCCACGTCGTCCCCTCCCTGTCGGCCGGCGGTGCGCGGCCCGGGAACGGTCCGCCGGCCCATCCTCCCTGGTGCGCGGAGCCGGCGCCGGGGCGGGACCTGGCCGGGACGGCCGAACGGCGGGCGCCGGGGGAACGGCGCCCGCCGCTCGACGGGGTGTCTCGGGCGAGGTGCTCGCCCTTCGCGCGGCCACGGGCCCGAGGGCCGTGGAGCGTCGTCCGGCATCGACAACCCCCCGGGGAGGCCGCGTCCGTGGATCGCGCCGGTCGTGGTGCGTCCGCCGTTCCGGGCTGCGTCGGCGTCCAGCCGGCCAGGTGCTGTCGGTCAGAGACCCGGTGGTGGTCACGAGTGGGGTCGTGTCACCGGGTACCGGCAGGCCTGTTGTTCTCACCTCGGCGGATCCGGGCTCCCGGCAGCCGGCGCCGGGCACGATCTCCGCCTCCCTGGAGGGTCCGCGCGCTGCAGTGCAGTCGGCGGTGGGTCGAGGCGGGATTCGTCGGGCGGTGCGGTCTGCCGGCGCCCGGAGGGGCACCGTCGAGGTGGGCCAGGTGGAGGCCGAGGTCGGCCCGGAAGGGTCGCACTCGGACGACCGAGGCGCGGTCGCGATCCCCGGGATGAGGGGGACGGTCGCGGCGTGCTCGGGTGGAGCGGAGGACGGCGGTACGGCCGGGAGGCCGTGGACGCGCGGGTGGATCAGCCGGACGCGGTGGGCGCCGGGCGCGGAGCGGGGACCGACCTCGGGTCACCCCTGGCCCGGGCCGGACCGGCGCGGGCTCCGGCGGAGGGCGCCCGGGCCGCGGGCACGGTCCGCCGGGGACCCGACGGCAGCGGGGGGAGGACCGTCGTCCGGCCGACCGGGACGGGGACCTGCCGGCGGCTGCCCCACGCCGGGGGCTGGGGCCAGCCGGGCGGCGGCGGTGCCCAGCCCGGCCCGACGGGCCCGGTCGGCGTGGGCCGGACCGCTGCGACCGGGGTGGTCGCGGTCGCCCGCAGGACGGTCGGCCTCGTACCGGGAGACGGAACCGTCGGTGCGGGAATCAGCGCCACGGCGGGGGAAGTCGCCGCGGGCCGGATCGTGGGGGTGCTGGGCAGCTCGCGCAGCACCACGGGCGGGTCGACCTGCCGGGGGGCCGTCACCCGGACGGGCCCGCCCCAGGCGAGGTGCTCGCCGCGGGGGCCGGAGCCCCAGAGCGCGATCCGCCGGGTGAGCGCACGCAGCCGCGGCCGCAGCCCCGGGCGAGGCGCGGGCTCCGGCGTCCGCCAGGCGACGTACTCGCCCTGCGGGCCGGCGCCCCACAGGGCGGCGCGGCGGGTGAGGTCGCGCAGACCCGTGAGGGGACGCCGCTCGCGGTCCGGCACGACGGTGACGGTGGGGGTCCGCGGGGCGACGGCGCCGGGGACGCGACCGGGGCGGGCCGCGGGAGCCGCCGGCACCGGGCGCAGCGGGACGGCGCGCGCCGTGGCCCGGAAGGCGGCCGTGTGGACGGGGCGGCTCCGCTGCCCGGACGGTGCATCGTCCGCCCGGTCCAGGACACCGATCAGACCGGCCAGGGCCGCACCCCGCTCGGCGGGGGAGGCGCCCCCGCGTGCGGGCGTCAGGACGCTCGCCTCGCTGCTGCTCATCTCGCCTCCAGGTCGTCGTCCGCGACCGGGGAAGGTGTCGCGGACAAGGAGAAAACTAGGCAATCCGGACGATCGGGACCGCCATTCGGGACACGTCCTCCGGCGCGCGTGACCGAACCGTTGCCCGACCATTCCGGAGCGGCCGGTGACCCGTTTCCCAGCCCGTTTCCTTGTCGACACGAGGCGATTCCTGAGCGTGGAGAAGCGCGATCGGCGGGCCGGTCGCCCTCGGCCGGTCCGCGGCGCGCCCGCGTGTCGCGGGTCCGGGCGGTCTCCGGTTCCCCCGTCCGGGGCACCGTCGAATTGCCCCGGACGCGGCAGGCTCCGAGACTCGGCGCGTGCATGATCACGAGCAGGACGCGACGGCCACCGCTCCGGACGACGGAGGGGACACCCGCCTCAAGCGCTCGGTGACCGGGCGGCTGCTGTTCCTGTTCATCCTCGGCGACGTCCTGGGCGCCGGCGTCTATGCGCTGGTCGGGGTGATCGCCGGTGAGGTCGGCGGCGCGGTGTGGCTGCCGATGCTGGTCGCCCTGGTGCTCGCGATGCTCACCGCCGCCTCGTACGCGGAGCTGGTGACCAAGTACCCGCGAGCGGGCGGCTCCGCCGTCTTCGCCGAGCGTGCCTACCGCAGCCCGCTGGTCTCCTTCCTGGTCGGCTACTGCATGCTCGCCGCCGGGGTCACCAGCGCCGCCGGCCTGGCGCTGGCCTTCGGTGGCGACTACCTCGGCGTCTTCCTCGACGTGCCGGCCGTGCCCGCCGCGATCGTCTTCCTCGTGCTGGTCGGCCTGCTCAACGCGCGCGGCATCAAGGAGTCGGTGCGGGCCAACGTGGTCATGACCGTCATCGAGGTGTCCGGGCTGGTGCTCGTCGTCGTCCTGGGCGGGCTGGTCCTGGGCCGCGGGGACGGCGACGTGGGCCGGGTCGGCGAGTTCCCGCCCGGGGTCTCCGTGGGCTCGGCCGTGCTGGCCGCCTCGCTGCTGGCCTACTACTCCTTCGTGGGCTTCGAGACCTCCGCCAACGTCGCCGAGGAGGTGCGCGACGTCCGCCGGGTCTACCCCCGGGCGCTGTTCGGCTCGCTGCTCGTCGCGGGCGTGGTGTACGTGCTCGTCGGGCTCGCCGCCTCGATCGTGCTGGCCCCCGGGGACCTCGCGGATTCCACCGGGCCGCTGCTGGAGGTGGTGCGGGCCGCCGACGTCGGTGTCCCCGACGAGCTGTTCAGCGCCATCGCCCTCATCGCCGTGGCCAACGGCGCGCTGCTGACCATGATCATGGCCAGCCGGCTGGTGTTCGGCATGGCCGAGCAGGGACTGTTCCCCAGCGTGCTGGCCCGCGTGCTGCCGAACCGGCGCACGCCCTGGGTCTCGATCGTGGTGACCACCCTGGTGGCCATCGCCCTCACGCTCACCGGCGACCTGGGCGACCTCGCCAACACCGTCGTCCTGCTGCTGCTGATCGTCTTCCTCAGCACCAACACCGCCGTGCTGGTGCTGCGGAAGGACGAGGTCGCGGCCGACCACTTCCGGGTGTGGGCCGTCATCCCGGTGCTGGCCATCGGCTCCTGCCTGCTGCTGCTCTGGCAGCAGGAGGCGGGCATCTGGCTGCGGGCCGGCATCCTGCTGGTCATCGGCGCCGTCCTGTACCTGCTCGCCCAGGCGCCCTGGTGGCGGTCCACGCCGGAGCCGACCCGGGACGAGTCCGCCCCGGCCGCCTCCTGAGCGGGCCCTCGGCCACTGGCAGGATGCGCCGGTGACCCCGCGCATCCCCCTGGTGATCGACACCGACCCCGGCATCGACGACGCGCTGGCCATCCTGCTGGCCCTGGCCAGCCCGGAGGTGGACCTGCGGCTGGTCACCACGGTGCACGGCAACGTCGACCTCGAGCTGACGACGGAGAACGCGCTGCGGGTGCTGCACCTGGCCGGCCGCTCCGACGTCCCGGTCGCCGCGGGCGCCCGCGCCTCGCTGATCCACCCGCAGCCCGAGCGGGCGGGCCACGTGCACGGCGCCGAGGGGCTGGGAGGCGTCCAGCTCCCGCCGTCGCCGGCGCCGACCGACCCCCGGCCGGCGGTGATCGCCCTCGCCGAACTGCTCATGGACTCGGCCGAGCCGGTCACCGTCGCGGCCATCGGCCCGCTCACCAACATCGCGCTGCTGCTGGCCGTCCACCCCGAGGCGGCCGCTCGCATCGACCGGCTGGTGGTCATGGGCGGCTCGGCGACGCGCGGCGGCAACGTCACCGCCGCCGCGGAGTTCAACATCTGGTCCGACCCCGAGGCGGCCGCCGCGGTGTTCGTGTCCACCGTCCCCACCGTCATGGTCGGGCTCGACGTCACGCTGCCCACGGTGCTCACCGTCGAGGGCATCGCCCGGTTCGCCGCGGCCGGGCCGGTCGGTGCGACCGCCGCGGCCGTCCTGCAGCAGTACCTCGACCACGCGCGGGGCGCCTACGGCGTCCCCGGGGTCGTCGTGCACGACGCGCTGGCGCTGACCGAGGTCATCGCCCCCGGCACGCTCGGCACGGTGCGCCGGGACGTCGTCGTCGACACGACCCTGGGGGCCGGCCGGGGCCAGACGCTGGTCGACCGGCGGTCGGTCTCCGCATCCCCCACCGCGGTGGAGGTCGCCGAGAGCGTCGACAGCGCCGCAGCCCTGGACCTCCTGGTGTCGCGGCTGGCGGGCCTCGACCAGGACCGGGGCTAGTCGGGTCGGGTGGACTCCACGATGCCGATGGCGATGTCGCGCAGCTTGCGGTTGTAGCGCTGGGAGGCGGCGCGGAGGATCTCGAACGCCTCGTCCGCGTCCACCCGCCGCTGGGCCATGAGGACACCCTTGGCCTGCTCGATCACCGCCCGCGTCTCCATGGCCAGCTGCAGGTTGCGGGCCTGCTCGCCCAGCCGGTGGTGGGCGTCGGCATTGACGACGGCGACCGCGATCGCCTCCGCGACGTCCCGTCCGGCGCTGAGCGACTCCGGGGACACGAACGCCCCCGGCTTCGACGAGTAGATGTTCAGGGCGCCGATGTAGTTGCCCTGGTACGGCAGGGGCACCGACAGGGAGCTGCGCACCCCCTGCTCGCGCACCCTCGCCACGTACCGGGGCCACCGCTCCTCGGAGAGCATGTCGTCGACCCGCAGCACCACGCCGCCACGCCCGGCGTCCATGCACGGGCCGGAGTCCTCGGCGTACTGCAGCTCGTCGGCCTGCACCGCCATCTCGCCCGAGTAGGCGGCGGTGAAGGGTTTCTCCCCGCGCAGCATCGTCGTGGACACCGCCTCGGCGCCGGGGACCCCCCGGGCGGCGATCCCGGTGATCTCGGTGAGGACCTCGTCGAGATCGCGGTCGGCCAGCACCACCCGGCTGAGGTTCCGCAGCAGATCCTGCACGGCGACATTGTGCCCGGTCGCGACCCGCCTCGACGCCCCCCTTCGCGCGCCACGGCGGTATCGGTCAGGATGGGGCGCGGCCGGAACCACCCGGCCCACCCTGCGAAGCAGACGCGAGGGAGATGCGATGGCCGACGAGCCGGCCCGGGAGACGTGGCCCTCCGCGCCCGTCCCGTCCGTCCCCGGCGACGTGTGGCACTGGCAGCTGGAGGCGATGCACGTCGTCTCACGGGTGCGCTCGGACCTGCGTGCCCGGATCGCCCACCCCTCGGTGGCCTCGGCGTCCACGGAGGACGCCCGCGACGGGCTGCTGCTGGTCTTCGAGGAGCTGGCCTCCAACGCCCTGCGGCACGGCGGCGGCGACGTCCGCGCCCTCGTGGTGGCCGGCCCGGAGGGCTGGCTGCTCGACCTCAGCGACGAGGCACCCGACCGGCCCCCCGTGCCCGCCGTCGACCGTGACCCGGCGCTGGGAGGCATGGGCCTGCACCTGGTGACCCAGCTGTCGACCACCTATGGCTGGGAGGAGCGCCCCGGCCGCAAGCACGTGTGGGCCCGGCTGCCCTCCGGCAAGGCCGAGTCGTCCCAGGCGCACCAGCGCGACCGCCTCCCCGAGCCCCGCTCCGGCGAGATCCGCCGCGAGTAGGAGGAGCGGTCACTCCATGCTTCGCGCGCGCTCCTCGCGCAGGGCCTGGAACACCCGGCGGCGCACCCGGTCCTGGTCCTTCTCCTGGATGTCGACGAAGCGGATCGACATCACCCAGCGCGCGCCCCGCGCCTGGGCCCGGACGACCTCGGCCTGCGTGCGCAGCTCGCCGTCCTCGAGCATGACCGACAGGTTCAGCGCCGCCCCGGACTCCGGCAGCGTGCCGAAGCCCTCGAACTGGGCGCGGACCCCGTTCTCGCTCAGGTCCATGCTCTGGCCGGCGAGTTCGATGGATCCGAGGCCGGCGGTCACGGGCAGGACGACGCGACCACGGACGGCCGTGCGGCGCTGGCCGTCCTCGGCGGGGCCGGCGATCCGGAGCCGCCAGCGCACGACCGCGCCGGACTCGACCTCGAGGACGTCGGCCGGCAGCGCACGCCGGGTGTCGGGCGCCTTCCAGTACACCTCGACGGAGTCCCCGGGGGCGACGACGGACTGGCCGACGTAGTCACTGGCCGAGGGCCGCACCACGATGACGCCGTCGCCGACGAACTCCACCCGCGTGTTCACCGAGATCCCCCGGGCCGCGAGGGTGACGTCGGCGTCGGTCTGCTCATCGGGGTGATCGACGCCGGGAACGCTGGTCATCCTGATCTCCGTTCTCCATCCGCGCATCCGCACGGACACGCGCCCGATGGACCGGCGCCCGCGGGGAGGAACGGTAATCGCCGATCCGGGAACTCGTGCCCTCAGGTGCGGCGTGCCGTGTACGAGCTGACGAAGTCCCGCAGGCTGCGCGTCGGGCGCAGCCAGGCGCCGTCGGCGGGCAGTGCGTCCAGCCGCACCCGGTCCAGCGGCTCGACGAACGCGCCGGGCACGTCCTCGATGTCGATGAACTCGATGAGGTCGGAGCTGATCGCGTAGCCGGCCACCTCGCTGAAGGCGACGACGACGACCTGGGTGCCCTCTCGGGCCAGGTTCTCCAGCGGCTCGGCGAAGTTCCGGCCGTCACCGGAGAAGACCACCAGCCGCCGCAGGTGGTGGCTGTGCGCCCGGACCGCGATGTGGTCGAGCATGTCCTGGTCGATGTCGTCGTCGGGAGAAGTCTTGGGGCGGGCGAAGACCGCGTACCCGAAGCCGCGCAGCGCCTCCACCCAGCGCTGGAGCGTGCCCGGCACCGGCGGGATGTTCGCGAAGACGCACGCCTCCACGTCCGGCGTGCCGGCGCCGTCCCGCCCACCCGCCGACGGATCGCCGGCGGCGGCCACGAACCAGGCCGCGATGGCGTCGAAGCGGGGCCGGGACGCCGCCGTGGGGCGGGCACCGATGACCGTCGACAGGGTCATGTCGATGTTCGGGGCGTCCCAGATGAGCAGGTCCAGCGGGGGCCGGGGGCGGCTCCCACCGGGGCCGGCCCCGTCGGCGGGCAGCGGATCCCGGACGTCGTCGTCGGCCGGGGCGGAGGAGGGGGGACTGTCCAGCACGGGAGCAGTCTGCCCCGCCGGGGACCGGTCCGTCGTCGGCGGTGCGGCCGGGAACGGCCCGAGGGCAGCCGGTGGCCCGGCCGGCGCCGTCGCCCGCCGGGTGATCCGCCGAGCGCTCACGGAGCGGTGGTGACGGGCGTGGCGGCGGCCACCGCGCAGGCGTCGCCTCCCGCGTCCTGCACCCGGCGGAGCCAGCCGGCGAGCTCGTCGGCCGGCATGGGGTGCCCGAGCAGCCACCCCTGCACCATGTCGCAGCCCGCCTCGCGCACCATCCGCAGGTGGTCGACGGTCTCGACGCCCTCGGCCACGGAGCGGATGCCCAGCGTCCGCGTGAGCGCCACGATCGCGGCGAGGACGGCGCCACCCTCGCCACCGGTGACCTGCTCGGCGGCGATCAGCAGCGAGCGGTCGATCTTCAGGGTGCCGATGGGCAGCGAGAACAGCTGGGCCAGCGAGGACCAGCCGGTGCCGAAGTCGTCGATGGCGATGCGGACGCCGGCCCGGCGCAGCACGGTCAGCTGGTCCTCGGCGCGGGTCGGGTCCTCGGCGACGCTCGTCTCGGTCAGCTCCAGCACGAGCTGGTCGGGGGGCAGCCCCGACTCGCGCAGCGCCAGCCGGACGTCGCGGACGAGGGTCTCGGCCGAGAAGTGCCGGGCGCTGATGTTCACCGACATGCGCAGGGGCAGGCCCTCGGCGGCCCACGCGGCGGCGCGCCGGGTCGTCTCGCGCAGCAGCCACCGGGTGATGGGGATGATCTGGCCGGTCTCCTCGGCGACGGCCAGGAAGGTGTCGGGACCCAGGAGCCCGCGCTCGGGGTGCTGCCAGCGGACCAGCGCCTCCACGCCCTCCACCGCACCGGTGTCGAGCCGGACGACGGGTTGGTAGTACACGACCAGCTGGTCGATCGCCTCGTCCCGGAGCCGCGTGGCGACCTCCAGCCGCCAGCGCGCCGCCTCCCGCAGCCCGGGCGAGAACAGCCGCACCCGGTCCCGGCCCATGCTCTTGGCCGCGAACATCGCCGCGTCGGCGTCGCTGAGCAGCTGGTGCGGGTCCCGCGCATCGGGCACGGCCACCGCCACGCCGACGCTGGCCGAGAGCGGCACGGAGATGCCCGAGGCGGGGAACGGCCGGGTGAAGGTGCCCTGCAGGCGGAAGGCGAGGTCGGCGGCGTCCGAGACGTGGCAGCCGCGCGCCAGCACGACGAACTGGTCGCTGCCCAGCCGGCCGACCGCGTCCCCTGGACGCAGCGCCCCCGCCAGCCGGTGCCCCACCTGACGCAGCAGCTGGTCCCCGAGGCCGTGGCCCAGCGAGTCGTTGATGGTCTTGAACCCGTCGAGGTCCAGCACGATCAGCGCCGCGCCGGCCCCGTCGTCCGCCGGTCCGTCGGCGAGCGCCTCGGCGGTCAGGTCGAGCAGGGTGCCGCGGTTGGCCAGCCCGGTGAGGTCGTCGTGCCGTGCGCGCCAGGCCAGCGCCTGCTCGCCGCGCACCCGTTCGGTGATGTCGGTGTGGGTGACCACGATGCGCGACGACTGCTCCACCCGGGACGCCTGCAGCCGGAACCAGCCGGTCGTGGTGGGGGTCGACCGGGGGTACTCGTGCTCGAAGCCTGCCGCTGCCGATTCCGGCGGGGCCTCCAGCAGCCGGCCGATCCCGGCCGCGATCGTCTCGACGTCGGCGGGCGCCAGCCCGGACCGGATGGCTGCGAGGTAGTCGCTCCCGGCGACCCGGGTCGACAGCGCGGGGTGGGCCAGGCCGGTCGTCCACGCCCGGTTCCCGGTGAGGATGCGCCGGTCCTCGTCGAGCAGCACCGTCGCCGAGGGCAGCGCCTCCAGCACCGAGGTGAGCCGGCGCAGCTCGGCGTCCCGCTCGTCGTCCGCCCGGTGGCGGGCATCGACGTCCCGGAAGAACACCGAGATGCCCGGCGGATCGGCGAAGACCCGGATCTCGTACCAGCGGTCGTGCGGCTCGTAGAAGTAGTCGAACTCGCGGGCGCAGCCGTCGACGACCACCTGCCGGTAGCGCTCCGCGGCGACGGTGTCCGCCGCGGCGGGGAAGAGGTCCCGGGCCCGCCGCCCGAGCAGGTCGTCGACGCGGTGCCCCAGCAGCAGCTCGGCGGCGGCGTTCACGTACGTGACGCGACCCGCGCGGTCGAGCCGCAGGACGGCGTCGGGAACAGCGGCCAGGTCCGGCCGCGCCCCGTCGTCTGAAGCCACGCTCCCCGCTCCCCGTCCCCCTGGCCCCGGGACCCCTGCGCGCAAGGATTCCGGCGCCGGACCGTCCCCGCCCTGCTGGCGGTAGCACGTGCCCCGGCCTCCCGAGACTACTGCCTGCGGCGCGCTCAGCCGGGTGGTCCGACGGCCGAGCGTCTGACCAGCGACGCGACGTCCGTGGCCGCCGGGAGGGTGCCCAGGACGGCGCCCCAGTCGCCTCCGAGCCGGGAGGCGCAGAACGCGTCGGCGACCGGCGCCGGGGCGTGCCGGAGGAGCAGCGAGCCCTGCAGGCACAACGCCAGCAGCCCGGCGATCCGGCGGGCCCGCAGCGGCAGCCGGTCGGGGTCGTCGAGCTCGGCGACGAGGCGCTTCACCGCGTCGTCGAACCGCGCGTCCACACCGCGCGCCAGCTCGATCTCTGCGGTGACGGCCGCCAGCGACTCCGACGAGCGCCCCAGGGCCCGCAGGACGTCCAGCGCGATGACGTTGCCCGAGCCCTCCCAGATCGAGTTCAGCGGCGACTGCCGGTAGAGCCGCGGGAGGCCCGAGTCCTCGACGTAGCCGTTCCCGCCGAGCACCTCCATCGCCTCGGCGACGACGCCCGGCGTCCGCTTGCACACCCAGAACTTCGCCGCCGCGGTCGCGAGCCGCAGGAACGCCGTCTCCCCGGCGTCCAGGGCCGCGGCCAGCCGGATGCCCAGGGCCGTGGCCGCCTCGCTCTCGACCGCGAGGTCGGCCAGCACGTTCTGCATGAGCGGCTGGTCGGCCAGCAGCGCACCGAAGGCCGACCGGTGCCGGGCGTGGTGGCTCGCCTGGGTCAGGGCCGCGCGCACCGTCGCCGCCGACCCGAGCACGCAGTCCAGGCGGGTCATGGTGACCATCTCGATGATCGCCGACACCCCGCGTCCCGGTTCGCCCACCAGCCAGCCCGTCGTGCCGTCGAACTCCACCTCGCTCGAGGCGTTCGACCGGTCGCCGAGCTTGTCCTTGAGACGTTGCACGTGGAACACGTTGCGCGCGCCGTCGGGCAGCACCCGCGGGACGAGGAAGCACGACACCCCCTCGTCGAGCACCGCGAGCACGAGGAACAGGTCGCTCATCGGCGCCGAGGTGAACCACTTGTGCCCGGTCAGCAGGTAGGTCCCGTCGGCCTGGGGGACGGCGCGGGTGGTGTTGGCCCGGACGTCGGAGCCGCCCTGCTTCTCGGTCATGCCCATGCCGGCGACCAGGCCCCGCTTGCCCGTCGGCTCGGCCAGCCCGAACTGGTACGCCGCCGCGGTGAGGCCGGGCTCGAAGCGGGCCGCGAGCTCCGGGGCCCGGCGCAGCGCGGGGACGACGGCGTAGGTCATGGTCGTGGGGCAGCCGTGACCCATCTCGACCTGCGTCCAGCCCAGGTAACCGACGGCGCGCCGGACGTGGGCGTGGGCGTCGCCCTCGGCCGCCGCCCGCCAGGGCGCCCCCGCCAGGCCGTGCCCGACGGCGGTGCGCATCAGCTCGTGCCAGGCCGGGTGGAACTCCACCTCGTCGATCCGGTGGCCGTACCGGTCGTGCGTCCGCAGCCGGGGCGGGTTCTCGTTCGCCAGGCGTCCCCACTCCTGGGCCTGCTCGCTGCCGGCCAGCCGGCCCAGCTCGGCGAGGGAGTCCAGCGTCGCCCGGTCGGCGTGCCGGGCGCAGGCCTCGGCCAGGGCCGCGTCCCCGGCGATCGGGTCGTGGCCGGCCAGCGGCGGCACCTGGTTGGACACCTCGTGGGTGGCGGGCATGACCGCACGGTAATCCAGCCGCGGGCACGATCGCGGCCGTTCCGCCCGCCGCGAGCGGGTCAGGCGCGGACGAGGCGGGCCAGGGCCAGGCGGGCAGCGGGGGCGTAGGCCAGGACGAGGGGGGCCGGCCCGGAGAGCCGCAGCCCGGTCGTCGTCCCGCCGCCGGGCCCCTCGGCGACCCAGTGCAGCAGCCGCACGCGCAGCGGTCCGACCGCCACCCGCCACGACCACCGCCGGGCGGCCTCGTCGACGTCCTCCACGGTGAAGGGCACCGCCAGCCCGAGGGGGCCGAGGACGCGGCCGGAGAGGCCGGGGGCCAGCCGGTCCGCCGGGAGCTCCACGCCGGTGATCTGCGGCGACCACCCCGGCCAGCGGGCGGGAACGGCGTACCGCTCCCAGACCTCGGCGGGGAGGGCGGTGCCGGTCGCGTGCAGGGTCAGCGTCGTCACCGCCGGGAGGTGCCCGGCCGGGGGGCGCCGGACGCCTGGGCCCTCACGCCGGGGGGCCGCCGACCAGCAGCTCGCGCAGCAGGTGCAGCGCCATCGTGACGGACCGTTCCCGCACCGCCGTCCGGGAACCGCGCAGCCGCAGGGCGCGGGCCACCCGGCCGTCGGGTCCGGTGACGCACACGTGCACGGTGCCGACCGGCTTGTCGTCGGTGCCTCCACCGGGCCCGGCGACGCCGGTGATGCCGACCCCGACGTCGGCGCCGAACCGGGTGCGCGCGCCGTCGGCCATGGCCGCGGCGACCTCGGCGCTCACCGCCCCGTGCCGGTCGATGAGGACGGCCGGCACGTCGAGCAGCGCCTCCTTGGCGCTGTTCGCGTAGGCGGTCACCCCGCCGAGCAGGTAGGCCGAGGACCCGGGGCGGGCGCTCAGCCGGCCGGCGAGCAGCCCACCGGTGCAGGACTCGGCGGTCGCGATCGTGCGGCCCCGGCCGGACAGGGCGTCCGCCACGACGGCGTCGAGGTCGGGCCCGGTGGAGAAGACCGTGTCCCCGTGCCGCTCGGTGAGCACCTCGACCAGCCGGTCGTAGGCCGGCTGCGCGTCGGTCGCGTAGCGGGTGACGATCTCCAGCTCGCCCTCGCGCAGGCAGGTGGTGATCTCCAGGCCGCCCAGCTCGGGCTCGGCGTCCCGCAGCGTGGCGGCCAGTTGCGCCTCCAGGGTGCCCCACATGCGGACGGTGGCCTGGCGCAGCTCGGGGGCGCCGGTCAGCAGGGCGGCCACCGGCCCGCCGGCGACCGCGGCCGGCCACATCCCGCGCAGCTCCCCCGGCGGCCCGGGCAGCACCACCACGACCGGCCCCGACCGGCCCTCCGCCGGCGGCACCACGAGCCCGGGGGCGGTGCCGACCGGATCGAGCACGGTGGCGCCCTCGGGGACCCGCGCCTGCTTGCGGACCCCTGCCGCGGTGGACTCCGCGTCGGCCCGCCAGCCGCGCATCGCCATGAGCCGTGCGACGACGGCGGCGATCCGCTCCTCGAGCGCTGCGTCGACCGACGACGGGCGCCCCTGGTACTCCCCGACGACGTCGGCGGTGAGGTCGTCGGCCGTAGGGCCCAGCCCACCGGTGGTGACGACGAGCGGCACGCCGGTGCCGGCGAGGAAGTCGAGGGCGGCGCGCAGGTCGGCTGGACGGTCGCCGACGACGACCACGTGGCCGACGTCCACGCCCAGCTCGCGCAACCGCTCGGCCAGCCAGGGCCCGTTGGCGTCGGCGACGCGGCCGGTGAGGACTTCGGTCCCGGTGACGACGATGCCGGCGCGGATGCTCACCCGACCGACCCTAGGACGACGACTGCCGGTGTGCCCGGCCCGTCCGGAGCGCCGTCCCGGATACGGTGCTGGGACGACCGGCCGCACGGCCGGCCGTCCGCTGCGTCAGGGGGGCCCGTGAGTTCACCGACCGACCCTCAGCCGCCCGCCGAGCCCGCAGTGCCGGCGCCACCGCGCACGCAGGAGATCCCGGCCGTGGCACCGGCGGCTCCCGCACCGCAGCTGCCGCCGCACCCCGCGGCCACGAGCCCCGCACCCGTGCCGACGGTGCAGCCGACCGGGCCGGTGGCCTTCGTGCCGGGGCTGCCGGGCCAGCCCGCGGGAGCGACGGCGGCCGAGCCGCCGCCGGGCACACCCCCGGCGAGCACGCCTCCGCCCCCGGCGCACGACGCCGGCACCCCGGCCGCCTGGCCCGACTCGCTCGTGACCGGGCCGGTGCCCATGCCGGAGGAGGCCGAGGAGCCATCCCGCCGGGCGGCGCCGGACCGGTCGTCCCTCGTGTGCCTCGGGCTCGTGCTGGCGTCGCTCGTGCTCCTCGAGCTCGGCCTGGGGCTGCGGTTCGGGAGCGAGTCGTTCTGGTCGGACATCCCGCTGTGGTCGGCCTTCGCCACCGCCTGCACCGTGCTGGGCCTGGCTGCCTCCGCCTCGCTGCTGCCGGGCGGTCGGCGGATCGGTGCGGGGACCGCCTGGCGCATCGCCGCGGGCGGCCTGGTCGGGCTCGCCGCGTTCTGGGTGCTCGTGGTGCTGCCCGTCGTCGCCAGTGACCGCGGGTTCCTGCTCACCGCCGCCCTGGCGTGCCTCGGCGGGGCCCTCTGGACCGGTCCGGCCCGCCGGAGCTGATCGGCCGCGCTCAGCCCTTGCCGCGGCCGCCGTTCCCCGTGGCGGCGCCGTTGCCGTTCCCCTGCCCGTTGCCGTTCCCGTTCCCGTTCCCCTGCCCGTTGCCGTTGCCGTTCCCGTTCCCGTTCCCGTTCCCGTTGCCGTTGCCGGTCCCCGTGGGCGGCGCGGCCTGCCCGGTGGGCTCCGCCGCCGGCACCTCGGCGGGCACGCTGCTGCCGGGCGCCGCACCGGCCGGCTCGCCCCC
>Ga0210040_10001253_pt1 | contig 39116 bp, 40 predicted proteins | sample CryGeyCG12114_NA_FD_185462 | JGI IMG/M metagenome (GOLD analysis project Ga0210040, IMG submission 185462) | Groundwater microbial communities from aquifer - Crystal Geyser CG19_WC_8/21/14_NA (SPAdes) (version 2) | ecosystem: Environmental > Aquatic > Deep subsurface > Groundwater | place: USA... | reverse complement strand
CGGCACCCAGCAGCGGGCCGGCGCCGCCGGGGGCGAGGACCGCCACGCTGCCCGCGGCCCCGGCCGCCAGCGCGGTGACCGGCCGACCGGGCGCCGCCCGCCAGCCCAGCCGCACGTCGTCGAGGACCAGCTCGCTGGTGCCGGTGTTGGTCAGGGCCACCCGGATCGTCCAGCCGGCGGCGGAGCTGTGCCGCACCACCACCCGGAGGTCGCCGCTGGTGCTGGTCACCTCCACCTCGTCGGCGTCCACCTCGAGCGTGGGCGCCGACCACTCCCGGGCCAGGCCGCCGGTCCAGACCTGCACCGTGCCGGCCCCGTCGAGGTAGCTGTCGCCGTCCTCGTGGCGCACCGCGGTGACCTCGCCCCGCTCCGACAGCTCCACCAGCGCGGGCCCACTGCGGAAGCTCAGGCCGCCCACGGGCGCTCCCGGACCAGGGGGTCGCCGAGCATCTGGTAACGGTTCGGTCTCGCTGCCGACGCGGGGCGGACCGGCCCGCCTACCGTGGGCGCCATGACTGGTGCGGCGGCACCGGGGGCGCGACCCCCGGCCACGCGCGGCGGGGGTGGGCACGGGGGCCACCCGCACGAGACCCGGGACGCGTGGCCCCGGGAGTTCGGGCGGGACGGTGTCTCCGGTCTGGTCACCCTGGACCGCGCCCTGCGAGCGCGGGACGTGTCGCGTCCCGACGCCGAGGACGAACGGCTGGCCTCCGACGTGCTGGCCGAGCTGCTGGCCCGGGTGGACGGCCGCCGCCCGGGCCGCGCGTCCGGCTGAGCCGGCACCGCCGGCACCCCCGCCCGCGTCAGCCCGCGCTCCTGGACCGCTCGTAGGCCGCGAGCTGGCCGATGCGCCGGGCGTGCCGGGGATCCCCGCTGAACGGGGTGGCCAGGAACAGCCGGACCAGGTCGAGCGCCTCCTCCTCGGTGTGCATCCGGGCGCCGAGGGAGATGACGTTCGCGTCGTTGTGCTGCCGGGCCAGCGTGGCCGTGGCCTCGTCGTGGGCCAGGGCAGCGCGGGCGCCGACGACCTTGTTGGCGGCGATCTGCTCGCCGTTGCCCGAGCCGCCGACCACGACGCCCAGCGACCCCTGCTCGGCGACGGCGGCCTCGGCCGCCGGGATGCAGCAGGTCGGGTAGTCGTCCTCGGCGTCGTAGGCCGCCGGCCCGTGGTCGACCACCTCGTGGCCGTCGCCGGTGAGGGCGGTCACCAGGTAGTTCTTGAGGTCGAAGCCGGCGTGGTCGCTCCCGATGTGCACGCGCATGGCGGCAGTCTCCCAGACCCCGCCGACAGCTCCCGGGCGGCTCGGGCGGGCTCGGCCGCCGGCCGGGACCGCGTCGGGGCGTCCCCCTAGGCTCGGTGGGTGGACCGACGACAGCTGGGGCGGCGCCGGTTGCTGGCCCTGGGCGGCTCGGCCCTGCTGCTGGGCACGGCGGGCGGCTGCTCGGTCCCGGGGACCGGAGCGGCCGGGCCGGCCCCGGCCCGGGCGACCTGCGCACCCCGCTCGACGCTGGACCCGCACCGCACGCTGGCCGGCCTGCCCCTGCTCTACGAGCCGGACGGGCGGGGCCGGTCGTTCTCCTTCGAGCCGGCCTTCTTCGCGCGGCTGGAGGACTGGGCGGGCTCGCTCACCCGGACCCTCCCGGCCGCGCCGGCGCAGCTGTCGACCTACGGCAGCTGGGTGGACGGCGGCTCCGCCTGCGACTCCTGGCACCACGCCGGCCGCGCCGTCGACCTGGCCCGCGTCCGGCTGGCCGACGGGCGGGAGGTCTCCTGCCGCTACGACCGCTGGCGCTCGCTGGAGGGGGACGCGCTGGCCGCGTCGCGCCGCGCCTACTGGTCACTGGCGGCCGGCCTGCACCGTCGCTTCGCCACCGTGCTGACCTACCTCTACGACGACGCGCACGCCAACCACCTGCACGTGGACGACGGCCGCTCCGGTGCCGGCGACGCGGTCTTCAGCCCCCGCTCGCGGGTGCAGGTCCAGGTCGTCCAGGCCGTCTGCAGCTACCTCTGGGACGTCCCGGTCGCGCTGAGCGGCTCCTGGGACGGCGCCACCCGCCGCGCCGTCGGCCCTGTGCTGGAGCGGCTCGGGCTGGACGACGACCTCACCGCGGACGGCTCCTGGGCCGGGCTGATGGACGCCTCCGCCGCCCTCGGACGGCGCTGAGCACCCTCCCGGTCACGGCGGGGAGGCCCGGTCCCAGGTGGCAGGATCAACGCCATGTTCCCCGACAACCTGACCCGCGACGAAGCCCGGCACCGGTCAGGCCTGCTCGCCACGAGCCGCTACACCGTGGAGATCGACCTGTCCGGCGTCGGCCTGGACTCCCCCACGACCCAGTTCGTCTCCACCTCCACCATCGCCTTCACCGGGCTCGGCGAGGGCCGCACCCACGTCGACCTGATCGGTGAGTCGGTGCGCAGCGCCACCCTGGACGGGCAGCCGCTGGACCCGGGGGCCTTCACCGGCTCGCGCCTGCCGCTGGAGGTCACGCCCGGCGAGCACGAGCTGAGCGTGGTCGCGGTCTGCCGCTACAGCCGCAGCGGCGAGGGCCTGCACCGCTTCGTCGACCCGGCCGACGACCGGACCTACCTCTACACCCAGTTCGAGGTGGCCGACGCGCGGCGGATGTTCGCCGACTTCGAGCAGCCCGACCTCAAGGCGCGCTTCACCATCTCCGTGGTCGCCCCGCAGGACTGGGTGGTCGTCTCCAACGGCACCCTGCTGGGCCGCGACCCGCTGGACGGCGGGCTGGTGCGGGCGCGGTTCAGCGAGACCCAGCCGGTGTCGACCTACCTGACCGCCCTGGTCGCCGGCGACTACGTGGGCGTGACCAGCAGCGCCACCACCCAGGCGGGCGAGGTGCCGATGGCGCTGTACTGCCGCCGGTCGGTGCTGGAGCACCTCGACGCCGACGAGATCCTCCGCATCACCACCAACGGCTTCCGCGTCTTCGAGGACCGCTTCGGGTTCGCGTACCCGTTCGGCAAGTACGACCAGGTCTTCGTGCCCGAGTACAACGCCGGGGCCATGGAGAACATCGGCTGCGTCGTGTTCCGCGACGAGTACCTGTTCCGCAGCCGGGTGACCGCCGCGGCCCGCTCCCGGCGCCAGGACACGATCCTGCACGAGCTGTCGCACATGTGGTTCGGCGACCTGGTGACCATGCGCTGGTGGGACGACCTCTGGCTCAAGGAGTCCTTCGCGACCTGGGCCTCGAACTTCGCGGTCAGCGAGCAGTCCGCCGACCAGGCCGCGGTGTGGGCGCGCTTCCTCAGCGGCTTCAAGGCCAACGCCTACCGCGGCGACCAGCTGCCCTCCACCCACCCCATCGCGGCCGACATGGTCGACCTCGAGGCGGTGGAGTCGAACTTCGACCAGATCACCTACGCCAAGGGCGGCTCGGTGCTGGTGCAGCTGGTCGGCTACGTGGGACGGGAGGCGTTCCTGGCCGGGATCCGCACCTACTTCGCCCGGCACGCCTTCGGCAACACCTCGCTGGCCGACCTGCTGACTGCGCTGCAGGAGTCCTCCGGCCGCGACCTCTCGGCGTGGTCGGCGCAGTGGCTGGAGACGGCCGGGGTGGACACGCTCGCCCTGGAGCTGGAGGTGGCCGACGGTCGCATCGGCGCGGCCGCCGTCCGGCAGAGCGCCGCGGCCGCCTGGCCCACCCTGCGCGACCACCGGGTGGTCGTCGGGGTCTACCGGCGCGAGAGCGGACGGCTGGAGCGCGTCGACCGGGTGGAGGTCGAGGTGAGCGGCGAGCTGACCGAGGTGCCGGCGCTGGTCGGGCGCGACCAGCCCGACCTGCTGCTGGTCAACGACGACGACCTCACCTACGCCAAGGCCCGGCTGGACGCCCGCTCGCTGGAGACGGCGCTGGCCGCCCTGCCGGAGCTGGCCGACCCGCTCTCCCGGGCCGTGCTGTGGCAGTCGCTGTGGGACGCCTGCCGCGACGCCCTGCTGCCGGCCGCGCGCTACGCCGAGCTCGTGCTGCGGGCCGTGCCGCACGAGAGCGACGCCACCGTGGTGGCCAACGTGCTCGCCCAGGGCGCGACCGCGGTCGGCAGCTACACCCCGCTGGCAGGTCGGGCGCAGGCGGCGAGCGCCTGGCAGCAGGGTCTGCGCACCCTGCTGCTGGCCGCCGAGCCGGGCTCGGACCACCAGCTGTCGCTGGCCCGGTCGTTCGTGGCGGCGGCCCGCGACGACGAGCACGCCGACCTGGTCGCCGGCTGGCTGGCGGGGACCTCCGTGCCGACCGGGCTCGTGGTGGACCGGGACCTGCGCTGGGCCGTCGTCGGACGGCTCGCGGCCCTGGGCCGGCTGGACGAGGAGGCCGTCGCGGCCGAGGAGCGCGCGGACGCCTCGGTGACGGGGCAGGAGCGGGCGGCCGGCGCCCGCGCGGCCCGGCCCACGCCGGCGGCCAAGGCGGAGGCCTGGCGGCTGGCCGTCGAGGAGGACGCCATCCCCAACGCCCAGCAGAGCGCCATCTGCCTGGGCTTCTGGCAGCGGGGGCAGGACGAGGTGCTGGACCCCTACGTCGACCGGTACTTCCAGCTGGCCGAGGACATCTCCGCCTCGCGGGGGGTCTGGGACCGCAAGGGCATCGCCCTGCGCAAGAGCGCGCTGCGCAACCTGTTCCCCTGGCCGAGCGAGCAGCAGCCGTTCCTGGAGCGGCTGGACGCCTGGCTGGAGTCCGCCCCGATCGGCGCCTCCGCCCGGCGGGTGGTGCTGGAGCGGCGGGACGAGACCGTGCGGGCCCTGGCCTGCCAGGCGGTGCTGGACGCCGGGTGAGCGGGCCCGCGCCGACGCCCACGGCCGACGGTCCGGGTGCGACCGTCCGGCGCGAGGTCGAGGTGCGGCGTCCGTACGCGGGCGCCCCGCTGCTGGACTTCCTGCTGCGGCACGCCGTGGCGGGGGTGGAGACGGGCTCGCTGGGGACGGCCCCGGACGGCTCGGTCGAGGTGGGCTACGCCCGGACCCTCGGGCTGGCGCACGGACCGGCGGTGGTGCGGCTGACCTGGGCGCAGGAGCGCCTCAGCGCTGAGGTGACCGGCGACCGGCGCGACCACCCGGACGCGTTCCACCGGCTCCGGCACCTGCTGGACGCCGACGGCGACCCCGCGCCGGCGGACCAGCACCTGGGCGCCGACCCGGACGTGGGCGGGCTGGTCCGGCAGACACCGGGGCTCCGGGTGCCCGGGGTGGTGGACGTCGCGGAGATGGTCGTGCGCACGGTGCTCGGCCAGCAGATCTCGCTGGCCTCGGCCCGGACCTGCGCCGGCACCCTGACCGCCCGGCACGGGGAGCGCGTCGACACCGGCGACCCCGCCCTGACCCACGTGTTCCCGACCGCGGCGGCCCTGGCCGCGGTGGACCCCGCGTCGCTGCCCATGCCGCGCTCCCGCGGCCGGGCACTGGTCGGGGTGGCCGAGCGGGTCACCGACGGCCGGCTCGACCTGTCCGAGGGCGTGGGGGCGGCCGCCCTGCGGCGCGAGCTGCTGGCCTGTCCGGGGATCGGCCCCTGGACGGCGGACTACGTGCTGATGCGGGCCCGGCACGCCCCGGACGTCCTGCTGACCAGCGACCTCGTCATCGCCCGCGAGCTGAAGGCCCGCGGGGTGGCCGACCCGGGCGTCTGGTCGCCGCACCGCTCTACCGCGGCCATGCACCTGTGGCACGACTTCCTGCGGCGCAGCCCCGACTGAGCCGGGACTGGATCAGCCAGGTCGGCTCCCGCGTCGGCAGGGTCTGCCGGGGCTGCCCGTGCGCAGGGTCAGGCGAAGCGGCCGGTGTGCAGCGTCTCGGGCCGGCGAGCGGCCTGGCCGAGCTGCTGGACGCCGGTGGTGAGGCCGCCGACCACGTCACCGGCCACGAAGGAGGTGCGCATGGTGGCCGCGGCCAGCCGGCAGTCGAAGTCGTCGAGCACGCGGCGCACCCGCTCCCCGGTGACGATCTCCAGCGCCCGCTGCTGGGGGTCGCACATCACCAGGACGCTCTCCCCGGGCTCGTCCAGGTCGGCGTGCAGCCGCTCGGCGTAGGTGCGCGGCTCGCCCTCGGCCTCGCCGACGAAGAGGGAGAAGGTGAGTCCGGAGAGCTGCTCGGCGACCCGGACGGCGCGCTCCAGGTCGCGGCTGTCGCCCGGCCGGACACCGTCACCAGCGGGCACCGGCACCGCCCGTGTCCTCGGAGCCGCTGGCGTCGTCCTCGGTCTGCGTGGAGCGCGCCCCGGCCGCGTCGTAGCCGTTGTCTATCGCCTGCCGGCTGGCACCGTCCTGGGTGGAGGGCTCGACCCGCCGCCCGTTGACCCAGATCGGCGCGTTGGCCACGCCCGGCACCCCGGCGTTGCCCTTGACCGCGTGGTGCACCCGGGAGAGCACGGCGATGAGGGCGATCACGACCAGCGGCGCCCCCACCAGCAGCGCCAGGACGTGCAGGGCCGAGGGGTTCGGCGCCGGCGGCCAACCGGGCAGGGTCTGGGTGTCCAGAGGCACTAGCATGCTCAGGAGCTCGTTCACCCTCTTACCGTAGCCCGAGGGTCGCCTGCTCCGGGCCCGGTGCCGGACCGGCGCGGCCCACCATCGTGCGAGCGGGTCCCCGAGGAGGCGTCAGGCGTGGCTGAGACCGGTACGGCGGCCTCCCGCCTGGTGATGGACGCCGACCAGATCGCCCGGGCCTGCGCCCGGATGGCGCACCAGGTGCTGGAGGCCAACCGCGGCGCCGCCGGCCTGGTGGTGCTGGGCATCCCGACCCGCGGCGTGGCCCTGGCCGAGCGGCTGGCCGCGGCGATGACCGAGGTCGAGGGCGTACCCATCCCGGTGGGCTCGCTGGACATCACCCTGTACCGCGACGACCTCCGCCGGCACCCGACGAGGGCGGTGGGCCGCAGCCGGCTGCCCGCCGGCGTCGACGACGCGGTGGTGGTGCTGGTGGACGACGTCCTCTTCTCCGGCCGGACGGTGCGGGCGGCGCTGGACGCGCTCGGCGACCTCGGCCGGCCGCGCGCGGTCCGGCTGGCCGTGCTGGTCGACCGCGGCCACCGCGAGCTGCCGGTGCGGGCCGACCACGTGGGCAAGAACCTGCCCACCCGCTCCGACGAGCGGGTCAGCGTCCGGCTGGCCGAGGTGGACGGCGTCAACGAGGTCACCATCACCGCCGGGCCGGGCGAGAGCGGCGACGAGCCCGGGCGGGCGTCGTGATGCGGCACCTGCTGTCCGCCGCCGACCTCAGCCTGGCCGAGACCACCCGCGTCCTCGACCTGGCCGAGGAGATGGCCCAGGTGCAGGCCCGGCCGGTGAAGAAGCTGCCGGCGCTGCGCGGGCGCACCGTGGTCAACCTGTTCTTCGAGGACTCGACCCGGACGCGCTCCTCCTTCGAGCTCGCCGGGAAGTGGCTCTCCGCCGACGTGATCAACGTCAGCGCGAAGGGGTCCTCGGTCTCCAAGGGCGAGTCCCTGCGCGACACGGTGCTCACCGTCGCCTCGATGGGGGTGGACGCGCTGGTCATCCGCCACCACGCCTCCGGCGCCCCGGGGCAGGTGGTCGGGTGGTTCGAGGCGAGCGGGATCGACGCGCACGTGCTCAACGCGGGCGACGGCACCCACGAGCACCCCACCCAGGCGCTGCTGGACGCCTTCACCCTGCGTCGCCACTTCCGCCGCACCGAGCCCGACCGGGACACCTTCGACGGGCTGGTGGTGGCCGTCGTCGGCGACGTCACCCACTCCCGGGTGGCGCGCAGCAACGTCGCGCTGCTGCGCACCCTCGGCGCGGAGGTCGTGCTGGTCGCCCCGCCCACGCTGATGCCCTCCGGCGTCGGCTCCTGGCCGGTGGCCACCTCCACCGACCTCGACGAGGTGCTGCCCGAGGCCGATGCGGTGATGATGCTGCGGGTGCAGCGCGAGCGGATGTCGGGCGGCTACTTCCCGACCCCGCGCGAGTACACCGTCGGCTACGGCCTGACCCGCGACCGGCTGGCCCGGCTGCGGCCCGGCGCGGCCATCTGCCACCCGGGCCCGATGAACCGCGGCCTGGAGATCTCCGCCGACGCCGCCGACGCGGCCGGCTCGCTGATCCTGGAGCAGGTCGCGGCCGGCGTGGCGGTGCGGATGAGCGTGCTCTACCAGCTGCTGGGTGGCGAGGACCTGCCGACCAACCGAGGGGACCACTGATGAGCGAGGGGCAGCCGGGCGAGGTGCTGGTGGTGGGCGCCGACCTGGCGGGCGCCGGCCGCGCCGACCTGCTGCTGCGCGACGGACGGCTCGCCGACCCGGCCACGGCCGGGGCCGGCGCAGAGCGGGTGGACGCCGACGGGCTGGTCGCGCTGCCGGGCCTGGTCGACCTGCACACGCACCTGCGCCAGCCTGGCCGCGAGGACGCCGAGACGGTGGCGAGCGGGACGAGCGCGGCGGCCCGGGGCGGCTTCACCGCCGTCCTGGCCATGGCCAACACCGACCCGGTCACCGACACGGCGGAGGCGGCCGAGCACGTCGCCCGCCTCGGCCGGCGCGAGGGCCACGCCCAGGTCGTCCCGGTCGGCGCGGTCAGCAAGGGCCTGGCCGGGGCGGAGCTGGCCGAGCTGGGGCTGATGGCGCGGTCCGCCGCCGCGGTCCGGGTGTTCTCCGACGACGGCCACTGCGTCACCGACGCGCGGCTGATGCGCCGCGCCCTGGAGTACGTGCGGGCCTTCGACGGGGTGGTCGCCCAGCACGCGCAGGACCCCCGGCTGGCCGGCCGCGACGCCTGCTGCCACGAGGGCGACCTGTCCGGCCGGCTCGGGCTGCCGGGCTGGCCGGCCGCGGCCGAGTCCACGGTGGTGGCCCGCGACGTCGAGCTGGCCCGGCTGACCGGCTCCCGGGTGCACGTCTGCCACGTCTCCACCGCCGAGACGGTCGAGGTGCTGCGCTGGGCGAAGGGCCGCGGCATCGACGTCACCGCCGAGGTCGCCCCGCACCACCTGCTGCTCACCACCGACGAGGTGGCCGGCTACGACCCGACGTACAAGGTGAACCCGCCGCTGCGGCCGGCCGAGCACGTCACCGTGCTGCGCGAGGCGCTGGCCGACGGGACCATCGACGCGGTGGCCACCGACCACGCCCCGCACGCCCGGCACGACAAGGAGCACGCCTTCGCCGAGGCGGCCTTCGGGATGCTCGGGCTGGAGACGGCCCTGGCTGTGGTGCTGGAGACCCTGGTGCTGCCCGGCCGGCTGGACTGGGCCGGCGTGGCCGCGCGGATGTCGACCACCCCGGCCCGGATCGCCCGGCTGGCCGGGCAGGGCCGCCCGCTCGCCCTCGGCGAGCCGGCCACCCTGACCCTGGTGGACCCGGCGGCGCGCGCCGTCGTCGACCGGGCCGCGTCGGCCTCGCTGTCGCGCAACAACCCCTGGCACGGCCGCGAGCTGCCCGACCCGGTGGTCGCCACCTTCTGGGCGGGACGGGCCACCTACCGCCGGGGCTGAGCGCCTTGGCCCACCTGGCACCATGACCGGGTGCCCGAAGGTGACAGCGTCTACAAGGAGGCCCGTCGCCTGGAGCCCGAGCTGAAGGGGCGGACGCTGCTGCGGGGCGAGCTGCGGGTGCCCGCGCACGCGACCGACGACCTCAGCGGTCACACCGTCACCGGCCTGGACACCCACGGCAAGCACCTGCTGACCCGCTTCGACTCCGGACTCACGCTGCACACCCACCTGAAGATGGACGGCTCCTGGTCGATCACCCGGCAGGGCAAGCGGCTGCCGCGGAACCTGCTGCCCGACGTCCGGGTGCTGCTGGAGACCGACCGCGGCACCAGCGTCTACGGGCTGTCGATGCCCGTGGTCGAGCTGATCCGCACCAGCGAGGAGTCCGAGGTCGTCGGCCACCTCGGCCCGGACCCGCTGCGCGCGGACTGGGACGCCCGCGAGGCGGTGGCCCGGCTCGGCCGGGAGCCGGAGCGTCCTTTCGTGGCGGCCCTCCTCGACCAGCGGAACCTCGCCGGTCTCGGCAACCTGTGGGTCAACGAGCTCGCCTTCCTGCGCGGCTACAGCCCGTGGACCCCGGTCGGCGAGGTCGACCTCAAGGCCACCGTGGCGCTGGCGGTGCGGACGCTGCGGCACTCCGCGCTGGTGCCGGGCGCCTACCAGGTGACCACCGGCCGCAACCGGCGCGGCGAGGACCACTGGGTGGCCGGTCGCGCCGGCCTGCCCTGCCGGCGCTGCCGGACCCCCATCCTGGTCGTGGCCGAGGTGCCGGGAGATCCCGACCGCCGGCGGACCTGGTGGTGCCCGCGCTGCCAGCCGGGCCCTGGTCCGGACCGCTGACCCCCGGGGACGACGGCTTGGTCCGGGGGGCAGCGGCGCTCAGGCCGGGGCGGGCGGCGCCACCACCGGCCGTGACGGGCGGCGGGCGATGGCCACGCCCACCAGGGAGAGCAGGCCGCCGACCACCGCGAGCAGCGCGGGCACCTCGCCGAGCAGCAGCCAGCCCAGGGTGATGGCGATGGGGGGCACGGCGTAGGTGGTGACGCCGAGGCGACCGGCGCTGGTCCGGCTGAGGGCGTACGCCCAGGTCGAGAAGGCCAGGGCCGTCGGGACCAGCCCGAGGTAGGTCACCCCCAGCAGCGGGCCCACCGGTGCGGAGCGCACCTCGTGGACCAGTGTCCCGGCGAACGGGAGCGTCGCCACGGTGCCCACCAGGCAGGCCAGCCAGGTGACCTGCAGCCCGGGGACCGTGCGCAGCACGACCTTCTGGGCGAGCATGGCCCCGGCGTAGACCACGGCGCTGAGCAGCACCAGCAGCACCCCGGCCGTGTCGGCGCGGCCGGTGCTGGTGGCCACCCCGATCAGCACGGTGCCGGCGAAGGCGACCAGCCCGCCGATGACCAGCATCCGCGGGAAGCCCTCCCCCAGCACCAGGCCGGCCAGCACCCCGATCAGGATCGGCGCCAGCTGGACCAGCATGGCGGCGGTGCCGGCGTCGACCGAGCGCTCGCCCGCGTTCAGCGCCACGTTGTAGACCCCGAACCAGGCCACGCCGACCAGCACCACCAGCGCCCACGTCCGCCGGGCGAGCCGGACACGGCGCCGGCGGGCCATGGACAGGGTCAGCACCACGCTGCCCACCAGCAGGCGGCCGAGGGTGAGCGAGCCGGGCGAGAAGTGCGGCCCGACGTAGCGGATGACCACGAACGCCGAGGCCCAGGCCAGCACCGTGACCGTGACCGCGAGCAGCAGGCGCCAGTCCGGCGGGCCGTCTTGGACGACGACGACGGCGGCGCGGCGGGCCGGGCTGGGGGCCGGGTCGGTGGTGTCGCTCACCCGAGCATTGTCGGTGCCGGCACGGGAGCCGCCGAACCCTAGGCTGGCGGCCATGCCCTCCTGGTTCCCCGACACCCCGGCCGAGGTCGCCGCCTTCGTCCCGATCCGGATCGCGTTCCTGCTGCTGGTGGCGGTGGTGGCGCGGGTGGTGGCGCACCGGCTGATCGACCGGACCGTGCGGCAGACGGTGTCCCGGCCGCCGGTCACCCGGTTCCGGGCCGCCGCGGTGCTGTTCGAGGCCCCGGACGCGGCACCCGACCGGCGGGACGCACGGATCGGCGCCCTGGGCAGCCTGGCCAAGAGCATCGTCACGTTCGTGGTGCTGCTGGTCACCGGGCTGATGGTGATGAGTGAGCTGGGCTACCCCGTCACGACGCTGGTCGCCGGCGCCTCGGTCGCCGGCGTGGCCGTGGCCTTCGGGGTGCAGAACATCATCAAGGACCTGTTCTCCGGCGTGTTCATGCTGGTCGAGGACCAGCTCGGCGTCGGGGACTGGGTGGACCTGGAGAAGGCCTCCGGTCAGGTCGAGTCGGTGGGGCTGCGGGTGACCTCGCTGCGCGACGCGGACGGGACCGTCTGGTACGTCCGCAACGGCGAGGTGCTGCGGGTGGGGAACTACTCCCAGGGCGGACCGGGCCGGCTCCCCGTCCCGGCAGAGCCCGGCCCCGCGTCCTGAGCCTGCCCGCGGGCCGACCCAGGACGCGTCGCGGGACGGGCCCGGACGGGCGGCTCAGCCCTCGGCGAGGGTGGCCACGAGGGTGATGGTGGTGCCGGTGAGCGCCTGCGAGACCGGGCAGTTCTTCTTGGCGTCCTGGGCCGCCTCCTCGAACTGCAGGGCGGTGAGGCCGGGCACGACGCCGGTGACGCTCAGCGTGATGCCGGTGATGCCCTCTCCGGCCTGGAAGGTCACGTCGGCCTTGGTGTCGACCGAGGTCGGCGGGGTGCCGGCCTGGGCCAGACCGTGCGACAGCGCCATGGAGAAGCACGTCGAGTGGGCCGCGGCGATCAGCTCCTCGGGGCTGGTCTTCCCGTCCGACTCGTTGGCGCGGGACGCCCAGTTCACCTCGAAGCTGCCGGCGCCGGACGTGACCAGCTCCACCTCGCCCTGGCCCTCCATCAGCGAGCCCTCCCAGTGGGCCTCAGCGGTGCGTACGGTCGCCATGTCGTTTCCTCTCGTCGAGATCGGGTGTGCGCGACCCATCTTGCCAGGACGGCTCCGCCGCCACCCCGCCACCTGTGGGGGAAGATGGGTGGTGATGAGTGACTACGCACCCCAGCAGACCTTCTACGAGGCGGTCGGCGGGCACGAGACCTTCGTCGCCCTCGTCCGGCGCTTCTACGAGGGCGTGGCCGGCGACGCCCCGCTGCGCGCCCTCTACCCCGAGGAGGACCTCGGACCGGCCGAGACCCGGTTCCGGATGTTCCTGGAGCAGTACTGGGGCGGCCCCACGACCTACAGCGAGCAGCGCGGCCACCCCCGGCTCCGGATGCGGCACATGCCCTTCGAGGTGAGCCTGGACATGCGGGACCGGTGGCTGCGGCACATGCGCGACGCCGTGGACTCCCTCGAGCACCTGACGCCGGCCCAGTCGACCGAGCTGTGGACCTACCTGGAGCGCGCCGCGCACTCGATGGTCAACCGGCTGGACGGGCCGGCCGGCGTGGCCCGGGGTCTCCAGCTCTGACCCCGGGCGGCCGGTCGACCGACGCTGCCCGCTCCGACCGGCCGGCTCCGACCCGGACGGTCAGACCCGGGCGGTCAGACCCGGGCGCGGCCCGGGTAGACGACGGGCTTGAGGCTGTGCGGATCGGTCTTCGACGCGGTCAGCGCCTCGGTCACCTGCTCCAGCCCGAACCCGCCGGTGACCAGGCCGTCCAGGTCGATGGCGCCGCTGGCGGCCAGGGCGATCGCCGCCGGGTAGCAGTTGGCGTAGCGGAACACCCCGGTCACCACGAGCTCCTTGACCTGGATGGTCGCCACGGGCAGCTCCATGTCGGAGGCGCCCATCCCCACCATGACGATGCGGGCGGCCGGGGCCGCGACCTGGAAGGCCGACTGGACGGCCGGCGTGGCGCCGCTGCACTCCAGGATCACGTCGACGGGCTCGACCTGCTCGGCGAGCGGGGCGGACGCGACGTTGGCGGTCTGGGAGGCACCGCGCTCGCGCGCGACCTGCAGGCGGTGGTCGTTGGTGTCGCTCACCCCCACCCAGGCGGCGCCGCGGGCCCGGGCGACGTCCGCGCAGAGCAGCCCGACCGGACCGGCCCCGGTGACCAGGACCCGGTCCCCCGGCTCGATCGCCGCCTTGCGGGCCGCCCAGACGGCCACCGACAGCGGCTCGATCAGGGCTGCGGCCTCGTCGGAGAGGCTGTCCGGCACCGGGTGCGCCCGGACGGAGTCGAGCACCACGTACTGGGCGAAGGCGCCGTCCACGGGCGGCGTGGCGAAGAAGACCACGTCGGGGCAGAGGTTGTAGCGACCGGCCAGGCACTGCTTGCAGCGGCCGCACGTCTCCTGCGGCTCCATGGCCACCCGCTGCCCCACCGTCCGGTCGGTGACCTCGGCGCCGAGGGCCCGGATGGTGCCGGAGGCCTCGTGGCCGAGGACGAGCGGCTCGCGGACCACGAAGTCGGCGATCCGGCCGTGCTCGAAGTAGTGCACGTCCGAGCCGCAGATGCCCACCGCGGCGACCTCGACGAGCACCTGGTGCGGACCGGGGCTGGGCACCGCGGCGGGCTGCACCTCGATCTCGTGCTCGCGCAGCAGCAGGGCTCGGGTCTGGTCGGTCGGCGTCGTCGCAGTGGTCATGGGCCACACCCTATTTCCCGGAGCCGACCCCCGGTATCTCCGGCTGCCCGGCGGGCGCCGGGGTCCAGCGCGACAGCCGCCGGCGCTGCTCGGCGGTCAGCGGCGCCTCGCCGACCACCACGGTCCGGGCGGTGGCGAACACGTCCCCGGAGTCCGGGTCGCGGATGTCGACGGCCAGGGTGAACGAGCGCCGCCCCAGCGCCGTGACGCTGGTCCGGACCTCGTACGGGGTGGTCCGGAAGGCCATCGGCCGCCGGTACTCCAGGTCCTGCCGGGCCACCACCCAGATCTCCTCCGGCTGCCAGCTCAGGCAGGCGTGCATCACCGCGATGCGGGCCTCCTGGACGTAGTCGTAGAACTTGACGTTGTTGACGTGGCCGTAGGAGTCGAGGTCGGACCAGCGGACGGCCAGCCGGTAGCGGTGGGCCGGCTCGGCGACGGGCACCCGCGGGAGCTCGCGCAGCGGCTCGGCGGGCTCCAGCGCCGCGGTGAAGGCAGCGCGCTCGACCTCGGTCAGCCGTCGCAGCCGGCCCCCGGCCAGGTCGTACGGGGTGGCCGCCGTCCGGGCCCGGGCGGCCAGCACGTCGCCGTCCCAGACCTCGTAGGCGATGGCGAACCGGCTCGCCCCCACCCCCTCGGGCCACAGCTCCACGGTCAGCGGCCGCTCGCCGAACCCGACCGGGGCCAGGTACTCCAGCTGGTGGCTGACCACCAGCACGCCCTCGTCGAGCAGCCGGGCCATCTCCGCCGGACCCGCCAGCAGCCAGTCGACCCGCGCCTCCTGCAGGTAGTCCAGGAAGGCCGCGTTGTTGACGTGGCCCTGGGCGTCGAGGTCGCCCCAGCGCATCGGGCAGGAGTAGCGGTGCCGAGTCACGCCCGGCATCTTGTCAGGTGACCTGCCCAGCGGTGGAGCAGCGGGCGCAGCCGACCAGGTGTGCGGTCAGGAGGGTCGTCCCCGCTGGTCCAGCTGTTCCATGATCGCCGGGAGCAGCACGGTGACGGCGGTGTCGGTCACCTCGTCCACCTGGTCCGGGGCCAGCCGGCCGGTGCTGGCCAGTGAGCTGATGCCCTCCAGCGTGCCGGCGAGCAGGTACCGGAGCGGGCCGGGACGGCCGTGGCCCTGCTCCCCGAGCATGGCGGCGCCCTGGGCGAAGAACCTGCTCGCCGCTCGTGCTGCGGGCGAGTCCTCCGCACGCGCGGTGCCGGCGAACATCAGCTCCATCAGGGGTCCGTTCTCCAGGGCGAAACGGACGTGGGCGTGGGCGTAGTCGCTCAGCCGGGCACGGAGGTCCTCGTGGCGCTCGGCGGCACCGAGGGCGGTGGTGAGCTCGTCGAACCCCTGCGCGGCGATCGCGTCCAGGAGCGCGTCCCGGTCCTTGAAGTGGCGCAGCGGAGCGCTGTGGCTGACCCCGGCCCGCTTGGCGAGCCCGCGGATCGTGACCGCGCTGGGCCCCTCGTCCACCAGCAGCTGCCGGCCCTCGGCGACCAGGACCTCGCGGAGCGAACCGTGGTGGTAGGGAGCGGACACGGACCGACCCTACCGCGATGTAGACGTTGACAACAATGTATGCATCGTCTACATTCACTGCCATGACGAACTCACCGGCCGCCAGCGACCTGGCCGGCCGCACCATCCTCATCACCGGGGCGACCAGCGGCATCGGCCGGGCCACCGCGGCCGCCGTCGCCGCCCGGGGCGCCCGGGTGGTCCTCGCCGTCCGCAACCCCGACAAGGGCCGCCTCGTCGCCGCAGGTCTCCCCGGGGCAGCCGGCTCCCACGTCGTGCGGGAGCTCGACCTGGCGGACCTGGACTCGGTGCGGCGGTTCGCCGACCAGACGACGGAGCAGGTCGACGTGCTGGTCAACAACGCCGGGGTGTCCAGCTCGACGCTGCGCCGCACGGCGGACGGGTTCGAGAGCCAGTTCGGCACCAACCACCTCGGGCACTTCCTCCTGACCACCCTCCTGCTGCCGCAGGTCACCTCGCGCGCGGTGACCGTGTCCTCGCAGGCGGAGCGGATGGGCCGGCTGGACCTGGCGGACCTGAACTGGCACCGCCGCCGGTACGCCGGCGGTCGGGCCTACGCGGACTCCAAGCTGGCGAACCTGCTCTTCACCCTCGAGCTCGCGCGCCGTCTCCGGGAGGCAGGCTCGCCCGTGCGAGCCCTCGCGGCGCACCCCGGGCTCGTCGTGACGGCGATCTACGACAGGCCCGCCGGGGAGAAGCCGGGACTGTGGGACCGCGTGCTCCCGGTCCTCGGCCAGGGTCCCGACCAGGGAGCCCTCCCGGTGCTCCACGCGATCACGGGGGACCTGCCGGGCGGCACGTTCACCGGGCCGCAGCACCTGTTCCACATGCGCGGCGGCGCCCAGATCATCACGATGTCCGCCGCCGCGAGGGACACGACCCTCCAGACCGACCTGTGGGCGGCGTCCGAGGAGATGACCCGGGTCGCGGCAGCACGATGACCACCGACGACCTCGGCAGCGGCAGCGGCGACGGCAACGGCGACGGCGACGAACCGCGGTGGAGGAGCTGATGCCCTCCTCCGCCTGGACGAGCGTGCTCGACCTCGACCCCGACCACGAGTACGTCGCCCTGGCCACCCGGTTCGAGGTGACGAGCCGGCGGCACCTGCTCGCCATCGTGGGCTCGACGCAGCAGCTCTGGCGGTCCCTCCCGACGACAGCCGGGCTCGCTGGTCACCAGTTCGACGTCTCACCACGGCAGGGGACGCTCTCCACCCTGACCGCATGGCGGGACCGGTCGTCCCTCGAGACCTTCGTGCGCGGCCCACTCCACGCATCGCTCGTCACCCGCACCCGCCCGCTGATGAAGGCCAGCCGCTTCGCCGAGTGGGTGTCTCCCGGGGCCGAGCTGCCGCCGACGTGGCAGACGGCGAACCGCCGACTCGACGCCTCCCGGACGAGCTGACGGTCGGTGACGGGAGGGGTTGTGGACAGGCGTGGTGCGGGACAGGTCAGCGCCACCGGACGTGGCGCAGGGTGACCGAGGTCTGCTGCAGCCGCTCGCGGAGCCGGCCCCCCTGCTGCGGCACCAGGGTGAGACCGGCCAGCGCGGCGACCGCCTCGACCACCTCGTCCAGGGTCAGGTCGTCGGTCCACACCTGCTCGGCGAAGCCCGGTCGGCGCAGCTGCTGCAGGCAGCGCTCCAGCGAGGCCTCGGCGAAGGTCTCGCGGCGCGGGACGCCGCCACCCCTGACCAGCCGGGCCCCGAGCCGCCCGTAGGCCCGTTCCCGCAGCCGGCGGCGCACCGTGGCCGGCTCGGCCAGCAGGGCGACGTGGGTGACGGCGTGCCCGTCGCGCCGCAGCCGGCCGATGACCTCCTCGACGTAGCCGGGCTCCACCAGCGTCATGGGCACGAGGACGTCCCCCGGGTGCCGCACCGCGACGTCGCGGAGGACCTCGTAGACCCCCTGCCGCCAGGCGGGCAGGTCCTGGAAGTCCCCGCGCAGCGCCGGCGGCGTCATCCGGTGCAGGCCGAACCCGACGTGCTCGGGGTCGCAGACCACGCTCCCCGGCAGCCGGCGCTGCAGGGCGTGGGCGGTCTGGGTCTTCCCGCCGCCGAAGGGCCCGTTGAGCCAGACCAGCATGCCGCCGGACGGTACCACCGCCGAGACCAGCCCACGGGGCGATGGCCTGCCGCGGCCGGAGCCCCAGGACCTCGACGAGCAGTGGGCCCGGCCGTCGGTCGCGGGGTACTCTGAGCCCGGCAGGCGCGATCTCCGCGTCACGGGGGCACGATCGACACCGAGGCCCTGATGAGCACCGACGTCCCGATCCCGGTCCCCGCACTGGAGCCGGAGCCGCCGCGCCCGCTGCGCGATCGCGGCTCCGACCTCTCCGCCCAGGGCCTGGAGTTCCCGGACGCGCCACGGCTGGCGCTGGACCAGCTGCTGGAGCAGCTCCGCGACCGGGCCGACGACGTGCTGGCGACGCAGGGCCGCCTCCGCGGTCTGCTGCGGGCGAACGCCGAGCTGTCCTCCGAGCTCAGCCTGCCGGCGCTGCTCGAGCGACTGGTGGGGCAGGCCCGCGGCCTCCTCGGGGCCCGCTACGCCGCGATCGTGGTGATGGGCGCCAACGACCGGATGGCCGAGCTCGTCCAGGTCGGGATGCCCCGATCGCTGCTGAGCCAGGTGCAGGCCCACCCGTCCTGGCAGGAGATCTCCGAGCTGCTGGCACCGGAGGCCACCGCCGGTGGGACGCAGCCCGGGTCGAGCTACGAGTCCCCCACGCAGGCCGACCCGGGCGCGGCCGACTTCCTCGAGCGTGCCGTCCGGGTGGGCCCGAAGACCTACGGCCACCTCTACCTGCGGAAGCGGACCGGGGCGGTCTTCACCGACGAGGACGAGCAGATCGTCACCGCGCTCGCCGTCACCGCCGGCGTGGCCATGGCCAACGCCTGCCTGCTGGAGGAGTCCGAGCAGCGTCACCGCTGGGTGGTGGCGGCGAGCGGTCTCGCCGACGAGCTGCTGTCCGACGAGCCGGCCTGGCCGCTGGAGATGATCTGCCAGCACGCGCTGCAGGCCGCCGGCGCCGACTTCGCCACGGTGACCCTGCCCGGCCAGACCTACGCCGCCGGGGTGGCCTCGGGTTCGGGGGAGCTGGCGGACGAGACGCTCTCCCACGTCGCGGAGCTGCAGCGCGACGCCGAGCTGGTGGTGCGCACCGGCCGACCCCTGCTGCGCAACGACTACGGCGACGACCACCCACCGCTGACCGGCGACGTCCGCGTCGGGTCGGTGATGGTGGTGCCGCTGGTGGTGGGTGACCACACGGAGGGGGCCCTGACGCTGGGTCGGGTGGCGGGGGGTGCCGAGTTCAGCGAGGTCGACCTGGTGATGGCCACCGCGTTCGCCACCCAGGCGGCCGTGGCCCTGGCGTTCAACACCACCCGCCGGGTCGAGGTCCAGGTGGCGAAGCTCGAGGACCGGCACCGGATCGCCATGGACCTGCACGACCACGTGGTCCAGGAGCTGTTCGCCGTGGGCATGGGGTTGGAGGGGCTCGCCAGGGACATGGCCGACCCGGAGCAGTCGGAGCGCGTCGGGAGGTACGTCACCGCCATCAACGGCACCATCAGCACCATCCGGACGCGGATCTTCCAGCTGCAGTCGGACCGCCACCAGCCCGGGTGGCTGCAGGCCCGGATCCTCGAGCTGGCCGACGCCCAGACCGAGCACCTGGGCTACGGACCCCAGGTGCACGTCACCGGGTCGGTCGACGCGACGATCGACGACGAGCTCAGCGACGACATCCTCGCCGTCGTCGCGGAGTCGCTGTCCAACTGCGCCCGGCACGCGCAGGCCACGTCAGTGACGGTCCTGGTCGCCAACCGGGGCGGGGTGCTGACCCTCACCGTCACCGACGACGGGGTCGGGATCGGGACCGCCACGCGCTCCAGCGGGCTGAGCCACATGCGGTGCCGGGCCGAACGCCACGGCGGCACCTGCACGGTCTCCCCCTCGCCCGACGGCGGCACCCGGGTGACCTGGACGGCGAAGCTCGACCTCCCGGACCCCGGGGAGCGGCCCGGGCGCCTCGACGCGGCCTGAGCAGGATGCGGGGTCAGGCGGCGCCGGGGTCGTAGCCGGCGGTGCTGATCCGGGCCTTCAGCTCGGGCCAGCGGCAGCTCGCGGGGTTCTCGGCGTTGGCCTGGTAGCGGGGCTGGCCGAACTCACCCTCGGCCGGGTACGGGACGGGAGGCCTCGGCACCAGCAGCGGTGCGCGGGTGGGCAGGTGGGCGACGAGCATGGGTCCTCCAGGCGCAGACGTGGCTCCGGCCCCGGCCAGATCGAGGTGCCGTCCCCCGACCGGACTCCCCACAGCATCACACCTCCGGGCACGATCCGAGCAGCAACCGCAGCCGGGTCTCACCGGGAGCCGGCCGCACCCGGGCCGCGCCGGGCACCCGCTGCCGGTCCGCGGGTCAGACGGCCTCGTACAGGCCCTCCAGCAGGTGGTCGTACTTCTTCTCCACCGCCTTGCGCCTGATCTTCAGGCTGGGCGTGACCTCGCCCTCGTCGATGCTCAGCTCGTTCGGCAGCAGCTCGAACTTCTTGACCGTCTCCCAGCGCTCCAGCTTCTGGTTGGCCGCGGCCACGTAGCCCTCGACCATCGCGCGCACCTGGGCCGAGCCGACCAGGTCGTCCCCGGTCCGCTCGAGCCCCTGCTGGTCGGCCCAGCCCTGCAGCGCCTCCGCGTCCAGGGTGATCAGGGCGGTGATGTACTTGCGGCCCTCGCCGTGCACCAGCACCTGGCTGATGTAGGGGCAGGCCGCCTTGAGGGTGCCCTCGACCTTCTGCGGGGCCACGTACTTCCCACCCGAGGTCTTGATCAGGTCCTTCTTGCGGTCGGTGATCCGCAGGTAGCCGTGGGCGTCCAGCTCCCCCATGTCGCCGGTGGCGAACCAGCCGTCGGCGTCCAGCACCTCGGCGGTGGCCTCGTCGAGGTGGTGGTAGCCGCGCATCACCGCCGGACCGCGCAGCAGCACCTCCCCGTCGTCGGCGATCTTGACCTCGGTGCCGGGCATCGGCGGGCCGACGGTGCCGAAGCGCACCGCCCGCGGGTTGTTGACGCACGACGCCGCGCCGGTCTCGGTCAGGCCGTAGCCCTCCAGGACCAGCAGGCCGGCGGCGTAGAACCACTCCTGCACCTCGCGGTTGAGCGCGGCGGAGCCGGAGACGAAGAACCTGATCTTGCCGCCCATCCGGTTCTTGATCTTGCTGAACACCAGGCGGTCGGCCACCAGCTGCTGCAGGGCGAGCAGGCCGGTGGGCCTGCCGCCGGCCTGCCGGATCGGGGCGGTGCGGCGTCCCACCGAGAACGCCCAGGCGAAGATCCGGCCCTTCGCGCCGCCGCCGGCGGCGGTCATCACCCGGGAGCGGACCTTCTCGAAGATGCGGGGGGCGCCGGCCATGAACGTCGGCTGCACCACGGCGAGGTTGTCCACGATCCGCTCGATGTCGCCCTCCACCGCGGTGGCGAAGCCGATCCGCAGCTGGGCCGCGATCAGCACCTTGCCGAAGACGTGGCTGAGCGGCAGCCACAGGTACTGCAGGTCGTCGCGGGCGATGATGTCGAACTCCTCGACCGCCGCACCGAGGTAGGTCCAGTTGTCCTGCACCAGCCGGACGCCCTTGGGCCGGCCGGTGGTCCCCGAGGTGTAGATCAGCGTGGCCAGGTGCTCGGGCTCGATCCGCGCGATGGCCTCGGTCACGGCGTCGGGGTGCTCGCGCAGGTGGGCGCGACCGCGCTCCAGCAGGTCCTCCCAGCTGATCACGCCCTCGGCGGCCACCGTGCCGGTCATCTGCACCACCAGCTCCAGGTCCGGCAGGTCGTCGAGGTGGGCCAGCACCTTGGCCACCTGGCCATGGTCCTCGGCGAAGACGACCCGCGAGCCGGAGTCACCGAGGATGAAGGCGACGTCCTCGTGCTGGGTGTTGGGGTAGACGGTGGTGGTCGCGCCACCGGCGCACATCACGGCCAGGTCGGCGAGCACCCACTCCAGGCGGGTGCCCGAGTCGATGGCCACCCGGTCCTCCGGCGCCAGGCCGAGCGAGAGCAGCCCGGCGGCCAGGTCGAACACCCGCGCCTGCACCTGCTCCCAGGAGAGGGAGAACCAGCGGTCCCCGTCGAGGTAGCGCAGCGCCTCGCGGGTGCCGGAGGCCCGGACCTGGTCGGTCAGCATCGCGGCCACGCTCGGCTGGCGCGAGGCCAGCAGGGTCGACTCGGTCATCTCGGCTCCACCTACTCCTGGGCTGGTACGGCCGCGGGCTCGGGTCGACCGCCGGCCGGCCTCCACGAGGGCTCAACCCGCAGCGTAACCGGGTGCGGCCCCCGAGCCGTCAGGCGAGCCGCTCCAGCACGACGGCCATGCCCTGGCCGCCGCCCACGCACATCGTCTCCAGCCCGAACTGGACGTCGCGCCGGCGCATGGCGTTCAGCAGGGTGGTCATGATCCGCGCCCCGGTGGCGCCGAACGGGTGACCGAGGGCGATCGCCCCGCCGTGGACGTTCAGCCGCTCCGGGTCGACGCCCAGCTCCCGGGCCGAGGCGATCACCTGGACGGCGAACGCCTCGTTGATCTCCACCAGGTCCACGTCGGCCATGCTCAGCCCGGCCCGGTCCAGGGCGCGGCGGCTCGCCTCGACCGGACCGAGGCCCATCACCTCCGGGCTCAGTGCGCTGACCCCGGTGGCCACGATCCGGGCCAGCGGGGTGAGCCCCAGCTCGGCCGCGCGCCGGTCGCTCATGACCACCACGGCCGCCGCCCCGTCGTTCAGCGGGCAGCAGTTGCCCGCGGTGACCGTCCCGTCGGGCCGGAAGACGGGCTTCAGCCCGGACAGCGCCGCCACGGTGGTGCCGGCCCGCGGACCGTCGTCGCGCGCGACCACCCGGCCGTCGGCCAGGGTGACCGGGGCGATCTCGGCGTCGAACGCCCCGCTCACGACCGCCTGCTCGGCCAGGTGCTGCGAGCGCGCGCCGAACTCGTCCTGCTCGCGTCGGCTGATCCCGGTCAGCGTGGCCACGTTTTCCGCGGTCTGGCCCATCGCGATGTAGACGTCCGGCAGCTCGCCGTCCAGCCGCGGGTCGCGCCACACCTCGTTGCTGGCGGCGGTGCCCGCGGTCCGCTCCCCGGCCCCGGCGAAGGCCGGGTGGTGGCTGCCGGGGGCGTCCACGCCGGCCGAGCCGAAGCCCTGGTAGCGGGAGACGCACTCCACCCCCGCCGAGACGAAGGCGTCGCCCTCGCCCGCACGGATGGCGTGGAAGGCCATCCGGGCCGTCTGGGTGCTGGAGGCGCAGAACCGGTTGACCGTGGCCGCCGGCACCCCGTCCAGGCCGAGCTGGACCGCCACCCGGCGGGCCATGTTGCCGCCGTGCTCGTCGCGGGGCTCCGCGCAGCCGAGGTAGAGGTCGTCCAGGGTGGCGGGGTCGAGGTCGGGCACCTGCCCGAGCGCGGCCGCGACCACCCCGGCCGCCAGGTCGTCGGGCCGGACGCTCGCCAGCGACCCCTTCACCGCCCGGCCGATCGGCGTCCGCGCCGCCGCCACGATCACCGCTTCGGGCACCGCTGCCTCCTCCTGGGTCCGTCGTGCCGCTGGTCGGTGCTCAGTGGGCCCGCGCCTTGACGGGCGGACCACCCAGCCCGAGGTCGCGGCCGATGATCTCCTTCATGATCTCGTTCGAGCCGGCCCAGATCCGGCTCACCCGGGCGTCGGCCCAGGCGCGGGCCACGCGGTACTCGCTCATGTACCCGTAGCCGCCGTAGAGCTGGACGCAGGCGTCCAGGATGAGGTTCTGGGTGTCGGCGGCCCACCACTTGGCCTTGGCCGCGTCGACCGCGGAGAGCGTCCCAGCCACCTGCTCCATCACGCAGGCATCGAGGTGGGCCTGGGTGACCTCGGCCCGGGTGACCAGCTCGGCCAGGGTGAAGCGGTTGGCCTGGAAGGTGCCGACCGGCTGCCCGAACGCGTGCCGCTCGCGCACGTGGTCGAGGGTCTCCTCGAGGATCTGCCGCGCCTGGGCGAGGTTGTTGACCGCCGCCCCGATCCGCTCGGTGACCAGGCGGTCCATCATGGCGCCGAAGCCCGCGTCCACCTCCCCGATCACCTGCTCGTCCCCCAGCCGCACGTCGGCGAAGAACAGCTCGGCGGTGTCGGACTCGGGCTGCCCGATCTTCTCCAGCCTGCGGCCGCGCTCGAAGCCGGGCATCCCCGTCTCCACCGCGAACAGGGTGATGCCGCGGGCACCCTTCTCGGGGCTGGTGCGGGCGGCGACCACCACCAGGTCGGCGGAGTAGCCGTTGGTGATGAAGGTCTTGGAGCCGTTCAGCACCCAGCCGTCCCCGTCTCGGACGGCGGTGGTCCTCAAGGCGGCGAGGTCGGAGCCGCCGGAGGGCTCGGTCATGGCGATCGCGGTGACCAGCTCACCGCTGCAGAACCGCGGCAGCCAGCGTTCCTTCTGCTCGGGGGTGCCGAGCTCGACCAGGTACGGCGCCACGCAGTCGGCGTGGATGCCCACGCAGGAGGAGTAGGCGAAGGCGAGCTTGGACAGCTCCTCCGACAGCACGACCATGAAGCGCGGGTCCTGGACGCCGGAGCCGCCGTACTCCTCGGGCACGTGCAGGCCCAGGAAGCCCTGGCGTCCCAGGTCCAGCCACATCTGCCGGCCGAACCCGTGGTCGGCGATGTGCTTCTCCTGGTCGGGCCGCAGGCGGCGGTCGACGAAGGTGCGGCAGCTGTCGCGGAAGGCCTCGTGGTCGGAGTCGAAGATCCTGCGCTGCATCGCGAGCCTCCTGGCGCCGTGGCGGTTGTTACCCGCGGGTAACAAGCGTCACCCTACTCCCGGCGGCTAGCGTCGTGCCGTGACCAGCCCTCCCCGTGTCCTGCTGACCGGCGCCACCGGCGTGGTGGCCGCCCAGCTGCTGCCCGACCTGCGCGAGGCCTACGACCTGCGCCTCACCGACGTCCGCCGAACCGACGCCGAGGGCCGCGAGGTCCCCGGTGTGGTGGAGCTCGACCTGCTCGGCTGCTCCGACGCCGAGCTGGCCGCGCTGCTGGACGGGGTCGAGGTGGTGGTCCACTGCGGCTACGCCCGCCCGGTGGGTGAGCCGTCCTACGCCGAGGAGCGCCGCAACGTCGACCTGACCCAGCGCGTCTTCGAGGCCGCGCGGCTGGCCGGGGTCCGGCGGGTGGTCGCGGCCAGCACCAACCAGGCGGCCAGGTGGTACGAGCAGCCGTGGTTCGCGCACAGGATCGACCGCGTCACCCCGGAGGACTACCCCCGGCCGGACAGCTGGTACGGCTGGGCCAAGGCGGCGTACGAGTCGATGGGCTTCCTCTACGCCTGCGGCTCGCTCGGCCGCCCGCTGGAGGTGGTGCTGCTGCGGATCGTGGTGCCGCGGGAGGTCGTGGCCGCCGACTTCGCCGACCGGCCGCTGCACCGCTACCTGCGCGACATCGCCGGCTACATCAGCCCGCGCGACCTGGCCCAGCTGTTCCGCCGCTGCGTCGACGCCCCCTCGGTGCAGGACCGCTTCGGGGTGCCGTTCCAGATCTTCTACGGCGTCTCCGACAACGCGCGCACCTTCTGGAGCACCACCAGCGCGCGGGAGGTCGTCGGCTACGCCCCGCAGGACAACTCCGAGGTCCGCTTCGCCGACGAGATCGCGATGATGCTGGGCCGCGGGGAGCACGGGGACCGGGAGGGCTGAGGACCGGCGGGGAGCCCCGCCGGTAGGGTCACCGGACATGGACCTGAGCCCGACCGAGCCGCACGAGCACGTCGTCCCCGTCAGCGACCAGGCCTGGGGCATCGAGGACTCCCGGCAGGCCCAGACGCACCGGCTGAGCCCGGACTGCGCGTGCCAGCCGTTCGCCTACCTGCGCCTGGTCGACGGCCGGGCGACCGGCACGGAGTACCGGCACAACTCCTTCGCGGCCCTGCCGGTCGACGAGGAGGCACTGGAGGCGGCGCAGGGGTTGCACGACGACCCGCAGGGCTGAGGCCCCCGCTCGTCGGTCCCCCTTGGAGGGTTGGCGGCGGAGGGTCAGCGGCGGTGGGTCAGCGGTGGCGGGTCAGCGGTGGCGGGTCAGGGCTGCAGGGCGGTCGTGCAGGCCCAGAGGTCGTCGCCGAGCCGTCGCCGCTGCGCGGCGTCCAGAGGGGCGAGCATCTGCCGCTCGACCGCGCGCACGGCGCGGCTGGCGGTCTGCAGCTGGTCGCGCCCCGTGCCGGTGAGCTGGGTGGGCAGGGCACGGCCGTGCGGAGCGGTGTCGGACCGGGTGACGAGGCCGCGCTCACGCAGCCCGCGCAGCACCCCGTCCATGGCCTGGCGGGTGACGAAGACCCCGCGGGCGAGCTCGGCGTTGGAGAGCCCGGGCCGCTGACCGAGCAGCTCCAGGCACGAGTACTGGGGCACGGTCAGGTCCAGGGGGCGCAGCGCGGCGTCCATGGCGCTGCGCAGGGCGGTCGACGCCCGCTTGAGCAGGTAGCCCACCGACGCGTCCAGGTCCCCGACCATCTCCTCTTGACTCATGTCAGCATCCTGACACATACTCGATGTCAAGAGCCTGACATGCACGGAGGAGAGCACCATGACCGTCACCGGACCCGACTTCATCGCCCTGCAGGTCCGCGACCTGGACCGCGCTGCGACGTTCTACGAGACCCGCCTGGGGCTGCGCCGCTCGCCGGCCGGCCCGCCGCACGCCGTCGTCTTCGACACCAGCCCTGTCTCCTTCGCTGTCCGCGAGCCGCTGCCCGGCGTCGACCTGGACGCCGTCGGCCGGCCCGGGACCGGGGTGGCGCTGTGGCTGCACGCCGACGACGCGCAGGCGCTGCACGACTCGCTCAGCGCGGCGGGCGTGCCGATCCTCACCGCGCCCGCCGACGGCCCCTTCGGCCGCACCTTCACCTTCGCCGACCCCGACGGCTACGCCATCACCATCCACGACCAGGTCTGAGCAGCCGCCCGGAGGTACCGACGGGCGTCAGGTGGGCGACGACTCCGCGGCCAGCTCGCGCCGCACCCCGGCCCGGATCCGCCCGACCACGTCGGTGGTCGACTGGCTGGGCACGTAGTCGAGGATCCGCACCTCACCGCCGTAGGCCCGGACGACGTCGGCCTCGGCCAGCATCTCGAGCCGGTAGTCCCCGCCCTTGGCGTAGACGTCGGGCCGCAGCCGCTCCAGCAGCGGGATCGGGGTGTCGCCGTGGAAGACGGTGACGTAGGTGACGCAGCTCAGCGCGGCGACCACGCCGGCCCGGTCGGCCTCGGGGTTGATCGGCCGCTCGGCGCCCTTGAGCCGGCGCACCGACTCGTCGCTGTTCACCGCCACCACCAGGACGTCGCCGAGCTGGGCGGCCTGGCTGAGGTAGGTGGTGTGGCCGCGGTGCAGCACGTCGAAGCAGCCGTTGGTCAGCACGATCCGCCGCCCGGCCGCCCGGTCCGCGGCCACCCGGCGCACCAGCACCTCCTCCTCGGTCGCCGCGTCCCCGACGCCGAGGTGCTCGACCAGCTCGTCGGTGGAGCAGACCGAGGTGCCGAACCGCTGCACGACCACGTCGGCGGCCGCCTGGGCCAGCGAGGCGGCGACGTCCAGCGGGACCCCGGCCGCGCGGGCCAGGGTGAGCGCGGCCACGAAGGTGTCCCCCGCTCCCGCGGCCTGCTTCTCCGCCCGCGGCATGGCCGGGGTGCGGTGCGGCTCGTCCTCGGCCAGGCCGGGCGGGGCGAACAGGACGCTGCCGTCGCGGTCCAGGGTGACCAGCACCACCTCCGCGCCCGAGCGGCGCCGCAGCTCGGCGGCGGCGCCGGTCAGCACCCGCAGCCGGCTGCCGTCCCCCGGCGCGGCGGTGCCCAGCAGGGCGAAGGCCTCCGCTGCGTTCGGGGTGACCACGTCGGGTGACAGCGCCGCCCAGGGCGCCAGGTCGTGCGCGTCCACCACGACCAGCGGCGGCCGCTCCTGGCGGGCGATCGCACCCGCCACCGTGGGCGCGAGGATCTGGAAGCCGTAGTCGCAGACCAGGAGCGCCTCGACCTGCACCAGCGCCTTGGCCGTGGCCGCGGTCAGCTCCTCCACCAGGCCGGCGCTGAGGACGCCGCGCTCGACGTCGTCGATGCGCACCAGCATCTGGTCGTCGCTGACCACCCGGGTCTTGGTCACGGTGGCCAGCTCGGGGCTGGTCAGCAGACCGGAGACCTCCACCCCTGCCTCCAGCAGCTGCTCGCGGAGGATCGACCCGGCCTCGTCCGCACCCACCACCCCGACCAGCCGGACGTCCGCCCCCAGGGCGGCCAGGTTCATCGCCGTGTTCGCCGCTCCGCCCGGCACGTCCTGGCGTCGCCGCACCTCGACCACCGGCGCCGGCGCCTCGCGGGAGAGCCGGCTGCTCGTGCCCACCCACCAGCGGTCGAGCATCACGTCGCCCACCACCACGACCCGCGGCGCCAGGTGGCGCAGGGCCAGCGGGAGGTCGGGGGTCACGGCGGTGGCCGCGCGCGGCTCGCCGCCCGCGACGCCGCGGCTCATCGAGTTGCCCATGCTGCTCCTCCCACCACTTCTCCCACCCGACGTCGGCGCCGTCGGCCCGCCGGGAACTGCTCGAACCGTAGCCGCGGTCCGCACCTCCGTCGACCCGAAGCGGCCGCGACGGCGGGTGGTGCGGCAGACTCCGTGCCGTGCTGCGGTGGGGTGAGCCGGATGGCCGGCCTGAGGTGCTGGTGCTCCGCGCGCTGAAGATCGGGGACCTGCTGGTCGCCGTCCCCGCGCTCCGCGGCATCCGGCGGGCGCGGCCGGACGCCCGGGTCGTGCTGGCCACGCCGGCCTGGCTGGAGCCGCTGGTCGAGCTGACCGACGCCGTGGACGCCCTGCTGCCCGCCGACGGGCTGGACGAGCCGCTGGCCGTGGCGCCCGGTCGGGTGGAGACCGCGGTCGACCTGCACGGGTTCGGCCCGGAGAGCCGGGCGCTCTGCGAGGCGCTGCAGCCCCGGCACCTGGTCGGCTTCCGGGCGCCGGGCTGGGTGGGTCCGGAGTGGCGCCCCGACGAGCACGAGCGGGTGCGGTGGGCGTCGATGGTCAGCTGGCACCAGATGCCGGCCGACCCCGACGACCTCCGGCTGCGCGTGCCGGAGCAGGCCTCGACCCACCCCGGCTGCGCCGTCGTGCACGTGGGCGCCGCCTACGCCTCGCGGGAGTGGCCGGTCGAGCGCTTCGCCGCGGTGGCCGCGGCGCTGACCGCCGACGGGCACCGGGTGGTGGTCACCGGCGGCGCGGCCGACCGGGAGCGGGCCGAGCGGACGGCGGCGCTGGCCGGGCTGCCCGCAGCCGCCGTGCTGGCCGGTCGCACCGGGCTGGCCGCCTTCGCCGCGCTGGTGGCCGGGGCCGCGCTGGTGGTCACCGCCGACACCGGGGCCGGGCACCTCGCCTCGGCGTACGGGCGGCCCTCGGTGGTCGTCTTCGGACCGGCGCCGCCGGAGCACTGGGGCCCGCCGCCCGGACCGCACGTGGCCCTGACCCATGCCGAGCTGCGCCGCGGCGACCCGTTCGTGGCCGAGCCCGACCCCGCGCTGCTGGCGGTCACGGTCGAGGAGGTGCTGGCCGCCGTCCGCGGCCTACCGCTCTGACGCCGATACCACCGTCACGTTGAACGGTCAACCACAGGACTAGACTGGGTCCATGACCACCACCGACGTCCGGGGCACCCCGGTGGACACCGTCTGGCTGACCGACGAGCAGCAGCGGGTCTGGCGCAGCTACCTGCTCGGCAGCGCCCTGCTCGGCGCCCGGCTGGACGCGGTGCTGCGCGAGTTCGGCCTCGACCTCGGCGAGTACGAGATCCTGGTCCGGCTGTCGGAGGCCCCCGAGCACCAGGTCAGGATGTCGGAGCTGGCGGACTCGGTGCACCAGTCGCGCTCCCGGCTCACCCACACGGTGGGCCGGATGGAGGCCGGCGGCCTGGTCGAGCGGATCAGCTGCCCCACCGACCGGCGCGGCGTCTGGGCCCACCTCACCGAGCACGGCTCCGCCCTGCTGGAGGCCGCGGCGCCCACCCACGTCGCCTCGGTGCAGCAGCACTTCGTGGAGTCGATGACCGAAGCCGACTACGCCGCCCTGGGCCGCGCCTTCGCCGGGGTGGTCCGGGCCTGCACGGCCTGAGGCCCGGCCGGCCGTCGCGTTGGTCGGCGGCAACTAGCATCGGGTCGCCATGACGACCGCCGCCACCCTGCCCGCGCCCACGCCCGAGCGTCCCGAGGTGGGCGACCTCGCCGCCGAGCTGCGGCGACGCGGGGTGGGCCACGCGCTGGACGCCAGCACCCTCACCCGGGCCCTGTACTCCTCCGACGCCTCGCTCTACCGGGTGGTGCCGCAGGCGGTGGCCCACCCCCGCTCCGTCGAGGAGGCGGTCGCCGTGCTGGAGGCGGCCCGGGCCATCGGCATGCCGGTGACCACGCGGGGGGCCGGCACCTCCTGCGCCGGCAACGCCGTGGGACCGGGGCTGGTCCTGGACACCGCCCGGCACCTGCACGCCATCACCGCCCTGGACCCGGAGGGGCGCACGGCCACCGTCGAGCCGGGCGTGGTGCAGTCCTCGCTGCAGGCCGCGGCCGCCCCGTACGGGCTGCGCTTCGGGCCCGACCCCTCCACCCACAACCGCTGCACCATCGGCGGCATGATCGGCAACAACGCCTGCGGCCCGCGCGCCCTGGGCTACGGCCGGACGGCCGACAACGTGGTGGCGCTGGACGTCGTCACCGGCAGCGGCGAACGGTTGCGCCTGGACAGCCGGACCCCGCTGACCGGCCCGGCCCTGGACGCGTACGCCAGCCTCAGCGCACTCCAGAAGCTGGTCGGCGGCAACCTCGGCACCATCCGCACCGAGTTCGGCCGCTTCGGCCGGCAGGTCTCCGGCTACAGCCTGGAGCACCTGCTGCCCGAGCGGCACTTCGACGTGGCCCGCTTCCTGGCCGGCACCGAGGGCACCCTCGCGGTCATCCTCGGCGCCGAGGTGCGGCTGGTGGCCGACGCCCCGCACAAGCTGATGGTGGCCCTGGGCTACGCCTCGATGGCCGACGCGGGCGACGCGGCGCCCGGCATCCTCCACCACCGCCCGACCGCCGCCGAGGGGCTGGACCGCCGGATCGTCGAGGTCGTCCGTCGCACCCACGGTGCCGGCGCGGTGCCCCCGCTCCCCCGCGGCGACGGCTGGATGTTCGTCGAGGTGGTCGGCGACGACCCGGCCGAGGTCCGCGCCCGGGCCGACCGGCTGCTCGCCGACGCCGCCGCCCTGGACGGGTGGGTGGTCGAGGACCCGCGCGAGGCGCTCGCCCTGTGGAAGATCCGCGAGGACGGCGCCGGCCTGGCCGGGGTCAGCCTGGCGACCCCCGCGTACCCGGGCTGGGAGGACGCGGCCGTCCCGCCGGAGCACCTGGGCAGCTACCTGCGCGACTTCGACGCGCTGCTGACCGAGCACGGCCTGGACGGGCTGCCGTACGGGCACTTCGGCGACGGCTGCGTCCACGTCCGGATCGACTTCCCGCTGACCAGCGAGGGCGGGGCCGACGTCCACCGCTCCTTCATCACCGCCGCCGCCGAGCTGGTCGCCCGGTACGGGGGGTCGATGTCGGGCGAGCACGGTGACGGCCGCGCCCGCTCGTCGCTGCTGCCGGCCATGTACTCGGCTGAGGCGATCCGCCTGTTCGGGCGGGTCAAGGCCGCCTTCGACCCCGACGGCCTGCTCAACCCCGGCGTGCTCGTCGACCCGCGCCCCTTCGACGCCGACCTGCGGGCGCTCACCATCGTCGGCCGCGTCGACCACTTCGCCGAGGAGGTGCACAACTGCTCGGGGGTGGGCAAGTGCCTGGCCAACACCACCCCCGGCCTGGGCGTCATGTGCCCCTCCTACCAGGCGACGCGGGAGGAGAAGGACTCCACCCGCGGCCGCGCCCGGGTGCTGCAGGAGATGATCACCGGCGACCTGGTGCAGCGGGGCTGGAAGTCCCCAGCCGTGCACGAGGCGCTCGACCTCTGCCTGTCCTGCAAGGGATGTGCCCGCGACTGCCCCACCGGCATCGACATGGCCTCCTACAAGTCGCAGGTGATCGACCAGACCTACCGCGGCATGATCAGGCCGCGCAGCCACTACGCGCTGGGCTGGCTGCCCCGCTGGGGGCGGATGATCACCCGCAGCCGCGCCCTGGCCACCGTGGTCAACACGAGCATGGCCCTACCGGGCCTGCGGAACGTGGTCCGCTGGAGCGCCGGGGTGGACCAGCGCCGCACCCTCCCGCGCTTCGCCACCCGCGCCGCCCGGGACCGGGTCGCCGTGCCCGCGTCGGCGGGGGTGCCCGTGGTGCTGTGGGTCGACTCGTTCTCCGACTGCTTCACCGGCTCCGGGGTCGAGGCCGCCGTGGAGCTGCTCACCTCGGCCGGCTACGCGCCGCAGTTCCTGGAGCGCCCGGCCTGCTGCGGGCTGACCTGGATCAGCACCGGCCAGCGGGACGGCGCGCGCCGCCAGCTCCGGAACGCCCTCGACGTGCTGCACCCGCACGTGGCCGCCGGCACCCCCGTGGTCGGGCTCGAGCCCTCCTGCCTCGCCGTGTGGCGCAGCGACGCCGCCGAGCTGCTGCCCGACGACCCGCGGGTGGCCGACATGGCCACCGGCGTGCTCACCATGGCCGAGCTGCTGCAGCGCACTGAGGGCTGGCGCCCGCCCGACCTCAGCGGCGTCGAGATCGTGGCTCAGCCGCACTGCCACCACGCATCGGTGATCGGCTGGCGGGCCGACGCGGCCATCCTGGCCTCCTCCGGCGCGACGGTGACCACCGTGGGCGGCTGCTGCGGGCTGGCCGGCAACTTCGGGGTCGAGAAGGGCCACTACGACGTGTCGGTGAAGGTGGCCGAGCACGACCTGCTGCCCGCCGCGGCCGCCCACCCGGACGCGGTGGTGCTGGCCGACGGCTTCTCCTGCCGCACCCAGCTGGCCGAGCTCGCCGACCGGCAGGCCGTGACGCTGGCGGAGCTGCTCACCCGGCGGTAGCGCGAGCGTCTCGCGGGCGAGCGGGCCGAGACTGCGGCCCGGTCGTACCGCGGGCACGAGACGCGGCCTCGATGTCGACTCTGGTCCCGGAGCCGGGTCCGCTCACTGGTCACGGCCGTGGGCTGGCGGTCCGATCGGCCCACGGTCAACCCCGGTGGGAGCAGCCGGGACCTGTCCAGGGGACACGTGGGCACCGCTCGAAGCACTGGTGTCGAGCGGTGCCCACGTGGCAGCTGACGATCCCCCGACCGTCGTACCACTGCTGATCATTCGATCACAAACATACCCTAGCAATGCAATCGTCGGCCAGCGTCGAACGGATCTGTCGCCTGCTGGACCTGACAGGTCCCGGACACCCGGGCACGCGTGGTCGCGGAGCCGGTCGTGCCCGGGCCGGGTCGCGGCGGTCCGGGAACGTCGAGCCACCAGGAGGCCACCGGGACGTCTCCAGCAGCTGCCGGCACGACCGAGGTCTCCCGCATCGGCGGGGAGATCGCCGCTCGGAGCTGGAGGACCACCTCATCAAGAGGAGAGGTCTGCGGTCATCTGCCGGGGGTTCGACGAGCGACGGGCTCCAGCTCGAGAAGGGTCGGGGACCATGCTCGGGGGTTCATGGCCCCCGACACATCACTGACCCTGGAACCCCTTGTCGCAGCCCCGAGCAGCCAACCCGTCCACAACAGGACAGAGCAGGAACTCGACAGCCTGGGCGACGAGCGTCGGGGACCAGCACCCCCGAGGACCGCAGGAGGTCCCTCGCCGGCCGTCGTGGGCACCCTCCGCTGACCGCCCGTCCTGCCGGTCGGCGGAGCGCCCGGGCGAGGGACCACGCTGCACCGTCAGGCGTGGGCCGTCGGGCCCTGCTGGGGCAGGTCCTCGACCGGCGCACGGCTCTCACCGACCGTCACCTCGGCCTTGGTCGTGCCGTGCCGACGGTCCCAGACGTCGCGCAGGATGACCTGGATGATGCCGGCGACGGGGATGGCGAGCAGGGCACCGAGGATGCCGGCGAGGTCGACGCCGACCAGGATCGAGATGAGCACCGCCAACGGGTTCAGCTTGACGGTGCGGGCGAAGATCAGCGGCTGCAGCACGTGGTTCTCGAGCTGCTGGTAGGCGACGAAGAAGATCGCGACCACGACCAGCGCGGGGATCGAGTGGAGGACGGCGGCGATCAGCGCGACGATGGCGCCCAGCGTGGCCCCGATCAGGGGGAGCAGGTCCGCGAGCGCGACGAACAGCGCGATCAGGCCGGCGAAGGGCACGCCCATGATCTTCAGCGTCGCGTAGGTGAGGACGCCGCAGATGACGCTGATCAGCAGGTTGCCGGAGATGTACCCGGTGATCGACTTCGCGCAGTCGGTCGCGACGTGCCGGACGCGTTCGCGCTGGTCGTCGTCCCCGATCAGGTTGAGGGTGCCGGCGACGATCTTGGGCGCTTCGAGGACCATCAGCAGGGTGAGGACGAAGACGGTGACGACACCGGCAGCGCCGGTGGCGACGCCCTTGAGGACCCCGGCGGCCGGGGTGGTCAGTCCGGTGGCGAAGGAACGGATCTGCTCCTGGTGGGACTGGACGTAGGTGATGGCGTGGGTGCGTCCGAGCAGCCGTCCGACGACCCCGCGACCGGACTTGGCGTCGTCGAGCAGCTGCGGGAACTGAGCGGCGAACGCGGCGCCCTGGGTGGCCAGCGGGACGGCGAACAGGGCGAGCAGACCGGCGAGGACCAGCACCACGACCAGGAACACCAGCAGCGTGGCGAGGATGCGGCGGCCACCGACGAGCCTGCGCTGCACCCAACCGACGACCGGGTAGAGGGCGATGGTGAAGAAGGTGGCGACCACGATCCAGACCAGGATCTGACGCACGGTGTAGAGGAGCAGCAGCGCCACTGCCGTCAGCAGCACCATGCCGATGGTGGCGGCGATGGTGCCCACCGGGACGCGGCCCCGGCTGGTGGGGATGGAGGTGGATGCCATCTCAGGCCTTTCTCGTGGCAGCGGGACGGGCAGCCGGCCCGGGCTGGCTGGTGCCGATGGCGGTGCGGTCGCTCTGCCTCTCGTGCGCCGACCTCTCGTCGAGCTGCGCCGACCTCTCGTCGAGCTGCGCCGACCTCTCGTCGAGCTGCGCCGTGTCGCCGGCCGCTGAGCTCACTGGGAGAGGCTCATCTCGAGTCGGTCGAGCAGGATCTCCAGCGAGACCTCGAACTCGTCGGCGCTGCGGTCCTCGCTCAGCATCGGGCGCAGTCTGGCGATGGCGGGCCGGCCGCTCAGGTCGATCTTCCCGTCCTCGTTGGGCACCTGCGCCTCGCCCTCGTCGAACGGCATCTCCACCGGCGACGTCTGCGCACCCCGGGTGGCTGACTCGAGCAGGAGCTGGCCCAGCAGGAAGCTGCTGAACGCGCGGTAGGCCCCCACGGCCTGGTGGTCGGTGAAACCGTGCCCGACCAGCGTCTGCAGGAAGTCCTCGACCAGGTCCAGGCTGCGCAGGGGAGGCCGCAACCAGGGCGCCGCGGGGTGCCGGGTCGCCACGAGCGGGAACGCCGGTGCGTGCTCGACCGCGACCCGGCGGATGGCGTGGGACAGCGTCTGCAGGTAGCCCTGCCAGGTGCGCCCGAGCTCGTCGTCCAGGTCGTGGCGCACGCCCTCCAACAGCTCGGCCACCACCGCCTCCAGCAGGTCCTCCCGGCCGGTGACGTAGCGGTACAGGGCCATCGGCCCGACCCCGAGCTCGTGGGCCAGCGCCCGCATGGTGAGCCGCTGGGCCCCGTCGCGGTCGATGAAGCTGATCGCGGTCTGCACGATGCTGTCGCGGTCGAGCTTGGCCGGGGTGTCGGTGGTGTCGGTCTTCGGTGGGGGGGCCATCGCTGTCACATCCTCTTGGGGGGTGGCGCCGCCGGCGACGCCGAGCCCAGCCTGCCACAGGACACCCTCGCCGCTGCTCGTGCTTACGATGTACGCGTACGTTGTACGCACACCGCCGGACAGGTTGGTCCTGCCGCTTCCCCACAGGCAGCGGCTCGCCTGCCCGACTCCGCTTCCGGAAGGCACCACCCACCATGAGCATCACCATCGACCAGCTGCAGGGCTTCGCCGGTTCTGGCCACGTCGTCACCGACCACGGCGACAAGGTCGGCGCCATCGGCCAGATCTACCTCGACGACAGCACCGGCGCACCGAGCTGGGTGACGGTCAGGACCGGCCTGTTCGGCACCGCCGAGACCTTCGTCCCGGTCCAGGACGCCCGCGTCGACGGCCAGGACCTGGTGGTCGCCTACACCAAGGACACCATCAAGTCCGCCCCCCGGGTGGACGCCGACGGCTCCCTCAGCCCCGAGGAGGAGCAGGCCCTGTACCGGCACTACGACCTCCACGACGACCCCGCGACCACGGCACCCGTGACCGCCGACTCCCCCGCCACCGGCGGGTGGGACGGCAAGGGCGGTGTGCCCTCGGACCTGGACGACCCGTCCGAGGAGGGCGACCACCGCCCCGACATCTCCGACCGGACCGTCGGGTACGACCGCTCGGGTCCGACCACCGATGACGCGATGACCCGCACCGAGGAGCAGGTGCAGGTCGGCACCCGGACCCGGGAGACCGGTCGGGCGCGGCTGCGCAAGCATGTGGTCACCGAGCAGGTCTCCCAGACCGTGCCGGTCCGCAAGGAGAAGCTGACCCTCGAGAGCGAGCCGATCACCGACGCCAACCGGGGCGCGGCCCTGTCGGGCCCGGCGATCAGCGAGGAGGAGCACGAGGTCGTCCTGCACGACGAGGTCGCCGTCGCCGAGAAGGAGGCGGTCGCGGTCGAGCGGGTGCGCGTCGGCAAGGAGACCGTCACCGAGCAGCAGACCGTGTCCGCCGATGTCCGCAAGGAGCAGATCGAGCTCGACGAGCCGACCGCCGGCACCCAGCCCCGCCCCTGACCGCTGCCGGCGACCTCGCGCACCGGACCAGGCTGCACCGCCACTGGGGCGCGTGCCGCAGGCCCGGGTGCCGCTCCGGCCGCATCGAGACGGCACCCGGCCACGACAACGGATCACGACACCAGAAGGAGAACCATGTCCCCGCAGATCAGCTCGTCCTCATCAGTCGACCGCGAGCTCGGAGGGAACGACAGCACCGGCGCCCACACCGTCGGCGGTGGCACGACCGGGGTGGCCTGGAAGGACAACATCGTCGGCAACGCCCGCGAGGGCCGGGTGCACAACGTGTCCTGGGGCGCCATCTTCGCCGGCGTCGTCACCTTCCTCGCCATCGTGTTCCTGTTCTCCCTGCTCACCGCCGCCTTCGGCCTGGACGGCTCCGGCACCGGCGCAGCCGTCTTCAGCATCATCGGCGTCCTGCTCGGCTTCTTCGCCGCCGGTGGTGTCGCGGGTGCGACGGCGGTGCGGGGCGGCCTGGTCCACGGCTTCCTCACCTGGGCCACCTCGGTCCTGGCCACCGTGCTGATGGTCGTGCTGCTCACCCTCGGCACCGCCGGCGCCGTCGGCGGCGTGCTGGGCTCCGTGGTCGGTGGCCTCGGCGCCGCCGCGGGCCCATCCATCTCGAAGGTGCAGCCCTCCGACGTGCCGAGCGCGTCCGCTGAGCAGAGCGCGCAGGCCCAGCAGGCCGGCGAGCAGGCCCAGCAGACGGCCCAGCAGGCCGCTCAGGCCACCAAGACCGGCGCCACCTACGGCTTCTTCGGCCTCCTGCTCGGCGCCGTCGTCGCCTCGATCGGCGGGCTTCTCGGCTCCCGCTCGGTGAACAGCCGCCGTACCGTCAAGGCCGGCGAGACCGCGTAGCACCAGCGGAAGCACGTCCGCCGCCGGCCGGTGACCTCCAGTCACCGGCCGGTGGCTCTCCGTCGACTGCTGCGGCGACGACGGACCGGCAGGAACGGTCACCGTCCAGACGCGGGCACACCTCCGCTGCTCCGGGTGGGCGCCGGCCCCGGGTCGACCAGCACCCCGCCGCTGGACCTGGGTCTGGCGCTGGGGCCGGCGGACCCCCGCGGAGCACAGGTTGGAGCAGGCGTACGTTGGGAATCGCTGGATACCAGCCGACGTCAGAGCCGGGGACGGCGCCCCGACCGGTGCTGGTGCCCCGATCCTCGCCGCTGCGAGCGGCACCTCCTCGACAGGAAGAACCCCATGACGACACCTCCGCGAATCGTGGTCGGGGTCGACGGCTCCCCGGCGTCAGTCGACGCACTCCGGTGGGCAGCAGAGCAGACCGAACTCACCGGCGGCACCCTGGAAGCCATCACCAGCTGGGAGTACCCGACCCAGTACGGCAGCCAGTTGATGTACGCCGAGAACGTCAACTGGGCAGACCTGGCCCAGACCACTCTCGCCACCGCGATCACCGATGCCGGCAGCAGCACCCTCACCTCCTGCACCCAGACCGTCACCCAGGGGCAGCCGGCTCACGTCCTGGTCGACGCCTCGGCTGGCGCGGAGCTGCTGGTCGTCGGATCGCGCGGTCACGGCGGGTTCGCCGGCCTGCTGCTCGGCTCGGTGAGCGAGTACGTGATCGCCCACGCAGCCTGCCCTGTCGTGGTCATCCGGCATCCGGACCCGACCGCTGCTTGAGAGGCTCCGACCGGTCGCCGCGACCACAACCACCTCAGAAAAAGCCATGGCGGTGTGCGTGGGTTCACGATCAACGGGAAGCTGCGGCGGTTGCGGCGCCGGCGAAGAGCCACCGCTGCAACAGCTGATCTGAGGCGTCCCGTGAGCCGACCGGCTACCGACGCAGCGGGTGTGCTGCACGGGGACCGCCCGCCCCGACGCCGGCCCCCACCCGGCGCCAGCAGCCCGCCTGCAGAACAGCGGGCGGGCCTCAGGAGGGCCGGGTAGGTCGGGCGGGTCGGGTGGGTCGGAGGAAGAAGACACCGGCCACACCTGCCAGGTTGCCCACCACCCAGAACTGGAAGGCGACGAAGAACCAGTAGTCGGCCGCGTCGAAACCCAGCAGGCAGGCGACGACGACCAAGATCGCTTCGAAGCCGAGAACTTTTGACGGCGGGACCGCCTTCGCGCCAGCGCCGCTGGCCGTTCGAGCAGTTGAGGGCGCCGTCGAAGGACCCGCCTGGGCAGGCAGGTCGCTGGTGAGTCGGGCAAGGTCGACATCGGTGACCGCGACGAGGCAGGAGTCGGTGCGCGCGTCGTACTCCGTCTGCGAGAGCTCACCTCTCACGAACGCCTCGGCCAGCAACTCCCCGCACACGGCTCGTTGGGCGTCGCCCACGCGGCGGCCGGGCCTGTTGAGTGACGTCTCTGACGGTTCAACGGTCATGGCGTCATCGTGCCACCCGTCAGCGTGTGCCCATCGGACCCCGGGCCGACACGGCACAGCCACCCGAGCGCAACCGGCGCAAGGGGAAGGGCTGCCGGGACGGCGTCCGGTAGCCGATCTCCTGCCGAGGGACGCCACGACTGGCGCCACGTGCCTCGGTGGCTGGAGGCGGGT
>Ga0210040_10001252_pt1 | contig 39140 bp, 67 predicted proteins | sample CryGeyCG12114_NA_FD_185462 | JGI IMG/M metagenome (GOLD analysis project Ga0210040, IMG submission 185462) | Groundwater microbial communities from aquifer - Crystal Geyser CG19_WC_8/21/14_NA (SPAdes) (version 2) | ecosystem: Environmental > Aquatic > Deep subsurface > Groundwater | place: USA... | reverse complement strand
CGCGTTGGGAGAGGGCGGCGAGCGCCTCGGGCAGGGACAGCCCGGCGCGCACGGCGGACGCGAGGTGGTCGACGGCCTCCGGCCAGAGCTCGCGGGTGGAGGTGCGTCGTCGGCGCGCCCGGGCGCGCACCGCGGCCAGCGGCGCCCATCCCGCGAGGACGGCGAAGCAGACCGCGATGGAGGGCGACCGCGAGAGCGCCACGACGCCGAGACCGACGACTCCGGCCACGCCGGCGCTGAGCAGCAGGAGCCCGCGCGGGGACAGTCCCGACACCCCGGACTGCACCAGCGCATCGGCCACCGAGGCCCGCCAGCGACCTGCGGGCTGCGAGCCGACCCGCTCGGCCCGGGGCCAGCAGGCCCACCAGCAGCACGCCGCCCCCAGCCCCAGGAGCAGGCCCACCACCGCGCCCACGCTCAGCGCCTCCCCGCGCCGAGGAGGGCGGCCAGGTCCAGGCCGGCCCGGGCGAAGCGCTCCTCGTGGGGCGGGTAACCGTCGGCGCGCACCAGGTGCCCGCCGACCGTGGTGAACAGGTCCGCCGTCTCGACGACGTCTCCCTCCACCCGGCCCGGCACGGCCACCACCTCGCGCACCCGCCGGGTGCCGTCGGCCTGCAGCGCCACGTGCACCACCAGGTCGACCGAGGTGGCCACGGTCGGGACCACGAAGGCCGCGCTCACGTTGGGCCCGGCCAACAGCGGCAGCGTGCAGAGCTTGGTGATCGCCTCGCGGGCGCTGTTGGCGTGCACGCTAACCATGCCCGGCAGCCCTGAGTTGAGGGCGATGAGCAGGTCGAGGCTCTCCTCCTGGCGCACCTCGCCCACCACGAGGCGGTCCGGCCGCATCCGCAGGGCCTCCTTCACGAGCCGGCGCAGCGGCACCTCGCCCGTGCCCTCCAGGCTGGGCTGGCGGCACTGCAGCGCCACGACGTCGCGCAGGGGCAGCCGCAGCTCGAAGACCTCCTCGCAGGTGATCACGCGCTCGCGCGGCGGGACCGACGCGGCGAGGCAGTTCAGCAGCGTCGTCTTGCCGGCCTGCGTGCCGCCGGAGACGACGATGTTGAGGCCCGCGGCGACCGCGCCGTCGAGGAGGGCGGCGCAGCCGGGCGTCAGCGACCCGAGGGTCACGAGGTCCTCGAGGCGGCTGGCGCGGGCCACGAACTTGCGGATGTTCAGCGCCCAGTGCCGCCGGGTGATGTCGGGGATGACCACGTGCAGCCGGCTGCCGTCGGCCAGCGTCGCGTCGACGACGGTCACATCCCGAGGGGACGCCGCCGGACCATGCATGCCAGAATCGAACACGTGATCGAAGCCGGGGTGTACGTCCGGATCAGCGACGACCGCGACGGCACCGAAGCCGGCGTCCGCCGCCAGGAAGCGGACTGCCGCCACCTCGCCACCTCGCAGGGGTGGACCGTCACCCAGGTGTACCGCGAGAACGACACCAGCGCCTTCCGCCGCAGGAAAGTCGCCCTCCCTGACGGGACGACCGCGCTCCGCGTGGTGCGCCCAGAGTTCCGGCGGATGCTCGCCGACCTCACCGCGAGGCGGATCGCCGCGGTCGTCGGCTACGACCTGGACCGCGTCGCGCGTGACCCCCGCGACCTCGAGGACCTCATCGACGCCGCCGAGGCCACCGGCCGCCCCGTCCGCTCGGTCACCGGCAACCTCGACCTCTCCCACACCGGCGGGATCACCATGGCCCGCATCGCCGTCGCCATGGCCAACCAGTCCAGCCGCGACACGTCCCGGCGCGTGCGCAGGGCCAAGGAGGCCGGCGCCGCCGAAGGCCGCTGGGGCGGCGGGGGGAAGCGCGCGTTCGGCTGGACCGCCGACCGGGGCACGCTCGTCGAGTCCGAGGCCGCGGTGCTGCGCGAGGCCGCCGAGCAGCTGCTGGCCGGCACGAGCCTGCGCGAGGTCCTGATGGACCTGGAGGACCGCCAGGTGCCCACGGTGACCGGGGCCGGCTGGTCCCACGCTGCACTGCGCCGGATGCTGGTGCGCCCCGGCATCGCGGGCCTGCTCGAGCACCGCGGCGCCGTCGTCGCCCAGGCGCCGTGGCCGGCGGTCCTCGACGAGACGACGTGGCGCGCACTGGTTGCCGAGCTGGAGTCCCGGCCCCGCAACGACACCTCCTTGCGCTGGTGGCTCGGCGCCCTGGCGCACTGCGCACGCTGCGGCGGGCGGATGCGCGGCAACGGCGGGTCCTACGTGTGCGAGTCGCGCCGCGGCGGCTGCGGGCGCATGTGGGTCTCAGCCGCGGCTGCCGAGGACACCGTCGGCCGCGCTGTCGTGCGCCGCCTCATCTACGCCCCTCCCCCGACGGTCCCCCGCCCCAGCCCGGCACCTGACGACTCCCAACTCACCGAGCTCGCCGCGATGTGGGGCCGGCAGGAGATCAACCTCGCGGAGTACCGGGCGGCCCGGGAGGCGGTGATGGACCGCCTCCGCTCTCTCTCCCCGCCTGCCCCGGTGCACCTGCCAGCATGGGCTCGCGCGGACGATGTGCTGGTGCGCTGGCCGTCATGGACGACCCTGCAGCGTCAGCAGCTGGCCACGTCCTTGCTCGAGGCGGTCGTGGTACACCCTAGCCCGGATCGCAGGTTCCGCCCCGAGCGCCTGGAGCTGCGCTGGCGGTGAGCCTCACTCCTGGAAGAGGGCGGGATCCTCGGACAGATCTAGAAGCCGGTAGGCCGGACGGCCGGTGCTGCCGTTGGGGCGCACGACCTGCCGACTCTCCAGGGACGCGAGGACGCGGCGGTTGACCAGGGCGAGCACTCCGCGCAGCTGCCCTTCTTCCAAGGAGACGGCCAGCTCCCGCTTGTCGTCGAGAATCAGGTACAGGACACGGCGGCTGTTGCGCAGGCCGTCGACCTTGGCCACGTGCTGCTCGCGCTCGACGCGGACGGTCTTCTCGCTGAGCGTCTCGTGCAGCGCCACGGCGCGCTCCCGGGTCAGCAGCGAGTCCACCGGCGGAACGCCGTCGATGGACAGGCGCAGCCCCAGACCCTGAAGGCTGGACGATGCCGCGGCCGCGACCTCGTCGACGGCCTTGCGCACCGGCTGGGCCGCGCCCAGGATCCCGTCGACCGCCGCGTCGTCGTCCTCGTTCTGCGGCAGGTACTCCAGCAGCTCGCGCACCGCGCGCTGCGCCGCTCGCTCACCGCTGCCGATCGGCAGGTCCGCGGGCGGGGCTGAGGGCACCCGGAACCACACCACGTTGCCGTTCTGCGCCTCTTGGATCAGCAAGGCGCGCTGCCGGTCTCCCCGACTGACCCGGTCGATCGCCTTGGTCGGGTCCAGCTGGTGGCGAGCCAGGATCGCTGCTGCCTGCTGCACCGCCTTGGCGACCGACCCGGCCGCGTAGGCATCGACTCTATCCATGCCGCGCAGCTCCACCCGCAGCGTCGCATCGAACGGCTGCCCGAACGGCTCACCCGTGATGTCTGCGAAGACCATGGAGATCGCGCCGCGCTCGTACTCGTCAGCGAACGTCGGGCCCTGCGCCCGGCTCAATGCGTCATCCCGGGCGGTGCGCAGGTCAGCCCACGGGTCCTCGCTCACAGGCTCACCTCCAGGTACCCCTGCATCATGCTCGGGTCGCCCGGGATTCGGGAGAGGGCGCGCGCATAGAAGTCGATCATCCTCGGCGTAGCGAGGTATGCGTCGACGAGTCCCCCCATCGGGCGTATCACCGGAGCCACGGACGCGACCGGATGCGACACCGCGATGCCCCGCAGGGTCAGCCTCTCCAGTGCGCCGGGGGCCAGCGCGACTCGCTCGATGTGCGCGTCGTCCTGGCACCAGTACACGACCAGCGGCTGGCGAGGCGCGTCAAGAGCGTGGCTGCAGAAGCCTCCCCCGATCCACGCGGTGCCGTGGCCTGCTAGGTCCACCAGCAGCCCGAGGTGGATCTGCAGGGCATCGAAGGCGATGCCGCGGTCCCATGGCTGTGGCGACTGGTCGACGAACCGCTCGCGGATATCGTCCAGCGTCGCCGCATGCGGTCCAGCCGGCAGGTACCCGGCCGGCGTCATCGGCGCCAACGTCATCGCCGGGGCTCGTCCTCGGACTCGTCGGCGAACGCGAGGCGCGCCGATGCCTCCACCTGATCAGCGACGGACGGCGCGGACTCCCCGGCCGAGGGCTGTGTTGGCGCAACGTGCCCCGCGAGGTCAGTCAGCGGCTCGCGGTCCTGCACGTGAGCGCGGTGCAGCAGTGTGATGTCTGGTCGGCTCCGCTCGAGCCGCCGACTGATCTCCGCGACCAACTCGTCGTTGTCGAGCAAGCCGACCTCGGCACGCGTGATGCGCACCCGGGCCTCCTCCTCGGTGAGGAAGCCTGCTTCGACGAAGGCCTCGAGCACCGGGTGGCCGTAGTGCCTGGCGAGTCGGGCCGCCTGTGCGGGGTCAACGCCGCCGCCATCCGCCCATCGCCCCACCGTCGAGGCCTGCACACCCGCGGCCTTGGCGATGGCCACGTTCGTGGCGCCTCCGCTGATGCGGCGGACGTAGTCAATCCAGGTCACGCGCGCAGCGTAGTTGCGTCGGCGCAAGCCCGAGACGCTTCCAGTGCCGTTGCGGCCACGCAATGCGCCAGGTGGGCGACGGGTCACCAACCAGCAGAGACGCAAGCGCGCAGGTCAAACGCCTTGCAGATGCCCACCACGCGACACGCCGAGCAACCTGACCCAAGCCGGTTGCGTGAACGCTACGCAATAGCCTAGTGTTCACGCATAGCCGCAAGACAGCAGGTCAGCGGCACAACCAGCAGAGAGGAGGAGGACCGGTGATGGGCTCGACCCTCAGCCTCCGCAAGGACAAGCTCGCCGCCTACCGGCGCCTGGCCGGCATCACGACCGACCAAGAGCTGGCCCGCCGCATCGGCATGGATCCCTCGTCCGTCAGCCGGATCCTCAAGGGCAACCAGGCCCCCGGCGCCCGCTTCATCGCGGGCCTCGTCGCCATCTTCGGCGCCGACCTCTTCCCCGACCTGTTCGAGGTCGTGGAAGAGGAGCCGGTCGGAGTGTCGGCGTGAGCGCCGCCGCGGAAGCGCGTCTGCCCGAGGGGTGGCCGTTCGCCCCCGACCCGGCGCGTGACGCCTGGGCCCTAGCCCAGGCGCAGGCCGCTCCCCCGCTCACGCCGGAGCAGGTCCGCCGCATCGCCCCACTGATCCGCAGCACTGCCAGCACTGCCCGCACCGCGTCCTGAACCAAGACCAGCCGCCGCGCCCCAGCAGGCAAGCAAGCGCGCGACGGCCGACCGAAAGGCACGATCCCATGAGCACGAGGACCGGCACCATCCCCACCCAGCGCGCCCGCTACGGCGTGGCGATGTCCGAGGCGCAGATCCGCGACCTCGACACCAAGCGCGACCAGCGCGGCCGCCCCTCGGGCCGCTACCGCAAGCCCCGCGCCCTGATCTTCCTCGACTCCAGCGTCCTCGACCTGGCCCGCCGCGAGGCCGGTGCCCGATGAGCGCCCAGACCAGCAGCATCCAGCCGCGCACCTTCGCCCAGCCGGTCGCCTTCTACAACGTCGCCAGCACCGCGGCTCGCTGCGTGTGCGAGTCCGCGATCCGGCTCCACTCGGACGAGGACTGGAAGCACTACGACGGCGACACCTGGTGCGCACCGGTCCGGGACGGACAGCGATGAGCGCCACCGAGCAGGCCCAGCTCCTGCTGAACGTCGCCCGCACCATCGAGGGCTTCCTCGACGTCGAGCGCATCGTGAGCCTCACCGTCCGCGACTCCTACCTCCACGAGAACGCCGAGCGACTGCCGACCGTCCAGGTGCACGTGGGCAGCGCCCGCGACACCGACGAGATCGCCGCCGAGTGGAACCTGCCCGAGGCGCTCGAGCACGAGCAGCTCTACACCCGCGAGGGCATCGCCTACACCGGCGTCGAGCGCCACTTCCTGTCCGTCTACAGCGGGCGCCCCGCCGAGACCGAGCCCGAGCCGCTCGAGTGCCAGGAGCACCTGACCGTCACGCACGACGTCGACGTCTCGTGCTTCGAGGCCCTCGCCGAGGCCGACCGGTGAGCGGCCAGGAGTGCACGACCTGCCAGGGCGACGGGGTCATCGACCACGGCGACCGGTACGTGCCCGGCGTGGGCCTCCAGGTGCACGTCACCACGTGCGAGGACTGCGACGGCTCCGGCCACACGGCGGTGGCGTCGTGAGCGCCCCGGCGCAGGTGCGCCCGCTCACCCCGACCGGCGTGCTCGTCACCGCGGCCGAGCCGGGCAGCGAGGAGTGGTTCGCAGCCCGCCGCGGCGGGATCACCGGCACGGACCTGCCGAAGATCCTCGGCGACTCCGGCTACGGCAACGCCCTGTCGGTGTGGCTGGACAAGCGCGGCGAGGCGCCCGAGGACACCCTCGGCGAGGCCGGCCAGTGGGGTCACCTCCTGGAGGACGTCGTCGCCCGGGAGTGGGCGCGGCGCTCCGGCGCGCAGGTCACCCCGGTTGGGGTGCTCGCGCACGCCGACCAGCCGTGGATGTGCGCGTCCCTCGACCGGCTCGTCACCCCCGGCACCTGCCCGGACGGTGACGGCTCGTGCGGCCTGGAGGTCAAGACCCGCTCGGCGTTCGTCGCCGGCCGCTGGAGCGAGGACGTCCCCGACGACGTCCTCGCCCAGGTCGCGTGGGGCCTGGCGGTCACCGGCCTGCACCACATGCACGTCGCGGTCCTCCTCGGCGGGCAGCGCCTGGAGTCCTTCCGGGTCGACCGGGACGCCGCCCTCGAGCGGTACTTGGTCGAGGCCGGCGAGCGGGTGTGGACCCACGTCGAGGCCGGGATCCCCCCGGTCGTCGACCCGGACGCCGACGGGGTGCTCCTGGGCCTGCTGAACCAGCTGCACGCCGACCGCGCTGGCCAGGTCGACCTCGACCCGGGCGACGCCGGCCGCTGGCTCGTCCAGTACCAGCAGGGCGCCGAGCTCGCCCGTGACGGCGAGGCCTTGAAGGCCCAGGCCAAGACCGCGCTCGTGCAGCTGCTCGGCGACGGGGAGGCCGGCCTCCTCGACGGCGTGCCCGCCTTCACCTACCGCCGCCCCGCCGCGGGCGTCTCCCTCCCGGCCGCGCAGGTCAAGCGCCTCGCCAAGGAGGACCCCGACACCTACGCCGCCCTGCGCGAGGCCGGCTACCTGACCACCACGAACCCCGGCCCGCGCTTCGCGCTGGCCGCCACGAGAGAGGCCTGACCATGGCCCAGCCCACCCAGTCCCTGCGCGCCCGCGCCACCACCGGCGACGTCGCCCAGCGCCCCGAGCAGCCGAGCATCGGCGCGCTCATCCAGCAGCTCCGCCCCGAGATGCAGCGGGCCCTGCCCAAGCACATGGACGCCGACCGGATGGCCCGCCTGGCCCTGACGGTCCTGCGCAAGACCCCCGCCCTGAGCCGGTGCAGCCCCGAGTCGTTCATGGGCGCCCTTCTCACCGCCGCGCAGCTGGGCCTGGAGCTCGGCGCCACCAACGAGGCCTACCTGGTGCCGTACGGCAGGGAGGCGCAGTTCATCGTCGGTTACCAGGGCCTGGTCAAGCTTTTCTACCAGCACCCCCTCGCCAAGCACGTGGACTCCCAGGCGGTGTTCGAGCACGACACCTTCGACTACGAGTACGGCCTGACCCCCTCCCTGCGGCACAAGCCGGCGATCGGGGACCGCGGGAACGTCGTCGCCTACTACGCGGTCGGCACCCTCACCTCGGGTGCGTCGGCGTTCGTGGTCCTGTCCCCGCAGGAGGTCGCGGCGCTGCGCCAGGGGAAGGTCGGCCCGTCGGGGAACATCGCGGACCCGCAGCGGTGGATGGAGCGCAAGACCGTGCTGCGGCAGCTGTTCAAGATGCTGCCGAAGTCCACGGAGCTGTCCCGGGCGCTGGTTGCCGACGAGGGCGTGCGCACCAACCTCGACGAGCACGCCCTCGACGAGGCGCCCCGCTACCCCGCGGCCGTGCCCGCAGCGCAGGCGCCCGCACAGGTCGAGCAGGCACCCGTCGGCGTCGACCCGGCCACGGGCGAGCTCGAGGAGCCGCGGGACCTGGCCGAGCCGGACCTCCCCGGTGAGCCGGTGAACTTCTGATGGGGGCCGCCACGGATTTCGGCCACAGCGACTGGGCGACGGAGCAGCGCACGCAGAAGGCCGTCCGCCTGGAAGCCCACCTGCACGGCCTCGAGTACACGGCGGCAGCCGTGGAGCGGCTCACCGCTGCCGACCGGCGCGCGTTCGAGCGGGCCGCCGGGGTGCGCCGCTCCAGCGACGAGACGTGGGCGCTGGTCGTCCGCCTGATGCGTTCGGCCGAGGGGGGCCGGTCGTGAACCGCCGTCAGCAGCTCGCGCTGGCCGCACCACTCAACCGAGCGTCTGACGACCTCTCGGGTCTGCGCGAGCAGCGCCAGCACGCCACCGGCGTGCACCTGGTGACGATCCTGGCGGTGGACCGTTGAAGCCGCATCAACGCCGGGCGGCCCGTGTGGCACGTCTCGGTCAGCGTCTGGTCCAGGCGCTCCCAGCAGCTCGACAGCCCCGACCTCGCCGAGCGGGCAGCCGTCCGTGCCCTCCGGGGCGTCGGCGGTCTCTCGGAGTGGTGGTGGTGGAACCCGCAGGCCCGCGTCGGGCACCTGCGAGTGCCAGTGACCGATGCGGAGTTCGCCGCGATCCCGCCAGGGATGGCCGTGGACGACGCCGGGGAGACCGGCCCGCAGCGCCCACGGAGCACCCGGTGAGTCGCCTGGCGGGGAACCCCCGCCGTAGCGGTCCGGCCACGCGGGTGCGCGCCCATACCGAGAGACGTGCACCCGCCCGCCGGCCCCGCTCGGATCCCACTCCTCCGCAGCCACTGGAGCAGTCCATGACCACCACCGACCCACGCCCGGCCGCGGGCACGCGGCGTGAGCCCACCGTCGCCCGACCCGGGTACGTCTCCGGGTGGCACACCGGCGGTGACGACGCCCGCTGCCGCGGCAGCTACGGCGCCACCGTCTGCGTGCACCCCTGGCACGACCAGCCCGAGGCGCCGACCACCGAGCAGGTCCTCGACGCCCTGTGTGCCGCCAGCGGCTCCTGGCACGTCGGCGAGCGAGGCCAGGGCGCCCTGCCGACCGGCTGGCAACTCACAGGCTGGCGCCGTCAGAACAAGGCACTCGTCGTCACCCTCGCGCACACCAGCGGAGACCGGCGCGAGCACACCCTGTGCCAGACCAGCAGCGGGTGGACCTCGTGAGCGTCGCGGCTGAGCCCGTCAAGGCTCCCCGCTCGGTGACTACCGCCATCTGCCCGTGCTGCGGGTCGGGCAACCGCAGTGTCGGACTGCTGCGCGCCGGTGAGCACCTGGTGTGGCGCGTGCACTACTACACGACCTGGTCCGGCGCTTCGATGCCGTGTCGCGCCAGCGCCGTGGCCGTGTGCAGCCCACTGGCGAAGCCGCTTGGGCAGCGTGAGTACGCCAAGGAGCGCCGCGAGGCCGTCTGCACGCACGAGCCTGCGGCGGCCGCTGAGGTGCTTCCGGGATGAGCTGGCGCGCGACGGTCTGGGCGATCGAGGAGCCCCGGTCGGGCAAGCTCTCGAACACCGCCCTGCGGGTGCTCCTCGCACTGGCCGACCACGCCCACGACGACGGCAGCGCCGCGTGGGAGTCCGCCTCCAAGCTCGCGAAACGCCTCGGGGTCTCCGAGCGGTCCGTGGAGCGTGCCATCTCCACCCTGCGCAGCGACGGCCTCATCGTCCACGGCGACCAGGACCTGGTGGCCGGCCAGCGGGCCAACCGGCGCCCCGTCGTGTGGGACCTCGACATGCCTGGGCGTGCTCCCGCCAGGGCCGACAACCCTGACGGCCCGCAGGAGAAAGCCCCTGGTCGTAGGGCCGACAAGGTTGACGGCCCGCGTCGGTTAGGGCCGACAGGATCGGGAGTTAGGGCCGACAGCCAGGGCGGTTTAGGTCCGACACCTGGTGTCGGACAGAACATCAATGAACACCAGGAACATCAGCGCGCGGCTCCCGCCGACGCGCACGGCGATCTCTCCGCTGTTGACGACCCCGCAGGCGATGTCCTCGCCTACTGCCGGCGCTGCGGACACCAGCACGCCCCCGGCTCCTCTTGCCGCACCGCGACGCTCCCGGCCCCCACCGGCTGGCGACTCAGGAGCGTCCAGTGACCGCCCTCACCTACGCCACGCCCCTGCGGGCCTGCCGCGGCGGCTGCGGCGTGTGGACCGTCCAGCCCGGCGCCTGGTGCCTCACCTGCCCCCTGCCCGACCTCGCCCACTTCGACCAGGAGCCCACCGCATGAGCGCCGTGATCCGCATCCAGTGCGACGGCCACGACGGGGAGTGCTCCAGGGGCGGCGTCGTCCCGGTGCCCGTCACCAACCCGGCGGGGGTGACCTACGCGGACGTCCTGGAGGCGGCCCGCACGCATGCCGTCACCCGCTGGCACTGGGCGCGCATCGGCGACGACGACCTGTGCCGCGACCACCGGCTCCTGCCCGTCGCCTCCCGCCGGCAGCTCACCGCCGTCGGGGTGGCCCTCTCGGCCCGGTGCGACGACGGGGACCACGTCGCCTGCCACGACCCCGCCTGCGGCTGCAGCTGCCACCCCAAGAGGGCGCAGTGATGGACGTCGATGGACTGACTGGTCAGCCCCCAACCCCCCTTCCCACGCGAGGAGACCCCATGGACACGACCACCCCCACGACCACCTCACTGCCCGATGCCCGCGCCCTGCTGGCCGAGGTCCGCGCCAGGACGGACGCCGCGACCCCCGGGCCGTGGATCGCCGAGACGGCGCAGGACTGCGACGAGGACGGCTGGCTGAACAGCGAGTCGTTCACGGGGGTCGTCCTCGCTTCCCCGCCTCCGGGTGCCGACTACGACCCCGAGTCGGTCAGCTACGGCGCCCTCGGCCCGGACGCCGCGTTCGTCGCCCATGCCCGCACGGACGTCCCCTGGCTGCTCGCCGAGGTCGCGCGCCGTGACGCCGCCCTGGAGGCGGTGCTGGCGGTGTGCGACGAGCCGCGTCCGTGGGACGAGAATGAGGCGGACCACGCCGAGGCCCGCTCGGCACGCGCGTACAACAGCGCGCTGGCCAAGACGCGCGCCGCTGTCACCGCCGCCCTGGCCGCCGAGGCACAGCGATGAGCCTCGGGAACGCCGTCATCGCGGTGCAGGGCATCCTCGGGTGGCGCAACCACCGCGACGAGGCGTCCAGCGTCCAGGTCGAGGCCTACGACAGCGACGGCAGGTGGGGCAACCCCGCGCCAGGACGACACCAGGGCACCGGCCGGGCGATCGTCGACGCCCTGGCTGCGAACGGCGGCACCGAGGGCGACCGACTCATCCTCTTGGCCCTGCCGCGCATGACGCCGGACGCCGTCGTGGACGGGCTCATGCGCGACCTTCCCGCGCTCGTGCTGGAGCGCATCGCCGAGGCACAGCGATGAGCGGGGAGGAGGTGGTGGTGGTTGCCGCTCGACCGCAACTCACGAGTGGCCCTGGTTTGCGGTGCGTCACCCAGGACCCGCTGGAGCCCGCCGCCCCGCAGTACCGGGCTGTCTGCACCGAGACGGCGGATCGGATCGCGAACAGCGCCTACTGCCCGCCCGAGCTGTGCGGCGGGCACCCGGTGTGCAACCCCTGCTACGCACTGGCCAAGCGCGAAGGGCTGCTGCGGTGACCGCCGTCGACCCGCTGGTGGTGCTGGCCGACCCCGCCATGGTGGACGCCGCCACCGAGGCCGTACGCGAGGAATTGGGCGGCGCCAGCCTCAACACCTACGCCATGCGCCGCGTCGCCCGCGCTGTCCTCGCCGTGGTGGCCGCCCGGCTCCCCGCGACGGCCGCGCCGGAGCACGACCTCCGCGACGCTCGCTGCACCGCCCGCAACCCCGTGGGGCACGTCCCCGAGTACGTCGCGCCGGTCGCCTCGGCGTGGTGCCCGGTCTGCCGCCCCGTCATCGGGGCGACCACCCCCGAGTCGGTCGCGCCGGACGGGGACGACGAGGCCGAGGACCCGGTCTCCACCGCGCTGGCCGAGCACCGCTTCGGCATCCACGGCACCGACTGTGACGCGCCCGGGTGCGACTGGGCGCCGAACCGCAACACCAGCGACTGGCACCGCCAGCACGTCCAGCACCAGGCCGCCGTCCTGGCCGCGCTGGGCCGCCGTGGCGACCCCGACGTTGCCCGAGCTGGTGGGCTGGGCGAGGTTGCCCGCCGTGCCGCCGGGGTGAGCGCCGACAGCCCGCTGCCGTGGGACGAGGTCGCCGCTGCGGTGCTCGCGGACGCGGGGCAGGACGCGCCTGACGTGTGGGACGGCACCGTGCCGCCCGGCGGGAACGTGTGCAGTGCGTGCGGGATGCCGGTGGAGTCCGAGCCCTGCCGCCAGCACCAGCCCCATGCGTGGGACCGCTGCGTCAACGGCGACCCCGACGCCGCTTCCTGCCCGACGTGCGTGCGCGAGGGCGGCCCGTACCGCTGCTGCCCACACTGCGCCGACGACCCCGTCGCGCACGAGGACGGGCAGCGCAACCACCACGACCTGCCGTGCTCGACGTGCATCGTCCACGGCGACCCCGACGCCGCCCCGGTGGACGCCGAGGCGATCCGGGAGGCCGTCACCGCGTGGGACTGGGCCGAGCTGCTGGCCGAGGGTGGCCCGGACGCCGTGCAGGAGACGGCCGAGCAGGTGCTCACCGAACTGGCTGGCCGCCTGCCTCGCCCCGACGCCGCCCACCGCGCACGCCGGGAGGCGCTAGAGGAGGCCGCGCGGCTGGTGCAGGGCGACAGCGACCTGCCGCTGCTCGCCATGATCGCGGACGGCATCCGCCGCCTGGCCGCTGCCCCGCCTGCCGTGGCCGCGTGCACGTCGTTGGGCTGCCCGAACCCAGGAACCGTGCCGGGCGTCTATGGCGACGAGGAGGAGAGGACGAGCGTCACCTTCTGCGCGTCCTGCGCCGCCGGCCTGACCCGGGCCACGGAGTTCACGCCGGACGAGCCTGCCGTAGCCGCCCAGGGGCAGGGCTCGTGAGCGCGCTGGCGGAGACGACCGCCGTGATGGTGCGGGGCTTCGGCTACGACGTCGTCCATGGCGCCACCGTGCCTGCGACCGCGTTCCTGGACTGCGCCTGGCCGACGCCGAAGTACCCGTTCACCGGGGTGGCGACGCCGATCGTGGCCCGCTGTGGACGCCAGGTGCGGTCTGTGCGGGACGTCGTCGTGGTCATGCAACCCGGCACGACCGCCACCTGCCGGGACTGCGTGCGCTGGATGGCCTCCGACGCGCAGGCCAAGCCGTGACCGCGCAGCTGCGGGTGCCGTGCACGGACCCGGCGTGCGCCCGGTCCCTCGCGCAGGTGTTCGCGGAGGACGGGGTGCCCGTGACCGCGGTCGCCGGGAGTCGCGTCGTCGTCACCGCACCCGCCGACGCCGCACCCCGCCTCGCCGCCAGGGCCGTGGACGCCGGCTGCTGCACCCCCTTCGACGCGGGCCGCTGGGTTCGCGCCATCACCGACACCAGGAGAAGCGCATGAACTCCATCCGGGTCCTCGTCCCCAACGACACCTGGCTGTCGATGGGAGGCGGCGACGAGACGAACCTCCTGCGCCGCTTGGGTCTGCCCGACGTGCCGGGTGTCGAGGTTGGACCGTCGACCTTCCAGCTGTACGCCGAGGGCGCCTTCGTGAGCCAGGAACTACGCCACCCCGGGTTTCCCGACGTCGGCGAGGGCATGGTCACGATCGCCGGCCTGGAGCGGGCGCGAGAGCTGCTGGAGGCGCTCCTGTGACCGCCGACGAGCAGGGCGCGCCTGCGGGACGTGCCCCTGGGCGAGCGTGCGGGCCTCGGCCTGTCCACGAGCACCCGGTCAGGTCTTGGGGCGCTCCTGGGGGCCCTGGAGCGCTCTACGACGGCACCAGCGCCCCGGGTCGGCATCACCCTGCCCGCCCCGGCCACCGTCGAGGCCGACCCCGCGCAGGTCATCGAGGCCGACTGGCTCCTCGAGCCGACCAGCCGCGTCCTGCACTTCGCGACGCTCGACCCGGGCGACGCAGCCGAGCTGGTGCGCAACCGGTGGCTCGACACCGCCGGCCTCGGCCCGGTGCTGCTGGCCTGCGGACGCCAGGCGCACGCCGTCGCCTGGCCCGACCCCGTCTCCGTCCGCCAGGTCCCCCGCTGCAACGGCTGCGCCGACACCCTCGGCTACCCCCGCGGCAGCGGCGCGCCCATCGAGGACGAGGCGTGCCTGCAGCGCCTCACCGAGCGGCTGGGGGTGGGGCGGTGAGCGAGTACGAGAGGGCGCGTGTGCGCGCCATCGCCGCCGGGCAGGAGGCTTGGGGGGCCTGGGGGTCGGCCACCGAGCACCAGCGGCACATGTGGCGGATCACGGGCCGTGGTGGCCGGTGCCGGTGCGACTGTGGCTGCGGAGGACGCGCGACCCACTCCGGCGGCGCGAACGGCTTGGCGCTCATGGGTGGCTGCGAACTGAGCGTCCGCCGTTGGGTTCGCGATGGCTACCAGCCCGAGGCCACCTCGTGACCGCGCAGCGCGCGGAGCAGCGCACCGTCTCCCGCGAGGACGCCGGCGCCACCCTCGTCGCCGCGTACATCGACGGGGACCTGGAGGTCGCGACGCTGCGCGACGCCCTGTGGCACCAGACGTGGCCTTGGCGCCCACCCACCGGCCCGATCACCGCGGACGCCGTCGAGGACTACCGCTGCGCCCTCGACGTGCAGCTGCTCCTCGCACTCGACGTCCTCGACGAGGCCCTCGCCGACCGGGCCCGCGCCGAACTCGGCTGCCGCCTCTGCGGGCCCCTCGCGCTGTGCGTGAACTGCGCCGGCCACCGCGACGACGCCGTGGCCGCCATCGGCGCGATCAGCGCCCAGATCGTCCGCGACGTCCCCAAGCGGGCCGCCGCCGTTCTGACGGAGGTGGGCGGATGAGCGTCAAGATCGAGCGACTGGCCGAGGTCTGCCACGACGCCTACGAGCTCGCCGCCGCAGGGTCCGGCTGGGTGACACAGTTGGAGAGCCGGAAGCCGTGGGCCGAGGTGCCCGAGGAGAACCGGCAGGCCACCCGAGCGGGCGTGCAGGCGGTGCTGGATGACCTCGTTGCCCGCCTGCAGCCCTTGGCCACCGACCCATGCGTGGCGCGCACGATCGCCTGGCTACGCACGGGCGTCGGAGATGCCCAGTGAGCGGCCCCCTGGAGGCGTTCATGCGGGCCTTCGACCTCGACGGCCTGGAGATGCTCGCGCTCGTCGCCTACACGGTCGCCGGGATGGTCGCCGTCGGCGTGGTCCGCGGCGCCAGGGGCACCCGGGGAGGCCGCAGGTGACCCCCGAGGAGATCGCCAAGCGGGCCGCCCCGCACCGCTACCCCGGTGGGCCGTACGCCGACCGCGCGAAGCGCCGCGAGTGGGAGGCGTTCGTCGTCGACGTGCGCGCCGCCCTGGAGATCCAGCGCGCCGACCACGAGCGGCGCGCCCTGGCCACCGACGCGGGGAGCCTCGCCGTGGACGTGCTCCTCGCCGCCCTCGACGAGGTCGGTGAGCACGAGGCCGCCCGCATCGCCCGGGCGATGGCTGTGCGCCTCGACGGGCCACCGACCGCGCAGATGCCGGCCATCCGGGTCCAGCCGGCCGAGCCGCCGGCGGCGACCGGCACCGACACCGGCCCCATCGCCACCGTCCACCCCCTCACCCGGCGAGACCGACGACAGCAGGAGAAGCCCCGATGAGCGCCCAGCCGCAGGACCAGTCCTCCACTCCGGTCGCCTGGAGCCGCTACGAGCGCCCCACCGAGCCCGAGCGGTCCGGGGACCTCCCGCCGTGGCCGGCGGCCGAGCGGCGCGTCGTCCCGCTCACCTACGACGCCGTCGTGGCCGCCACCCGCGAGGACGACGCCGCCACCATCGAGGCGTGGGTCGCCGCCCAGGACGGCATGACCGACGGGCAGCGCCTCCTCGCCCTGTCGTTGGCCGACATGGTCAGGGGGGCGGCCTGATGGGCGACGCGCTCAAGCGGACCATCACCACGCGCCGCCACGAGTACGTCCTGAGCAGCCCGACGCCCTTCGCCGAGGTCGGCAAGGCCATGACCTGGGCCCACCGCGACCTCGTCGAGGCCAAGGGTGAGGCCGCAGGCGAGTGGGACGACGCCGTGATGGTCGAGGCCCGCGACGACCAGGTAGTCGTCTGGTGGAGCGAGGAAGCGCCCTCATGACCGCCGCCACGGACCGCCTGCGCCGCCAGGCCGCGAAGACCCGCGCCCTGCACCCCGACGCCGCCCCCGAGACCCCCGTCGTCGCCCGCCTCGGGGACCTCGAGGAAGTCCTCGAGGTCGCCGAGCGCGCCGAAGCCGTCGCCGCCCACCCCGCCGCCACCGAGCCCCGCCACCTGCACGTTGTCACCCAGGAGGACCACCAGTGACCACGCCCGCGCCCCTGCACGTCTCCCTCACCTCCATCGCCACCCACTGGCACCGCCTCCTCGAGCCCCTCACCTCCAGCGGCGGCGGGGGAGTCGTCTCCGGCTCCAAGGACGTGGCCCTACCGGGCGGGACGGGGCGCATCAGCCTCGCCAAGGCCATCGCCCACCAGCTCGCCTACTGGGGCTACGCCGTCAAGGACCAGCACGCCTGCGCCCGAGCCCCCATCGACGCCCACGACGTGCCGGCCGTGGCCCGCTGGCTGATCGAGCACACGCCGTGGATCGAGGCTCAGAACGACGGCCCGGAGGCGGTGGCCACCATCGACGAGCTCTCTCGCGCCCTGGAGCGGACCGTGGAGCCCTCCAAGATCCGTCGCACGCCCGTCGGGCCGTGCCCGCAGGACGGCTGCGAGGGGACGGTGCGCGCGCGCCTGGGCGCCGACGGCGACGGCACTGACGCTGGCCGCGACCTGACCTGCGACGCCGACGCCACCCACGCCTGGGACGAGTCCAGGTGGCGCGACCTCGGCCGCCTCCTTGGCGATGAGGCGCCGGCCCGAATGCGCCCGGAGGCGCTGGCCGCATGGATGAGCGAGCGGTTCCGGCGCCCGATCAACGCCGCCATGATCCGCAAGTGGGCGCACCGGCACGCCTTCTTCCCCTCCCCCGCCGACGACGGCACCTACGACCGGGTCGCCGTCGCGGAGTGGTACATCGAGCGCGCCGCCACGCAGGCCGCGTGAGAGTTGGTCGCACTGCGTGACAACGATCACCCGTATGGCCTACTGTTCCGCCCGGGACGTTCACCATGCCCACTGGTCAGTCCGGTCAGCGACGACGTTCCCGCTGGTCAGCCAGGGGGTGACTCCCCGTGGCGCACCACGTCACCCAGGATGACCGTGACCGGGTCGCCGCCCTCCACGCCGCAGGCAAGGGCCGCAACGAGATCGCCCGTGCGCTCGACGTCTCCGCCGGCACCGTCACGAACATCGCCCGAGCGCTCGGCCTGTCCTTCGATCGGTCCGAGACCGCGGCCGCCACTGCCGCAAAGGTCGTCGACCTCAAGGCCCGCCGGGCAGCGATCCAGGCCCGGCTCATCGCCCGAGCCGAGAAGGTCCTCGACCGCCTCGAGGGCGACACGTACACGGCGCTGGTCAAGACCGCCGGCGGCGCCGAAGAGGTCCGCGAGCTGCACTTCGTGCCAGCCCGGGACGAGAAGGACCTCCAGTACGTCGTCGGCGGCTACCTGATCGCCGACGAGCGCCTCCAACGCGCCAGCGGCGACTCCGGTGAGGACGCGACCCGATCGATGCTCTCCGGGCTGTTCCAGGACGTGCAGGGCGCATGGGAGACCGCGAAGGCCCGCCGCGACGCCGAACAGGCCCAGGGACCGGAGGGTGAGGAGGCCGGCCAGTGACGGCGACGCTCACCGCGCCCGCCACCCCGGCGCCAGCCGCCCTCTCCCTCAAGCAGCTCGAGTCCGTCGCGACCTCGACGGCGCGCGTGAACCTGTGGACCGGCAGCGTCCGCTCCGGCAAGACCATCGCCTCGCTGCTGCGGTGGGCGATGTACGTGGCCATGGCGCCCCGCGGCGGCGAGCTCGTCGTCATCGGCCGCACCCGGGAGTCCATCGCCCGCAACGTCTTCGGCCCCCTCGCCGACCCGGCGCTGTTCGGGCCCATGGCCCGCCACGTCCGCTACACCCCCGGCGCCCCGACCGCGGTGATGTTCGGGCGCACCGTGCACGTCCTCGGCGCCTCTGACGCGCGCGCTGAGGCGGTTCTGCGAGGCCTCACCTGCGCCGGCGCCTACGTCGACGAGGCAACCCTGGTCGCTGAGGCGTTCTGGACGCAGCTCCTCGCCCGCCTCTCCGTGCCCGGAGCGATGCTCTTCGCGACGACGAACCCCGACGGGCCCGCGCACTGGCTGAAGCGCCAGGTCATCGACAGGGCCAGCGAGCTCGGCTACCGGATCTTCCACTTCCGCCTCGCCGACAACACCCACCTCGACCCCGCCTACGTCGCGCAGATCACCGCCGAGTACCGCGGGCTCTGGTACCGCCGGTTCATCCTCGGCGAGTGGGTGATGGCCGAGGGCGCCATCTACGACATGTGGGACGTCGCCCGCCACGTCATCCCCGCCGCGTCGGTGCCGCCCCTGCAGCGGGTCCTCTCGCTCGGGGTGGACTACGGGACGACGAACGCCACCCGCGGGATGCTGCTCGGCGTCGGCCAGCACCCCGGGCAGGCGCCGCGGCTGTACGTCACTGACGAGTGGGCACCCAGCCAGGGCACCGACGCGCAGCTCTCCGCCGGCCTGCGCACCTGGCTGTCGCAGCGCCCGATGGAGCGCCGCTACCCCGAGTGGGTCGCGGTCGACCCGGCCGCCGCGTCGTTCAAGCTGCAGCTGTTCCACGACGGCCTCACCAACGTCATGAACGCCACCAACGACGTCCTCGCCGGCATCCGCACCGTCGCGTCGCTGCTGTCCACGGACCAGCTGCAGGTCGCCGACTCGTGCGAGCACCTGGTGAAGTACCTGCCCGGCTACTCCTGGAACCCCAAGGCCACGGCCAAGGGCGAGGATGCGCCGATCAAGGTCGACGACCACGAGGTCGACGCCCTGCGCTACGCGATCCACACCACGCGGGCCCTGTGGCGGCCCCTGGTGCCCGTGCAGGCCGCCGCCGACACAGCACCCGGCGCCGAGAGGGTCGCGGCCTAGGCGTCGCGGCGCCTACTTCTCGGGCGTGGTGTCCCGGACGGATGGGTGCACTAGGCGGCTCCTGGCCTCGGCGACCGCGTTAGACCTGGCTCGCCCGTCTGTGCGCCATGAGCCGCGGGCCGACCCGCCCTGCAGGTGCGCGAGCAGTTGTGCGCCGACGACGACGCGAGGCCCGGCCTCGTCCCACAACAACTTCACGTCCGGGGTGCCGACACCGACCTCGCCCTGAAGGCGGCCGAGCTCCGCGGCTCGCTTCACCAGGCTTTCGATGGCTGCACGCCGCTGCTCCTCCGACTCGCCGGGATCGGTGGCGGTCTCTGCGGAGTCCTCAATCTCCTGCACGGCGGTGTCCACGGCATCAGCGGTGGCCTCGATGCCGGCGCCCTTCAACGTCCTCAGGCGCCTGAGGAAGTCCGCGATCGGACCATGGAACCGCCACAGGCCCCAGGTGAGCACGCTGGGCCAGACGAGGGCGCGGATGTAGTCGAGCACAAGCTCGGCGATCTCCATGGCGGCAGCCTGTCAGGCTGCACCGACGACCTCACTGCGTGAGCATCACGCACTCGACCAGGACAGGGGGTCGACGTGCCCCTGCCCACCGGTGACATGGCGTGGCCGCCGCCGAGCCTGGACGGCATTGCCGAGCCGATGCGGCAGTGGTCCGCCTGGTACGCCGGGGACCCCGCCGCGCTCCGCGAGGTCTACGCCCGCGACGTCACCCGCCCCGCCACCCGGCCCGCGCAGTACGCCGGAGGCGTCGTCGGCGCCGCGGCCCGCCTCTTCTGGGGCAAGCCCGTCACGCCCGGCCAGTCCGCGCAGCAGCTGCACGTGCCGCTGGCCGCTGACATCTGCCAGGCGTCCGCGGACCTCCTCTTCTCCGAGCCGCCCACCCTCACCGTGGACGGCCAGGGCGCGCAGGAGCGCCTCGACGCGATCGCCGACGACGGGCTCCACGCGACCCTCGCCGAGGGCGCGGAGGTCGCCGCGGCCCTCGGCAGCGTCTACCTGCGCGTCACCTGGGACGAGGGCCTGCGCGACGCCCCGTTCCTGACCACGGTGCACGCCGACGCCGTCGTCCCGACCTTCCGGTGGGGACAGCTCGTCGCCGCGACCATCTGGCACCGGGTGCGCACCGACGGGCAGATCGTGTGGCGCCACCTCGAGCGCCACGAGCTCGCCACGAACGGCACCGGCCTGGTCCTGCACGGCCTGTACCAGGGCACCGAGGACAAGCTCGGCCGGCCGGTGCCGCTGGCGGAGTCCCCCACCACGGAGGGTCTCGCCGCCCTGGTCGACGCCGATGGCGCGATCAGCACCGCCTCCCCCGGCCTCGCGCTCGTGCACATCCCCAACCAGCGGCCCCACCGGCGCTGGCGGACGCACCCCCTCGGCTCCAACCTCGGCCGCTCCGACCTCGATGGCGTCGAGGGCTTCATGGACGCCCTCGACGAGGCGTGGACGTCATGGATGCGGGACCTGCGCCTCGCGAAGGCCCGGATCATCGTCCCCGAGTCGATGCTGACCTCCCACGGCCCCGGCCTCGGCACGGGCTTCGACCTGGACCGCGAAGTCTTCACGCCCGTCACCGCGATGGTCGACCCGAGCGGCGTCAGCGCGAGCATCACCCCGCAGCAGTTCGCGATCCGCGTCGAGGAGCACGCTCGCACCATCGCCGAGCTCACCGAGGCGATCCTGCGCAGCGCCGGCTACTCCGCGCAGACGTTCGGCGAGGGCCAGGACGGCGCCGCGATCACCGCCACCGAGGTCAGTGCGCGCAACGACCGTTCGGACTCCACCCGCTCCCGCAAGATCCGGCACTGGCGGCCGGGCGCCGGCCAGGCCCTAACGAAGCTCCTCGCCGTGGACGCCGCGATCTTCAGGACCGCGATGACCCCCGGCGCGGTCGACGTGGCGTTCTCAGATGGCTTCCAGGAGTCCCCGCTAACCCTCGCGCAGACCGCGCAGGCCCTGCGCGCCGCGCAGGCCGCCTCGACCCGGACGCTCGTGCAGATGCAGCACGCCGAGTGGGGCGAGGACGAGGTGCTCAAGGAGATCGCGCGGATCCAGGCCGAAGGCGGGATGGTCGTGGAGGACGCCGAGACGTTCGGCCGCGGGGGTGAGGGCGTGGTGATCCCGGGCCAGGCCGTCGACACTGGCGCCTGATGCCCGTCTCCCCCGACCTCGCCGCGAACCTCGCGAAGGACGCCCTGGCCGTCTACGCGGGCGCCGAGGAGTACCTCCTCGAGCTCATCGCGAAGCGCCTCGCCCGGGGCATCGACCAGCCCGGCTGGGTAGAGGCGAAGCTCGCCGAGGTCCAGGAACTGCGCACGCTCGTCCAGGCAGAGGTGGAGCGGCTCGAGCGTGACGGCCTCGCCGCGGTGGAGGCCGCGGTGCGCGCCGGCTACAACAGCGGCGTCGCCACCGCCGGCACCGACCTCGTTGCGGTCGGCACACGGCCCGAGATGGCGTTCGGGATCGTCGACCTCGCGAAAGTCGACGCGCTCGTGCGAGCCGCGCGGGAGGCGGTCGGCGGCACCCATCTGCGGATCAGCCGGGTCGTCGTGGACGCCTACCAGCAGGTGACCACCGAGACCGCCGCGCAGGTCCTGGTCGGCACCCAGACCCGGCGCCAGGCTGCGCAGGCGGCGCTGGACCGGTACGCGCGCCGCGGCATCAGTGGCTTCACCGACCGCGCCGGGCGCGCCTGGTCCTTGGAGTCGTACGCCGAGATGGCGACGCGCACCGCAGCGGGCCAGGCAGCGGTGCAGGGGCACGTCGACCGGCTCGTCGAGCAGGGCTGGGACCTGCTGATCGTCTCCGACGCCCCGCAGGAGTGCCGGATCTGCCGGCCCTGGGAGGGCAAGGTCCTCTCCGCGACCGGCGCCGTCACCGAGGGCGTCGCAGGCACCCTCGCGCAGGCGACCGCCGCGGGCCTGTTCCACCCCGGCTGCCGGCACTCCACGTCGCTGTACCAGCCGGGCGTCACCAAGGCCCCGACTCGGACCGCGGACCCCGAGGGTGACGCCCTCCGGCAGCGGCAGCGCGAGCTCGAGCGGCGGGTGCGCCGGGCGAAGCGCGAGCAGGCCGCAGCCCTCGACGACGACGCCCGGCGCAGAGCCGGCGTGAAGGTCCGCGCCCAGCAGGCCGCCCTGCGCGAGCACGTCAACAGCAACGGGCTCAAGCGACAGTCGCATCGCGAGCAGATCAGGCGCGCGATCTAGCTACCAGACTTCGCCGCCTTCACTTCCAGGGTTCCCGGGCAGCTGCTCGTGCGATCCCTCGAGCTGGTCATGCCACGCCTCGTGTCGGCCGAGCGCTTCCACCACGGCTCCGCAGCGCCCACACACCCACTGCGTCTTCTCGTCGGCCACGCCATCCCCCGTCTCCGCATGCCTGGCGCCTGCGGCTGCCGCGCACCGTAGCGGCGTCCCCCTCGACGAGCCCTGGAGGCCGCGATGTCCCGCACCACCGAGCCGACCCCGCTGCGGGTCCGCCTGTCCCTGCTCCGCTACGACCTGCACAAGGTGCCGCAGCGCGTCGCCATGAAGGTGGCGTGGGCACTGCCGAAGCAGGTCGCTTACTGGGCCGCGATCCGCGTCATGGCCCACGCGACCACGGGCAGCTACAGCAACCAGGTGGTTCCGGACCTGACCGCACTGCAGGCCCTCGACCGCTGGGACGACCCCACCGGTGGGGACCGGCGCGTCGGTCAGCGCGTGGAGGTGGCCCGATGAGCCGCACCCTGCCCTACGTCCTGCCCGCCCACCTGCGCCTGGAGCCGGAGACGCTGCACCAGGCCCTCGGCATCCGGTACGCCGAGGGCGACGGGGGAGCGGGCGCTGGCGACTCCGGTGCTGCCGGTGGCGACCAGGGCGCCGGCGACTCCGGCCAGCAAGGCGCCGGCACGGACGGGGCGGGCGACCAGGGTCAGGGCGACGCCCTCCCCGACGACCCCGCGGCCCTGAAGGCCGAGATCGCGCGCCTGCGCCGCGAGAACGGCTCGGCGCGCACCACCGCGAAGACGCAGGCCGCCGACGAGGCGCGCAACGAGCTCGTGCAGTCCCTCGGCAAGGCCCTCGGCCTCATCAAGGACGGCGACGCAGCCCCCGACGCCGACGCCCTCACCCAGCAGCTCACCGCGACGCAGGCGCAGGCCCGCCAGGCCGCCGTCGAGCTCGCCGTCTTCCGCTCCGCCGCCGCGGCCGGTGTCGACCCCGACGCCGTCCTCGACTCCCGGGCGTTCCTGACCAAGGTCGAGGGGCTGGACCCCGCGGCCGCGGACTTCACCACCCAGGTCACCGCCGCGCTCACCGAGGCGGCCACCGCGAACCCCAAGCTCAAGGCGGCCCGGGCGGCCGGCGCGAGCAGCGTCGACCACTCCGCCGGCGGGTCCGGCGAAGGACGCGCCCCCCGCACACCCAAGTCGCTCGCCGCCGCCGTCACCGGCCACTACACCGGCTGACGCACCACCAGAAGGAGCACCATGCCCGTCACCCTCGCCGAGGCCCAGCAGAACGCCGCCGACGACCTCTCCGTCTCCGTCATCGACGAGTTCCGCGGCAACCAGCTGCTGGACCTCCTCACCTTCGACGACTGCGTCTCCCCCACCGGTGGCGGGACGCTCACGTACGGCTACCGGCGCCTGAAGACCCGCTCCACCGCTGGGTTCCGCGCCCTGAACAGCGAGTACGTGCCCACCGAGGTCACCACGGAGCCGAAGTCCGTCGACCTCAAGCCCCTGGGTGGCTCGTTCCAGGTGGACCGGGTCATCTCACGCGTCGGCCCGGCCCTGACCGGTGCGGTCGCGCTGAACATGGCGCAGAAGATCCGCTCGGTGCGCGACACGTTCGGGTCTACGTTCATCGGTGGCGACACCGACACAGACGCCCTCGCCTTCGAGGGCCTCGACAAGATCCTCACCGGCTCAGGCCAGGAGATCGCGGGCGCCGCCTACGACTGGTCCGACCTCGACGAGTCCCGGTCCCACAAGGTGATCGACGTCCTGGACGAGTTCCTGTCCAACGTCGACGGCGGAGCCACGGCGATCATCGCCAGCCGCCGGGCCCTCGCGGTGATCCGTTCCGCCGCGCGCCGCGCCGGCTACTACGACCGCTCCCCCGGCGCCGCCGGCACGAGCATCGAGACGTACGCCGGGATCCGGTTCGTCGAGGCCGGCTGGAACGTCGACCAGACCGACGTCATCCCCGTCACCGGCGGCACCACCGACATCTACGCGGTGCGCCTCGGCCTGGACGCCGTGCACGGCGTCAGCATGGCCGGGAGCCCCCTCGTGCAGCAGTGGCTGCCCGACTTCACCAGCGCCGGTGCCGTGAAGACCGGCGAGGTCGAGATGGGCCCCGTCGCCGTCGCGGTCAAGGCCAGCCGCAGCGCCGCCGTGCTGCGCGGGGTGCGCGTCTCGGCGGCCGGCTGATGCGCCGCCTGGAGGACGACTCCCCCACCGAGCCCGCCCCCCCGGCAGACCCGCGGGACGTGAAGCCCGACAAGGTCGGAACGCCCGTCAGGGACGCCGCGGTCAACCCGCAGCCGGGCGACTTCCTCGCCCCAGTCGACGCCGGCAAGGCCGACCCGCACGGGCCCGAGGTCGTCAGCCCCGGCCTGCACGCCAACCAGGACCAGCGGCCCGTCAAGCCCAAGGCCGTGCGCGACCCGGCAAGCCTGCAGCAGGCCGACGAGACCGCGGACCTGCGCCGGCGCCTGCGCCAGCCCGGCCGCTGACCCACCCGGTGGTGCGGGGCCTGCTTCCCCGCGGCCCCGCACCACCACCGCGCACCGCCCGCCACGAGCCTGGAGGAACCATGGCCCTGCGTCGCCGCTACGCCACTGCCGACGAGCTCGTCGGTCTCATCACCACCGACACTGACCTCGACCGCGACGTCGTGCAGAAGGTCGTTGCCGCCCTCGGTGACCGCGGCGCGAGCATCGAGATGCTGGTGAAGATCACCGTGGACGAGCCGCTGCCGTGATCGTCTACGCCTCGGATGCGGACCTGCAGGCATGGACGGGGGAGGACCCGCCTGCCAACGCTGCGCCGCTGCTCCGCTCGGCGTCGCTGCTGGTGGCCCGCGCCACCCGCAACGCGCTCTACCGCACCACCCCCGCCGGACTGCCAGTCGACGAGGACCTCGTCGAGGCGCTGCGCGAGGCCACCTGCGCTCAGGCCGCGCTGTGGGCCGACGCCGGCATCAACCCGGCAGTGGGCGCCGCGGGCGACCAGCAGCTCGTGCCGACCGCGAAGAGCATCGGCTCCGGGTCCATCACCTACGCCGTGAACCCAGCCGTCGCCGCGGCCCGCGCCCGGGTCGCCGAGACCCTGTGCACCGAGTCCGTCGGCATCCTCCTGGAGGCGGGGCTGCTCACCGCTGGTGTCGGCTCCACGTGAGCGCCAGCGACGACCTCGCCGACTTCTGGGTCCACGAGATCACCGTCGTGCCATACCTCGGCGAGGGCGCCTACGGCTCCACCTACGGCCCGGAGTCCACTGCGGCCGGGTTCGTCGACGACTCCCGCAAGAGCGTGCGCACCGCCGGCGGCGACGAGGTCGTCTCCGAGGCAACCTTCTACGGCCCGCCGGACCTCGCGGACCGCTTCGCCCCGGAGTCCCGCGTGACCCTGTGGGCCGGCAGCCCGGCCGAGCGCACCGCGACCGTCATCACCCTCAAGCGGCTCAGCTCCGGGTCACTGGGCCTGCCCGACCACGTCGAGGTCACGTTGACCTGAGGAGGCGCCATGAGCGGTTCCAGCTTCCGGTCCGGTCGTGGCAACCCCGCCGCCGCGGTCGCCGCGGCAGCCGAGCGGGGCGCGCTTCTCGGCGCCGAGCACGTCTTGCAGGTCGCGAAGTCCCGCGCCCCCATCGAGGAGGCCACCCTCGAACGGTCCGGGAAGGCGACCGTCGAGACTGACGGGGCCGGGCAGGTCCGCTCCGCCGTCTCCTTCGACACCCCGTACGCCGCACGTCAGCACGAAGAGCTCGACTGGCGCCACGACGACGGGCGGCAGGCGAAGTACCTCGAGTCGGCGCTGACCGGTGAGGCCGACGTCGTCGCCCGCCTCCTCCAGCGGGCCCTGCGCGAGGAGCTGGGTGGCTGATGGGCTTCACCAGCGACCTCCTCTACGGCATCGCCGAGCGGCTACAAGCCGCGGAGGTAGCAACCTGGCGGCCCACCGGCTCCTACCAGGTGGGCGAGACCCCGATCGTCATGCAGTCCATGCCCGCCACGCCCGACCGGTGCGTGACGCTCGCCGCCTACGACGTCGCCTCCCCCCTCGCCGACCACTGCGTGACCGGTGTGCAGGTCCGCTGCCGCGGCACGCGCGACCCTCGCGTCGTCGACGACCTCACCGACGACGTCCGCGACGCCCTCCACGGGCTCGGTGCGCACGGCCCCGTCGAGCTGCACGGCATCCACGTCGCCCTCGTGGTGCGCAACTCGAGCGCCGACCTCGGCCCTGACGGCAACGGCCGCTTCGAGACCACGAGCAACTTCTACGTCACCGCCGCCCGCCCGAGCGCTCTGCTCACCGACTGACCCGCCACCCCAGGAGGAAGCCCGTGTCCACCCCCACCCTCGCCCCCGCTGGCACCCCCACCGTCAACTCGAAGTGGCGCGTCGACGTCGACCTCAACTACGGCGGGACGGATGAGCCCGACTGGAAGCAGGTCCGCGGCTGCAACTCCGTCACCCCGACCGTGGCGAACACCACCCAGGACGCCACCGACTATGACGCCGAGGGCTGGGGCGCCGACGCCGTCACTCTCCGCAAGTGGTCCCTGCCGCTGGTGCTGCTGCGCAAGCAGTACGCCGCCGAGGCCACGGCCACCTACGACGAGGGTCAGGAGGAGCTGCGCGCCGCGGCCGACGCCCTCGACCTCGTCCACGTCCGCTGGTACGAGCGCGGCGTCGCCGACGGCGAGGCGTACGAGGGGTACGCGCTCGTGCAGTGGGAGCCGCAGGGCGGCACCGCGGATGGCCTGTCCACCGTCAACGCCACGCTCCTCGGCCAGGGCGCGCGCCGGGGCATCACGAGCCCGTCCGCCGGCGCCGGCGCCGGCGTCGCCACCACCGAGGGCTGAGCGACTGCGTGACCCTCACGCACTCACGCATCACCGGAAGGAGCGTCCGCCATGGGCTTCGCTGACCTCGCGGACTTCTTCGACCCGTCCCTGCGGCTGCCGATCCGGGGCAAGACCTACGTAGTCCCACCCCTGCCGGCAGCCGCAGGGCTGCGGTTCCAGGCCCTGCACAACATCGCCATGGCCCGCGCCGCTCGCCAGCCCCTCTCCGAGCGGGACCTCGCGCTCCTCGACCTCGACGACGAAGCCGAAGCGGACCTGCAGCGCACCGCGCTCGGCGGCGCCTGGCAGGAGATGGTCGACGACGGCCTGGACTGGCCCACCATCCAGCACGCCGGCACCACCGCCTACGTCCACTGGACGCAGGGCCGGGCCCGGGCCGAGGAGTTCTGGGCGTCACCGGGAAAAGCGCCAGCCCCAGCCCTGTCGCCACCCTCGACGACTACGGCCGGGGCGAGTACGACGAGGGCACCGGCCTCTACGAGTGGTACGAGGTCCCCGAGCAGCAGCTGAAGCCCGCCGCGGCTGGCCCGACCTGGGCGGACCTGCTCGGGCACTGGTCTGCCGTCGAGGCGGACCTGCACGAGACGTACGGCCTCGACCTTGAGGATCCCGACGCTCTCGCCGGGCGGTCGTGGCGGTGGCTGCGCACCCGGATCGTCGGGCTCCTGCGCCCCGGCACCCGCCTGCTCACCGCTCTCGCGCCCGCACCGGCGGCCACCCACCAGCGCTGAGGAGGCCCGGGCGTGGCCCTCGACATCGGCACCCTCGTCGGCTACGTCGACCTCGACGCAACCCGCTTCGACCGCACCCACGGCCGCGTCGACACGGCCCTGCGCGCCCTCGGCCGCCTCGCCCCGGACGTGAAGATCGGCGCCGACGACACCGCCGCCCGCCGCGTCCTGGACCGGGTCGCCGCGGGAACCCGCTCCCTGCCCGGCGGCACCGTCGAGGTCGACGCCGACGCCCGGGCCGCCCTCGACGAGCTCTCCCGCATGGAGGAGGAGGCGGCACGGTCCGGCCAGCGCGCGGGCGAGGCGGCCGGGCAGAACATCACCGACGGCGTCGAGTCCAAGGTGGGGGCACTGGCCGGCAAGGGCGGGCCGATCGCCGGCGCCATCCTCGGCGCGGTCGCCATGGTCGCCTCCCTCTCCCCCGGCGTGCTCCTGATGGACGCGATCACCAAGGGCATGGACCGCCAGGCCACCCAGGGCGTGTTCTCCGCCCGCACCGGCCTGGACGCCGCGACCGCGGCGAAGTTCGGCAAGGCAGCAGGGGAGTCCTACGCCTCCAACTTCGGGGAGTCCATCGAGGCGAACCTCGACGCGGGCCGACGAGCCCTGCAGGCAGGGCTCGTCGGCGGGGACGCCACCCAGCGCGAGATCACCGAGGTCATCAACGGGCTCACCACCGTCGCCGACATCCTCGGCGAGGAGGTCCCCGCAGCCTCCCGCACCGCCGGGCAGCTCCTCAAGACCGGCCTCGCCGGTGACGCCACGCAGGCCTTCGACCTCATCGTCAAGGCCCAGCAGGCCGGACTGAACGGCAGCGAGGACCTCCTCGACACCTTCAACGAGTACGGCACCCAGTTCCGCAAGCTCGGCCTCGACGGCCCCCTCTCGGTGGGGCTGCTGTCACAGGCGGTGCGGGCCGGCGCCCGCGACACCGACGTCGCCGCGGACGCCCTCAAGGAGTTCTCCATCCGGGCCGTCGACGGCAGCGAGCTGTCCGCGCAGGGCTTCGCCTCGGTCGGCCTGAACGCCAAGGAGATGACCGCCCAGATCGCCGCTGGCGGAGAGGGCGCCAAGGCCGGGCTGGACGCCGTCCTGGACGGGCTGCGCGGCATCGAGGATCCCGTCGCCCGCGACGCCGCGGCGGTCGCCCTGTTCGGCACCCAGGCCGAGGACCTCGGGGCGGCCCTGTTCGCCTTCGACGCCTCGACCGCGATCGACCAGCTCGGGCAGGTCGGCGGCGCCGCGAACAAGGCCGCCGACGACATCGCGAACAACCCGGCCGCGGCCGCGGAGACCGCGAAGCGGGCCATCGCCACCGCGGCCTCCGACATCCAAATGTCCCTGGCTCAGGCCTTCGGGCCGGGCGTCACGGACGCGGGCACGTGGGTGTCCACCCACCGCGAGGAGATCGTCACCTTCCTGCTGGACTCGGCCGACCTGGCCATCGACCTCGGCCGGGCCTTCCTGCAGATGTCGTCGCTCGGCCTGCGGGCCCTCGCCGCCCTCGTCGAGGCTCAGGGCGAGATGAGCTCGGCGTGGCTAGGTGGGCTGCAGAACATGACCGGCGCCGCTGAGGCGGCCTTCGGGTGGGTGCCCGGCCTCGGGGACAAGCTGCGTACGGCGAACGACGCCGTCACGGCGGCCGCCTTCGGCGCGGACGTGGCCAGCGACAAGATCGCCGATGGGATGCGCGATGCCGCCGACGGCATCGACGAGACCCTGATCCCGGCCCTGGACGGCGCTCAGGACCGCCTCGACGAGATGGCCATCCCTGCCCAGGCGCAGGCAGCCCTGGCGGACGCCACGTCGCGGGGTGCCGCGCAGATCGCGACTGTCGGGCAGGCCGCCGACGGGAGCAAGCTGCAGGTCGCGATGCTCGGGGACTCCTTCGACAAGACCCGCGGCGCCGGCGCCGTCCTCAACGACCAGCTCATCGCCACGGTCGGGTCGATGAAGGACCAAGCCCGCGCCGGGGTGGAGGCCGGGCAGGGAGCCGATGAGCTGACCGCGGCCGCGCAGGCGTCCCGTGACGCGCTCATCGACCAGCTGCAGGCGATGGGCCTGACCCGGGAGCAGGCGGAGCGGCTCGCGGACTCCTACGGCGCGATCCCCGCGAACGTCGTCACCGTCGCCCAGGCGAACGGGTTCGACGCCGCCACTGGCAAGGCCGACGCCTTCCGGCGCGCGATCCAGAACATCCCCACCTTCAAGAGCGTCACCGTCCAGTACAACGAGCGGGAGGGCGTCACGGTGCGCCGGCCGGGCTTCGCGGGTCGTCAAACCGAGTACTCGGCCAACGGCAACGTCTTCGACTTCTACGCCGACGGCGGCCTGCGTGAGGACCACGTCGCGCAGATCGCTTCGGCTGGAGCGATGCGGGTGTGGGCCGAGCCTGAGACCGGCGGAGAGGCCTACATCCCGCTCGCGCCGTCGAAGCGAGCCCGGTCGATGGCGCTCATGCAAGAGGTGGCCGACCGCTTCGGGGCCTCCCTGGTCCCGGAGTCGGCCACCCGGGGTCTTGCTGCGGCGGCGGCCTCGCCGGCCCCGGCGGCGGCTGTGACCTCCGCCGGTGCGGGCCCGATGCGGATCTACGGGACTCTCGACCTCGGCAACGGCCTCACCGGGCTCATCGACGGCGTCCTCGATGCGCGAGACGCCGCGGCGACCGATGCGATGGCCTACCGGACGGGGGGTCGCTGATGCCGCTGGTCGCCACGCCGCAGCCGCTCAACGCCCCCCCGCGGGTGCGCCTGGACGCTACGGGCCTGACGGGGGCCTCGGTCACGGTCATGCGCCTCGATCCCGACGGCCGACGTCGACCGGTGCGCGCCGCCGAACCGGTCGTCCTCACCGGCGGGGCGTGGAGCGGCTACGACTACGAGGCGCCGTTCGGGTCCGCGGTGAGCTACCAGGCGGGATCGGCCAGGTCCGACTCGGTGACCCTCGCCGCCGAGGAGCCGTGGCTGATCCACCCCGGCATCCCGGAGCGGTCCCTGCGGATCGCCGGCGCCTCCCCCGCCCGCCAGGGGCCGGTGTTCACGGCCGGCACCATGGCCTCACGCCTGGCGCCGTCCTCACGCGCCCTGGCGTGGGCTTCGGGGCGGCGCACCCCCATCGTGGTCTCCGACGACGCCGGGCGGCGGGCGGCGTCATCGGCGCTGCTGGTGCGCACGTACAACCTGGACGACCTGGCGGCACTGGACGCGCTCCTCGCCGACGACGTCCCGCTGCTGCTCAACGTCCCCGCCGGGCGCGGATGGGGCGTGGCGTGGGAGTACGTCAGCGTCGGCGACGTCACGCAGGCGCGCAGCACCTCGTGGGCGAGTGACCCCACGCGGGTGTGGTCCGTGCCGTACGACGTGGTGGAGCGCCCAGCCGGGGGCGTGCAGGCGCAGTGGACCGTCGCGGACGTCTCCGCGACCTACGCCACCGCCGACGATCTCCTGGTGACCTACGCCACGGTCACCGACCTGCTCACGGACACCAGGATGGTGGTGGTGGTGTGAGCACAGATCCGGCAGCAGGGCCCGGCCTGGCCATCGACCTGGACTCGCGCGCGGCGATGGGCGCCGACGAGGCCCTGCGGCCTCGGTTCGCCGCGGCCTTGGTGACCGCCGCGGTCGCCGTCCTGGCTGAGCCGTGGCCCGGCCAAGACGTGCCGATCGAGGACCGGCGCCCGGCCCTGGTGCGGCGGGAGTACGCCCGTGCGGTGCTCGCTGCGCCCGACGGCGAGGTCGCCCGCGCCCAGTGGGCAGTGGCCACCGGGGACTCCGCGGTGGTCACCGCCTACGTCTTGCTGGGCGCGCCCGCGATGGAAGACGCCGACCTGGTGAACGCCGTGGCCACCGCATGGAACCTGCTGGCGGGAGCGTGACGTGTACCCCGTGAGCGCGAAGTTCCTGGCCGCGCTGCGCTCGGGCTACCAGCGCAAGATCGTCGTCTCCGCGTGGCGCGGCGCCACCCGCCTGGACGTGCCCCTGGAGGTCACCGGTGGGGCCGTCACGTACACCGCCGGCACCGGCATACGGGCCAAGCTCGACCTGGAGCTCGCGTCCGCGCGCGGCCTGTGGGACGCCCTCGCGCCGGCCGGGGTCCAGCTGCGGCCGGCGTGGGTGATGCGCCTGCCGGACCGCTCCACCGAGCAGGTCCCGCTCGGCCGCTTCGACATCGACGAGCAGTCCTTGCGCTACGCCCCCGGCGGCGGCATATCGCTGACCGCCCCGGACGGGTGGGTGCGCGTGCAGCGGGCGCGCTTCACCCGCCCGACGACCACCAGGGGCAGCGCCCTGGACGAGGCCGTACGCCTGGTCCGCGAGGCCACCGCGGTGGGCGTGGCCTCCGTCGACGGCCCGGACGCCGTCACCCGCGCACAGGTGTGGGAGGAGGACCGCGACGACGCCGTGGCCAAGCTCCTCGCCTCCGTCGGCTGCGAGGGGTTCCTCGACCGCGACGGGCGGCTGGTGGTCCGTGAGGTCCCCACCACCAAGGGCACCCCGGCATGGTCGGTCGACCACTCCCTGACGGGGGTCCTCGTCGAGGCCGACCGGCAGCGCTCGCGCCAGCGCACCTACAACTCGGTCACGGTGCGTCCCTCCCAGCTCGACGGCAGCGTGTTCTCCCCGCTCACCGTCGAGGACACCGACCCGACCTCCCCCACCTACGTGGGCGGCCCCTTCGGGCGGGTCACCCGGTACTATTCCTCCCCCCTGGTCACCACCACCACCCAGGCCACCTCCGCCGCGACGGCGCTGCTGCGCCGCGTGAAGGGACTGGCCGCCCAGGTGAACCTGACCGCGGCGATGAACCCGGCCCTGGACCCCGGCGACGTCATCTCCGTGGTCTACCCGCCACGCGACCGCACCGGGCTGACCAGCGAACGCCACCTCGTCGAGGAGGTCACCGTGCCGCTGACCGGGGACCCGGTGCAGACGATCCGCACCCGCTCCACCCGCCCCGAGGGCGACACCGAGGGCGAGGTCTGATGGCCGGGCGCCGACCCCTGGGCGCCGCCGCCGCCGCGCAGCTGGACCAGTTGCGCGACCTGGTGGCCGACGCGATCGCCACCAGCAGCGACATCACCCGGATCCGGCCCGCCGTCGTCGTCTCCGTCACTGGCGCCGGCGACACCACACAGGTCCTCGTGAACTACGCCGGCGCAGACCTCTGCGCCCCGCGCCTGGCTACCTACGCCCCGGTGGTCAACGACGTCGTGGCCCTGGCCCTGACCGGCGGCACGCCGCTCATCCTCGGCCGGATCACGTCCACCCCGACCTGAGAAGGAGCCCCCATGGCAGGACAGACCACCCCCGACGCCATCCCGTACCTGGAGACCGGCGACGCCCCCGACCTGACCATCACCGCCCGGATGGCCGCGAAGATTCAGGAGCTCTTCAAGGTCACGGCAACGTCCTCGGGCGTCACCGCCCTGGCGGGGTGGTCCATCAACGGGTCGTACTTCCTGCGCAAGAGCGGCAGGGTCGCGCAGATCCTGGTCCCCGACCTCGTGCGCACGGGCGCCGCGATCTCTCTCACCACCGCGCAGCAGGCCGCCGGCGACGCGCCCAACACCGATGTGCTGCAGCTTTCTGCCGCGTTCCAGCCCGCCATGGCCTTCGGGTGCGGCAGCGCCTCACTGGGCCGCGGCGCGAACTACTACTGCGGCGCTACCGGAATCCTGGCACTGGTGTCGTGGAACGGCGCCGGGCCGGTGAACACCGGCGACCACCTGTCCATCTCGGCGACCTACCTGGTGCTGTGAGCAGCGAAGCGCTCTGCCCCGCCTGCGCGGGCGAGGAGTCCCTGGACGACGGCACCGGTCGTCGCGTCCCCTGCTACGAGTGCGGCCAGAGGCCTAGCTCTCGACCTGTGCACTGACCAGCGGGACCGGCCCCACCGAGGGCACGCCGCCCGCCTTCGCCGATTCGCCGCACCGAGGGGAGACCCGTGGCCCGCGACACCACCCCCCTGCCCGACCTCGAGCCGGGAGAGCGGCGCCCGGACCGCAACGGCTTCAAGGCTCTCGGCCCCCACCTGGTGTGGGCCGGCGCCCTCGTCATCGTCGGCCTCACCGCCGTCGCCGCCTGGCTCGACCTCAACGGCTACCCCGTGTCGCAGTTCGTGCGCGACTACACGGCCCCTGGCGGCCTCCTGGCGACCCTCCTGAGCCTCGTGGTCCTGTGGGTGCGCGAGCAGCGCAACCCACAGCTCGGCGGCATGCAGCGCGAGCTCGGCAAGCAGCGCACCGAGACGGAACTGGTGCGCGCGCTCGTCGAGGAGCTGCGCGACGTCCTCACCGAACCAGTCCCCGCCGCCGTACCCGCGGCGCCTCCTCCGGTCGCCGCGCACCAGCCCCCCGCGCCGCCGGCGCAGCCCGAGGCAGTGCGTGAGGCTCACGCACTGCCCGAGCCCCCACCGCCTGCACCGGTGCGCTGGACCGCCCAGCCCGCCACGCCCGCCCCCCACAGCGCCACCGCGGCCACCAGCCTCACCGACGAGCTGCGCTGGGGCTCCCGCGAACCGGCACCCCAGCCCGCCGCGCAGCCCGCCGCGCAGCCGCGGGTCATCCCCGAGTGGGAGCAGCTGCTCTACGGCCCCGCCGGCAAACCCCCCGACCCGACCACCAAGCCCTGAGCCCGGAGGCCTCCCCCGCATGCCCGACTTCCTGCTGTCCCTCGTGCGCACCTACGTGCCCATCGCCGTCGGCGCCCTCGCCACCTGGCTCGCCAGCATCGGCCTGGACATCGACACCGACACCCGCACCGGCCTCGTCGTCGCCGCCACCGGCATCATCACCGCCGCCTACTACCTCCTCGCCCGGCTCCTGGAGCGGCACGTGCCCGCCTTCGGGCTGCTGCTCGGCGCCCGCACCGCCCCCACCTACACCGCGGCAGCCACCGAGGCTGGCGCCGGTGAGGAGCGGGGCGTCGCCGACGTCGCCGACCCCGTGGAGGCCGACACCAGCGGCGACGCCGTGGACGCCGAACGCCTGGACACCTCCACCCTCCAGGCCCTCACGCCCGAGGTCCTCGCCCAGATGGACCGCGAGCCCGCCGAGCACCGCGCATGACCGCGTTCACCCAGGCCCAGGCCACGGACATCCTGCGCGCCCTCGGCTTTCGGATCCGCACCACCGCCGAGTACCGCCAGGCCGTGGAGGTCTTCCAGGGCGGCTACCGGCTCGGCCCTGAGCTCGGCAACGACCGGGTCGACGGGATCGTCGGCCCGCACACCACCGCGGCCCTCGCCCGCTCTGAGGCCACGCGCCGCGCGGGCGGTTCCACGGCGTCCGCGCACTTCTCCTACGGCGAGTTCACGTGCAAGTGCGGCGGGAAGCACGACGGGTGCCGGCGCATCGTCGTGCTCGGCGCGCTGATCGACGCCCTGGAGGCGCTGCGTGCGAAGCACTACCCGGGCGGGCTGGTCGTCACCTCCGGGTACCGGTGCGTCGCGCACAACACCTCCGTCGGCGGGGCGGCCCGCTCCCAGCACCTGTACGGCGCCGCGGCGGACGTCGCCCAGGTCGCCAAGACCTCGCAGGTGAAGGCGCTCGGGCGGTTCTCCGGGATCGGCTACAAGGGCTCGACGGGGAAGGTGCAGCACGTCGACGTCCGGCACGTCTCCCCGGCGAACACGACCGGCTCCACGACGGCGAGCCCGGCCCTCTGGCAGTACAGCTGACCCCAGCACGACCCGCGGCCCCGTCCTCTTCGGAGGGCGGGGCCGCCTTGTCATGCCTGGACCACGCCGACTCGGCCGACCTACGACGCCTCGATCGGCAGGGTCATGGTGTCGCCGATCTTGGGGTGCCACTGGTCGAGCTTGTGCTTGAAGTCGTCCCAGTCGCGACTCATGCGCATCAGCATGATCACGGAGCCCAGGTGCTCGCGCAGGGCCGGGTAGCCGGCGTTGGTGGTGAGCCGCTGGAACAGCTTGTTCTTGTGTCGGCCCTTCTCGTCGCGCGGCGTCCTCTTCTTCAGCTCTTCGAGGACACCTGGTGCGAGGCGCTTGTAGATGATGTCGTTGGTCAGGTTTCCGATGTACTGCGGCTTGTAGTTGGTGCCCGTCGGGTAGTCCAGCCCGCGAAGCCGGAAGAGCTCGCGGTAGTAGTCATCGGGGAACGTGCGGATCCACTTCTGCAGCTCCTTGTCGACGAACGCTTCGAGGATCCGCGCCAGGGCGTCGCGGGCCCGGACCTCCTGGTACCCGGTCGCCTCGTCGACCAGCGCGTTGATGCCCACGTGTGCCAGGGCGCGCATGACGATGTCGGCCTGCCTGGCGACGTGCTTCTGCTGATACGGGAGCGCATCGGCGTCGCGGGCCTTGAGGTAGATCTCGCAGACCTTGGGGAGCAGGTCGGCGCGGTAGCCGCTCGCGCGTCCGCCGCTCGGCGGCTTAAACGTGATCGGTCTTGCGGCGGCGATGACCTCGTCGCTGATAAAGGGGCGGATGGCCTTGCCCTGCAGGATGGGCGGGAGTTGCTCGTCGCCCTCCTGGTAGCGGGTGTTCGCCTTGTGGTGCCTTCCGATCGCCTTGAGGAACGATGCCTGGGTGACCACGCGCGTCTCGTCGTCCAGCACGTAGCACTCGACGTCGACGTCCCCCAGTCGCAGGGGCTGGTTGGGTGAGCCGCAGATGGCCTCGCTCACTTCGTCCCAGCGTGCCGCGGCCGCCTTCTTCGCGATCGCCTTCCGCTGCTCTGGGGTCATCGCGGCCGCCCTGGCCCTGCCGCCCGCCGCCTTGCCCGACGCCTTGCTCGTCACGTCTTCGTCGCTCGTCATGCGCACCCCTCGCCGTGGTCGATGCTTGCACCATAAGCGCGACGTCTCGACCAATGCAAGCAAGAACGGCAAGATGCTTGCATTGGTCCCACCCCGTAACGTGGCCATGGCGGCCCGCGGTGCTACGGCTGCTCGTCGTCACGGAAGCCGCCGCCGGCACCCGGGTACCGTGCGGGCGTGCCCGAGATCACCCGCGAGCTGACCGAGGCCCTGCTGGCCGTCGTCACGACGCGCATGGCGGAGCAGGGCCTGTCCGGCCGCGGCCTCGCCGAGAGCACCGGCATCCAGCAGGCGACGCTCTCGCGGAAGCTCCGCGGCACGGGCGACTTCACCGTCGACGAGCTCGACGCGGTCGCCCTGGCGCTCGGGGCGCGCGATGTCGAGGAACTGCTCATCGAGGCACGCCACCGACTCTGATGCGAATGTGACTCACGTCACTAGCTCAAGTGGTGATGCAGAAGTAAGTCAGTGCCGATGGTTGGGCATGGCCACCAAGACCCGCCCCGCTCCGGCGCCCCAGCTGGCGCCCGCGCCCGCCGTCATCACCATCCACGACGTCGAGACCGTCCTCGGCTCGAAGGTCGGCGCGATCGTCCTCGGCGTCGGCGGCCCGCACGGCGTGGCCCTGCCCTACGCCGGCCAGGAGCCCCTGTGGACCCGAGCCGACGTGCACGCCTGGTTCGTCCGCAGCGGGCAGTCCATCACCCGCACCGCCGAGGCCCTCACCGCCGACCTCGCCTGGCTGAACGCCGAGGTGGCCGCATGAGCGCCGTCGCCGTCATCGTCGAGGCCACCGTCGACCTCACCCCCGACGAGGCCCGCGCCCTCACCGCCGAGATCCGCGGCGTCGCCCGCGACCTGGTCGCGCTCGTGCAGCGCGCCTACGACGGCCGCGCTTGGATCGCCCTCGACTACCCGACGTGGAGCGAGTACCTCGCCGCCGAGGTCGGGACCGCGCTGCGCGGCATCCCCGTCGAGGACCGGCGCGAGGCCGTCGGCGCCTGGGCCGACGGGGGCCTGTCCACCCGCGCCATCCAGGCCGCACTCGGCCTCAAGTCCGACCAGACCGTCCGCGCCGACCTCAAGGTCGTCCGGCCGGAGGGCCGCGCAGCCGTGGTGGGACTGGACGGGCGGGCCTACGCTCAGAAGCCAGCGGCTGGGCCGAGGGGCTTCCTGGCAGATGGTCAGCAGGCCCGGCCGCTCACCAAGACGCAGCGCGCCGTCGCCGACCTCGACGCCGCAGGCGAGGCCGGCATCACCGGGCCCGAGCTCGGCAAGCGTCGCCGCTGGACCCACGGCATCTACTCGGCCGTCCTGTCCGACCTGCACCGCACCGGCCGCATCGCCCGCCTCACTGAGTCCCGCTCCGGGATGGCCGTCTACTGCTCGCTCGAGCACGTCGCCGGGCGCGCCACCGAGCAGCCCGGCCGCCGCCCGCGGCGCAAGGCGTAGCTCAGGGAGCGGTGGACGCCCCAGCCACGCCAAGAATCCCGAGGAAGGCGACCAGCAGGAACAGCAGCATCGGCAGCGCGCCGAGGATCCCGAGGATCAGCCCCGTCACTGCCAGGCCGTGCCCGCCCTTGCGGCCCGAGCCGGTGTCGCCCCACGCCACCATGGCCAGCAGGATCGCCAGGAGCGACCCGAGGCCGAAGACCCACAGGATGCTGCAGATGAGGCTGGCCACCGCGGCGCCCGACGTGGGGCGGATCAGCGGCGGGTGCGGGCCCCACGACTGCGCCGGCTGCATCTGCTGAGGGATCGTCGAGGACTCGACTGGCTCACCCATGGGCGTGCCGGTGTACGGCTGGTGCGGCTGCATCGACATGGAGACTCCATCGGCTTGGTGGTGCGCCGACCGTAGGTGTGCCCGCCCGGCCCTGTCCGGCGAACACGCGGAGTAATACCCTCCCCATGACACCGTCGCATCGACGAACGGGGAGCTCAGGTCGACCCGGCGCCCGGAGCTCTTGAGCATCCGCTCGACCAGGTCGCGCACCTCCTGCTCGCCGAGGATCGTCGTGGTCAGCTCCGACCGGCCGGCGCGGGCGATGAAGACCTTCCCCGGCTCGTTGACCCACACCTCCTCGACCTCGGGGTCGTCGAGGTAGCGCTGCAGCGGACCCAGCCCGGCCACGGCGTCCAGCACCGTGCGCGCCGCAGCGGCGGGGTCGGCCAGCGCAGGCAGGAGGCCGGTGAGCGCCCGGTCGTCGTACTCGGCGATGACCTCGTCGACGAGGCGGCGGACGCCGTCCAGGTCGCGCGCAGGGTCGAGGGCACGCCGGCGCACCAGCTCACGCACCTCGTCCTCGACGATCGTGACCGCGTCCACACCCACCTCCGGCCGCCGACGCTAGGAGCACGGAGGCCTCCCGCGCTCCGGGGCTGTGGACGACGGG